>Ga0265297_10009649_pt1 | contig 12364 bp, 24 predicted proteins | sample Munlanlwell13791_FD_192502 | JGI IMG/M metagenome (GOLD analysis project Ga0265297, IMG submission 192502) | Leachate microbial communities from a municipal landfill in Southern Ontario, Canada - Leachate well 137-91 | ecosystem: Engineered > Solid waste > Landfill > Unclassified | place...
CCCTTCATAACACTGGGAGAAATTAAGAATTACGGAGTCAAGTTTTCCACACTCTACGAGAATTTAGGGGAGGTATAGTTTGTTTGAATGCTTACACATCATCCGCCGAAAAGCCTTTATTTGGAGTCTGCTCTTTGCCGTCCATTTCAAACTCCGATTATAATTCTAGTGTTCTAAGCATAGATTAGAACCCATTCCTGAAAACTGCAAGGGTAACATCGCAATGCGATAATTTTAGTTTCTCCTGTGCCCAATCCATTCCTTCCATGAACAGACCTTGCGACCGTTTCTCTTCTCTGGCTCTACCCGGCACTCTTTATAGTGGCAATCAGAACAGTGTAAATATCGAGGACATGCGCCTGACCCTACGTAACCTATCACCTGCTCGATAATGGCCTCCAGTTCAATGACTGTTGTGTTGGTGTCTACCGCTAACTGTTCCAGACACATCCCCCTGTAGAAGTGTTCCTCAATAACATACCGTGCTGTTGAGAGACCAAGTTCCTTCAACCGCCGTCCTAGTTCTGCGGCCACCTGGCAGGGCTTCTCAAACGTGGCATGAAAGCCTCTGGTATGCTGGATGCCGGGGTCTTCATAACCGCTTGACACCGGATAGGCAGGCCAGCGCCCTTCCCTGACCATCGGCAAATAATCTAGAAGCCAACGTACCTCATCCCGTCTAAACCCAAAGTGGTTGACACTGACCCATATCAGTTCATCATTCTTGTTGCGTAACTCTCTAATCATTTCTTCACTCGCTCAATCTCATTGTTCAACATAAGAATCGCCGTCCAGACAATCTCAACGTCTGATTCGCTTGGAGTAGAAGCATAACCCTTTTTCTTACATATGGCTTGTGCTATTGCATACACCGCTTTAACCAACACAGAGTCTATCATTCGTAAAACACCTCTTTACCCAAGCTGACCGCTAAGTTATGCTCGGCTATAGCCCCCTGGGAAGATTGCCAGCCTTTCAACAGGTAGATAGCATCGGAGCGCCGGACTAATTCGAGACCGCCTTCAAGGAACTTGGCCGCATCATTCATTCCGTCCATGAAAGCTGAATTTAGATGAGGCGTTATCACGCACCAACTTTGTTCCCAAAGTTTGAGTGCTTCCGTCCGGGCATGGTGGATATTCTCATAGACCTCGTTCTCTGACTTGCCCCGATATTTGCCTGCTACGTAAATAGTTTTCATACAGTCACATTCACCTTCGGCTTACCCTGGCCGGACAAAGTAATGATTGGTGTCTCTAAATCGGTCGGCGGAAAACCGCCGGCTTCACTGTACCCACCCCATTTGATATAAGCGTTGGACTTCACCAAGACTTTCCGATAGGCCGATATTCGCCCCATGACAAAGCCGGTGTCTTTATCGAGTGTGCCTCGATTATCCGGTTTTAGATACACGTCTGGAGCTGCATTGACTACGTGGTCGTGACTCATAATATAAACCTGTGCATCAATCCACGTAGCCAACCGTTCTACTTTCACCGCCTTGGCTGATTTTGTCCGCGCTCCGCCATAACCATGTGTGGCATATATCCAGTAGACATACGGTTGGCCTTGATGTTCGGCAGTGTTACTACCGAACGATACTTTGAGTAAAATTCCCTCAGCCCGATAGGGGACGCCAAGAGCCTCAGCAATGTCCTTGGAGATGTCTATTCCGGTCTCGTTGTAGATACGGGACTCGTGATTTCCCTGGGTACAGCCCAAAATCTTGTCCTTGATGGGCAAAAGACGCTCTATAATCCAGTCCCTCTGTTCCTGCGGACTGCCTACTTGCTTGTAAATATCCCCTTTAGATGTTCTCAGGGCGGACTCGCATAAATCACCGTTCAGGATAGCGAACACATTTGGTGAATCTTTGACCTTATTTAGTGTTCGGTCTAGGTGCTTTATTGAGCAGAAGGGGTTGCCATAGTGAATATCGGACAAAGGAAGTACCTGAAGCTGTTTTAGCTTTGTGGGTAGATTACATCCAAACCACCTTAGTTCGTCCATTAGCCCTCCTTATGGGGATAGACTTCAGCCGGATTTGCCTCCACACAGTTGTCCAGGGTAATGTCCTGCTGCGCCTCTTGCATATCCTCAAGCAAGGTATGGAGCAATTCTTGATACAACAAGGCATCTTCTTGAGAACATATCAAGAGCACTGTATTGCACCGGTTTTTCTGAGCTTTGATTGCTTCTCTTAAAAGGGCTATATCCATATCACCTCCATTTCGCCATGATGATGCCCCAGGCAAACTTGATTCTCTCTTTCAAGGGTCTACGGCAGATGGTCTTGAGCCAGGGGCCACGCTTCTCCGAAATATGAATGGGCGGGATGATAACTACAGCATTTGCGGAGTTTTTCGTCACCAGGGGTAGTTCAACTGTTTCGTTCATTTTCCCTCCAATAAAAAAGGCGCAGGCTCACATTTCAAGTGAGTTTCTGCGCCTCCTGTGTTGCTCGGTCGAGTTTACTCTCCGAGCCAGGTCAGCTTTAGATTTACTTAATCAACTGGAATCATTTTTTCTCCTGTCTAACCAGTGAGAACTGTGCGTCTCCTTGAGCTGATACCACATACCCATTCTGAATCTTAAAATGTACCGCCACCTCGCCGTTCAATATTTCATGCTTGAGAGCTTTGAGAATTCGTATGCCCTCATCTATGAAAGGCTGGTCGCGGTTATCTATCATATCAAACTCCTTTTATTCGTCCGGTATGAAAACCAGAGTGCCCGCTGGGTTGTGAGCGGGTAATATCCGTTTGCCTTCAAAGTTGAGGGCATAATCGCCAGACCAGTCTTTAGCAATCCGTGTCCCCTCTTTTCTCAGTGCTTCCAGTAGGGCATCTGCTCCAGTTTCAATCAACTTCGCATCCTGCGGAGCGATTGCACCACAATTAGCCGCTAATATTTTCTGCCAGTCCTTTGGTCTATATTTCATTCTTGCCTCCCCACCAAAATTAGCCATGTCATTTTAGTCCAATACCAGAGACGAGCGTACCAGGGTGTAAATTGTTCCCACATCATCCAGCGAAGTAACTCAATTTCTTTTAAAGAAAGCACCCGATTAAAGACTTGCAAATTACCAATGTCTAGGGGGACACTAACAATTTCGTTATTCTCACTCATTCTTGCCTCCTATACCGTCTTCTCAGGTTATAGTTCCTCAATCCCCAATACCGTTTTGTCCTGACCGTCCTGAATCATCTTGACCGAGCCGATTTCAAGATGTGCAGCATCGTCATAGAATATCACTCCAGCCTCAATAAGCCCGTCCTGGTAGGCTTTGCAAGCTGAGAGAAGGTTATCCAAGTCGCGGCGCCGGTGGTCTGCTGTGTGAAACTCGTAGGATATTTTGGCTTTCATCATGGGCTTATCATCATGCCATCTAACTTTTGCCAGCCAACCGATTTCGTCTTTGGCAACCTTGACCCACTTGGCCTTTTCTGACCAATGAAGCCTGGCATTGGGAGAAAGCTCGGCATAGGGCAAGTGCTCGATAATCACGGTCAATGCCCTTCCTTGCTTATTTCTCATGCTTGATACTCCCCCTTCCTGACTAAGAGGTTAGGCATCTCTTTATATCCTCCAGGTTATACGGTTTTGACGTATCAATCGCTTTTTTAGCTTTAAAGGAAACTATATGACATGTGCATTTTGTACAATACCAGGCCTCTGATGTAAAGTTGGATTCCACATGACCTTTCCAATCGGGAATCGTAGTCTTAAATTGAAGCGTGTTCTGGTGGCAATTAGGGCATGAATCAAATTTCTTTTTCATTTATCCTCCTCCTGTGAAAGGGGCTACCTCTTAAATTTGTGAAGGCAAGCCTTTGGCATCTTCCATCCCCAGTTATGAGTGAGAACATCCTGCCATGACTTTGGTGGCCGAAACTTAATTTGAAAACCCAAGCGGCAATCTTCACCACCTATATTCCCACCTTGAAAGTTAGGACACCTTGTATCTTCACAATAAAGGGTCATCTTCTTACCCCCTGTCCGCTTGAAGCGCCTGCTCTATCTTGTCCCACTGCTCATTTACGGCTTCTAATTCAACCTCTATCGGCTCGTCGTAGGGAAACCAGAGTTCTCCAGCACCCCGAAAAACCTTATAAAAGGCACTCTTTATCCGCTCCCGTTCCTCTCTCTTGCCGGACATATAGCCGGACAACCTGGCATCCTCTATGGCCTCTTGGTATTCTTTGTCTTTGAGGGCTTGCCTGGCCGCCATTACAGGAAGAATCTTGGAAAGCATATTGTCCACCACTTCTTTATCCGTCCATCCTCTTGTTTGCCTCAAAGTTTCTTGAAGTGTCTTCTTTAGTTCCTCATCCTTCACCTGGGCTAGAGCTTGGAGTTGGGCATCGAGAATCTTATGAGCTAAATCAAGATAGCCACTTGGGTATGGAGGGACGGTGTGTCTAACTAAATCTTCAATGACCGATAGGATTTGTTCATCACTCAGTTTATTTTCCATACCCTCTCCTTTTTAGTGGGAAACTTTTCATCCGGCTTAAGCAACCTTCCCATCCTCTCGCTAACATCTCTAAAGCTAATTTCTGTTGTAGCCCTGTTGTACATGGGTGTTGTAGCTTTTGGTGTAGCCTCTATTTATTGTAAACCGTTTTTAGCTTTAATTCTGGTGTTGTAGCCCTGTTGTAGCCCCCCATTTTTACACCCCTGTTGTAGCCCTGTTGTAGCCCTGTTGTAGCCCACTTTTCTCAAAGCTAACATGAGCAAAAACGGCAGTAATTTCAAAGCTAAAACCTCCCATTTTCTGTTGTAGCCCCCCTATATAAGAGAGAGGGCTACAACAGAATCTAAGAAAAGAAAGTAACAAAGAAAAGAAGGGCTTACGGAAGGGGGCACTTATGCCCCCCTTCACGAAATACATTAAGGATAAAAGGGGAACGTGTTCAATACTCATCGTTCTTCCTCTCCGTTGGGGAAAAGTGTTTCTCTTGTACTCTTAATGCCATAGTAGATACTATTCTTTGTTCCCTTTCGTGTTTCGACAAACTTACCAGATGAGTTAAGGTAACGCGATACATTCACACGGTTGAATCCGGTAGCCTCGGCAATTTGGGTGGCTGTAGCGTCAGCCCCTTCTTGCTCTAAAATAAAGTCAATGATGGTCTGTTCCATAGATTGAGTGCCCTTGCCCTCGACTTCAGGGAATTCAAAGGGCTTTGCCTTGCGGATGTTCTTTAATCCGGCCTCGCCAAATTCCAAGGCATATATTTCTTGCCCACGCCGTCCGGTGTCATTTTGCTTGGTCAATTCCCAACCGATACCGAGAGTCCCATTGTCAATCGTCTGCGAACAAAGCTGGACGCAGATGTCAGCTCCGGCATCTTGCATAATACTACCGAACAGGTGCCCGTCACTTGACCGGGGCGTATGACCGAGGGCTAACCATGATGGGCAAAGGGCACTCAGGGCATCAATAACCCTGTTGCCTGACTGATTCTCATTAAGGTCTCCAGCACCAGCTCGGCTTATGGAGTCCAGAACTACTAACCCGACACCACGTTCTTTCACAGTCTTACGGCAGGTTGCCATGACATCAGATAGTGACTTCCCCCTTGCGTTGAGCATTAACAACGGGCGTGACGGCGGTAATCCTAGAACTCGATTTACCATTGATAGCCTACGGCGTACTGAATCCCTAGACCGTTCTAGATTGATAAACAATACGAGCGTTTGTGCCACAGTCCAGAACAGATTGCATCCGGCATCCACAGAGACCGCCCAGAGTAAGGCCGTGTATGATTTGCCTCTACCAGGCGGGGCATAAAGAATAGTTCCCCCACTGGCTAATAGGTAGGGATGGAGAATGAAGGGTAAAGGTCTGGTCTCATCATCGCCTGCAAGCATTTCAGGAACGAAAATCGAAGTGCGATAATCCCACAGCCCCGCGCAAAAGGCATCAAGGTCACGGCGCATATCTTCTTTGCTGTACTCTTTGTTAAATTCGCCAAGCGCACTGTAAGCAGCTCCGGCCAAACTAGACCTATCCTCTCGACGCTCAATATTGAGATAGCTCCACGAAAGAGGGCTATCCAAGCTAATCGTGATACGGGCGTGAATCCCTGTACGCTCTTCGGATAACTTCTCGGCCTGAAAGCGGATTGTCTGCTCTCCGATAACCTTGTCCCAATAAATGCGTTCATCCTCTTGCTGATAACGCACCTTGTCATTGTTAAAAAGAGCAGACACATCTTGCTCTAGCGAAGAAAGGGTTTCAATTTCACCACCAGTCTCTAGCCAATCGGTAGTGTCCTTGCTTTCACCTGGTAGGATTATCGCCTTGACCTCTTTAGCCTTCCCTTGGAGAGATTTGGCAGCTTGCCGCGCATACCCATAGCCAGCTACATCCTTATCAGGAATGATGACCACTCGCTTGCCTTTAAGGTATTCGGCGTATTCAGGCTTCCAGTTGTTAGCTCCTCCCGGACTTGTTGTAGCAACCTGGCCTACGTTCCATAGGCTGTCAGCATCCTTCTCGCCTTCAACCAGATAGATGGTTTCGTTTGTAGTGGTGAGAATTTCAGGTAGATGGTAAAGCACTCGTCGCACTCCATCCATGCTCCAAATCCATTCACCATTTCCGTTTTTATGACGCTGACGGAAGGACTTTGGCGCATAACGCACCACTTGGTAGAGTAGTTTCCTGTCCTCATCGAGGTAATCATAGGTGGCTGTAATTTTGGCGGGTTCTTGCTTTGGTGAGACCTCAATAAACAGGTCGGCCATAGACATATCCAGAGTCTTTACAATATCCTCGGTTGAGCATCCGGCCTGACAATGTAGTAAAATGTGGTCTCCCTCTTGCTTCAGTGTCAACGACGGCTTCTTATCCTCGTGAGCAGGACAGCAGGCTTGGAATTCATTACCCCCCAGCTTCTTGACCTTCTGGAGTTTATTCAAAACATCGCCAATCCCCTTAGTCACGTTGTCTCCAGTCATGGCAAGGTGAATTTACATCTGGAAGTTCGCGGCAGGAACAAAAAGTATGATGGTAATAGCAGTTAGCACAGCTTTTTGGGGTATGTCACCGGGGTCGAAGCCATGAGCACGGATACAGTGCGAGCGGAAAATGAACCATGCGATAGGTTCATGGATACAGTTACAAACTTTAACTTGAGTTGTCATATTCTCGTCTCACTACGCTGGAGTTCACGCCCTCTGGCATTCCCTCTTTGCGCTCCTGGTTTATTCTGTTACTAGGCTACTTCATCCTCTGTAGTCTATCTATTTCGGCAGCTATTAAAGCGCCAGCCTTGACCAAGTTCCTAATTTGTTCATGTACCGGCAACTCTCTATTTGGGAGTAAGTCCCAGTTGCCACGCCGTCTCTTATCCCATCTGTGTTCCCATGTGTGCGGCCAAGCGTCCGTAAAAATGAATCGGCCAGGGCTATCATCCTCAGTGTAAATTGGCACTGGTGCGGCATAGCACGCAGCCGCTAGAGCCAATTCCCCTCCCCGATGATAAGCGTCATCATCGTGCTCAGCATCAAAACCCTCCTCAGACATCTGACGCTCCCGTTCGGCAACAATCAATTCGGCTCCGGTCATTGGTGGTTTAGGAATACCGCTTTCAGTTTTCATATTTCCCCTTTCACACTCACTGACATTCCCCTAAAGACTCAATACTTCCTGATTTTTTGCTTTCTAACAGTGATAGTGCTATAATGAAAGTATGCCAACAGGTGTTTACCCACGGAAACCAGAGACGATTGCACGCGCTCAGGCTAGTCTGCGGATACGGCGAGAGACAGACCCATCTTTTCTCCAACATCTTTCCGAAGCCGTAAAACAAACGTGGCAAGACCCTGAAATACGAGCAAGGCGCATTGCATCGCGTACAGGTAAGCCCAAACCGCAAAAGAAACCACCGCCGAAGTCCATCGCACACCGGCAAGCATTGAGTCGGGCTATGACTGGTAAGTTGAATCATCAATGGAGGGGTGGTATAACTGGGCCATATGGCGAAGAATGGGATAAGATAAGTAAAGCCATCTTGTCTGAAGCCAACCATGTTTGTCAGCATTGTAAAAAGCGTCCCGCTATTCATGTTCACCATAAGTTGCCTGTCAGATTTTTCAGTAACCCTAAAGATGCACACCATGTTTCAAACCTCATCGCTCTTTGCCGGAGATGCCATCCAATAGAAGAGGCGCGGTTGAGGAAGGCTCTTCCCTTACTGGATTTATTGCAGAATCAAAGGTCATAACTTCTTGCTGTAATCTTTTGACGGCAAGAGCACAATACTTCTCTTCGATTTCTATACCGATGCACTTGCGGCCTAACTTCTTGGCGGCTACGGCGGTTGTACCGGAACCGAGGAAGGGGTCAAGGACTGTATAGCCAGCCCCATCAACTAACAGTTTCCTTATTAGTGATTCCGGCTTCTGCGTGGGGTGATTCCAAAATGTGTCTCGCGCAAATTGGGCTGTTACCGGGGAAGTGACTACCCTGTCATCAAATACGAAAAAGGAATACGCCCCGTTCCTCTCGAAGATGCGCTCATACCGGTGACTCGATTGGCTATTGCGCTTCCACCATATATGAACGGCGGTGTAATCCCAGAAAAATTCAGCCCTTGCCGACCAAAACACAAATTGCCGAACAGTATCACCACCAGGTAACAACGGGAAGACCGATTGCATATCGGGAATTGGCCAATCTCGTCCGTGGTCATTATCATGGTCTGGAAATGGCGGGTCAGTAAGCACCAAATCCACCTTCACATCAATCTGTGGCAATATCTCTCTACAATCCCCACAATAGATGGTTATCCCGTTCCGCTCGTAGTATTTATAAGACTCAAGGTTCATAATTCCGTTCCTGTGCTTACTACTGGTAATTTCACTCTTTAGCTCCTAAATTACGGAGAAGGTGGAATTTCTAATATCCTTATATAATTTTGATGATTGATAACTTCCAGCATCCAAGCTAGTCATTGCGTTATCGGCCCGTTCAAGCAGTTTCCTTAATGAAACTATTTGAGCATCTTTCGTAGTAATAACGGCCTGGCACTTGGCTAGTATTTCTGGCAACACGCTCTCAATGCAGGCTATTTGCTGTGGGCAGTAATCTTCAGGCTTCAAAGGCTTATCTACCATCTCGCAAAGTACCTTTGCCCCATCACCCTGAGAGCTACAGCACTCCGAACACATAGCCCCATACTCAACGGTCTGAGCAAATGTCTTAATGAGAAGTGCTTTTAGTTCAGTTTCCAATATGCCCCTTTTTATACCCTTCATAGTCCCTCCAGCAAATACGCTCCGTTTTCATTCAGTAAATACGTTGTCATGGCTTTACACTCTCATTTGGGGTTATATAGCGTCCATCCTACTTATTACCTATGTAAACCGTCTTTTTAATCAGTATCATTACCTAGTCCAAAAGGTAAAAAAATATAGACTACTTATTACCTAAATTCTTCCGTCTGCTTTCTCATAGGCGAACCATCCTGCACTCCATGCTTTAATCATCAGACGCGCCCGCAAGTTGTCCCTATCAAGCCCGTCCAGTCCGCCATTGAGGCTGAATATACAATCACCAATGGCCTTGTAGATGAACGCCTTAACGTGCCAGTACAGTTTCATTATTTACGCTCCTGGGACTCTCCCTAAATCAGGCCAAGAATTTATCATAAGCCTCCATCGTTTCCTGATAGGATGCCCCAAAGACGCTTTCACAAAAAGCATCAAGAATTTGGCGGTCAGTGCGTTCCTCACCCGTGAAAAACCAGAGTGATTTTTCTGGATAGGTTGCCTCATAAAGTTCTCCGGCGATAAAACATCTTGTCTTATCACGCCCGCATATTTCACGCACAGCCAATTTACGAGTAATCGCCTTTTGTTTTTCTTCCTGCGCCAGCGTAAAAATATCGAGCGTATCTTTCATTTCTCAACCTCATTCTCTCCTCTCACTTCTTCCCTCTCCTACTCGACCTGCATATCATTGATGAGAGTGCTCTGTGCCAAGTCCCAGGCGGCGGCTTTCGCCCCGTCCTCATTGCTGTAAGGATTAGACGTACGGTGCTCCGGCAGCTTCACCCATCCTGCCTGCTTTGCCAGTTCGGGAAGATGGGCTTTTATGTAAGCATCAACACGAGAGCGGTCAGCGTCACGCTGGGCTTTGGCAATATATTGAGCAAAGTAGGACTTTTGGTCTATAGCTAGGCAACCATAGTAGGCTTTGTCCATCAAGCCGCAAATTTGCTCCTCTGTCAGTACCGGCATATCAACAGGGGCAGAGAGGGATTGGACTAACTCAAGAATATGGTCAGCGAATTTATAGCAATCTGCCTCATGGAGTTTGTTGGCTCCTTTGCCGTCTTTTAGATTTGCCCAACTGATTTCATGAAATGACCAATGGCAACCGGAACGCATTAGCAACCATGCTTTCTCAGCTATTTTCTCTCTAAGTTCAGTTCCATCCATTTTTGCTTCCCTCCAATGAAATAGGGGGCTACTCTTATGGAATATTGCCTAATGCTAGATTACTCCCAGCCGGAATGACCATAACTTTAATGTCCCTTCCGAGTCTATCAAGTAGAATGTATTGAAGTACCTCTTTATTGGTCAAAATATAACGCATATCTACTCCTTTACCTTCTTAATTACACCAGCCTGCATTTCTTTGGTGAACTGCTTACCGGATGTGCCATGATAGCCTGCTAATTGAAGTGGTCTATCAGGAAGATTTTCCCGCTCGATTCCTTCAGTCCTGTGACCATCTTTTCCAAAGTGGCAGGGAGCGCACCACCATTCCGACTCAGAATATTTCCGCTTGCCATTACCAGGTTCAAGGTGATGCTCTTGCAATCCACGCCAATCGGGTAATTTCCCGCAGTGCTTACAATGGCTTGGTTTACGCCCTCTCGGTTTCACTCGAACAGTTCCTTCGCCTTTTCTTGGGTGGCCTTGGTAATGAGATTATCAAATTCAACCAACTTCTCCGGTGGCAGTCCCTTGACCATATCCCAAAGTTTCGGGGAATCAGTCGCACCTAGAACCGCTAGGGCTTGCCGAACATCCTTTTCAGTCCACACCTTGTTCTTAGCTAGTGGGCTTATCTTGTTGTAGACCGCCAGTGGGTCTAAGGGCTTACTTTCAGGCGTGGCCTTTGAGGCTGGCTGGCCTTTGCCTTCGGGCTGGCTAGTGACGGGCTTGGCAGTTTCTATCGTTACACCCTGTGGCATATCCTCGACATCTTGAGTAAAGACATTGGAAAGTCTGCCGGCGTGAAGAGCTGCATCAACCAGAGCACGTTTCTCTGCCATTTTAAGAATCGTGTTTATGAGACTGAAAATATCATCGTTAGGGACTTTGCCTGTCTGTTGACCTTCGATTGCATTGTCTCCGTCATCCCACTTCGTACCACAACCGCCCTTCTTAGCAAAGCATAACCAACCACCGCCATATTCTGTCTTGCCCTTAATGATGGTCTCTTTGCCACATACCGGACACTTCGGCTTGGCATCCCGCCACCGGTATTTTGATTCGAGACTGTTGCACTCACCCATTCCCTCCGAGACAACCATGCCCTTGAAGGACAGGGTACATTTGACCATGTAACGGAAGAGGGGTTTGTCCCAATCCTCAACACAGCTCACCACCCCGTAGGTATCGGCCAGACTCAGGAGTTTGGTAATCTTCTCGGCGCCGGGCTTCAAGAGACTTGGCTTGTTCGTGCCAGGGATAACGCCGTAGTCCTGCCCTTCGACCATAAACTTGTGTACCAAAGACTGAAAGCGGTTTATGGCCTCAATCTGCTTGGTAAGCGTCTCTTCATCTGGCAAGTCAAATGCCGTGACCTGATTCTGCCTAACTGTCAATTCTTGCCCTTCCATTATTCTCTCCTAATCTCCTACTTCTCTTTGATTGGTTCGGGCGGGTAACGTTTATCAAGTTCCGCCACTATCCGGTCACTCTCAGATAACAGGGATTCCATCGAGGCATTATCACTTTCCACGGTGACATCAAAGGTTTTTACGCCCTTCACTGAGGTTGCTACGTTAATGCGCCTTCTGAATGACACTTCCATTATCGGCCTCCATTGGAAACACAGAGCCGTAGATACTCATTGAGAGTCATCTTACCCTGTCTCTTACTTAGGTCTGATATGATACTGAATACCTGCCTTGCACGTCCTTTGAATAGCATCTTTAACTCTCCTATCTCCATAATGGGTTGCGGTTTTCTGGGTCGGTAAATAAATCCCAATACTTATCATCGAGGGGCTTCCGGTCAGCCTGATACTTGTCATCGAGGGTCTTCCGGTCAGCCCAATACTTGTCATAGAGGGGCTTCAGGTCAGCCTGATACTTGTCATCGAGGGGCTTCAGGT
>Ga0265297_10009650_pt1 | contig 12364 bp, 16 predicted proteins | sample Munlanlwell13791_FD_192502 | JGI IMG/M metagenome (GOLD analysis project Ga0265297, IMG submission 192502) | Leachate microbial communities from a municipal landfill in Southern Ontario, Canada - Leachate well 137-91 | ecosystem: Engineered > Solid waste > Landfill > Unclassified | place...
TATAACACCCATTTTCGTCACGGCCATGACTTTCTTCATATCTTCCGGCTTAAACGAAAAATCAACGATAACTACAGTGTCGTTCGGGTCAATCGCTCCGATTGGTATCTCTGTCTTATAATCCATCTCGATCATCTTAAGACAAGAGTGTTCCATTGGTGGTGGCGTTACGCTATCATACCAGCGCTTCACAATAGCAGCAGCACAACGCCCATCAGCGTCATTATGATGAAAAACTATCATGTTTTACCTTAGTAGGATGAAATCGAGTCGCCCGCGTCGATAAACTTAGCCATCTCTTCGGGCGTTGCGTGCTTAGAACAAAATTTGCGATGATTGAATACGCCAGGCTCGTTTTTGGTGCATCCGGTCATGGTTGCTTGCTCATTGCAACCCTCTGATTCACACTTTTCCTTTGGCCACTCCTGTGTAATCGGAGTGAATTCAATGCCTTGAATTAAATATAGCCGCCAATGATCGCGAGCCTCTTGTTCCGTCGCATGCCCTGGGCAATCATCTGCACATAATCCAACAGGCCATATTCGGTCGCCGTTTCGGCATGTATAGTGAAACAAGCCAGTAGGTTTACCATCTTTAGTGATCTCCCGTGGCTGATAGTAATTCATTTTTATTACCTAAAACGGAATTTCGTCGTCTTCCGTAGGTTTGGATCGGATCGCTTGAATTTCAGATTTGAAGGCTTCGCCATAATTTACAGCATCTTTAAACCATGACGGGATCATAGTCGCGGCTTCAATCATAAATCTGAAAAAGACTTCATCGAGCACATATGTATGTGCCCAATCAGTTTCACTTCTGATGCTTCTGCCACTTGATTGGATTAGCTTTAACGCAGTAAGCCATGTATAGTATCTCTGATCAATCTCCATCCTACGTTCAAGTTGTTTGTTGTCCTTGAAGTTAGGCCACGGCACTTTGCAAATTAATTGGATTCTACTTAGATCACCACGCAAGTCTAAACCTTCATGTAGTGCCGGTGCGATTATAATGCTATTGGTGCTAGCATCATGCTTCCGCAACATATCTTCTTTCGTGGCGAACCGTTTTTGATATAGGAACCTGTGACGATGGCGTGATTTCTCCATCAAATAATCAGCGATGGCGAAATTGTGTGTATGAACAATGCCGCGATCGCCTTCGTATCTATCTAATATCTGGTCCACTTTTGAAACGAGCTTCGGTGCCCATTCTTTCATTTTAGCCGGACCGCCAACGATCTTGGCTGCGCTATCTACAACTATCGGCCTATTCTCAACCGGGAATCTGTTTTTCATCCGATATGCGGCAACTTGATTTCGTGGTATACCCAACGAATGACAGAAAATATCGACATCAAGTATTGTTGCACTCATCAACAACACATGAGAGCCATTATTAAACATTAACTGATGTGATTTTGAATGCACAAAGATCGGTTTCAGCGTAACAGATCGATAAGAATATCGTTTTTGCCCCTGCCCTTGTTCGACTACTTTGAATTCGGCTACCCAATCCTCATCATCTTCGATGCTTGTATAAAAGGCTTGTATCTTGCGAACTAGCCCTTCATATTCATCGGCTGTCTCTGTATCTTCCGCTTCTTCTGCCATCTCAGCAATAGCCTGGACTTTAGCTAAAATGTCATTCTCTTTAAATGACATGTAATATTCTTGCGGTAGCTCGTACTCTTCGAGCTTATATCCAAGCTTCTGAAGACGCTTATCGTCAATGGTTATTGATATGAAGTCTAACAACTGCGGTTCTGCTTGATGGGCTTCGTCAATAATCAAAAGGTCGCGTGTCGAGAATCTTTGCGCAATCGCTCTTTGATATAAAAAGCTGCTATAGTTCATGATTGCAACCCTAGCAGCCATCGTATTAGCGATCTGCTTGTAGTAGGGACATGAACTATGAAACATCATATTAAAGGCTTTGTCGGCGGCTGATTCACCTTCAGCCGGGACATACGGGAAACATAGCTTACAACGGCGTGCCTTGTCTTTTTTACGACAATATCCCTTGTCGCAGGTTGGAGGTGCATCTAGCAGCCTGTCCAAATCCTTTTGGAACATTGCTTTCCTCTGCACAGCATTCTTACCGAAATTCTCATAGAATGTGCAGTTATAAGCTGACCGACCTTTAAGATCAACGACTTCACCGCTACCGAAGTCGTTCATAATCTGAGTTTGCAATACTTTTTGGACAGTAAGATAAAAACTACTGTCGAAAAACTTCGCAACGGCCATGCCGATTGCCGATTTACCGGCACCAGTTGGTGCTTCGAGAACGACATACTTTTTTCCAGACATGAATGCTTTGAGTATGAACTCAATACACTCAATTTGTCCTTCTCTAAAAGTGTCGAATGGGAAATATTCCGGTATTTTGCTTAGATCGAATTCCATGCGTTATGAAATACTATCACAATTATATCTGCGACACATTATCAGATTCCACGGCTTTAGTCCATTTTACCCATAAGTCTTTTATTGATTCCAAGTATTTCAATGGCAGTTTGAGCTCACCGTCTCTTTCTAGTGCGGAGAAGGTACCAAATTTAATTAATTCTGTGGTATCTATGTCGTGAAAAGAATGAGCCCATTCACAGAATCGTATCCAAGCTTCCTTGTCAGTATTTGGATCAATATTGTCGAGAGCACGCTGTAAGTCTTCGCTGAACATAAGTCACCTCTTAAGAAATTTGACATGACAAAGATAGCAATAGTAGCGGACGTTCATCTTGGATATTCCGGACGTACTAATGATATTTTGTGGGCACTACGAACAATCAGAGGCTACTGTCAAGCGAACAATATCGACACAGTAGTAGTTCTTGGTGATTTATTCCACGACAGACAGCATCTATCAATAGAAATACTATGTGGTGCTTATGACTTTTTCAGAGAAACAAAGTTCGACTATAACCAGCAATGGATTGCATTCCCTGGCAACCACGACATGTTCTTAAAACATAGCTGGAATATCAATAGCATTAGGCCATTAGGTGAATTACTAACAATTATTGATACCGTTAAGATTCTCGAAATAGACGACAGAAGGTATTGGGTCCTGCCGTTCGTTTATTCAGAATCTGCATATATGAGAATTCTACAACGCATAGAAAAGCAAGCAAATAAAGAAGACATATTATTAACACACGTTGGTGTCAATAACGCAATTCAAAATGTATGCTTCTTGCTGCAACGATGGTCGATGGTAACATTTATCCAAAGCAAATTCGATCGTGTATATGCAGGGCATTTTCATCTATGCCAACAAGTAGGCGATAATTTGTGGTATCCTGGCAGCCTATTACCGTTCAAATTCGACGAAGGTGACCATGACCACGGATTTTTTGTCTTTGATCAAGACAAAAACGAACACGAATTCATCAATGTCCTAGAACAAGGACCGTTATTGCAACCGAATATAGCACCACCGCCACAATATTGCACTTTCGCAGCTGATCTGCTTGATCAGAAAACAGAAGCACATGTTCGCGGCAATATAGTCAGAATAGCCACTTCCAGAGATTACACACCAAACGAGTGCCAAGAGATACGCAATCGCTTCGCTGAGATGGGTGCTAAAAAAGTAACATTTATCAATCTATCTGATGACGAAGCACCGCAAGAACAATATGCCGAACTTGAACCAATTAAAATTGAAGATTTATTCACAAAATGGTTTGATCAAGATATTCGTGGAGCAAAAGACCTTCGGCGAAATTTAGCGATCAGGCTGAATCGTGAGATCGTAGACGAGGGCAACGAATTATACGCCAAGCGAGCAGATCCGGATGCTATATGAACCAATCTGGAACATTAAAATTCAAAACTACGTATCTTGGCGTAATCGAAGTCCCATTATCTATTGTGCGAGAATATAAAGTAAGTTGTTGTGATTTCAACAGTCTGAACAGTGTGGAAAGAGACGAGCAGCGTGGGCGTGTTGAGTTATGTGACGGCACTGTTCTATACTCTACCACAAATGAAATAGAGCATAAACCGAGACGACGCAAGAAAAACTGGCGTCACTGCTAACTGGCCTATTTGGCCTTCTTAGACGGCTTCGCCTTTACTATTACTTTCTCTTCCACTATGACTGGTGCATATTTTCGAAAGCATAATAAATTGTTGATGAACCAACCCATATGTGGTCCCTTCAAACAATATTCTATGCATTTGGCATGCAAATCGTCGTCATAAACCATGCCAAGTGCTTCAAATTTTTCCCGCCAATATTGCTTCGGTCGGCAGTTGATATGGCCAACGCCACCCTGCCCAGGCCGTGCTGCTGTCCAGATAAGAATGCCACCCGGTAAAACCGATTGATAGACGTTTTCTACAAGCTTGTCTGCATATTGCGGGTCGATGTGCTCTGCAACTTCTAGACATATCGCCAAATTCTTTTGATACTTACCATTAAGTGTAAGGAGATCATCTCGTAACAAGCGAGAATTACCTGCGATCCGTGCATCAATATCGATACCAATACAATCAATACCGGCATCGATCAATGCGAATGTATAGATACCAGGCCCACAGCCGAGATCAATAACATCCTTTGGGCCAATGGCCTCTTTGATCCAAGTAGCTAATCGTTCTGCAAATGGCTTCTCTTCTTTAGCCACTTGCTCATAATCGATTTTCTCTTCGACGGCCGGATAGAATTTCTTATTAAACCCTAATTCAGTTCGGTTCGGTTTCGGCTCATACCAGCCCTGCTTGCCATAAATGTCGAGAACAGAATCAAAGTACTCCTCGTACATCGCCGCAACTCGTTCCATTGAGAAATTGTTTAACGCCCATGCGCGGCAGACATGCGGATCGATTTTATCAAGATTCTTGGCAGCCCACACAAATTGCTCAAATGTTCGACAACGATATCCTGTGATTCCATGTAAGTTGTTTTCAGTAAAAGCGCCCCAGTCGGATGTGATTGTTGGTGTACCTGAAAACAGGCACTCAACTTGTACGCCACCAAAAGGCTCGTTGTATTGGCTTGCAAGAATTAGGCCCTTAGCACGAGACATTAGCTTCTTACGTGTCTCAATATCAGCATATCCAACAAATTCGATCAATGGGTCTTTTGATAACTCGTAGTCGCCCATCTGACCTGCGACTTTCAATTTCATACCAACAGCTTTTGCAACTTGTTCAGCAATATGAATACCCTTGCCGACATAAACCCGACCGCAGAACAGCAGATAGTCGTCTTTCTCTGCCGAGAATTCAAATTCATCTGGGTTGAAATAGTTCGGAATGACGACATCGTAATTCTTTTGTATGCACGAGCCTACGGATTGTAACCCGTAATACGCATGATAAATCGCATACGATTCGAAAATCTTGTAATTTGCCCAATGCCCTCCAGCGTAACCAATGCCAGGTTCGACGCAGATCAAGTCTGGATGTGCATCACAAATCGCTCTGTGTCCAGCACCCCAGAACGGCAAAATGAAATCGTTCTTCTGCTTGCGCTTACCAATTTCTCTTATTGCGTTCGCGTTGAACGTTGTGTATGCGTGATCTCCAGTATCGAATTTGAAGAAATGCTTCCTCCAATCGTGGTCGCCGTAAGCTTTCTTCCAATCAACATCAGTAAGAACTGGGACATGCTCCGAACACTGCAAATCTGAATCTTCATGTCCATAATGGATGACAGTATGACCACGGTCCGTCATCATTTTGGCGAATTTGACGACTTTCTGTGTATAAGCACAAGCGACAAATTCTTTTGACGAAACTGTATGTTGAAGACCCAGGACGTGGAATCTCATTGTATTGCTCCCTCTGGCCACTTCTCAACAAAGTGGTAAAGATGCTTAGGACGGCCTCTTCTCCCGAAAACTGTCTCACGTTTGATGAGTTTTTTCGACATCAATCGCGTCAATCGCTGCCGTATGGCGGTCGCAGTGACCCCTAATGCAGCGGCAGAATCTGCTACTCCAAGTGGACCCTTGGCTAACAAGTTCAACAACATATCGTCTGATATCGGTGTTTGTCGGCTCATATCAGATAAAATACATTCTAATTTCTAACATTGCTTGAGTGTATTGAGGAAATGCTTAATGTCACCATTTGGCATCTCTACTCTGTTGAATAAGTCTGGCTGCGTGACACTTAATATTGTATAAAATGCTTCTTCCGTGCCCATATAGCCATTTTCAACCGCCCAATTGACTTCCGTATAGAATAATGGTGTCATCTGTTGAACTTGTTCTTTAGTTCCGCCAAACAGTGTAGCACGGCAGACATAATTCGGATTTCTAGTACATCGCTCGATCATTCCATTTATATTATATCCGTGGATCTCGGCATTCGTATAGTATGCGTAAGACGTTAAGAAGAATCGATTTTTTGGTATTCGTGTGAAATAAAATTGGTTGAGATCGCCGTCAATATGGTAGCTACTGCAAATGCCGGAATCGACCCAATAAAAGTGGCTGCTATTGTTTGATCGCGAAGCTTCATCAAGCATGTGTTGTTTCGCCAGTGTTAATGGGATATAATGCGGCGAACCGATAACACTGTCTTTCATCCAGGCTGATTGGCTAATCCATGAATGTGTAGATATGACCTTTTGGACACCTCCAAAATATCCAGCCCGTTCAATATCTGAAATATCAAACTTGCGTAAATCGAGCTCGCCACCGCCACGGAGCTGCCGCATTTGGTCGAAATATTTCTCGTCGCAGAACAACACCAATCGATGTCTTGTGCTTAGGAGCTTTTTAACACCCTCTAAGTAATGTGTTTCAAAGCTTCTGTCATTGCGGTTAAGATCAACCATAGCAGACACTATCGTAATGTCGTATGGATGGCGATAGTCCTTATCTAAGAAACGATAGTTGAGCTGCGGGAAGATTCTGTCGTGCTTTAACTCATTCGGGTAGTAATCATCTGGTGTCTTTGAGTCATCTGGTCGTTTGCCAGCCATTGCACTACAATTATCACCAAGATGTACACAATATTGGCCGTCTAAGAAGACAGCTTTAAAACCCATCGCCAAGAATTTTCTGTCTATAGTCCATTCTGCGTGCCACTTCTCGATGCGGCCAAGCAAGATAAGATCATCGCGCCGCTTGAGATTTGGACTACCTACCCAGCCGTACCAAGCTAAATGATAGTCAGTAATACGCCAAGGTTTCTTCCAATAGAACGATACCTCTGATTCATCGCTCGCCTTGAACCTTATTATCTCTTTATCATAGCTATCAATACCCTGCCATTCGAATGTTCGCCATGAAATATCGACTACACCAACGTTGCGATACTTCTGCAGGATTTTCTTAGAATCGTTTAAATAACCTGTGCGAGTAAATTCCCAATCATCTTCAAGATAGAAAATATATTCAGTGTCACAATATGACACCATGAAGTCCATAGCCCACCACTGGCTGCGGTTGCGCGGGAAGCATATGACATCACAATAGCTGCCATATTCCTCAACAAGCCTTTCAAAAACACCATCAACAGCACTATCATCAACTATGACCATCTTGGTCACATAATTCTTTGTGTCTACAAAAGACTTCATGGTCTTTCTAAGAACATCGAGCCTATTGCAACTCAATACGAACGTTGTGATGTCCGATTCAGGCTGGTCAACTGTATGGAATTTGACCTTATTCATGCTTTTCCTCTATGATTTTAGACAGCACGACCTGCCGAGTCAGCTAAGGTCGACAGCCATTATTATTCTCCAACGGTCAATATGTTATATACATACTGACAGTGATAGGAGAAATCAAAGAAGTCTACGGTGTGATAGATTCACCGAGGAAGGCTTGATAATGGTCTTTAGCCATATCGAAATAATGCAAGGGTATTGCTGTCCCTTGTTCTAGCTGTTCGGCCATTTGTCTGAGATAAGTAATTGTTGAATTCAAAGCTTGCTGCTTTGTCATCTGGCCGAAACCTGGGACCGTTATGAGTGGCGACTCATTAACGTCCTCAGAAATCATCTTAGAAAGTTCGCTAATGTCGTCGTTTGATAAGCTCATCATTCCCATGATACTGTATTTTTTACAGAGACATTATCACCATCAATATGATAATGGCCGGTAACACCACTGCTAAGAGAATGACAGCAGAAATCCTATACACCCGCCAAAACAACGGTTCGGATTCTTTTATTGGCTCTTCTGGTTCTTCTGATTCCGGGGTCCATATTTTTCTAGCTAAATCAAGCCGTTGCGATAGAATATCCATGCGTTTTGTGGCAACGTCTGCTCTGCGTGATAGAACTTCGATTCTGATGTGTGCCGCTATCAGGCCGAACCACAAACATGCTATATGGAGTGCTAATATATCGTGAGGATTCATTTGACATTCCTACTGCAACGGGCAATATTTTCCTTGAACAATCGTGGTAATTACATGCTTTTCGTTATAGCACAAAGAGATCTCTTAATTAACTATAATACCAAATCGTGCTATCACGTATTATGATCAAATCAATAAGATTCAAAAAGGACTGGCGGTGTTTCAAAGAAGGCGATCTCTTTGAATTCAATCCTGGCGTGAATCTGCTTGTAGGCGACCAAGGAACAGGTAAAAGCTCTCTTCTGTCACTATTCCGAACATCATTATATAATGAGTCGGATTTCAGGAAATTAGTCGATCTTAAATGCGACGGCACAGTCGAACTACGGTTGTTCGATTTCGAGCGCGACAATCCAAGAACCAGAGGATATGTCAAATTCGCAGCCGACGTCTATATGCGTTACCAATCCCACGGCAATTGTGTGCTTGCGTTGTTCGATGTTTTGGATGAGCAGGCCGATACGAAGAAATGCTTTATTTTGGATGAGCCTGATATGGCTCTAAGCATCCGTTCTATAAACAAGATCACGGCAAAGCTACGAGCAACAAACCATCAAGTTATCGCTGCTGTCCATAATCCCTTCTTGATACACGCCTTCCAACAAGTCTTATCTGTTGAACACAAGCGTTGGATGACATCTGAAGAGTTCATTGCTAGCCATAGCTAGTAAGGTATATAAAATCACGGACGATTTTATTTCACCTTAAGAAGAACTCATGATGGATGAACATAAAGCGGACGGAAAACCGCCTAAATGCCCAACCTGTGGAATCTGCTTAGCGAAAGAAATTGTTGAATTATCCCCCGCTTATATGTGGGACTGTCCGAATTGCGGTCGCGAAAACTTTCAGCGATCTATTACAACCGCAATCACCGATGAAGACCGCATCGAGATGGGCCTTGATCCGTGTGAAACAGGATGTTGGCAGAGTTATCCTAATATTGTTGTATGCCGCCATTGTGATTCACAATACACAACGCGGCATGTTGGTGTTGAAGGAAACGAACAAGACGATATAACTGAAGATGAATAGCCTCAATCTAAAAAGTAGAGTAAGTCTGATTTACTCATTGCCTCATGGAGGCATTTTCGTCGAAGTCGGCGTCCTGCGTGGCGATTTTTCTTTAACGATACTCGCAGGAAATCGTCCTAATAAATTATATCTGATCGATTCTTGGCAAGATCAGCCTGGGACGGTATGGCAACAAAAAGACTCGTCGGCTAAAGCAGATCATGATAAGAACTATCAGCTTACGCTATCGAGATTCGCTGGCGACAAGCGTGTACATGTCATCAAAGAATTCTCAACTGTCGCTGCACAGCGGTTCGCGGACGGGACGCTGGACATAGTTTATATCGACGCCGACCACACAAAAGCCGCAGAAGACATTGCGGCGTGGTGGGTGAAGTTAAGGCGAGGAGGATGGTTATGCGGTCATGATTATGCCCATACCCAATGGTCTAACGTTAAACCGGCCGTCGATAAGTTCGTCGCAGATAATAACTTAACGTTATTCTTGACGCAAGAATATCCGAAGGATTGGCAATCCTGGGCTATACAAAAGCCCTAGTAGATGTGCGTGAAAACAATTACGCCGTATTGGTTGTCTGAGATTGAATAATAAACACGACGTATGCCTCTAAGACGCATGGCATTCTGGCATTTTATGCACGGACAGGCGTTGCTAAGAGTATTATCCCGTAGTATCCTGACTACATAAATTTCAGATCCACGATTCAGTTTTCTAACTAATCGCGCCTCTGCATGAGAACGTGCTCTGTCGTTCGGTTGTCTGCACGGTACATTGCTAGCGGTCACTACGGTTCCATCACTTCTTATTCCTACTGCTCCAAGACGATATTTGCGCTTAGCCTCCGAGATATCGCCTTTCGCGGCTATTGTTTTCGCAAGGCGGAAGTATCGGTCAATTTTTGACATATCTAAAAAAGTGCCCCAGTGGACATATCCGGTCCACCGGGGCTAGTGTAATTGTATTACTACAATTGTGCACCGATTTTCAGAGGCCAACTTTTCCGTTTAACCTCGACCCTTGAGCTTTATACCCACGCGTAATACGATTATACGACGACCGCAGGTTAGTTTCTGCCCACAAGAGCGGTCGATCTGACTTGCACAGACATACGTGGTTGGTTTTAGTCGAGGACTTGATTTGGTCTCCGGTGCGATGCTGAACTTGTAGCGGTAATCTGAACCTTAGTGGACTGCGACCTGCCTCTGCCGCTGGGCTACCCCCGCGTGTTTCAAATAAGTGCGCCTGTAATCAATGGTTAAATGGCCAGGCTTAAGTGCGGGGACCAGGATTCGAACCTGGGCTGTGGGTTTTAGTCCGTCAAGTTGAGTTTGAGATTGAGATTACGCTACTTTAACAACCCGTCCGCTCTTGGCGGCTTTAGGGTGTATCGAAAACGTAGCCAAGGAAATCCTTAGCCACTGAAACATTTTCCACTTCGGTGCTGTTCGCTTCGCCCCTGGCGGTTCGGACCGCCTCTTGAAGCTTGACGATGCGAGCCAACATAGCGCGCCGGTCCGCGTCGGGGATGCCACCCGAATACTTGATCGTCGACCAATATCCGACCGGGACATCTTCCATCCAAGTTTCGACTTGAGCGGGATGCTTGTCGGTGGCGTCGTACTTCACGTTGTTGCGCGGCACCTTCTTGGTCCGAATCGACTCGGATGCTTGGGTCGCATAATCGCCGCTGTCGCCGTTCTTCGACCACTTTTCAGCCGGATCAAGAACCGGAAACTTCGCAACGAAGGTGTGCAAGTCGGTGAGTTGCTTTTCGAGGAACAGCAAATGAGTCGCCGGAACGTGTCTGATGATGGTCTTGCCATCAACAATCACATCGGCGAAGGCCGTTGTGTTCGCGACGTCCTGGGTGGCGACGATATCGATGACGTCGGTTAGAATGGCTCTGGCCCGTTCGATCGATTCCGAAATGCGGAGTTGGACAAGCTTGGCCTCCGAAGGCAATTTCTCGCCCTCGTCGTTGATTGGCCGGTAGGTCCGTGCGATGCCGTTGAGCAGGTCGGTCTTCTGATGCAATTTGTGCAGTTCGGTTAAACCCGATACCGCTCGCGCCTTCTTGCCGTCAGCAAGCGCGATGATCTGATGCAACTTGGGCATTGGTTATCTCCAACAGTGAAAATTGAGATTGATGATGGGTTTTAGCACGACGAGTATAGGTCGTTAATTTCGGCGATAAGACGCCGAAGGAGCATCCGCGTTTGGACCAGGACCGTCTTGAGTATGGTCTTTGGTTGTGTGATCTGTTTCCGGTTTCGCAATACCTTGGCCAACAACTTCAAGTTGAATGGTATCGATCCAGCAACCATCAACGAGTTTCCCGTCCTTGTCGACAGGTGGTTTGACAAGCCATTGAACGCAGCCGTTAATATATTCCGTTTTGCCGGTAATAATCCCACGCAACCCGGTAACGCGGTCTTTGACTTCAACACCCATTCTAACGGATTCTGTGGCCATAATTCTCTACTGCTAAAAAGCGGTTAATATAAAGACGTTGGAATTAAGAGGCCGTACACGATACCCTCTTTGATATCGTGTACGGCAACGCTACGATACCTTACTAATTGAACTGTTGGCACCAAAATGCTCTGCCATCGGGTGCCGAATATCCCGACAAACCAACCTTGGTATAGTTGGGATTCAAGATGTTCGCACGATGGCCGCTACTGTTCATCCAGGCTGCCATGACAGCATCAACATCGGGCTGACCTTCCGCGATGTTTTCAGCACATCGGAATGTTGAGTGGATCATGCTGAAGTGGTTGGCCATCCAACCGCAGTGCTGGCGAGCAGTGCGATGAAGCTGAGCATCCAAGATCAAGGCTTTCAAGCCATATTTTTCACGCATAGCGTTGATGGCCTTGAGCAGACGGTGCTCGACTTCATATACTGGAGCAGGATCAACAGGTGCATTCTGTGAAGCAGAGGTCGATCCTCCTTGGCTGCCACCTCGGTGGAACAAACCACGCCCGCGTCCACCGCG
>Ga0265297_10009651_pt1 | contig 12363 bp, 12 predicted proteins | sample Munlanlwell13791_FD_192502 | JGI IMG/M metagenome (GOLD analysis project Ga0265297, IMG submission 192502) | Leachate microbial communities from a municipal landfill in Southern Ontario, Canada - Leachate well 137-91 | ecosystem: Engineered > Solid waste > Landfill > Unclassified | place...
ATTTCGGCCTGCTGGCCTAATCTAGCTCGCTTCCATCTAGTTCAAATCCCTTCCGCTCTCCAAAACAAAATAAAAACAGAGCCCATAGGGCTCCATTTTTATTTTGCTCGGAGTTTGGGATAAGATTGGAACGATGTTAACTAATATTTAAAACATATTTTTCAACCTCTTCATAAACCGTAAGCCAGTCTTTGCAGGCAATTGCAAAAGGAAATCCCAGATTGTCATGATGATCATACATGAAAACTATTCCCTTGTAGTCTCGACTTATAAATTGGAGTAATTTAGCGTTGTCATCAATAATGCCAAGTACTTTTGGATATAATTTTTCTAAAATTTTTGCTTTCCATTCATTGCCATCACTATGTACGAGTTCGTTCGGTCTACATATAACAGGGGCTAAAGGAAAATTATGTTTTTTTAACCAATTTTTTGTTCCCTCTAAAACTCTTTCTGGTCTAACTGTAATATAAGCAACGATGGGAATGATTTGATTAATTCTGTTTAGATAAGCACTCGAACCTTCAATTAATGGCAGCATTTCTTGAGTTTCATTAGAATTAATTTTTTCATCTATCCATTGAAGAGCCTCCTCGTGTTGCCAATAAGGCACGTTTTGAGTATAGCGATACTTTTCAACCATTTCTTTAATTGTGAGATCCTCTGGATTACCAAATTTATTCTGCATTTTTTCAATCCAATACCCAATAGTCCAAGACAGCGTCTCATCAATATCAACCGCTAATCCTTTTCCAACAATAGAGCTTAAATTATCCATATTTTTATTATTTATATAACAAAAATAGCATATTTAGTGCTATTTTGTAAATCTTGCTCGGGGACAGGGATTATCTCTCTCAGTCGCCGCCGGCCGCGGCGACTTCGCTTCGTCCAGAGATGGCGCTTAATATGCCCCCGGCATATTAAGCGACGCTCGCTGCGATTTCGGCCTGCTGGCCTAATCTAGCTCGCTTCCATCTAGTTCAAATCCCTTCCGCTCTCCAAAACAAAATAAAAACAGAGCCCATAGGGCTCCATTTTTATTTTGCTCGGGGACAGGGATTTGAACCCCGATTAGCAGGGCCAGAACCTGCTGTCCTACCATTAGACGATCCCCGAATATATAAAACGGCGATTAGCCGTTGCCTATAATATAATAAATACCTGAATATTAGTCAATCAGGCCTCAATCCGAGAAAAAAGATAGCTAGCAACGACCAACAGGAAGACAATCAAAGATACTAGAACGGCTAAATCCGAGAATAAGGAAAAATGGTTAAGGCCGGCCAAAACGCCACGCAAAGAATCGACGCCGTAGGACACCGGATCGACCTTAACAACCGCTAACATGGGCGCCGGCAAATCCGCCAAAGGAAAAAAAGCCCCGGATAGAAAGAAAAGCGGCATGACTAGGAAATTCATGATCAGCTGGAAACCTTGCATATCTTTAAGCAAGGAGGCGATAGCTGTCCCGAAAAGGGTAAAAAGATAAGCGATAAGAAACATGAAACCGAGTGCCGGCCAGATGCTCCACCAATGTTCCAGGCGAAAACCGAGACCGAAAGAAATCGCCAAGACGATCAATCCTTGGACAACGGCGATAGTCGCTCCCCCTAGATTACGGCCGATCATGATCTTGAGCCGGGAAACCGGCGCCACTAACATTTCTTTCAAGAAACCGAATTGCCGATCCCAGATTATTTCCAAGCCATTAAAAACGGCGGTGAACAGGATAGTCATGGCGATTACGCCGGGGACCAGGAACTGGACGTAATTCCCTTCTCCTGCTTTACGAAAAATCGGGCCAAAACCGAAACCGAAAGCGACCATGAATAAAAGCGGCTGGCCTAAAGAACCGATAATCCGAGCCTTGGAGCGCAGATAACGCTTGATCTGTCTTAACCAAAGGATATAGATTATTTCCATATATTATTGACCCTAGTGCCGGAAACGCCGGCGCATCCGGCTGAGACTGTCGGCTTTTTCTTCGCGGATGACCGATCCGGTCAATTCGATGAAAGCGGCTTCTAAAGTATCAGCCCCGGTCCTATTCTTTAACTCGATCGGAGAACCGCTGGCAATGATCTGACCATGATCGACGATGATCACCCGGTCGGCCATCTTTTCCGCTTCTTCGATATAATGGGTAGTAAAAAATACCGTCATCTTCTCTTCCTGATTGAGCTTCTTGATATAATCCCAAATATGATACCGGGTCTGGGGATCAAGGCCCTGAGTCGGTTCATCCAAGAATAATATCTTAGGATGATGAAGCAGGCCCTTGGCGATCTCCAGCCGCCGTTTCATGCCGCCGGAAAAATTTTTTACGAATTCCCGCCGCCTATCCAGGAGTTCGACGAAATCCAGGAGTTTATCGATCTTTTCCTTCCGGCCCTTAGCCGGCACATGGTATAAGATGGCGTGGACCAGCATATTCTCATAAGCGGTCAGCTCGTCATCCAGGCTGGCATCCTGGAAGACGATCCCAAAGGATCGGCGCGCCTTATTCTTCTCTGTTACCGGATTAGCGCCGTCCAAGGCTATATAACCGCTCGTCGGTTTCAGGACCGTAGTCAGCATCTTGATCGTCGTCGTTTTGCCGGCGCCGTTCGGCCCCAAGAAAGCGACGATCTCGCCCGCCTCAACCTGAAAAGACAAACCGGCCACGGCTATAAAATCTCCGAATTTTTTTATCAGATCTTTAACTTCGATAATCGGCATATTTAGAATAATTTCTGGCCTAAGGTAATGAACATGATCAGAGCAGACAAAGACATGACGGCAAAGGTTCCCCAGACCAAGAAATTGGAAACGCCGCCACTATGATACTCGCCCATGATGTCCCGACGCCGGGCAATCTTGGCGATCAAGAATAGGAGCGGAACTGAAGTCACGCCGTTAAAGACAGCCGTGAACACCAAAGCCTTGATCGGATCGATCCCGACAAAATTAATAATTAGGCCGACCAAAGTGGCTGTTATGATTACTCCGTAAAAATGTTTGGCTCGCTTTAGCTTTCGGTTCAAGCCTTCGTCCCAGTTGAAGGCTTCGGATAAAGCATAGGAAGCCGATCCGGACAAGACCGGTACGGCCAGAAGGCCGAGCCCAATAATGCCGACGGCGAATATTATCTTGGCCAATAAGCCGGCGTTAGGGAAAGTATTTACCAAAGGCTCAAGGGCCCGGGCGGCATCAGCGGCATTAGCGACATCGGTTAGGCCGTGGGCATTCAAAACCGTCGCCGCTAGGACGATTACGCACCAAGCGGCGAGATTGGAAAAAAGCATCCCGACAAAATTATCTATACGCAAATTATGAATGAATTTTTTTAAACCGCGGGGAAAAAGGTTGCGGCGGATAAGGTGCCGAAACTTTTCTTCCTCTACTTCCTCCGAGGCTTCCCAAAAAAACATATAGGGCGAGACGGTCGTCCCTAAAACGCCAGTAATGATAAAGAAGAAATTAAAGTCGAACTTGACCTGAGGGATGAAGGTCGCGCTAAAGATCTGTCCCCAAGGTTCATGGACTAAGAACATGGTAATCGGATAAGACAAGAGGGCTAGAACCAGCCATTTCAAGATTTTAGAATAACGCCGATAAGATACGAAGACTTCCAAGAGGAGGATAATGGTTGTGAATAATAAGGCTAAGATCGTGAAATTGATCGGGAGGATCAGTTTGGCCGCTTCAGCCATCGCTCCGATATCGGCTCCGATATTGATAGTATTAGCCAGACAAACCAGGGCGACTGCTAAGAACAGGACCTTTTTGCTATAATTGCGCTTAATGACTGCAGCCAAGCCTTGGCCGGTAACCGCCCCGATCCGAGCACAAGCCTCTTGGGTGGCGACTAAGAAAGGCAGGATGCCTAGGATGGCCCAGAGCTGGCCATAGCCGAACTGAGCGCCAGTTTGGGTATAGGTAGCGATCCCCGACGGGTCATCATCAGCTGCGCCTGTGATTACGCCTGGACCGATGATACCAAAAAAACGCTTGATCCTGATTAAGATTTTCTTCATACTTTTGCCAAGGTTCTTATTTTATTGAAGCATTCCTAAAGAGTTTTTTTATCTTAAAAAATCCGGCTTTAATCTTTCGGTTTCATCAAGGGAAAGATCTGGCATTCACGCGCCGTCTTATTCATTAAGAAGCTGAAGAGACGTTCGCTGAAACCGAAGCCGCAGGTTGGCGGCATCCCGTATTCCAAAGCTTCGACGAAATCATGGTCATGAGCCTGGGCTTCTTCATCGCCGGCATCTTTCAGGCGTTGCTGTTCCTGGAATCTCTCTTCCTGATCAAGCGGATTATTGAGCTCGCTGTAACCGTTGCCGACTTCCGAACCGGCGATGATCGGTTGGAATTTCTGAGCTAATTCGGGATTAGCGAGGTCGCGTTTAGCCAAAGGCGAAACTGCAATCGGCGTGCCGATTAAGAAACCGGGGCCGGCAATCTGGCGGCGGCAATATTTCCAGAGATTATCCATAGCCCGGGTCAGATTGAAACCTTTGGGATCATATTCGATCTTAAGCTCATCTAGTTTTTGGCGCATCGCTTTTTCATCCGCTTTCAGGACATCAATTCTGGTCATCTTCAGGACCGTCTCCCGATAATCATAGCGCTCCCATTTTTGGCCGAGGTCGATCATAAAATCCTTGATCTTGAATTTCAGAGTCCCGAAAGTTTCCTGGGCGATATATTTATACATTTCTTCGACTAATTCCATCCCCTGCTCATAATCAGCGTAAGCCCAATAGAATTCCATCTGGGTATAATCTTGCAAATGCTCGGCATCCATGCCTTCGTTGCGGAACTGGCGGCCAATCTCAAAAGTCTTTTCTAGACCGGCGACCATTAATTTCTTCTGCCAAAGCTCGCCCATGGAGATCCGCAGATAAACATCGATATCTAAAGCATTATGATGGGTCACGAAGGGCCGGGCATCGGCCCCACCGGCGGTATTTTCCAAAGCCGGCGTCTCGACTTCGATGAAATCGCGCTCGAGTAGGAACTGCCGGGTCGCTTGCCAGAACTTAGCCCGTTTTAAAATCAGATCTTTAATTTCCGGGTTGAGCAAGATATCCAGATAACGCTTACGGAATAATTCTTCCTCGTCTTTGAGGCCATACCAGGCATCGGGAATCGGCCGCAAAGCTTTAGCGAGCAAACGCCAATCCTGGACCAAGATGCTCTCTTCGCCTTTATGGGTCACGAAAGCCTTGCCTTTGACTTCGATGAAATCGCCGCTATCGATAAATTTGCTAAAACGCTTATAGCTTTCTTCGCCCAAATCTTTCTTGGACAGGGCGATCTGGATCCGGCCGGAAAAATCCTCAAGATGAGCGAAGGTTAGATTGCCGTGAGCGCGCCGGCTGCGCAGACGGCCGACGATATAAAAAGCGGCGCCCTTCTTTTCAAGAGTGGAAAATTTCTGGCTGACGTCCGCGATCGGATAATCACGCTTAACCTTGGCGGGATAAGCCTCGAAGCCGGCGGCCTGGAGAGCGGCCAGTTTCTGCAAACGATCAGCCCGTTCGCTAACTTCCGCTTTAGCCGGAAGCGCTTCGAGCGGCCGGGCCAAGGGAGCGGAATCTGATTTATGATCTTTGGTTTTTGTCATATAAGCTTGATCTAATCTGCCTTTAATTTTAAGTTATCCTTCAGGAAAAGTCAAAAAAAAGACCATGAAATCATGATCTTTTTTTACGAACAAGCATGGAGATAAAATAATGATCAATCGGAGATAGGAATGGCCCTAAAGCTCGGCTACTGGATCTTCGTGATCTTGTACTTCATGACGCCGCGCGGAGTTTCGACCGAAACAGTGTCGCCCTTCTTCTTACCGATAAAGGCTAAGCCTAAAGGCGATTCATTGGAAATCTTGCCGTTTGCCGGATCAGCTTCATTGAAACTGACGATGGTATAGACCCGTTCGGCGATATCTGATTTAGCGGTCACGACCGAGCCCATCACTACTTCGTCTTTCGAACCATGATTATCGACGACAGTGACATTCTTTAGGATGTTGGCCAACTCCAGGATCCGGCCTTCATTCAAGGCCTGGGCATCCTTGGCTTCGCTGTATTCCGCATTCTCGCTCAGATCGCCTAATTCTTTGGCGCGCTCGATCCGTTCGGCAATCTCTTTCCGCCTGGCTTGGGACAAGAAATTCAATTCGGATTGCAGCTTATCATAACCTTCTTGGGAAATGATTTGGTCAGACATAATTGTCTTGAGAGTAAGTAAATAATTATGGAATTCAATATACCTTATCTTAAAAAATAAGACAAGAGCTTAAGAGGAGATAGGCGATTCCGAGCGGATGATTGAGATAGGGCGTAAAGATATTGGTCACGGCCAAGAAGACCAAGCCAGCCGCGAACGCAAGAGCGAGGATAGATTTAGACCTTAAACCTTGGCCGACCAAACGACCGACCAGGACTAAATAAGCCAAGAGGCCGAAGAGGCCGAGCTTGAGCCAAAGATCAAGATAGCCCCATTCAAAAGCATAAGTCGTATAGCTGCCATCCGGATGATCTTTCAAAATCCGAGGGTCGCTGGACTTATAAGTGATGGCCGTGCCGAAACCTTGGCCCAAAAGCGGCACGGTCCTTATCTTCTGCCATAAGGGCGAGAGCAAAGACCAACGCGAAGCAATGGCCGCTTCTTCATTCAAAAAATTGGCGCGACGCTGGAAAATATCCGGCGAAAAAGAAACTAAGGAACTAGGCCAAGGCCAGAAAGCCAGACCATAGATCAAGAGCAGGCTGCCAAGCAAAGCTACGATCGAGGCTAAGAACTTCTTTAAAGCTAAGCGCATTGAATCGCGCCGAGCGATCAAGACCAAGCTCAAGAACGCGGCCACGGCCAGACCGACCCAGAAACTCCGGGAAAAACTGATCAAGGTCACCATCAAGAAAAGGGTCAGAAGCAGATAATCAATTTTGCGGCGACGCGAAGGAAAAAAATAAACGGAAATAAAGGCGAGGGGGGCGTAAACCTGCGATTGCAAGAAGATCCGCGGCCAATTGAAACCGATATTAGTGATTTCGCCCACGCCGGTCGTCCGGATCCAGCGATACAAGCTGAAAGACCAAGAAAAATCATGAGCGAAGATAAAAAAGAAAATCAAGGTCTTCAAGCTGAGCCAGATAACGGCCGCGAGCGCGACTTGAGCCAAACGCTGATAGACTTTCTGATCCGGATTGCGATAATAAACGGCCGCGACCGCTGGCAACAAAGCAAAGAAAAGCCAAGCATTGAAATCGGACCAAAGATTAAAACCGAAACCATTATGATAACAGCCGTTTATCAGACCGATAGCGATGAATAGGAATAAGAGCCAGAACCAAGATCGGGCCGGCCAAATCTTCAGATCGGCCCAAAATCTTTTTCGACGCAGGCTTTGATATAACCAGGCTAAAAAAACACTCAAAAAGATAGCCAGACGCCAAGATAAAGGACCAGCGGAAAATAAATAACCCTTGGAAGCGATAATCAGTTCGGCTACCAATAATAACAAGCCGTATTCCAAGCGGTAAAAAGCTAAGACTAAGGCGGCTAGGCTGAGGAGCAAGAAGACTATCCCCTGCCCGGCCGGATAAAAAAAGACTAGGAGGGATACAACTTCTAAAGCTAGGAAGGCTCCTAGGAAATAAAAGATTTTCTTATTTAAAATTGAGTCCATAGATTTGGCTGCCAACTTGGATATCATTCTTGCTCGCATAGCCGCCGTTAAGTTCTAAGACATAATCGACCGGCTGGCCACTTTCGTAAAGGACCTGAGGCTCTTTCCCTTCCGGCTGAGCCTCGCTGGCGATCTTTACCACTTTATTATCAGCGATAAAAATTATATCTAAAGGAAATTTCATATTGCGCATGACAAAGGTCTGCTCGCTGGAATCCGGAAAAACGAAAAGCATCCCGCAATCATAACACAGATCTTGGCGATTGCTCAGGCCTTGGTAGCGGGCGGCCGCGGTCTGAGCTAATTCGACCGAGATCGGCTGGTCATTAGCTTGGATCAGATAACGGGTCGTTTGGCGCAGATTCTTGACCAAAGACAGCTCCAAATAACCCAAGATGAATAAGGCGACGACAACCAGGCCGAAAATTATGAACCGACGCGATGATCCAGCCATAAATTTATAAGCTTAAGCTAAACCATGCTTAATTTTGATGACGGCCATGGCCTGGCGATATTTCCGGACGGCCGGCAAGAATGGCAATAAAGAATAGGCGGCCGACGGCAACCAGGTGCTGATCGTGCCCCCAGTCGCGACCTTGAATAAGACCTGAGGAATGAAGAAGCCGGCTTTACCATCTTCGAGCATAGTCAGCCATAAGTCCCAATCCTGGAATTTCTTGATCGTCTCATCCCAGCCGACGGCCGGAAAATCTTTCTTCCGGATCAAGGACATCGTATGGATATAGGGTTCACGCCGCAAACGGTCAGCATCAAAGGGACCGACTTTAAAAACCTTGCGCCCCCATTGGAAAGAGGAATAAGCATAACTGAAACTCCAATTCTGTTCCAAGACTGACCACATCAATTCCAGGGCAGTCGGCATCAAAACAGCGTCAGCATCACAGAATAGGACATATTCGCCCCGCGTTTCCCGGAAGCCACGATTACGGGCCGCGGGAGCGCCGTGGTTTTCTTGATTGATAAAAACGTAATGGTTATCCGGCGGTGATTTTCGGATATAGTCGATAAACAAAACTTCAACGCCATCCTGAGAGCCGTCATTGACAATGATTATTTCATAATCCCGGAAACTCTGCTTTTTCAAACTGTCTAAAGTCTGGAGCAATTTCCGGGCTTGGTTATAAACTGGAATTACGATCGAAATCATATTTGATCAGTTAAATGTTGGAAAATATTCCCTACTTGGCGCGGCCAGTTGAATTCCTTAAGAGCCCGTTCCCGCCCTTGGCGACCGAGACGCTGGCGTAGTTCCGGATCGGCAATCAACTTTTGGATGGCGGCTTGGATGGCTCTCGGATCGTTCGGATCGACTAACAAGCCATTAAAACCATCTTCAACTGCGTCCCGAACGCCGCCGCTATCGCCGGCAATGACCGGTTTAGCAACCAGATTGGCTTCCAGATAAACGATGCCGAAACCCTCAAAGTCTCCCTCTAAATCCGAGGCCGGCATTATGAAAAGATCACAAGCCTCGAGCCAGGACCATTTTTCCGCTTCACTCACCTGACCGATAAAATTTACTTCCGGGCCGGCTAGCTCCTTTAAGTTTTCCAACTCCGGCCCCTGGCCGATAATGACGTAATGGCAACCCTTCGGCAAGGCTTTGATGACTGAGGCGAAACCTTTGCGTTTGACGAGGCGTCCGATGCTTAAGATAAGCGGTTCTGATTCGTTTCGGAAAAAATCCAATTTGACCCGCTCTGGGTATTCGCTCACGCCCGGATTAGAAACGATGGTCTTGCTTTCCAAACCGGGAAAATTAGCCCGCAGAAGCTCGGCGGTATAATTATTAGCACAGATGATGCGATGAGCATCTTTCAAGACTAATTTCGTCAACCAAGCTTTGCGCGGATGTTTCAAAGCAAAAGCCAGGTCCATGCCATGAAAAAAAACCGCATACTTGGTCTTGGACAATCGCCACCAAAGATGGGCCACCGGACCGAGCGGCAAGATCTGGCCGACCAGGATATAGTCGATCTTATTTTTCCAGACTGCTCGCGCCAAACCATATAATTGGCTGAAATATTGCCGGTAACGCCCGTGGCATTTCTTGGCCAAGACAAAAATACTTTCCGGTTCAGGCCAATTAGCGACCAGGTAACCGTAATAATTGGCGATACCGCCTTTGAAAGGGGGGTATTCTTGAGTGTAGAGCAAAGTCCTCATAATTAGAGTCTGAATGATTGTCGGATACTAAGCAAGTCTGCCTTGGTAAAACCGCGCAGACAGAACAGGACGGCAAAATACAAGACCCCGCCCAGGAGCGTGGCTCCAAGGAGCGGCAGATAATTCTTGCCGTAGAAAACTGCCAGGCCCATCAAAAGGGCGGCCAGGCCGGCTTTGGCCAGTATTAAGAGATTATGGCCCGGCCGATATGGGATTATCTTCCAAACCTGGCGCAAACCTAAAGCGAACATCAGGAAATTGGTGGCCAGAACCGTAATACTGGCACCGGTCGCCTGGAAGCGAGGGATCAACCAAAGATTCAGGAGGACGCTGGCAACCGTGGCGATCACCATATTAAGAGTATTCCGTCCCTGGCGATCGCAGGCATTAAGCAAGGAACCGATGGGAAAATTGATGAAGATAAAAAAGAGGGCGATAATGGAAATCTGCAAAGGCAAGGTAGCGCCGCTGAAAGCAGTTTTGAAGATCAAAACGATCCGGTCAGCCAAAGCGATCGAACCGGCGATAATCGGCAAAGAAATGATTACTAGATAATTAATGGCTCGTTCAAAGGTAATCTGAAGTTGTGGCCGATTATTCAACCAATAATAACTGAGGGCCGGATATAAAGAGGCGGTAAAAGCCATAGGTAAAAACTGTAAAGCAAAGATTATCTTGAAGGCGACCTGATAGATACCAGTGGCGACGCTCCCGGCTAAAAGAGTCAACAAGATAGAATCTAAATAAGTATAAAGGCGTTGCGTAACCGCATAACCGGCAAAGGGCCAGGAAATGCCAATGATTTCTTTGATAATCGAACGGTCATAAAGCAATTTGATTTTGACTCCCAAGCGGCGGCGCAAGATAGAAAAAGAATATAAGAAATTATAAAGGCTGGCCAAAGACAAAGCGGCCATGACGTAGCGCAAATCCCAATGGAGATAAAGGGCCAAACAGCCGCTTGCCAAGACGATGACCTGGAAAATGACCGAAGCGATGCTTTCATATTTTAAATTATGGAAGCCGCGGCTGACGGCAAAGAAGGTGGTCGTAAAAGAATCCAAGACCATGGAAATACAGGAAATATAGATCAGGCTCCGAGTTAAGATATCCGTACCCATGAGATGCACGGTCACAGCCACCAGGACGACTGCTAAAAGACTCAAGGGAAGCTTTAAGGACAGGACGTTGCCTAAATAACGGCTCGCCCGGCTTTGATCCTTAGCAATTTCCCTGGTCAAGGCATTAGCAAAACCCAAGTCGATCAAGATCGCAAAAATCGTAGTCAGAGAAATGGCAAAATAGTACTGACCTAAACTTTCCGGACCCAAATAACGGGCGAGGAGCGCAAAGTAGGAAAAAGAGATTATTTTCTGTAAAATCAGCGCTAAAGTCAAATACGATGTATTCTTAGCAAGATTATGGATTTTGGTCATATTGGCCATTATAACACCCCTTGATTAAATTTTAAAGTTATGATAATATCATAACATAAAAAAAGATTAAGCCTAAAAACTTTGCGTTAAGCAATTTTTATTTTATGAAAAACGACATCCATCCCAAATATTACCCGAATTGCCAAGTGACTTGCGTTTGCGGCAATAAATTTACCACCGGTTCCACCGAACCGGAAATCAAAGTCGAGCTCTGTTCCGCTTGCCATCCTTTTTATACAGGTAAACAAAAATTAGTCGATACTGCTCGCCGGGTGGAAAAATTCACGGCCAAAGTCAAAGCTCAGAGCGCCAAAGCAGCTACTAATAAAGGCAAAAAAGCAAAAAAGGTGAAACGAGAAGCCAAGCGCAGCCAGAAAGAAGTCGTAGTTAAGACTAAGGATATCAAGAAAATCGCTCAAGTCAAATTAAACAAGAAATAGTCTCTCAAAAAAAGCAATTAGAGCTTGATTTTGGCATAATATGCTATAATCAAAGAATAATTGCTTTTTTGTAATAAAAAAGGATCATCTAGTTAGAGTAAAAATTCCGTGGAACTATGGCTGGACAGACACAAAAATTTATTACCAGCAACAAGTTGTTTTTACTAAAACGTTGGTTCCTAAGAACCTGATGATCCTGTGGCCTAGCTAGTAAACCCTTGTTTGCCTTTTGACAACCTTCAGCAACTAACTGGCCTAATATCTTGAAAAGAAGAGAAAAATCCAAAGTGTTGATAATATAACACATAAACAACAAGAGGTCAATATGTATCAGGATATCAAACAAAAACTTCAAGAAACTGAGGTCAAACTGTCTGATCCGGAAATAATGAAGGATCGAACGGAAATGATCAAGGTTTCCCAACTTCATGCTAGCTTGAAAACGACAACCGGCCTGATTTCAGAGTGGGAAAAACTGACCAGGCATTATCAGGAAAATGAAGAGATCATCAAAACCGAAGGCGAGACCGAGCTCAAAGACCTAGCCCAGAAAGAAAACGCTGCCCTGTCCGATCAGATCAAGGCTTTAACGGAAAAGATCGAAGACGAGATCCAC
>Ga0265297_10009652_pt1 | contig 12361 bp, 9 predicted proteins | sample Munlanlwell13791_FD_192502 | JGI IMG/M metagenome (GOLD analysis project Ga0265297, IMG submission 192502) | Leachate microbial communities from a municipal landfill in Southern Ontario, Canada - Leachate well 137-91 | ecosystem: Engineered > Solid waste > Landfill > Unclassified | place...
AAAGAGCGTTTTGGAGTTGCTCGATTTTTCCGCCCGGCTCGAAAAAGAAAAGGAGCGGCTGGAAGAATTGCTTTATGACCTGGCTTTTTTCGCGCACGAGGAGCTCCGGGACGCTGGCCTAAGCCGGATCCTGCTTGACGCGACCAAGAATATCAAGCGCTACGTCAGCGCCAAGCTCGCGCTTGACGCCGCCTGCTTGAAAATGAGTGAAGTATGAACGATCAAAAAAAATTAGGGATCAGGCTGCGTAAGTTCAACCGGATCTGTCCGATCACCGGTTATCGTGAAGAGTCGATCAAGATCGGCTCGCCGGTCATTGTCCAGACCGATCGCGGCGTGGAATTCGGCGAGATCATTTCTTTTACCGCCGGGACTTCCCGGGCGTTGTCCCGAGATGTTAGGCTGAAAAAGGTCCTGCGTTACGCGACCCCCGAAGACCTGGAGAAGGAAAAGCAGATCCAGGTCAAAGAAGGGGAGGCCTTGCAGGCAACCGTTCAGAAGATCAAAGAGTATGAATTGCCGATCAAGATCATCAACCTGGAGTATCTGTTCGATGATAGCCGGTTGATCATCTATTACCGAAACAAGGGGAATAACGACAAGCCGCCGGTCCTGCGCGACCTGTCGCGCGACCTGTCGGTGACCCTGTCGGCGAAGGTTGACCTGCGGCAGGTTTCGCCCCGTGACGATGCCAGACTACTGGGTGGGATGGGGCCCTGCGGCCGCTCGCTTTGCTGTTCGGTCTGGCTTGACAAACCGAAGCACGTGACCGTTCGGATGGCTAAAGACCAGGGGCTCGCGATCTCGCCGACCAAGACGTCCGGCGTCTGCGGCCGCCTGATGTGCTGTTTAGAATACGAATACGATAAGCCAATACAGAGAGGAGGAAAAGAGAATGCCAAAAATTGAGATTCGCAAGGGAGAGGAACTCGAAAAGGCTCTGCGCAAATTTAAAATGAAATTGCGCCATGAAGGGACCTTGGACGAGATGAAGAAGCGGGAGTTCTACGAAAAACCTTCGCAGCGGAGGAGGAGAGAGGAAGAGGAGGCCATACGGCGGGAAGTCAAACGACGCCGAGATTCAGACTAAGTAAATGAAGATTCTCGACCGCTACGTCATCCGTGAGATGCTCGGCCCTTTTTTTATCGGGGTCGTCGGCTTTATTCTGGTGATGACGGTCGATCTTCTTTTCACGATGGCCGATCTGATCATCAACAAAGGGGTGCCGCTCCTGGCGGTCCTGAAATTGCTGGTCTACAAACTGCCGTCGATCCTGGTCCTGACCTTTCCGGTTTCGACCTTGTTTGGGACCACCATGGCGGTGGGAAGATTCTGTAAAGATAACGAAATGGCTGCCTTCCGGACCTCGGGAGTCAGCCTTTTTCGTATCGCCCGGCCGATGCTCCTGATGGGTCTTTTAGTAAGTCTGCTCGCCTTTTTTACCAACGAGAAGATCGTCCCCCACGCGAATTACGTTTCCAGCCAGATCGTCCGCCAGGTCATCCAGCAGCAGCCTCTTCCGGAAGTGAAAGACAACGTTTTCTTCAAGGACGCGCAGAACCGGTTTTACTACGCCGGCCGGGTCAATATGAAGAACAAGACGATGAGCAAGGTCATGATCTACGAGGTCTTGCCCGGGACCTATCCCCGGACCATCCTGGCGGAAAGCGCCAACTTTACCGGCAAGATCTGGGAACTGCATCAAGGGGTGATCCATAAATACGACGAAAAGGGGAGCCTGAGCTACCAGGCGACCTTTGAGCGGATGAAGATCGCGGTCGTCGACAACTTTGACGCCTTTAGCGAACAGAAAACATTTGCCGATATGGACCGCAAAGAACTGCAGGGGATGATCGATTCCCTGGCCAAGAGCGGCTCCAACACCCGGGCCTTGATGACCGAACTCTACCTCAAATACTCCATTCCTTTGACCTGTTTTATCTTTGCCCTGGTCGGCATTCCTTTCTCCCTGTCGTCGCCGCGTTCCGGCCAGACCTGGGGGATCGTGGTGACTATCGTCTTCATGTTCACTTTTTACGTCTTCGCGTCGGTCTTTCGCTCGCTCGGTAAAGGCGGAGTTCTCCCGCCGGAGATCGCCGCTTTCGCGCCCCAAACTTGCTTTATGATTATTGGCTTTGTGATGCTATACTTTCAGGGAAGGTATCGCTAAATGGAAACATTACTTGATCCAATTGAATTAAAAGCGTTAGGCAAAAAAGAATTGGATGAAGGGGCTTATAAGAAGTCGCAATCTTTCTTTGCCCAGGCATCGCTTCTTTCGCCCCACGTTTTTCCCTATATTTTACTTGATTACGAACGCCACATTGACGGCGACCTGCAAAAGGTCGGACCGCGGATGGCGTTGGCCGGTTTTCTCCTCTCGACGGGACACCTGGACGCCGCTTTACTGGAGCTGGAAGAGGTCCTGATCGCCGATCCGCGCAATATCGAAGCCTATAACGCCCTGGGGCGTCTCTACATCCGCCTGGAGCGGATCGACGACGCGATCGATCTTTTAGAGCGCTCGATCAAAGAAGGGGTTCGCGACGTCATTCTGATCGAGATCCTGGCCGGAGCGTACCTGGAAAAAGGGCGGCTTAACGAAGCGATCAAGTTTTACGAGGAGATCCTGACCCACCGTCCAACCGATAAGCAGACCCTGCGGATCTTAGGCGAGCTCCATGCCCGGATCGAGAACTATAAACAGGCGGCCCGATATTATCAGCTGATGTTTTCCGATGACCCGGAAGTCGTCCGAGAAGTGGTCCAGCGGCTGGAAGGGTTGCTGCAGAAAGTTGAAGCGAGCATCGAGATCAGGGAGATCCTCTCCGACGTTTACATGCGGACGATCAAACCGGAATCGGCGGTCGAGAAGCTTAAAGAGATCCTCCGCCTGGAACCGGCAAAACAAGATGAGATCATCGCCCGTTTACGGACGATCTTAAAGAGCTATCCCAGCCTGCCGTCGGCCGTCATGGCCCTGGCGGAAGCCTTGCGGAGCAAAGGGGATTTGAGCGAAGCGGTCGAGCAATATAACGATCTTGGCAAAGCCCACCCCGAGATGATCGGCCAGGTCATTTCCGGTTATCACGGGATTATCGAAAGTTGTCCCGAACAGATCCTCGCTCGGACCTACCTGCTCGATATCCTCCTGAGCCAGAACCGGACCGAAGAGGCTTTGGTCGAGCTTGGCAAGATGGTCGAGATGGACCCGTCGCTGGCGGAGATGGTGATCCGCCGCTGCCGCGAGATTCTCCGTGCCCAGCCGCAGCTCTTGCCGGCCCACGTCGTCCTTGGCAAAGCCTGTTTGGCTAAAGGCGATTTTCAACGGGCGGCCCTTTCGGCTGAAGGGGTCATTAACAGCGACAAGAAATTTATTCCCGCTTACCTTTTGCTCGGTGAAGCTTACGCCAATCTCAACCTGCAGCGTAAATCGGTGGAAACTTTCCGGACCGCTTTAACTCTTGACCCATACAATCTTGAAGTCCACGACAAATATCGGGCGGCAAAAGAAAAACAGCTTGAACAGGAGATCATCGGTCTGAAGGAGCGGTTGCAGGAAGATTCCTGGAAACTATCGCAGCATATCGACCTGGCCAAAGCCTACCTGGAAAAAGGGGAACGGAATGACGCCATTCGGCAACTGCAACTGGCGCAAAAGGACCAGCTCCGCGCGCCGCTCGCTTTCCTGATGCTTGGCGGGATCTACCGGAGCCTGGGACGGTTTGACCTGGCGGCCGATAATTTCCAGCGGGCGCTGCAGTCGGCCAACCAGGAACAGGCCAAGATCATCCGCTTCCATCTCGGGACGACCTACGAATGCGCCGGGGAACCGCGCAAAGCGATGGAGATCTACGAAGAGATCATGCAGGAAGACCTCGATTTTGCCGACCTGCAAAAACGGGTCCGCCAGCTCCAGGGGATCAGCTTGCAAAGCATGCGGAACCAGCCGCTCCGGGCGGTCATTACCGATTACGGCAAGAATGAAATAACCGCGGTCTGGGGGCGGGAACAAAAAGCTCCCGGCCGGGCGAACGAAGAAGTCAGCATTTCCTTCGGTCATGAGCATAACCAGAGCGGCGTTGAATACTACATGAAAGGGATGTACCAGGCGGCGGAAGAGGAATTCCTCTTGGCGGTCCAGCTTGACCGGCGGTTTGCCGCCGCGGCCAATAATTTAGGGGTTACTTTGATGAAACAGGGGAAACTGGAAGAAGCCCGCCTGCGGATCAACGACGCGGTCCACATCGATCCGGCTTCCCCGGTCTTCCACAACAATCTCGGCGTGGTCAATTACCTGCTCGGCCGGCTCGACTTTGCCGTGATCGCCCTGGAGCGAAGCTACGCGCTCGACCAGGAATCTCCGGCGATCTTTATTAACCTTGGTGATGCCTGCTATCTGAAGAAAGAGGCGCAGAAGGCGATCGATCTTTACCGTATGGTCGGCTCTTTTGATCCGCTAGTCGACCTGGTCCGCCAGCGTCTGCTCTACAAAATTCCTTAGGTTATGAACAACCTTTGCTTCCGCCTTTGCTTTTGCCTTTGCCTATTGGCTGGGCCGGTCCTGGCCGCCCAAGAAAAGATCCCGGTTAATCTCAAGGCTGATCTCCTTAAATATTACGATGATACCGACCAGGTCAGGGCGACCGGTTCGGTCGAGGTCCGGCTTAAAGACGTGACGATTTTTGCCGATGAACTGCTGATGGACTCCGTGACCAATATTGCTACCGCCGAAGGGCATGTCCGGCTTTACGCCAAAGACTACCGGGCAACCGCCAGCCACCTGACTTACGATGCCAGCGATGAATCGACTTCGTTTAGGGGTTTTAGTTCGTCTTTTGCCCCGTCCTCAATTAAAGGGGAGATCTTTGTGACCGCCGATAAACTTGACCAGGAAAATAATAATATGTTTGGTGGGCCCGGTGAGATCTCGACCTGTGACCGGAACCTGGAGCATTATTATTTGACCGCCGACCGGATCGAATATTATCCCGAGGACAAGATGGAAGGGCGGAACGTTGTGATGTGGATCGGCGAGGTCCCGGTCATGTGGCTCCCTTATTACGTTTACGACCTGAAGGGCCAGCGAAAGAGGAATTGGGTTTTTGGGAACAACGAAGTCGAAGGGAATTATATTAAAACGACCTGGGATTATCCTTACGGACTGCTTTACCTCGACCAGATGGAGAAAAAAGGGTGGGGTTACGGGACCCAAGTCGCCTACGGTTTAGCGGCGCTGGGGGTCGGTACTTTTTACTTGTATCATGTCGATGAAAAGGATGCCGCCAAATCGGATTGGGTGACCAAGATCACCAGCAAGCGAAACCTGAACGAAAAGACGACCCTGGGGATGGAGCACCGTTATTCCTCGATCTATCAGGTCCCCAGCGGCCGGAGCGATTTTACCGCTTATAGCCTGAACCTGAACACGACCGATTTGGGGAACGGGAGCGTCGCGCTGTCGACTCTTGATGACCGGAACGCGGGGAACCAGCGGTTGAACTTTTCTTTTGACCGGACGATCGGCGCGACTTCGCTGGCTTATTCGATCAATTACGACCAGGCGAAAAATTCGCCGAGTTGGGTCCGCAATTCCCAGCGCTTGTTTTACAGCCGGCCGCTCTGGTCCGACAATGTCGTCCTGAGCACCACGACAAATTATTACTACAGTTTGGCCAAAGAAGGCGATTCGGGCGAGGAGCGGGTAGAACCGGAGATGTCGATCACCGGCCGGGAAGCTGACTATTCCTGGAAATACAGCGAGAACTGGTTCGTTGACCTGCGCCAGCCCCTTTATCCGAACGAGACCAAATATGAATCCCTGATGAAACAGCCGGAACTGGAGATCTATCCCAAGACCCTTGGCTTGGGCTGGGTTGACCTAAGCTCGACGATCGGCTACGGATACTACCGTGAGGTCAAATGGGTGCCGCAGCTCAATAAAAACCGTGATTACGCGACCCAGCGCTATCGTTTGACCCTGGATGCCAGCAAAAGCGTTCCTTTTGGTCCGGGAACGACCCTGAGTCTGGGAGTAGGGGCTGACCAGTATGCCTACACCCCGGGCGATCAGATGTACGCCTACCGGGAAAGCGCCGGGACGAGTACCGACCTGGGGGGCTGGTTTAAAAATAATATTAATTATCGGAAAGGGGTGACCGACGGTAATTCTCCTTTCTTTTTTGACAAACTGGGGGCCAGTTATCACGACATCAAGGAGCGGTTAACCTTTTATAAAGAAGACAAATTCAGCTGGTGGTTCGAGAGCGGCCGGAACTGGCAGACCGCGACCTGGTTTGACCTGATGTCGAGTATGCTGATCGCTCCCGATAAAGCCTGGCGGTTGACGGTCGACGGTGGCTGGGATATTGAGAACCACAAGTACCGCGATCTGATCTCGCGGCTGACCCTTGCTCCGCAAAGCTATTTCGGCTGCAGTTTGGCGGTGACCCAGGACCTGAACGCCGGGGAGATCCGGCAGGGGAGCGCTTACTACGATATTTACTTTTTAGAGAAGGAGCCGAACCAGCTTCATCTCAACTTCAGTCAGGTGTATGATACCGATAAGAAGGAGATCCGCCTGCAGGATGTGGCGATCGTCAAAGATCTCCACTGCTGGGAGATGAAATTCAACTACTCCGATTACCGCAAAGAGTATAGTTTTATTTTTAGCGTCAAGGCTATGCCGGACGAGCCGTTCGGTTTTGGTTCCGGTCGCGGCTTTTATTTCGAAGGGTTTGAAAAAGAGATGAACAAGTTCAAGGGGACGGATCAGAGGAGCTTCTAGCGATGAAAAAGTTAACTTATATTGTTTTAGTCGTCGGCGTAATGATGGTTGCCGGCTGCGCCAGGACAGTCACCCAGATCGCTCCGAGCGGAGCGGAGATGGTGGTCCAAGTCACGACGCGGGGAACGGTCGAAGCGACCGCCAACCGTTATTTTCTGGTGGTGGGCAGTTCTTCGACTTATTATGTTCAATTGCCGCTCCCCCAGCCGGGCGGGACGCGCGATGAACTCCTGGAGCCGGGGACGGTCCCGATGTACGGTTCGATGGAAGCTTACTATTATAACTACTATTCAACCTGGGCCGGCTATGTTATTGCCGAGCCGGGGGGGTATTTTCTGGGAGAAGGGCCCTTTGTTTTCAACACGCCGCTGACCAGGGAGGTCTTATCGACCACCGCCCCAAGCGGCAGTGTTTTTACTTTCACCGTTCGCCTGGAAAAACTTTTCGGGGCGAACGTGCCGGACACCATTTACTTTGACGTCTTGACCGTTCCCTGGGTGGCCGGCGCGGAAAAACTGTCGGCCGACCATTTGATGATGAGCAATTACGTCTCCAAAGTCGCCGGGACCGAGCTGACGATCAACGACGATCCCGATTTGTCGGTTCCCCCGAGCCTCGATCTCAATAAAGTTGTTGTTAAGATCCAATAAAGGAGCTATGAATTACTTACTAGTCGCATTGTCGGGGCTTCTGCTTACCCTGGCTTTCCCGAAAACCGATCTGTGGTGGCTGGCCTGGGTGGCGTTGGTCCCATTTTTTGTCGTATTAAGTAAAGCGGCGGAGCGCCGGGAAGCCTATCGGCTGACCCTGGTTTTTGGGGTGGTCTATTTTCTTGGCGCTTTTTATGGCATCACGCCGCTCTTTCGTTTTGGCGGTTACTGGATCATTACCGGGTGGGTGTTGTTAGCCTTCTTTCAGTCGCTTTTTCTGCTCCTCTTTACCTGGGTCTTCCTGCGCCTTGATCCGCGTTATCGTTTAATGGCGAGCCCTTTTCTTTGGATCGGCGCGGAGTGGCTTCGGGTTTGGGGCCCGCTGGGGGTTTCGGTCGGGGTAGTCGGTTATTCGCAAACGCCGGTCCCGGCCGTTTTGCAGATCGCTTCGCTTTTTCAGGTCTTTGGCGTCAGTTTTTTGGTGATATTGGTCAATGCCGCCATTGCCCAGTTGATCGTCGAGCCGGGTCGCCGGTTTTTCCCGCTGGCGGCGTTTTTGGTCGTGGCGGTGGCGCTGGTCTGGGGGAATTTTGTCCTGCTCCAACATCCGGTGGTTAATGATCCGCCTAAAGCCTTGACGGTTGCCTTGATTCAATCGAATGTCGATCAGTTTGATCGGATGAACCCGCTCCTGGTTAATCAGAATTATGAACTGCATGATACTATGAGCCGTCAGGTTGGAGAAAAAGTTGACCTGATCGTCTGGCCGGAAACGGCGGTTTTCGCTTATTTAGCCCAACACTTCCGTTATTTTCCCCGGCTGCAAAAACTTTCGGCCGAGACCGGGGCCTGGCTGGCTCTTGGGACTGCTTATTACGGAGAGAAAGGCCGGGCTTATAATTCGATCGTGACCATTTCGCCCTTGGGAGCGGTTGTTTCCCGCTATGGGAAAGAACAACTTGTTCCGTTCGGTGAATTTCTGCCGCTCCGCCCGCTGATCTATCCCATTCTAAAAGGAACAGGTTACTTTGATACCGAGTTCAGTTCCGATACGGCGATTAGTCCGCTGATCATTGGGCGCTATGAGGCGGCCGGGGCGATCTGTTTTGAATCGACCATTCCGGATCTGATCAAACGGCGGGTTAACAAAAAGACCGCTTTTATTTTAACGGTGACCAACGATGCCTGGTTTGGGGATGCGGTTACTCCCTACCTCCACTGGCAGTCCGGGATCCTCCGGGCGGTCGAGAACCGGCGCTATTTTGTCCAATTAGGGAATACCGGGCTTTCGGGCTTGGTCGATCCATACGGACGGGTTATAAAGCAGAGCGAACTTAATAAACGGGAAGTAGTAGTCGTTAAAATCCCAGTTCGCTAAGGACGGTCGAGATGGGTTCGGCCTGGTTCATTTGCCATCTTTTATTTGAAATCCCCGTCAATATTTGACGATATATATCTGTCATGTTACGAGCAGATAAAATAGGGATCTTTACTCCCCTCAGAGGGCTTACTCCAAAAACGGCGGAGTTGCTCCGTTCCTACCATCAATTCACCTTCCCCAGCCATCATTTTAGCGGGACCAATACCGACGGCTCGGTGCTGGCAATAACTGTTGATTGTTTGAAAAAAACGCCGGTTAGCGTTGTCATGGCAACTGGGGAGGTCAACGGTCAGACCAGGGAATTTTTAATCGCGACCGCGGCACCGGGGAAGCCCCCAAAAGAGATTGTTATCCAGGAATTGGATGGCGTAGAAAATGTGGTGGCGCAGGTAAGAGGATTAACGGTGATCGATCAAACCCCAGTGGTGAAAATAGTCCCTGCTACCTTGTGGCCAAGTGTTCAGTCAGTTAGTCCAAAAGATATTAGCTTCCCATTTAGTGAACCAGATTATACTTTTCAGCCAGTAGTTCCGCCAGAAGGAAGAAGAGGCTCCTTATCCGGTTTAGAGAAGAGCTATCTTGAATACTTAGCTGGGGAGATGGAGCGGCACTGGCATTTTAGCGAGATTAACTTGCCGGGGATTGAACCTAAGGAATTAGTCTCAACAGTTGCGGAAGCGTTGATCAGGAGTAATGAAGGGAAGCTGGAGCGATTGATTGTCTGGGGAATGCTGCTGCCAAGTGATGCCGACCATCTGTTGATGCGGTCGCGAGAGGTTGGAGCGGAACGATTGACCTTGATGTTGATGAGAATAACGGAAGGGTACCTGGCAGCCCAATATAGTGTGAAGAAGGTTAACCTTGGGGTAAAGAAGTTGATGCCATATTACTATATCCAATATCTGGCCGAGAAATATGCCGACCAAGGAGTGACGGAGTCTGCTGCCTGGCACTTTGCGGTTCACAATCCCAACGATCCCGAGAAAGCATTGCAGGCGGCGCTAGCTAAGGCGGCTGAACTGGCCAGGAAATATGCCGACCAAGGAGTGACGGAATTTGCTGCCTGGTACTTTGCGGTTGAATACAAAGATCCCGAGAAAGGATTGCTGGTAGCGTTAGCTAAGGCGGCTGAATTGGCCAGGAAATATGCCGACCAGGGGGTAACGGAGTCTGATGCCTGGCGCTTTGCGGTTGGAAATCCTAAAGATTCCGAGAAAGGATTGCAGGCAGCGTTAGCTAAGGCGGCTGAATTGGCCAGGAAATATGCCGACCAGGGGGTAACGGAGTCTGATGCCTGGCGCTTTGCGGTATACAATCCCAACGATCCCGAGAAAGCATTGCGGACAGCGTTAGCTAAGGCAACTGAACTGACCAAGAAATATGCTGACCAGGGAGTGACGGAGTTTGATGCCTGGCACTTTGCGGTTCACAATCCCAACGATACCGAGAAAGCATTGCGGACAGCGCTAGCTAAGGCAACCGAATTAGCCGAGATATATGCCAGTCAAGGAGTGACTGCAGACGATGCTTGGTACTTTGCGGTTCACAATCCAAAAGATCCCGAGAAAGCAATACAGGCGGCGCTAGCTAAGGCAGCTGAATTGGCCAGAAAATATGCTGACCAAGGAGTGCCGGAGTCTGATGCCTGGCGCTTTGCGGTTGAATACAACGATCCCGAGAAAGCGATGCAGGCGGCGCTAGCTAAGGCAGCTGAATTGGCCGAGAAATATGCCGACCAGGGAGTGACGGAGTCTGATGCCTGGTACTTTGCGGTTATTAATCCGAAAGATCCCGAGAAAGCACTGCGCACAGCGCTAGCTAAGGCGGCTGAACTGGCCGAGAAATATGCCGACCAAGGAGTGACGGAATTTGCTGCCTGGCACTTTGCGGTTAACAACCCAAAAGATCCTGAAGGTGCGCTTAAAAAGAGAAAAGGTTGGAACTAAAATCCCAGTTCGCTAAGGACGGTCGAGATCGGTTCGGCCTGGTTCATGACGAAGAAGTGAAAGTAGTTGACCCCGCCAATAATTAATTCCCGGGTCTGTTCCAGCGTCCATTCGGTGCTGATCCGCTTGATCGCGTCGGGATTTTCCGCGTTCTTTTCGATCTTCTCCAGTAATTCTTTCGGGATAGTCGCGCCGCATTTCTCGGTCATCGTCTTGATCTGCTTGGCCGAGGTGATCATCATTTGGCCGGGGATGATGGGGACTTTGATCCCAGCCGCGCGGCATTGATCGACGAAATCAAAATAGGCCTGGTTGTTAAAGAATAATTGGGTGATGACGTATTCGGCTCCGGCGTCGATCTTCTTCTTTAAGTTGGCGATATCTTTTTTCAGGGCGGAAGCTTCGGTGTGTTTTTCCGGATAGCCGGCGACCCCGACGCAAAACTTCGGTTGTTCTTCTTTAATGAACTCGACCAGTTCTGACGCGAAGCGGAACCCGTTCTTGGGCGGGACAAATTTAGTTTCCCCGCTCGGCGGATCACCCCGCAGGGCGAGGATGTTCTCAATGCCCAGTTTGGCTAGTTGTTTTAATTGGGCGGCAATGTCTTGCCGTTCGGCCCCGACGCAGGTCAGGTGAGCCACCGGTTCGATCTTAAACTTCTTTTTGATCTGCTCCGCCCAGTAAAAGGTCTTTTCCCGGGTCGTGCCCATCGCGCCGTAGGTCACGGAAACGAAGTCCGGGTTGAATTGGCTTAGCTTTTTGATGGCCGCGATGAGATGTTCTTCCCCTTCCGGTGTTTTCGGCGGGAAAAATTCAAAGGAGAGGGTTGGCCGGTCGGTCCGGTTAAGGTCTTTACTTACTTTCATGCTGATCTTTCTTCAGGCTTTCCATTTCTTCCGGTTTAGGCTGCGATTTGCCCAGCGGCCGCATGTGCGGGAAGAAGATGACGTCCCGGATAGAGGGTGAGTTGGTCAGGAGCATTACCAAACGGTCGATCCCGATCCCGAGACCGCCGGCGGGGGGCATCCCGTATTCCAGCGCCCGGAGGAAATCTTCGTCCATCGATTCGGCTTCTTCGTCGCCGGCCGCTTTGAGGTCGGCCTGTTTTTGGAAGCGTTGCATCTGGTCGATCGGGTCGTTAAGTTCGGAGAAGGCGTTGGCCAGCTCCATTCCCGCCATGATCAGTTCAAAACGTTCAACTTTCCCGGCTTTTGAGCGGTGTTTCTTGGCCAAAGGTGAAGTTTCGAGCGGGTGGTCGATGATAAAAGTCGGTTGGCGCAGGTTAGGCTCAACGAACTTGTCGTAAAGTTCGTTGATGATCTTGCCGATGCCGAGCTCTGTCGCTCCTTCAATCCCTTTTTCTTTCCCCAAGGCGCGGATCTGGTCATCGCTCTTGCCGATAATGTCGATCCCGTTCTCTTTGAGGGCGTCTTCAAGGGTGATTTTTTTCCAGGGGGGAGTGAGGTTGATCTTTTCGCCGCGGAATTCAATTTCCACCGTTCCCAGGACCTCTTTGGCGGCATTAACGATCAGGTTTTCAGTCAATTGCATGATGTCATGATAATCAACATAAGCCTGGTAGATCTCGATCATGGT
>Ga0265297_10009653_pt1 | contig 12361 bp, 22 predicted proteins | sample Munlanlwell13791_FD_192502 | JGI IMG/M metagenome (GOLD analysis project Ga0265297, IMG submission 192502) | Leachate microbial communities from a municipal landfill in Southern Ontario, Canada - Leachate well 137-91 | ecosystem: Engineered > Solid waste > Landfill > Unclassified | place...
TCCCGGAAGAAGAGGAACGTTGCTGGAAATTAAAGCATAACCATGAAAACAAAGATTTTAAATCAAAAAGGAGAGGCGGTCGGAGACTATGAATTGCCCAAGGAATTGTTTGAATTGGAGATTAACGCAGACTTGATTCATCAGGTTGTTTTAAGCCAGCGGTCCAACAGAAGGCAGGGTACGGCAAAGGCCAAAGGAAGAGGAGAGGTTTCAGGCGGCGGGAAAAAGCCATGGCGTCAGAAAGGAACGGGCAGGGCAAGGCACGGTTCCACAAGGTCTCCTTTGTGGGTTGGAGGAGGAGTGACTTTCGGTCCTGTTCTTGAAAAGAATTACAAGAGAATTGTTCCCAAGAAAATGAAGAGAAGGGCTGTTCTTCAGGTTTTGAGCGGGAAAGCCAAAGAAAATCTTGTTTTGATTTTGGATAAAATTGAACTTGAGAAGCCGAAGACAAAAGAAATGGCTAAAATATTCGGGAACTTGTTTTTAAAGAAAGGTTCGGGCCTGCTCGTTCTGCCGAAGATGGAAAAGAGCATAATTTTGTCCGCAAGAAACATCCCGAAATCAGGCACAATGCAGGCAAAGGATTTGAGCGCGCTGGATATGCTTAATTACAAGTATGTCGTGTTGCTGAAAGATTCGGTTGATGTTATAAAAAACACATTTTTAAAGTAATTTATGGCGATATTAGACTTATTCAAGAAAAAAGAAAAGAATCTTCCTGAAGAGAAAAAAGCAGAAAAGAAGGAAGTGAAAAAGCCGGCGAAGAAAGCCGAGGCTTCCGTTCATGCGCCGAAAAAGCCAGCAGGAGAATCTTTTAAATATTTGGCCAAGCCTCATGTTACGGAAAAGGCAACGGAATTTGAAAAAGACAACAAATACGTTTTTGAGGTTTTCAAGAGCGCGAATAAAAAGGAAGTGGCCAAAGCGATTGAGAGCTTATACTCTGTGAATGTGGAGAGCGTTAATATTATCAATATACCCAGGAAAAAGAGAAGAACAAGAAGCAGGAGGGAAGGCTGGAGAAAGGGTTATAAAAAAGCTATTGTTAAAATCCAGAAAGGCCAAAAAATAGAAGTGATGCCTAGATAATAATCATGGGAAAGAAGAAAAACAAAAAAAGAATACTGATTAAAAACAATCCTGAAAAAAGGCTGCTTTTGACTTTGAAGAACAGAGCCGGAAGAAATAATCAGGGCAGAATAACCGTCCGCCATCAGGGAGGCGGAGTGAAAAAGAGATACAGAATAATTGATTTTGACCAGAAAAAGAAGGATATTCCCGCCAAAGTGGTTTCTTTGGAATACGACCCTTACAGAACAGCCCATATAATGCTTTTGGAATACGAAGACAAGGACAGGAGATACAGACTGGCTCCCGAAGGGATAAAGGCAGGAGACGAGGTTGTCTGCGGAGACAAAGTTGCCGTTAAAAAGGGCAATAGGACAAGAATAAAGAATATTCCTGTCGGCACTACTGTTTATGACATAGAACTGATTGAGGGGCAGGGAGGCAAGATAGTCCGTTCAGCAGGTTCATCTGCAAAAGTGCTGGCTCACGAAGACAAGTACGCAAATATTCAGATGCCTTCGGGGGAAATCAGAAAAGTCCCTTCAGGCGTTTTCGCGAGCATAGGAGAGGTTTCCCACTCTGACTGGAGATACACTATTATAGGCAAAGCCGGCAGCAGTCGCAGAAAGGGAATAAGGCCTGCTGTAAGAGGTTCAGCCATGAATCCGGTTGACCATCCTCACGGCGGAGGAGAAGGAAGGACTTCCATTGGTTTGAAGCATCCGAAGACTCCTTGGGGCAAGCCTGCTTTGGGAGTTAAGACAAGGAAAAGAAAGAAGTGGACGAATAAACTAATAGTGCAGAGACGTCAGAAAAAGAGTAAATAAATCGCATAAATATGGCAAGAAGCATTAAAAAAGGTCCTTACGTGGACGAAAAATTAATAAAGAAAATAAAGAATTTGAAGTCGGGAAGCGCGACCGTTGTTAAGACGTGGTCCCGAGCTTGCACTATTGTTCCGGAAATGGTAGGATTTATATTCGGAGTTCACAATGGAAAAGAGCATATTCCGGTTAAAATTACGGAAGATATGGTAGGCCATAAGCTCGGAGAGTTTTCTCCTACGACCAAATTCGGCAGGCACGGAGGAAAGATGCAGAAAGAGCTGGAGAAAAAGCAGACAGATAATGTGGCTCCGGAAAAATAATTATGAAAGTGAAAGCAAGGCTGAAATATTTAAGAATAGCTCCAAGAAAGACAAGAATGGTTGTTGACCTGATAAGAAGAAAAAACGTTGAGCAGGCTCAAACTATTTTGAATTATGCCGTGAAAAAAGGAGCTAATCCCGTGTTAAAGCTTTTGAATTCAGCAGTAGCTTCAGCTAAAAATAATTTCCAGTTAGACCCTGAAAATCTGTATATATCAGAAATTACGGTTGACGAAGGCCCTAAATTCAAAAGATGGATGCCAAGGTCAAGGGGTATGGCTTACGAGATACAGAAGAAAACATCCCACATCACCATAGTTTTGGATGAAATAGTCAAAGGAAAGAAAATAAAGAAGAAAGCCGAGAAGCCGTTAGAGCAGAAAAAGGATGAAGAAAAGATAATAGATAAACCGAAATTTGAAAGAGAGCTGGAACAGCCCAAGCCTAAGGCCGAAAAGGGGTTGAATAAAATATTCAGAAGAAAATCAATATAATATGTCGCATAAAGTTGACCCAACAGCATATCGAAGAAGAAGAATTCAGGACTGGCTGACAAGAGGTTTTTACAGAAACTTTTCAGAAACGCTGGAAGAGGATTTTAAGATTAGGGAATTTCTTCAAAAGAAATTAGGAAAAATAGGAGTGGAGAAAATTGAAATAGAAAGATTCACCGGCAATTTGAACATAGTGATATTCTCGGCCAGGCCCGGACTTATTATCGGAAGAGGAGGCGAAGGGGTGGAGCAATTAAAGAAGCTGTTGGAAAGGAAAGTAATCAAAAGCCAGCAGGAAAAAAAGGACGGCAGGAAATCGGAGCTGAGAATAGAGATAAGAGAAATAAAGAATCCGTGGTCTTCCTCGTCTCTGACTGCTCAGTGGGTTGCCCAGCAGCTTGAAAAAAGAGTCCCTTTCAGAAGGGTTTTGAAAATGGCTCTTGAGAGAATCGCGGAGAGCAAGGAAATCAAGGGGGCGAGAATAGAAGTTTCCGGAAGATTGAACGGAAACGAAATTGCAAGGCGCGAATGGCTTGCCCAGGGAAATCTGCCGAGGCAAACCATAAGGGCGGATATTGATTATGCGAAATCAGTGGCTTTTACTTCTTATGGAACAATAGGAGTAAAGGTTTGGCTTTACAAAGGAGAAAAGTTTGAATAATTATGGGAGTATTAATACCAAAAAGAGTTAAACACAGAAAGTGGAGAAAGAGAACTTATTCAAAAGGGATTGACAGAAAATCAAACGAAATCGCTTTCGGCAGTTTTGCATTGAAATGCCAGAGCGAAAAGTTTATAACTTCAAGGCAGATAGAAGCGGCCAGAAGAGTGGTTATAAGATATTTGAAGAAAGGCGGAAAGCTTTGGGTGAGGATTTTTCCGGATAAGCCTATAACAAGAAAGGGCGCGGAAGTTCCGATGGGAGGCGGCAAAGGAGCTGTTGACCATTATGTTTTTCCAATAAGGCCGGGCAGGATTATTTTTGAACTGGAGGGCATCCCGGAGGACCAGGCAAAAGATGCGTTCAAGAAAGCGGGAGACAAGCTTCCGGTCAAAACAAAATTTATTAAAAGATAAATATGAAAATTGCGGAAATTCAGAGAAAATCAGGAGAAGAGCTTAAAAAAAGCCTTTCAGAATTGAAAGAAAGACTGAGGCAGTTGAGATTTGACTTGTCGGCGGGCAAAGTAAAGAATATAAGGGAGATAAGACAGACTAAAAAAGATATAGCCAGAATATTAACCATTTTAAATTCCAAAAAAAATGCCTAAGAAACAGTTAAAAGGAACAATAATATCAAACAAAATGGCAAAGACGGTTGTTGTCAGGGTGGAAAAGATAAAGGAACATCCCAAGTATAAAAGGCGGTTCAAGGTGCATAAGAATTATAAGGCCCATGTTGATTCTTCCGAAAGCTATAAAGACGGAGATATTGTTGTGATTGAAGAAACGAGGCCGATTTCAAAAGATAAAAAATGGAAAGTAGTTAAGAAAATATGATTCAGCCGAGAACAATGTTAAAAGTAGCGGATAATTCAGGTGCCAAAGTGGTGCAATGCATCAGGGTTTTAGGCGGAACCAGGAAAAGATATGCCCAGCTGGGCGATATAATAGTGGGTACGGTTAAAAACGCGGAGCCAAGAAGGCCTGTAAAAAAGCATACTGTTGTGAAGGCTGTGATAGTAAGGCAGAAAAGAGCGTACAGAAGACCCGACGGTTCCTATATCAGATTTGACGATAATGCGGTTGTCGTTCTTGACGGTGCGACGAAGAATCCGAGAGGGGGAAGAGTTTTCGGTCCCATAGCCCGCGAATTGAGAGACAAAGGTTTTGACAGGATAATCACTTTAGCGCCCGACATACTATAATCATGAAATTCAAAAAAGGAGATACAGTTTTAATAACTTCCGGGAAAGATAAAGGCAGAAAAGGAAAGATAATAGATGTTTTCTCCAAAGAGAACAGGGTTTTGGTTGAGGGAATAAATTTGAAAAAAAAGCACGTAAAGCCTAAGAAGCAGGGAGAAAAAGGCCAAATTGTCCAATTGCCCGGAGCTTTGAATTCAAGCAATGTTAAAATCATCTGTTCCAAATGCGGAAAAGCGGCAAGAGTGGGATACAAGCTGGAAGGCGAAAATAAGTTTAGAATATGCAAAAAGTGCAATCAAGAAATATGATGAGATTAAAAGAAAAATACAACAAGGAAGCGGTGCCTGCAATGAAGGAAAAGTTCGGCTATAAAAGCTCCATGGCCGTTCCCAGGATTGAAAAGGTTGCTATAAACGCAGGCATAGGCAAGTTGGTTTCCGGAAAAACATCCGACGAGCAGAAAAAGGTCTTGAATACCGTTGCCGATGATTTGTCGCAGATAGCGGGACAGAAAGTGGTTTTGACCAGGGCTAAAAAATCAATATCGTCTTTCAAGGTAAGAGAAGGAATGTTCGTAGGAGCCAAAGTTGTCTTACGGGGAAAAAGAATGAATGATTTTCTGGAAAGGCTGATTAACATCGCATTGCCCAGAGTAAGGGATTTCAGGGGAATTGACTTGAAATCTTTTGATAAAAGGGGTAATCTTACATTGTCTTTCAGGGAACAGACTGTCTTTCCCGAGATTTCTCCTGAAAAGACAAAAGCGATATTCGGTTTTGAGGTGACTGTCGCAAATACCGCGAAATCAAAAGAGGAAGGAATAGAACTGTTAAGACTGATGGGGTTTCCCATTAAGAAATAGATTATGGCTACAAAAGCGCAAATAGCAAAATCCAATAGAAAACCAAAGTACAGCACAAGAAAAACTTCGCGCTGTTTTAAATGCGGAAGAAAGAGAGGATATATGAGGGATTTTGGATTATGCAGGATTTGTTTCAGGGAAATGGCAAATAAGGGTGAGATTCCTGGAGTTAAAAAATCAAGCTGGTAATATTATGACAGACCCAATCGCAGACATGCTAAACAGAATAAAAAATGCCCAAGCTGTTTCTCACGAATCAGTGTCTTTGCCTTTTTCCAAAATAAAGTACGATATAGCAGTTATTATGCAGAAAGAAGGATTTGTCAAAGAGGTTGAGAAGAAAGGAAGAAAGGACAAAAAACTGATTAAAGTAGTTCTTAAAAAGGAAGCGCAGATAACCGGATTGAGAAAAGTGTCAAAGCCGGGGCAGAGAATATATATTTCCGTAAAGAACATAAGGCCTGTAAGGGGAGGCTACGGATTGGCTATAATGTCTACTCCGAAAGGATTGATGTCCGGCAAAGACGCCAGGAAAAACAGGCTGGGGGGAGAAGTAATTTGTGAAATCTGGTAATATGTCAAGAATAGGAAAAAAACCAATATTAATACCGGACGGAGTGGAAGTCAAAGTTGACGGCAGCAAAGTTGTTGTGAAAGGCTCCAAGGGCGAACTGCAAAGAGATTTTTATCCCGGCGTTAAGATTGAGCTGAAGGAAAAGGAAATCAATATTTCCATTGAGGGGGAAAATAAGAGATTAAAATCTTTATGGGGGCTTAGCAGGACTTTGATTTTTAATATGATAGAAGGCGTCAGCAAAGGCCACGAAAAGAAGCTGGAAATTCAGGGTGTTGGCTACAAGGCGAATATGGAGGGAGAAAACCTGGTTTTAATAGTAGGGTTTTCCCATCCGGTTAAGATAGACAAGCAGGAAGGAATAAGCTTTACAGTTGAAAAGAATATTATAACAATATCTGGCATTGATAAAGAACTAGTCGGCCAGATTGCGGCTAAAATAAGAAAGGTAAGAAAGCCGGAGCCTTACAAGGGAAAGGGAATCAGGTATCTTGGAGAAATTGTCAGGAAGAAGGTGGGCAAGAAGGCGGTAGGTTCAGAATAATTTTAATTATGTTGGAGAAAAAAGAAAAAAGAATAAGACGCCATAAAAGAGTCAGGGCCAAGATAAAAGGGACAGCCGATGTTCCCAGGCTTTGCGTTTTCAGGTCCAACAAATATGTTTACGTTCAAATAATCAACGACGAAACAGGGAAGACTCTTGCATTTGATAGGAAAGAGCTTTCAAAAGCCAAAAAAGCGGGAGAAGAGATAGCCAAAAAGGCGAAGGGGTTGAAAATAGAAAAGATTGTCTTTGACAGGGGAGGCTATAAATATCACGGAAGAGTAAAGGCCATCGCCGAAGCCGCAAGGGAAGGAGGGCTTAAATTTTAATAAAACATGATTGATAAAAAAAGACAGTTCAAAGGGAGAAGATTTGAAAAAAGAGATGAATTTGATTCAAAGCTTTTGGATTTGGCAAGAGTGACAAGAGTGACAAAGGGCGGAAGGCGCCTCAGGTTCAGAGCTGCTGTGGTGGTCGGAGACAAGAAAGGAAAAGTAGGCTTCGGAATTTCCAAAGGCGCAGACGTGTCCAAGGCCGTTGAAAAGGCGACAAGAATGGCAAAAAAGAACATAATAACAGTTCCTATTGTTAACGGCACCATACCTCATTATGTTGAAGCGAAATTCGGAGCGGCTGTAATTATGCTTAAGCCGCAGACTGCCGGTAGAGGGCTTGTGTCGGGCGGAACCGTCAGAACAATTTGTTCTTTGGCCGGCATTAAAAACATATCGTCTAAGATATTGGGCAGAACGTCAAATAAGGTTAACAATGCGAAAGCAACCATTACGGCCCTTAATAACTTAAAACTCAAAGACTATGCAGCTACATCAGCTAAAACCAAAGCATAAGAATAAAAGCAGGAAAAGGATTGGGCGCGGAGGCAAGCGCGGTTCTTACTCCGGCAAAGGAATCAAGGGCCAGAAATCAAGAGCCGGCGTTATAACTCATCCGGTGATAAGAGAGCTTATAAAAAAGTATCCTAAGTTAAGAGGATACAGATTTAAAAATGTTTCAGACAGGTACGCTGTTGTTAATATGGGCGTTTTGGATAAATTCTTCAAAAAAGATGAAACTGTCAATCCTGAATCCTTGCTAAAAAAAGGATTGGTGCGTAAAATAAAAGGAAAGACGCCGAAAATCAAGATATTGGGCGCCGGAGAGCTTAAGAAAAAGCTGGTTATAGAAAACTGCGAATTATCAAAAAGCGCTAAAGAAAAAATAGAAGGCATCAAATAATGAATTGGTTTGGAAAAATAACTCAAATATTCAAGATAAAAGAGCTCAGGAATAAAATACTGTTTGTGCTTTTTATCTTTGCCATTTTCAGGCTGATGTCAAACATACCGATGCCTGGTATCAGCGCGGAAAATCTGGAGAGCTTTTTCAACAGGTTTAAAGTACTCGGGTTTTTAAGCGTGCTGACCGGAGGAGCTTTAAGCAATTTTTCCATTATAATGCTCGGCCTTGGCCCTTACATCACGGCAGTAATTATTCTTCAGCTTTTGACGATGATTTTTCCCCAGCTGGAAAAGATATATAAAGAGGAGGGAGAAGCAGGCAGAAGAAAATTCAATCAATGGGGAAGACTTCTTACTATTCCTTTGGCCGTTCTTCAGTCTCTCGCCATGCTGTCCTGGTTCCAAAGGCCGCCCGACCCGGTAATATACCCGGCTCTGGGTCTTTTTGATACTATCATGGCCGTGGTGACTATAACGGCTGGAACCATATTTTTAATGTGGCTCGGCGAGCTTATTACCGAGAAGGGAATAGGAAACGGAGTTTCGCTTTTGATTTTTGCCGGCATTATCGCCTCTTTCCCCATGAATATCTTCCAGGCCTGGCAGGAAATCAGCATTGACCCTGCAAAAATACCTTCCTATCTTTTATTCTTCGTAATGTCTCTTGTCATCATAACAGGGGTTGTTTTGATTACGGAGGGGAGAAGGAATATTCCGGTTTCCTACGCTAAAAGAGTGAGGGGAAACAAGATGTACGGAGGAGTTTCAACCTATCTGCCCATGAATATCAATCCTGCGGGAGTTATGCCTATTATTTTTGCGATGTCCATCCTGGTATTCCCGGAGATGATAGTCAATTTTATAGGCGGAGCAGGAGGAGTTGCCGGGGATATTGCCAAGGTTGTTTCTTCCTTTTTGGCCGACCTTTGGGTAAGGGGCATACTGTATTTTGCCCTTGTCGTTTTGTTCACTTATTTTTATACTGCGGTAACCTTTGACCCGAAGTCAATTTCCCAGAATCTTCAGAAGATGGGCGGGTTTGTTCCCGGCATAAGACCGGGCGAGTCCACGGCCAGATTTATTCATTTTATTCTTAACAGGGTGCTGCTGATAGGCGCAATATTCCTTGGGTTCATTGCCGTAATGCCGTCTATTGTCGGAGGAATCACGGGAGTTACAAATAATTTCAGTTTTTTAATCGGAGGAACATCTCTTTTGATAGTTGTTTCCGTTGTTTTGGAAACAGTAAAACAAATAAACTCTCATCTCCAAATGAGAGAATACGATACATTTTAGGATAACATGGCAAAAGTTATTATCTTAATAGGAAAATCAGGCTCTGGAAAAGGCACTCAGGCGGATTTTCTAATTGACAAGTTCAAGCTTGATTATATCAGTTCAGGGGATTTGCTGAGAGCAAGAGCAAAAGATAGGGATTTTACAGGCAAGAAATCTGCCAGAACATTGAAAGCGGGCAGTCTGTTTCCCACTCCTGTTATTTTCAAACTTTGGCTTGACAGAATTGAGGAGTTAAAGAACAAAAGGAATTTCAAAGGAGTTGTCATGGACGGAAACCCCAGAAAAATTATGGAGGCTTATCTGATGGATGAGCTTTTTGATTGGTATGAATGGAAAAACGCAGTAAGGGCTGTTTTAGTCAGCATCTCCGACAAGGAAGCAATCAATCGTCTGACCAAGAGAAGAATTTGCCAGAGATGCGGAGAAAAGATTCCTTTCATAGGAGAATACAAAGACATTAAAAAGTGCAATAAGTGCGGAGGCAAGCTGATTAAAAGAACGGATGATACTGTTCCGGCGGTGAAAAAAAGACTGTCCTGGTTTAAAAAAGAAGTCCAGCCTATAGTTGATTATTATAAAAAGACAGGCAGGCTTGTCGAGGTTGACGGAGAGCAGGCCATAGACAAGGTTTTCAAGGATATTCTGAAAGCTTTATGAACAAAATAGTTTTCATTGTCGGTATGGCAGGCGCGGGCAAAAGCATTGTTTCGGATGAACTTGTTGCCAATGGTTTTGCTTTTGTCAGATTCGGGCAGCTTACGCTTGATAAGGTCAAAGAGCAGGGGTTGGAGCCTACCGAAGAAAATGAGAAGAGAATAAGGGAGGGTTTGAGGAAAGAGCATGGAATGGCGGCTTACGCCCTGTTAAACATTCCAAAGTTTGACGAGCTTCTTAAAAGTTCAAATGTGGTTGGAGACGGTCTTTACAGCTGGTCGGAATATAAGGTGTTAAAGGAAAAATACAAAGAGGCAATGCATGTCGTGGCTGTTTACGCTCCTCCTGAATTAAGATATAAAAGATTGAGCCAGAGAAAAGTTGAGAACGACCCAAATATGCGCTTCAGGCCGTTTACAGTAGAAGAAGGAAAGGCAAGAGACAGGGCTGAAATAGAGAATGTTGAGAAGGGGGGGCCTATTGCAATGGCTGATTTTACTATTGTAAATACGGGCACGATAGAAGAATTAAAGGAAAGGGTTAAGAACATTCTTTCGCAGATAAATGATAAAAATTAAAACAAAAGAAGAAATAGAAATAATGGCTCAAGCCGGGAAGATATTGGCAGGCATTATGAAGGAAATGATTGCCATGGCAAAGCCGGGAGTGGCGACCAAGGACTTGGACAGGGCTTTTGAAAGCCTTGTTTTTTCTATGGGGGCTGAGCCTTCTTTCAAGAATTTTAACGGTTTTCCTGCCAGCGTATGCTTGTCAATAAACGAAGAATTGGTTCATTGCATCCCTTCCGAAAGGCGTTTGAAAGAAGGCGATATTCTGTCTATTGATGCCGGAGCGCATTATAAGGGCTATCATTCGGATATGGCTGTGACAGTGCCTATAGGAAAAGTGGATTTTGAAGCCATGAGATTGATTAAGTCTACAAAGAAGGCCTTAAAAAGAGGAATAGGAAAAGTCAGGCCGGGCGTTACTTTCGGGGATATCGGAAATACCATTCAAAGATATGCGGAAAGCCAGGGTTTGGGAATTGTCCGTGACTTATGCGGCCACGGCATAGGCCAGAACCTGCATGAAGAGCCGGAAGTCTCCAATTACGGAAAGAGGGGCGACGGCGACGAAGTCAAAGAAGGAATGGTTTTTTGCATAGAGCCTATGCTGACGATAGGCGACTGGCAGATAAAAAGAGCCAAAGACGGCTACGGCTACCAGACCAGAGACGGTTCTTTGTCCGCCCATTTTGAGCATACGATAGCTGTCACCAGAAACGGAGCCAAGGTGCTGACAGAGATTTAATATTTGTCAGCGCTTTTTTATTTCTATATAATAGATTAATGGCTAAAAAAGAAAAGAAAATAAAGTTTCCCTCGGAATTGAGAATGGATTTAATCAGCGGCGATTGGGTTATTCTTGCCAGGAACAGAGCTAAAAAGCCCGATGAGTTTAAGAATCCGCGCTCAAAGAAAAAAGGCAGGTGTCCTTTTTGCGACCTCAAAGAGCAGAACATACCGGTATTTGTTTCGGCTAACGGAAAAACAATACCAAGGTATAAGGATGTTCCCAAAAACTGGACAGTAGCTGTCGTTCCCAACAAGTATCCCGCTTTAATACCTCATTTCAGGCTTGACGAAAGAACGGAAGGAGGGCTGTATAAAAAAATGAATGCAGTGGGTTTTCATGAGGTTGTCATAGCCAGAGACCATAAAAAACAGCTAAGCCAGCTGCCGACAAAGAGAGTAAAAGAGGTCATAGACGCATATCAGGCGAGATATCTGGACATGAAAGACAAGAGATTTGTAAATTACATCTCTATTTTTCATAATCACGGCCCTAATTCCGGCGCCTCCATTGCTCACACTCATTCCCAGATTATAACAACGGTTTTGCTGGACGCCGACTTCAAAAATGCTTTGGACGGGGCTAAAAAGTATTATCAGAAGAACAAGGAATGCCTTTATTGCCATATGACCAAGTACGAGTTGAAGGCAAAAGAGAGAATTGTTTTTGAGAATAAAAGATTCGTGGCTCTTTGTCCTTATGCTTCCAAAATGCCTTTTCAGACAATTATCACTCCTAAAAAGCACCTTCCTTATTTTGAAGAGATAACAGAGGAGGAAAAGACGGATTTGGCGGAAGCGCTGAAAGCCGTGCTGCATAAGATAAATAAAGGGCTTAGGAATCCTTCCTATAACTTTTATCTTCATACTGCTCCGTGCGACGAGAAAAATCATGATTATTATCATTGGCACTGGACGGTTTTGCCTAAAATTCAGGAATGGGCAGGGTTTGAGATAGGAACAAAATTAGAAATAATAACTGTGGCGCCCGAGCAAGCCGCTCAATATCTGCGCAAACAATAAATTTATGAAACCCGTAATCATAGCAAACTGGAAAATGAATCCTGAAAGCTTGTCCGAGGCCAAAAGACTTTTTGGTCTCGTATGCAAAAAGGTCAAGGGTCTTGGCGCGGAAGTGGTCTTTTCTCCGCCCTTTGTCTATTTCTCGGTTTTTTCTTCAAGGGTTCCCGACAATGTAAAGATAGGCGCCCAAACCTGTTTCTACGAGCAGAAGGGCGCTTTCACAGGAGAAGTTTCCGCT
>Ga0265297_10009654_pt1 | contig 12361 bp, 13 predicted proteins | sample Munlanlwell13791_FD_192502 | JGI IMG/M metagenome (GOLD analysis project Ga0265297, IMG submission 192502) | Leachate microbial communities from a municipal landfill in Southern Ontario, Canada - Leachate well 137-91 | ecosystem: Engineered > Solid waste > Landfill > Unclassified | place...
GCAATTTTATAATCGTATTAAGGGTGCATGTGTATTCACGTGGGACATTGGAGAGAATACATGGGAAACATTCGATATTCGTAATAATGTATTCTGGGAGCAATGGTTACCCTATCTCCAGGATATGAGCATTAAACCACCGACAAGTGAGCCGGTTAACGAAGAACCACCCGTAGTGCATAATATCTGGGGTAATACAGTTCTGGACCAATGGCATAATATTTGTGAATCTGTAGGGGCGTCTGGGTCTATTGACCCGCACATACTAGGAACAATTATCTGGATTGAATCTGGGGGTATTGTAAATTTGCGTGGTAGTTATAAGCCGAAGGGAGTAACTGGTGATTGGCCCTATGGAGAGGTTGGATTAGGGCAGATTATTCCTCATGGCAATCCTGGTTTTGATGAACGTCCAACTGTTGAGGAATTGTTAGACCCCGCTACTAATATTTTGTGGATAGCAAAAGTATATCTCTGGTGTAACAACTTCTTTCCTGGTGACATTCGTAAAACTTTAATGGCTTATAATGCAGGAGAAGGTACTGTTCTGTCAAATCCAAATATGGTAGATACGTCACAGAACTATATTGCGAAGTTTAGTGCAGCTTGGAAGGAATTATGGCCATCTGTGGCATTACCCTTTCCAGAAAACGTTGAAAGCGGTTTAGACATTAACTCCATTAGGTGGAATGCAGAACAGAGTGTAAGGGAAATAGAATCAGCTTTAGAAACTCTAAACCAGGCACGTAGGAGACTAATAGATTTAGTTATAGCACCGTCATATAAATGATGGAGAGTGTGATATGGATAAAGTTGAGGAAATTGAGAATAGGATAACATTAGCGTATAATGAGATTGAGAGGGTTTTGGGGGGAAATGTTCCAATACGACCTGTTATTGCCGCTTGTCGAGTTTACTTGGAAGCTATTCACGAAATGGTAGAATTGGATAGGATTAATTATATTTCTGAAAGAATCGCAGAAGAACAAAGGCTCGGACTGTGACGACAGTTCCTAGTTGGGTTAGGCGTAAGTTAGACGTAACGGGTATGCCACTTGAATCTTTTGCGGGCATGACGTTGGACCAGGTATGTACTGCACTGAATATTAAGGACAAACGCAGTAATATCGCGCGCTGGATTGTAAAATATCACGGTGTTGACCTAGACGAGAAGAAGTACTCGGAAGTAATACCTGGCGTTAAACTGTGGGAAGTCAATCGTAACAAGGGGTTGGTAGGTACATGGCGTCATTTTGGCGCGTCTGATAGAAGTGGATTTGACGCATTAGGCATTACAGATGAGGCCGTCGCTGAGTATATCGCATCTAATAGAGTTGGTGCGGTACCTAAGACGGATAAGAAGAAACAAGCCGCATTGCGCGCGGATATGGATGTGCAACTAGACGAGAGATACAAAGAGTATCTTAATCAATTTGAGTCAGACACCCCGAACGATAAGGCCATGTTACGCAATCTCGCTTCGATGGAAGTAAGACTTGAAGCAATACAGTCCGAACTGATGGATACGGTAGGAACTGTAGACGCTATTCAGATACGTAAATCAGAGACGCTAAATAAACAGTCCGTAGACCTGTCTAAAGAAATACGCGAGTTGCAGAAAGCACTTGGTATTGATAAAGTGTCCCGCGATAATAGCGATAAGGCAGACCCGCTAGGTGTATTAAGAGACGCAATGCGTGATGCGAAGTGGTTATTAGATAACGAGATACATACCGTTGAGCATCACTGTCCAGATGGTAAGGTTGTGCCGATTATGCAGATATGGCATTTCTTCCCTACGCACCCACATACAGACTTCAAGCAGGTCTGTCCAAATTGCGGTATGGAAATTGTTGTGTCTTATAAGTATAGAGGAGTTGCTGTAAACTCTAAAGATTTTGTAGTGGAAGGATTAGATGGATGAGAGGAATTTATTCTAAATGAACATAATGATAATATCTAACTCGCCGATGTCCAATTCTGGATATGGTAAGCCAACAAGGTATTTGATAGATATATTTAAGAAGATGGGGCATACGGTATCGTTATTACCATATGATATGCACGTTCCTGGTATTATGAATATGTTTGGATGTGTAGTGTATCCGACATTCCATGATAGATTTGGTGGTGATATTGCAGGGTTACACGTTAAGAAAAGTCACTCCGATGTTGTATTATTTATCGGTGATGTTTGGCCTCTTAATCCAGACTACGCTGAAAATCTAGGTGTTCCAATGATTTCGTGGTTTCCCGTTGATACAGACCCAGTATCAGACAGAACAGCACGCTCTTCAATGATGAGTCGATTCAAATGTACCTATTCTCAGTTTGGAGAAAGGCAGATGACTGGATTAGGAATCAATACCAGATACATACCAATAGGAGTAGATACTAATATATTCAAACCAGGAGATAAGAAGCAAGCGCGTAGTATCCTAAAGTGGCCAGAAGATAAGTTTATTTGCTCTATGGTTGCTGCGAATATGGAATATCCAAGCAGGAAGGCGTTCTCTGAAAACATAGAAGCGTATGCCAAACTCGCGGGTAATCATAAGAACACAATGTTGTATTTGCATACTAACTTTGACGAAAGACCATCTGGGTTGGTAGATAATGTGGATATACCGGCCATGCTCCACATGCTTGGTATAGCAAATTTGTCGTCCGTGATAGACCAATACTCAAAGATAAATGGCATATCTGACCAATATATGGCATTAGTATATCAAGCAAGTGATGTATTACTATCTGCCAGTATGGGTGAAGGATTTGGGATACCTATCATTGAGTCGCAAGCGTGTGGTACTCCTGTAATTACAACAAATTCCACGTCTATGCCTGAATTGACGATGCACGGAATTGTTACTGAACCATGTCAGAGGTTTTGGCACGCGTCTAAATCATGGCAGTATGTACCATCGGTAAATAATATACATGAAGCGTTGGAAAATATTTACAATTGGTCAACCGAGAAGGACGAAACATTTATTAAGTCATCCGTTTCTGGCGTTGAATTTGTTCAGAAGAACTTCTCGTGGGAAGTTTGTGAGGAGAGATATTGGATACCATTTATAAGGACTGTAGAACAGTGTGTAAATCTTGAAAAGGATATAGCGAATGAGAATAATGTGGGTGGGTGATGCGTTCTGGGCAACGAGTGGATATTCCGGTCAGGGTAGATATATTATGCCCATGCTTGAAGCAGATGGCCACACCATAGGACATTTTCCATTTAAGAACTTTGGTGGTGGTAAAATAAAATTAGGGAATATTACCGTATTCCCGCCAATGAATGATATGTGGGGATATGACTGCCTTGGTGCATATAACACTAATTTCAGGACAGACTTAACGATAGCATTTCTTGACGCGTGGGTTCTGCCTAGAGATTATCGTGAAATGATTGGGACTAGATTTGGTTGTTACTTCCCGATAGACCATGAACCTGTATGCAAAATGATTACAGACAATATACCGCAAATGGACTATGTTATGCAGTACAGCAAGTTTGGACATAAACAACTGATAGATAGAGGTGTAGATAGCATCTATATACCACATTGTTTGCCTACAAAAGTGTATAGTAAAAGAGACAGGATTGAGTCGCGTAAGATGCTAAAACTTCCACAGGACGCTTATGTGGTTGGTATGGTCGCTGCTAATCTACCAGGATTCCCAATACGCAAGGCATTTCCTGAAAACATTACGGCGTTTTCTCAATTCGTTTCTAATCATAAAGATGCGATATTATATCTTCATACCAATCTTTTCTCGCGCAATGGTTTACCCGCTACAAATTTTGAGGACTTGGGTCGTATGCTTAATATATCGCCCAATAAGATTTTTATAGCAGACCAGGAGAGGATACTTTCTGGCTACTCAGACGAACAGATGGCTAGTGTATATAGCGCAATGGATGTTCTGCTTGCATCAAGTATGGGTGAGGGATTTGGTTTACCAATCGTAGAGGCGCAAGCGTGTGGAGTGCCTGTTATTTCCACAAACTGTTCGGCTATGCCAGAAGTTACGTGCAATGGTATCATAACAGAACCGATTAAACAACCTGCATGGATATGGCTTGCCACATGGCATAGAACACCAGATATACAGAATGTGCAGAATGCACTAGACGACATATACGACTGGACCGAAAACGAGAGGAAGTCTAACTCCGAAAAGGGCGTAGAGTTTGTACGTAGCAACTACGATATAGACTTTGTGTATAATAGTTACTGGCGTCCATTTATGAATATGGTACAAAATGACATTGATTGCGGAATGGTACGTGCTAAGTTGAACAGAAAGACTATTGATAGGAGGTCTAATTTTATCTAATGGCAAATATTACTGACTATCTTGCTGGTTTAGCAGATGGAATGATTGAAAGAAATCCAGAACCGTCCGACCATAGATACGAGATGTTTGACACAGGTGGAGTAGAACTAGAAGTTGGTGAACTTCTATATGGATTAGTGCGTGCCATAAAACCAAAGAGGGTCCTTACTACTGGTATATATACTGGTGTAAGCGATATGTATATCGCACAAGCATTAAAGGATAATTGCATTGGATATAGTGAGGCTGTTGAATTCGAGATACAACACATCAGGCGCGCTGTGCAATTATGGGAAAGGGTGGGTGTAAAAGATTACATACACGTCACTTGTTGTAGTTCATTAGACTACGAGGCTAGTGGTGAATATGAATTTATGTTTCTTGATACAGAACCTAACATCAGATTCTATGAATTAGAGAAGTTTTATCAATTTATGGCACCTGGGTGTATTGTTGGGTTGCACGACCTTCCTAGAACTTTCTGTCAAGGCAATACAGTAAAAGACGCGAATGGTAAAACTTTCTACGATTGGCCGTGGGGTCAAGTTCCAAACTTCATGCACCAATTACTCATAGATGGTTCCTTACGTAAATTCCATATTCCTACACCAAGAGGACTTACATTCTTCTACAAGAAGCACATGGAAGATTATCTCCCATGAACATACCTGGTAGTGACTTGAAGAGACGCGTAATAGCCGAGGCTGACAAGATACCTGGGTGGACAGCAACGCATGACTTACAGATATTATGGGAATTATGTGAGAAATATGTGAAACCAGGAGGTTCAATCGTTGAACTTGGCACGTGGAAGGGACGGTCCACTTATGTGCTGGCATCTTATTGCAAATATATTGGTGCTATATGCTATACCATTGATACGTTTAGCGGGTGTGTAGAACCGGATTCGTACAAGAATAAGCCAGATAATTTGGGTTCTTATAACGAGGCTGTTGTAAACCCGAACTTTATTGATATAGCAAAGAATAATCTAAATGGATTACCAGTTCTGTTCTTTAAGGGAGACAGCGCCGTTATTGCAGATTCTCTACAGGATAATAGTTTTGACCTGTGCTTTATAGATGGAGACCACAATCATCCTAGAGTAGATAGTGATATTAAGAACTTTCTTAAAAAGGTAAAAGTTGGTGGGTGTTTAAGCGGGCATGATTTGTGCAATCCAGAAGGTGATGTATTTGAAGCACTTAATAGCGTAATTGGTAGTAATTATAAGGACATGATTGCATATGACGATACGGGTGTACCATATGCAGCTACGACGATTTGGATACATGAGGTGAAGAAGTGACATACAAGATACTGATGCCAGTTACATCTGAGGCTGCGGCGTTCAGGGTATCTACAACTAAGATACCGGATAAAAGTAAGTTGGTTGTGGTTAATAATTGGGATAATTCAGATGTTGCTGCACATTGTAAGGAATTGGCATTGGAGGGTGCGGATGTAAGATGGCATCCAGAGAATCTGGGATGCGCGCCGTCGTTTAACATTGGCGTAAAAATGCTAGAAGAACCTGATATAGACTATGTAATTATCATGGTTGCGGCGTGTTTATTCCATAATACCATAGAGGATTTCGTAAGAATCATTGAAAAGCGTGAGGAAAACGAGAGTAATCTATATTATCTCACTACCGGTCCTTACAAAACAGACTTGCATTGCTTTGCGGTAACAAAGAAATTCCGTCAACTAGTCGGCTTATATGACGAGAATTTCTGGCCTGTGTATTATGAGGATACTGACTTGGGTAGAAGGATGCAACTCCTGGGGTTATACAAAACTACATTACGCGATGATATTCGTACAAGCCAGGGATTAAGTATGGCATGTGCTAAAGACCCGCGCATATTACAATTGTGGAGTATCAATTCTACAAGAGTAACAAGTTACTATCGCAATAAGTGGGGTGGTGACCATACACAAGAGACGTTTAAGACGCCATTCAATGACCCGAATTGTGGTATAAATGAGTGGAAGAACCTTGGTGGTAGATTAGATTATTACGGTAGGCCAATATGAACAGACTTGCTATCTTACCATGCGGCGGAGACCCATTCTGTGTATTAACACCGTTGTATTACTATAAGACCGTGTGGGGTAAAGAGGTAGACAAACTCATCGTAGTGGTTAATTCTCCAGTTGAGAAAGAGTGCATTGACTTTATTAGAGGACTTGTTGCTAAAGTCCCCAATGCGGAGATGATGTACTTCCCAATGAGAATACAGCAGGGAAACGCGATACGGGCAGCGTTTGATGCTTCTAAAGAAGAGTATCTGCTATTCACGGAAGATGATAGTTTTATATATAGACCTGGTTATGTTGATAAATACTTCAAGGAATTAGAGAGTGGACTATACGATGTAGTTGGAGACCTTAGAGAATTTGCACATCCTAGGCTGATTGAAATGACAATGAAGGCGTGCGATACTAACAGCAAGAATGTTAATCTTCATCCATGCTTCTTCTTTGGGAAACGGTCCGATTTTCTAAAGACTGACCTTAACTTCTCCTCGCGGGAATTTAAGGAAGGAGAATATATTGCGCCGCTAGATTGGACTGTAGATATACCATATACCGGTAATGACCAGTTTGTATGGATGAGCATACAATTACGGACACTTGCAAAAGTTAGGATACATGAATTGCCTATCTACATGACAAGTATAGATGACCAATCGCACGCATGGGGTAGGATGGGTATATTTGATAAGAACTGTCCATTAGTTCACTTTGGTTCATCTGCATGTATAGAGGATATATTGACCGATAGTAGAGGAATACCATTAGCGCGTCGCAAAGAATGGACGGAAGCACCGCCAGAACATCCATACTGGAACATAATCAGAAATGATAAGATATTCGTTGACATGGTTGCGTCTGTGAAGTTAGCGTGGATAAAATGGCAGATGACTTCCTTCTGGCCCGCATTATGGCCTCTAAGAGATTGGCGTGATGAGTATAAAACTGGATTTGAAAGATTAACTCAGGGTAATAATGTAAACCATAGTATTATGGATTCGTGTTATGATACATACTGTAGGGAATTTCCTGTGGATTTAGGGGCATTATGAATGTAACTATTGTCGTACCAACAATTAGAGAAGAACGTATAAAAGACTTTCTATTTTCATGGAAAGACCAGATTTCTGCATACCAAGCCAAGGTATTGATTGTTTGGGATACTGGAGATTCACCGATTGTTGAGCATAGTGCTACCTTAACAAAGGCCACTCCACAATCAGTTCTTGGGCCTGATAATGCAGACTTGATTTATAATAAGAATGATGGTGTTAGGAACCTAGGATTTGCGTATATTGCCAAGTATATGCCTAATTGTGATATGATACTTACACTTGACGATGACTGTTATCCAGATGGTGATACGATTGGCAATCATATACGCGCACTTGATAAGAATTATCCAATATCGTTCTTTAGTCATTGCTATCCATACACACGTGGATTCCCATATGCTGTACGGGATGAAGCCAGATGTGTTGTAAGTCACGGAGTTTGGAGACATTCTATAGATTGGGATGCTCCAACCGAATTGGTTAATAATCCCACTAACTTGCAAAGTATCTATCAAGGTCCGATACCTAAAGGTGCACATTTCAATTACTGCGGTATGAATGCTGCCTTTCGTCGGGAGATATTGCCGTGGATGTACTTCGCTCCAATGGGTAAGAAACTTGGTATTCAGAGATTTGCTGATATATGGTGTGGGTATAAGATTAAGAAGTACTGTGATGACCACAACCTAGCCATTGTTACTGGCATGTCAACGGTAAATCACATGCGAGCAAGCAACGTATTTGACAGTCTAGTAGCCGAGGCTCCTGGTATTAAGGCGAATGAACACTATTGGGAAGAATCATATCGCGATGAGTATAAAGACTTGCATGATAAACAGGCCGAGCGTTGGGCTAAACTCATGTGCGAGATGATGGGGATGGAGTATAAACCGTGAGAGTTCTTTCCGATTTTCATCACGGTGACCTATACCGTTCGCTACAGATGCTTTTCGAGAAGCGTCTTGGATGGGAATTATATCGCCCTATAGGTATGGATTGGTTTGAAGAAGGGTTCTGGAAGATTGCAGAGCCATATGGAAACTATATAGGTACTGTTAGGCAGTTTCTTGACCCTAATATCGGTGGAGAATATGATAGTGGCAAGAATCTTAATGCGAATTACAAGTTAGAGGATGGCATATATAGAGTATGGGACCCAGGAAATGAGAGTCATCAAAGGGCAATTACACTAAAAACGTTCAAGGAAATGGACATTGATATAGTTATTTCGTCTTATGGACCACATGACGATGCGTATGAAAGACTTATTAGAGAGTATAAGTCTAAAGCAAAGCACGTCTCGCAGGTTGGTAATATCTATCAGGGCAGTAGTGTTAAGAATGTTATGTGTTCTACGGCTCCATTCCGTACTAATCCAGACCAAAACATAGTGTTTTATCATCAGGAATTTGACCTTAATACATTTAAGTATGTTCATCCTGGGAATAGTAGCGATATAACTAGTTTCGTGAACTGCTTACCTGAAAAAGAAGTCTTTGATTGGTATAAAGGCTCACTTCCAGAGTTTAGATTCCGTGCATTCGGGGCCGCATGTCCAGATGGTACTATTCAGAGTCTAAAATCTATTGCTGACATTATGAGTAATTCTATGTTTGGTTGGCATCTTAAACCTGGAGGGGATGGCTATGGTCATTGCGCGCATAATTGGTCTGCATGTGGTAGACCAGTCATCATTAAGGGTAGTCAATATAGAGGAAAACTTGCAGGAAGGTTGTTCATACACGAAAAGACCTGCATAGATTTAGAGAGGTATAGCAATCAAACTAATGCGGTGTCGGCTATTAGATACTATTCTGAACCGGCAAGGCATTTGGAGATGTGCGAGAATATGTATGCGAAGTTTAAGGAAGTTGTTGATTTTGATGCAGAAGAGATTGAGTTAATAAAATTCTTTGAGAGGGTATTGGGATGAATATAGTTAAGGATTTTGCTGCATTTAGAACCTCTTGGTTTGACAAGAAGTATATGTACAAGTTGGGTGGAAGATATGCTACATTCAGAGTGGCGTTTAATTTATTGGCACAAATGCCCAATCATATCATAGTAGAAACTGGATGCCAGAGAATGTTGGAGGACTGGGGTGCTGGATGCAGTACGTTACTGTTTGCAGACTTTATAGACCACTATGGTGGTCATTTAACTACAATAGATATAAGTTCATTCAATATGGAAGTAGCAAAAAGTGTATCTGAATTTGCCAAAGATAAAATAACTTATGTCATTGAGAACTCATTGACAAGCCTTAGCAAGATGAATCCACCTATGTCTATTGACTTATTGTACCTTGATAGTATGGATTGCCCTGCTGATAATTCAGATGCCAGTGAATCGCAGGAACATAATCTTGCTGAGTTATTGTCTGTGGAACAACTACTGCATCCTGGAAGTATTGTTATGTTAGACGACCAGGACTTCGTAAATGGAGGAAAACCGTTGTTAACTAATGACTATATGCTCAACAGTGGTCAATATACACTACTGATGCACTGCCAACAAAGTCTATGGATTAAAAAGTAATGAAGGTCCTTACCGAGTTCCACCAAGAGTCTCTCTGGTGGTCAATGAAACTACTACTTGAGGATAGACTTGGGTGGGAATTATACCGTCCTATCGGCATGGACTGGTATAATAAAGGGTATTATAGACTATATGGGCATCTTGGTATGAAAGACCCGTATGGTTGGTTGGCACATCGCTATCTTGAAGATACAGTTTATGGTTATGATAAGTCAACTAGGATGGCCTATGGTGTAGAAACACGTAAGGGATGTGATTTATTTCCACACTTTAAGTGCTTGACATTAGAAGAGGCAAAAGATACCCAGTTCGATTATATCATATGTGGTATAAAAGATAACGAAAGGTATCTAAAAAGGTTTCGAGATGAGTTCTGTCCAAATGCAAAGTTAATCAGACACGTTGGCAACGCCGGTGATGTAGTGGACTTTGATATATACCACAATGTCATGTCATCTGATAAGCAGTTATTCCCATATTACCAGTGCAAAAACAAGATACTATATCATCAGGAATTTCCACTTTCACTATATACCTATACAAAACCATCATACAACTATCATATCTACTCATTTATTAATGCTATATACGAGAATGCACTAGCAAATAATCAAATTGGTATCTGGCGTGAGTATGAACATGAGTTATTGGAGTATGAACTAAGAGCATATGGGGCGTTTAGCGAGGATGGTAAAATATACAAACGACGTGATTTGGTAAAAAAGATGCAGGAATCGTCGTTCTTCTGGCAATATAAGTGGAATGATGGGTATGGTCATTGCCATTTTAACGCTGGCGCACTAGGTAGGCCAATACTAACGGCACCAGACTGTTATTCTGGTAAATTAGGTGAGGAATTATTAGTAGACGGCGAGACGTGTTTGATAGATAATGGTGATAGGAGTGATATGTTTAGAAGGATAAGGTACTATTCTAGGGAGGATAGGTTAGAAACAATGTGTATCAATATGCACGAAAGGTTTGAGAATACAGTGAACTTCGATGTGGAATTTAGGGATGTGATATATCCATTCTTGGAAAGATGCGTACTATGAGCAAGGAAGATTGCAAATAATATGAATGTCGTCTATAAACCGTGCCATTCAATTCTCTGTTTTGACCAGTATAAATTATGGACCGAACTTGGACATGATGTTTTCTCTACTGGTTCCTATATCAATCCACTAGCCCCACACGATAATAAGAGACCGCCTATTCCTACTGGCAAATACCATCCAGAACTTGCGTCTCTTGTTAATGGTGATAAACTGCATCCAGATATAATAGATTGGGCTGATGTTATTATTGTTGACCACCTTCCCGACTGGATTGGTAAGAACTGGTCCGATATAAAACACAAGAAGGTTGTCTGGAGAACAATAGGCCAAAGTGTTAGTAGTGTAGAATCTTACATGAAACCACTAAGAGATATGGGTGTAAAGATTGTTCGCTGCTCACCTTATGAACAAAATATACCAGATTATATAGGACACGACGCGATGATTAGGTTCTACAAAGACCCAGACGAGTTCTACGGATATACTGGAGAATTACGACGTGTTATTACTGTTGCACAGGCTATAAAAAGTCGCGGAGAATTCTGTCACTACAATATATGGAAAGAAGTAACAGAAGGCCTACCACATTTAGTATATGGTGCCGGTAATGAAAACCTTGAACAGGAGTGGGGTGGACAGTTATCATATGAAGAATTGAAAATGATGCTCAGGTATGAACGTGTTTTCTTCTATACGGGGACTCAACCAGCATCTTATACGCTTGGTTTCATAGAAGCAATGATGACGGGGATACCTATTGTGTCAATAGGTGGTAAATTGGCAAACTCAATCTTTAGACAGAATACATATGAGGTTCCGTCAATTATACAGAATTGTATCAACGGATTCTGCTATGACGATATTGAAAAACTCAAAAATGCCACTAAAAGACTACTCGAAGATGGTGATTTAGCCATCAGTATGGGTAGTGAAGGTAGGGAAACCGCTATCAGTCTATTTGGTAAGTCAGTCATTAAGGAACAGTGGAGACAATTTCTGTCTAATCTATGATAAGACGCAAGGTTAAGTGGACTAAGGACGAGATAAACTTCTCGTTAGCAGTGATAAATCCATACTTATTCACCATGATGTTCTGGAAAGAGGACATGACTGTACAGAACAGCAGAACCGACCTGCCTAAAGAATGGCGTGGAAAGCAGGTTATTAGTCGCGAACAAAGGCTAATGATGCTGGACAATGCACAAAAGGTGCAGTTCTGTATGGCCCGGAAGATATGCAAAACAATTTGCCTAGAATCTCATTATTTTCAATATCCAATACTGAACTTATTGACCGATAAGGCAACAGAGGGTATGTTCTATACCCCACGAG
>Ga0265297_10009655_pt1 | contig 12361 bp, 10 predicted proteins | sample Munlanlwell13791_FD_192502 | JGI IMG/M metagenome (GOLD analysis project Ga0265297, IMG submission 192502) | Leachate microbial communities from a municipal landfill in Southern Ontario, Canada - Leachate well 137-91 | ecosystem: Engineered > Solid waste > Landfill > Unclassified | place...
GGAATGAAGTGGTTTTAAAAACAACCTATTCCCAACTCAAAGCGATTAAACTGACCAATAATATCATTATCACCTCCGAATTGTTCCCCTACAGTGTTTTATGTAAAACCATTAAATCTATTGATTATGATGCGCAGATTGTCATTTTTTCGGACGCAAAATTTATGGAAACCAGTGCAGACAAACGGGAGTATATTAGGTTGGAGCCTGATGAAGCGCGTCATACGGTAACACTGTTTTATCGGGACATCAAATATTTTGGCAAGACCTCTATCATGGATATTTCTATTCGTTCAGTGAAAATCGAAATGGACGCTCTTCCGGCGGGACTGGCTGTCGGTGAAATAGTGAAAATCGCTATCGTTTTGGAGACGGATAAACAACCGCTGAACTTGTTTATCAGCAGCTCTATTTTTCGGATTGACAGTTTCTCGAGAAATTACCATCTAGTCCTTCTTTTTGAACTTTCATCTTCGAATTTGGATAAGCTCAAAGAGTATCTCGCAAAACGGCAGTTAGAACTTATCCGTGAATTTAAAGCTATTTGATATGCCCTCTCATAGTACATTAATCCTCTTGTCTCGATACGTGAGGATTGCATGGGTCGGTTTTTTTATTATGATTGGTATAACGTTTCTGCTGTGGTCGAATGCACGGGAGGATGCGATAGATGACGCTAAAAATCGTTTTGAAACTTCTACACTTGAAGCGGTTGATGAAATCAATGTACGGATGCACACCTATGAAAATACACTGCAAAGTTCTGTTGCATTATTAAATACAGTTGAACGGATGAACCATCAAAAATGGAATACTTATATCTCAAGCTTGAATCTTTCTGAACGTTACCCCGGATTTCAGGGGATAGGATTTTCAAAAGTGATTCTTCCCAATAAGCTTTCACAACACATTGTGCGTATGCGTGCTGAGGAATATCCAAACTATACGGTTCACCCCGCCGGAAAACGGAAAGAATACCATGCGATTATCTATCTTGAACCGATGGATGAGAGAAACCGACGGGTTATCGGGTATGACATGTTTTCCAATCCGGTGTGGCAGCAGGCCATGATGCGCGCACGGGACACTGCACAAACAGCTCTTTCAGGTAAAGTAAGGTTGCTTCAAGAGCAAGTTGGCGGTGATGTACAAGCCGGTTTTTTGATGTATGTACCGTTTTATCATACGCAGGGTGAGCTATTGTCCCAAGCACAAAGGAAAGAGAAGTTTGAAGGGTTTGTTTATGCCCCTTTTCGTGCCAAAGATCTGATGCATGAAGTTCAGAAAAGTAAAGCCTCTCATATAGCGGTGAAGATTTATGATGGTAGATCGGTTAAAAATCAAAATCTGCTTTATGAAAGTGAAATGCCATCTGGCTATAAAACTGTGGACGAAAAACCGCTTTTCAAAACGGCTGTATCTCTCGATATGTATGGGCGAACTTGGACGGTAATTTTTCAGACACTCCCATCCTTTGAAGAAACGATTGATTATCATCACTCTCTAATGATTGCATTGGTGGGTTTATCAATATCTTTTCTTGTTTTGATCATACTTCTTTCTTTTTCTCAAACGACACATCAGGCGCAAATTATGGCTCGTCAAATGACTGCTGAAATCAGTGATCTCAATAATGAGCTGGAAAATATGATCAATACGGCTCCAAATCCGATTATTGTCCATACCGAAGATGGTGCAATAGTAAAAATCAATCAGACATGGAGCGATATTTGCGGTTATACCTATGAAGAAACTCCGACAACCGATATTTGGGTCGATAAAGTGTATAGAGAACGTCAAGAGGAAGTAAAAGCCTATATACGCAATCTTTTTATTACTATTACCCAAAAAGTTGATGAAGGGGAATTCTCGTTTTACAGTAAATCGGGGAGTAAAATCACGTGGCAGTTTAGTTCAGCCCCCTTCGGGATCATCGATGGCAAGAAAGCCATTATCTCCTCTGCTATGGATGTGACTGAGCTCAAAAATAAAGACGATTATATAATGTTGCAGTCACGTCATGCAGCGATGGGTGAGATGATCAATATGATTGCCCATCAGTGGCGTCAGCCTCTAGCGTCTATCTCGGCTGTTTCGGGGCTATTAAGTCTCGAAGCGATAATGGATGAATACGATAAAAATCATTTTACGGAAAAACTTGATTTAATCAGTGATATGGCATTGGATCTATCGAATACAATCAATGATTTTAAGAATTTTTTTAAAGAAGATAAATCAAAAGAACTTACGACATGGAAAGAATTGCTTGACGAATCACTCATGATCATCAAGCCACTTTTGACCAGTAAATCTATTACACTACATTCAACATTTCATGAGGATTCTCCCTTTATGGCGTATACTCGCGAAATAAAACAGGTTATCCTTAATCTACTAAAAAATGCAGAAGATGTACTGACTGATAATTTGATTCATGAGCCGACAATATGGATTCGAATAGGGGGTGAAGGAAATATGAGTTGCTTAGAGATTGAGGATAATGGCGGTGGAATTTCGGAGGAGATTATCGATAGAATCTTTGACCCTTATTTTAGTACTAAAATGGAAAAGAATGGAACAGGTATCGGACTTTATATGTCTAAAACGATTGTAGAAAAACATGGGCAAGGTTCGTTAAATGTTTATAATACAGCGGGTGGGGCATGTTTTAGAATCATATTTCCTATATATGGGTAAAATATGTTGAACATTAAACATGATTTGTAATTTTATTCTGATACATGTCATTCGTTCACGGAACACTGATCTAATACTAGATTGAAGGATCAAAATGACTTCACCAAATGACTCCTCTTCTTTATTTGTACGAACTATTTGGCAAACATTGATTGTGTTCATATTTTGTGCGATTTTCTTCGTTGTGTATGTTTATTCTGAAAAACAGATTGATCGTGCAAATGAAATGCGTTTGTACTCATTTATCCTTGCTGACGAGTTGCGTCACTCTTCGGATGATTTAACACGAATGGTTCGAACGTATGCAGTAACGAAAAATCCGATCTATAAACAACACTACCAAGAGATATTAGATATCCGAAACGGTATAAAATCGCGTCCGCTAAAGTACCAAAATATTTATTGGGACTTGGTTGGATCGGATAATAAACGACCACGTCCGTTTACCCTTCATGCAATATCCTTATTCGATATGATGCGTCAGGCAGGCTTTACTGATATTGAATTGGAAAAACTTTCAGAAGCTAAAAAGAATTCGGATCTTCTAACACAGACTGAATATAGTGCAATGAAACTGATCGAATTCAAGGGCACGGATTCACAGATGCTGCGCCAAAAGCAAATGGCCCTTGAACTCTTGCATGACGCAGCCTATCATCAGGCTAAAGCCTCCATAATGCGCCCGATCGATCAGTTCTATCTTCTTATGAACGAGCGGACAGATGCGGCTATTCATACCGCCCAAACGGTCGCTTTAATTTCGCGGATTATTTTTGTACTAATCGGCATTTTCTTTCTCTTTATGCTTTGGCGTCTGAATAAAACCTTGAATAGCATATTGGGTGGATCAGTCACTGACCTGTATGAAAATATCACCCGTATCGGAAGAGGCGATTTTTCACTCCCAATACGTATCGAAGAAGGGAAAAACGAGAGCGTATTAGGGTGGTTGAGTGAAATGCAAGACAGACTGAATGATCTCATCATGCATAATGAACGGTTAAAACAGCTCTATGTTGCATTGAGCCAATGTAATCAAGCCATTATTCACTCTAAGCATGAAGCAGAACTTTTTCCTATTCTCTGTCAAAATGCTGTTAATTTCGGCGGTATGAAAATGGCATGGATTGGCAAGTTGGATAAAGAGGGATCTTATATTACGCCAATAGCATATTATGGTGAGGGAGCAAGCTATCTGGAGGGACTGATTATTTCCGCAGATTCTACTGATGTAGTCGGGTGTGGTCCGACAGGACGTGCTTTTCATGACAATCGCTCTTATTGGTGTCAAGATTTTGCGAATGATCCATCGACCGAGCCATGGCATGAACGGGGAGAAAAATTTGGATGGGGCTCTTCTGCGGCCTTGCCGCTTGAGTGCGGCGGCAAGGTTGTCGGGGTCTTGACGCTCTATACTTCGCAGATCAAGGCTTTTGATGTATCTATAAAAGAGCTGCTTGAAGAGATGGCAAGAGATATCAGCCATGCGCTGGATAGTTTTGAGCAGAGAATTTCACGTCAAAAAGCAGAGTTTAAACTGGCTGAAGAAAAGCGGATAACGCAGAATTATCTCGACATTATTGTTGAGAGTGAACAATTCTACCGAACGCTCTTTACCTCGGTACATGAGGCAATTATTATTTTAAAGAATAATCTTATTATTGATTGCAATGATATGGCTTTGAATCTTTTTGAAACGGATAAGAACGATTTGATCGGGATGAATATTCTTGACTATCATTTTTCCTTTCAAGAAAATGATTTGCCTTATTATCTTGCCATTGCTTCTGCAGAGCAGACAAAAATAATAGAGTGCTCAATTACGACTAAAAACGTTGAAAAAAATAAAATTATCGAGATTATCGTTTCAAGTTTCGGCAATACTACCGGTAAATTGATTTTAGTTGCACGCGACATAACACAAAAACTTGAACAAGATAATCTGTTTAAAATGCAGGCTCGCCAAGCGCAGTTAGGAGAGATGATTTCAATGATTGCGCATCAATGGCGCCAGCCGTTAGCAATTATCAATGCCATTGCATCACAAATACATTTAACTGAGATGATGAAAGACAATGAGGATACATGTTTAATCAACAATTTAATACACATTGAGGAACAGTGTACGCACTTATCGCAAACCATTTCAGATTACAGAGATTTGTCTAATCCTAATAAACCTAAAGAACGTATATCAGTTTCTAAATTGATCCGACACTCAAATAATCTTATGGATCATGCCTTCAAAAACAATGCTGTTGAATTTCGTCAGATCATTCTACATGATTGTGAAGTTGTAACGTATCATAATGAAGTAGTTCAAGTCATTCTTACGATTTTAAAAAACTCACTTGACGCTTTTGAAGAAAAAAAGATAGAGAAACGTATCATAACTCTTACTGTCGATAAAGAGGATAACTTTGTAACTATTCGTATACATGATAATGCAGGAGGAATTTTACCTGATGTGATCAATAAGATATTTACTCCTTATTTTACAACAAAAAATAAAAATAATGGCACAGGATTAGGTCTTTATATGAGTAAAATGATTATAGAAGAACATTGTAATGGTATTTTGGAAGCCAGTACGCAGGGTAATGAAAGTGTTTTCACCATTAACCTGCCATGCTAATGTAGACAGTTGAGATTTTATTGAGACTATATTCGTCTATTATGTTGATGATTAACGTTATTAATTAATAGAGGAGATGATGGTTTTGGAAAATTCACAAGACAAATCTATCGACAATATGGATCAAATGAATAATGATTTTCTAGAAATTCTGGCCGAATTGGCAAATGTAATATCTATGGAAGAAAAATACCGTGCTGCAGGTATAACTATGAAAAGTACTGAAGCATTATTAAACTTGATGGAACGAATGAACAATGAGGCGTTAGCGGAGAACTAATGTGTCTATAAAACGGGGGTCATTCCATATATCCCTTTTAAATAGTCACTTTAACTCCTTTTTAGCGTCTAACACGCAAATATACTTAATCAACGAATAAAAAAATGTCTAGTATTTGAGGTCATTCCAGATTAAATATCGTTCCCACATCTTCAAATAATTTCTCCAGCTCTTTACCCAATATTTTTGGAACCTTTTGTATAATTGCATTTAATTAGAATAATGCAGGGTTATGTTTAAAATTATGAATATATTTACACAACAGCTTTATACAATACAATCAAAAGATATTAGCAGTGTGGTCATTGTTTTAGCCGATGAAAACCATCCGATTTTCAAAGCTCATTTTGAAGGGAACCCTTTACTTCCTGCTTTTTTGCACGTTGATATTGCGGCAGAGATTTTTGGCTTCGAGGTTGTGGGGATTAGTCGGTCAAAATTTATGGAGCCGTTGCTGCCCAACGATGAGGTGGTGGTGTCGATAGAGCAACGCCCTGTGGGAGTGAGGGTTCGATTTGTGAAAGATACCCGTATCGCCAGTGAGATAAATCTTGAAATCCAATAGCCTTTGCCTTCTTATTCCCGTTTACAATAATCCTCAAACCATTGCGCGTGTCGTCGCAGAGGTTTTAGCCTATAATCTTCCCATTATTGTGGTGGATGACGGTTCGGATGTTCCTGTTGAAACATTGATAGAGAGGGATACGACCGTAACGGTGGTTCGCCATTCTCAAAATCAGGGGAAGGGAGTTACTTTACGTACCGGTGCCCTAAAAGCCAAAGAGATTGGGTTTAGCCATTGTTTAACGATGGATGGGGATGGACAGCATTTTGCACAGGATATTCCCAAGTTTTTAGATCTCTTTGATGGTTCGTTTGATGACCGTACGATGATCATTGGGGTGCGTGATTTTGAAGCGTGTAACCCTCCTAAATCTTCTGTGATTGGACGACGTATCGGGAATTTTTGGGTATGGGTTGAGAGCGGTGTGTGGGTGAGTGATACCCAAACAGGGTTTCGTCTTTATCCGGTAGACTTTTTGAGTTATCCTTCCTCTACTGTCCGTTATGAGTTTGAAATTGAAAATTTGGTAAAATTTCTATGGTCAGGCGGAAAAGTTATGGAAGTGAGCGTTAAAACACTCTATGATGAGACCCGCGTGACCCATTTTGATAAATTCAAAGACAATATGTACATGACGATTTTGCATACCAAACTCGTCCTTTTACGACTATTTTTACTTAAAGGTATTTTATGACAGTAACCATCAATGACCAGTTTATCCCATTTGAAAATGTGGCAAATGCCACAACGGTAGTATTGGATAGCAGTCTTCTTTTTAGAGATAGAATCCGTGCAGCGGAACAATTGCTTTTAAAAGAGATTAGTGATGGTAACCCTATCTATGGGGTAACGACAGGGTATGGCGATTCGGGGAAAAATTATTTGGTTTTTGAGGATGCCAAAACGTTGCAAGTGAATTTGTACCGTTTTCATGGATGCGGTGTGGGGGAGATTCTCTCCGAAAAAGAGATTTTTAACATTGTTTTAGTACGACTTATCAGTATTTCAAAAGGGTTTTCGGGGGTGAGCGTAGAACTCCTAGAAGCGATGTTGAAATTTCTTGAAATGGGTATTTTACCCGCTATTCCTTCCAAAGGTTCGGTGGGGGCTTCGGGAGATTTGACTCCGCTTTCGTATATCGCAGCAGCTCTTGCGGGAGAGCGAGAGGTGATTTACCGTTCCCAATTACGCCCTACGGCAGAAGTATTAAAAGAATGTGGAATCCAGCCGTATGTGTTCAAGCCCAAAGAAGCGTTGGCGATTATGAATGGTACCTCAGTGATGACGGGGATTTTAGTAGCACAGATTGAAAACTTCGAACGCCTTCTTTTGGGGCTTGAGAGCTTTTCAGCAGGATTGTTTGAAGCGATGGAAGCCGATACTACGGCGTTAGAGCCGTTTGTCCATCAGGTCAAACCGTTCGAGGGGCAAATCAAATGTGCTTCGAATTTGAGAGCAAAATTGACGGGAGCGACGTTGGTTCATGACCGTTTGACCCGTTATCAGAGCTTTTTTGACGCGGAGCACCATAACATCCAAGACCGTTATTCAATCCGTTGTATCCCTCAGATTCTAGGCGTAGCGTGGGACAATCTTGCCTTGGCAAAAAAATGGGTTGAGACGGAGATCAACTCAGTAAGCGATAACCCGCTGATTAACTGTGAGGAACAAATCATCTATACCGGCTGTAATTTTTATGGTGGATATATGGCACACTCAGCAGATACACTGAAAATTTGTTTGGCAAATATGGCGGATTTGTTGGACAAACAGTTTGCTATTTTGGTAGACGATAAGTTTAATCGGGGGTTGGGTGAAAATCTAAAACTCTCCAAAGAACATTATCATCACGGGTTTAAAGCGATGCAAATTACCCTCAGTTCTCTCAGCGCGGACGTTATGATGCGGATGTTGCCATCGAGTGTATTCTCACGCTCTACGGAGTCGATGAATCAGGACAAGGTAAGTATGGGAACGACAGGTGCGTTGGGGCTCAAAGGGGGGATTGATGAGTTCGCATCGATGCTCGCCATCGCCATGTTAGGGATAGCACAAGCAATGGACATTCGCGGTGTTGAGAAATTTTCTCCGTTTGCGCAAGCGCTTTATGGGAAAATTCGTGCGATATCCGCTCCGTTGATCGAAGACCGACGACTCGATGGGGATATTATGACATTGCGAGAAATGTTGCTTCGCGGAGAGTTGGTGTGAAGAAAGTCCTCATTACGGGCGCGACGGGAGCAATCGGCGAAGCGACTGTACGGATGTTTTCGGCTAATGGTTATTTTGTCTACATCCATTATCACAGCAATAAAGCCAAAGCCGATGCTCTAGTAGAAGAGCTTGGTAATGCTCAAAGCGTTGGTTTTGATATTAGTTCAGGTGAGAGTGTACGCACGGCGTTAGAAGGTATTTCTGTTGATGTATTGGTCAACAATGCCGGTAAAACCAAAGACAAACTTTTCTTTTGGCTCGAAGAGAGCGATTGGGATGATGTGATTCAAACCAACCTCACGGGAACCTATTATGTGACCAAAGCCTTGCTTCCTGCCATGCAAAAACAAAAATCAGGTGCCATTATTAACGTAGCTTCCGTTGCCGGTGTTGTTGGAAATATTGGGCAGACAAACTATGCTGCTTCAAAAGGGGGGATGATTGCGATGAGTAAATCGCTTGCCCTTGAAGTGGCCCGTTATAAAATTCGTGTTAACTGTGTGGTTCCCGGATTTATTCACTCAGAGATGACGGCAGGGTTTAATGAAAAAGATTTTGAAAAGATGATTCCTATGAAACGATTCGGAAAACCTGAAGAAGTGGCAGAAGTGATTTTTTTCCTCGCGGATAAAGCGTCGTATATGACGGCTGAAGTGGTCAATATTTCGGGCGGGATGGTACGATAATGCGTCGAGTTGTAATTACAGGAACAGGGTTTTATTCACCTATCGGCGATAATATGGCAGATTTGCGCTCCTCTTTGGAACAGATGAAAAGCGGTATCCGTTTTATGGGGGAATGGGACAGCGTAAATGGATTGGAAGCACGCATAGCAGGAGTTGTTCCTGTGAGTGATTTTAGTGAAATCCCGCGAGCTTACCGTCGCACAATGGATCGCGTGGCAATGATGTGTGCCCTCTCCCTCAAACGGGCGGTTGCCCAAAGTGGATTAGATGCAGCGCACATTACCGCTCACAAAACGGGGCTTTCGTTTGGCTCGGCGATGGGAGGACTCGAAACGCTGTTTGAATATGCCGAAGATGTTTCGCACAATAGTGGATTTGGTCGTCAAAATGCTACGGCATTTTTGCGTTTTATGAGTCATACGGTAGCGGCAAATTTGGCAGTGATGTTTGGTGTTATCGGGCGTAATATTCCGACGAGTTCAGCGTGTACGGCCTCTTCTCAAGCTATTGGAGCGGGATATGAATCGATTAAATACGGCATGAGTGATGTGATGCTTGTGGGCGGTGGAGAGGGGCTTCACTACGTTGAAGCGGGAATTTTTGACAGTATGGGGGCAACTTCTATCGGGTACAACGATAATGCTCAAGCTGCATCACGCCCCTTTGATATTTCACGTTCAGGACTCATTGTTTCAGAAGGTTCAGGAGCATTGGTGCTCGAAGAGTATGAGCATGCCAAGGCACGAGGAGCAGTAATTTTGGGTGAAATCGTAGGGTATGCTACGGGATGTGATGGAAGTCATATCACTCTCCCCTCAGAGCGTGGGATGGAGCAGGTTATGCGTGATGCGCTCTATGATGCCAAGCTTAATCCTGAAGATATTGGTTACATCAATGCGCACGCAACGGCTACCCCTAAGGGGGATATTTTCGAATCGATTGCAGTCCATCGTGTTTTTGGGCATAATACTCCCATAAGCAGTATCAAAGGGTATACGGGTCATATGTTCGGCGGTGGCGGAGCGTTTGAGAGCATTGTATCGCTGATGGCACTGAATGAATCGTTTCTCCCTGCCAATAAAAACTTGGAAACCATTGATCCTGCATGTGCCCCTTTGGACTACATCCGTTCTCATCGGGAAACGCAGATTAAAGCGGTTATGAATAATAATTTTGCGTTCGGGGGAATCAATACCTCGATCATCATCAAAAAAATTTAAAAGGGAGAGTATATGGGCAGTGAAGTATTTAAAAGGGTACAAGAAATTATTGTAGAGCAGTTTGAGAAAGAGCCTTCTGACATTACGTCAGATAAGTTGCTCGTCGAAGATTTGGGACTGGACAGCTTGGATATGTTTGATCTTATCTGTGCCTTAGAAAAAGAGTACGGTTTTCATTTTGAGCGAGAGATGGGTTCATCGATAGCAACGGTGGGTGATATTGTGGGGCAATTGGAACGAAATATTAATAAAGAATGATTTTTACACTGGCATATATTCCCTTTGTTTTAATCACGTACCACTATTTTGGAGTATCCGGTGCGGGTCTTTTGCTTGCAGGTTCAGGTACTTTATTAGCCGCTTCAGCGTGGATTCTCCATCGCCCTCTTAAGAGTTTTGTTTCCCCTTTTATCGCTACTGTATTGGGAGTCGGGGCTTATTTTTCGGGTAGCTTTACCGCACTTAAGCTCTACCCGTTGCTTCTTTCTCTCCTCTTTTTGACTTACTTTATTGCGTCCGTTGTTACAAAACGGTATCCGCTTATTGGTTGGGTGGAGAAATTTAAAAAACGTCCGCTCAATGATCAAGAGAGGAAAGATGTCATTGTCTCGCACTGGTTTTGGATTGGTGTATTGACCCTTAATACTCTTATTCATCTTTATTTGGTGCTGAGAAGTGATACGGTTTTTTGGGCTGTCTATTCCTTCGCGGGTTGGTATCTCTACTTTGGTGTGGCGATGGCTCTTCAGCTTAGTTTTGCTCACCGTGACTGGATCTTTCAATGGGTGCGAAATATTTGGGGATATGGACTTTTTGGCGGGGTAATTGTGATGGGATTTATTCCTGCCATCGCGGGATATACCTACAATCGACTAACGAAAAAACCAAAACCGCATATTTTCTTTCAGCGGGTAACTGCAGCAATGTTTCGACTGTTTTTTCGATTTGCACCGGGTATCGGAAAGATTGACATCATCGACAATGCACATCGTAACCCCAAAAATACTACACTTTATGTTGCCAGCCACGAATCATGGCTTGATTATCCGCTTATGGGAGCATACATTACCGATTTGTATCATTTGACCAACAAAAAAGATGCGTTTTCTTGGAGTATCGCAGGTGTTGCAATGCTTTTGGGGGTGATCGATGGCGCTGGCAATAATGCACTTCATGCTTTACTGCAAAAATTGAGGGAAGGGAGTAATGTATTGATTTTTCCCGAGGGTTCACGTGAGAGTGAGGGGAGATTGCTTCCGTTTAAAAGAGGAGCTTTTTCACTCTCGATTGAATCGGGAGTGTCAATCGTGCCTGTCATTATTTCAGGTACACGGCTTTTGGTTCCCAAAGGGACGATTCATTGGCAAAAGATACAAAACAGTACGATTACACTACAATTTTTAGAACCGATAACTCCCTATCCTGAAGAGAGTGCTGAAATGCTAAAACAGCGGGTTTGGGATATTATGAGTGTGGCGCAAAAAAATCATAATGGTTAAACCATTGATCAGGGTGTTCTTTCACCACCTTTTCTAAAATAGTGGCATATTCTTGGGCAGCCAGTGCAATTGCTTTTTCTTTGGGGAGAGTGCGATCATACGGTGTCAACCAATAATAATAGGCATTATAGTGATAGTCAGATTCGCGTAATGAGAGAAGGGCGATGAGGGGAACACGGCGATTGTAAGCGACTTCAAACGGATTCTTGTTCATCAGGATTTCTCTGCCTAGAAAAGTGACGGGGATACTGCTGGCTTTAGTCAAAAAGCGATCCGCCATCATGGCGACAATCTCTCCATTTTGAAACGCTTTGGCCACACGAACGGCGACAGCGATAGGCCCTTCAGAGAGGTCAATGACTCTCATAGTGTTAGCCGATTCACCTTCGATAAATTTTCCAAAACCTTGAATACTCTCTTTGATTGCCTCTTGCATAACGATATTGATGGGGACATTTCGCTGTGAGGGGAGCAATCCGCACGTACTCCAATCCCCCACATGAGAAAAAAGAAACAATACTCCTTTGGTGGCATCGGTCAGATACGGTTTTTCATTTTTAGCTTT
>Ga0265297_10009656_pt1 | contig 12360 bp, 16 predicted proteins | sample Munlanlwell13791_FD_192502 | JGI IMG/M metagenome (GOLD analysis project Ga0265297, IMG submission 192502) | Leachate microbial communities from a municipal landfill in Southern Ontario, Canada - Leachate well 137-91 | ecosystem: Engineered > Solid waste > Landfill > Unclassified | place...
TACAGTGGTTGGACAGACCTGGATTTAGAGAGAATGTTCTTCTTACCCAAGGAAGCGATGGGGAGTGGAATATTCCAAGAAAAGATTCTGTTGTGATAGTAGCTTTTGATCCTAAAGATCAAGCTCGCATTGTTCGTTATATAAATGTAGGTCACAGTCCTAAAGTAGATAAATATGAATTACCAGCTTTGTCCGAGGGAGAAAAATACTGGGAATGTGCTGGAGCGTCTATTTATATAACAGCCACCGGGAATATTGTTCTTCGTTCTGCCGCCTTAGGTACAGTAACTTTGGATAAGAATTCAGATACATTTAAAGCAGATACTACAAATTTGAGATTGATTACTGTAGGGGGAGATATCTTTTTTGGACAGGTAAAAAGATTTAAAACACAATTAGATGGTTCTAAATTATCAGAAGTAATTAATAATATTGAAGGTAATGCATATGTAGAATATACGTTTAACCTATATGAAACGGATGTAGATAGAAATTCTCTTGTTCCAAAATCTCCTTTAATTGCAGTTACATTAGGAACGGAAGTAGACGAAGATGGTAATATCGTTAATGAAAACGGAGTATCTGTTTTAGATGATAGAGAAAGTGTATGTTTGAAGTTTACTATTACAAAAGATTCTACAGAGGTAGCATCATTGAAAATAAATAAAAAAGGAGAGGTAACAGCTTCTTTACCTAAGCTAGTTTTAAGTAACGGAAATAATGCAACAGATATAACAATCAATAATGGAACAAAAGGCGTGGCTAGATTGGATGATGAAATAGAAGTAGAAATTAGTGGATTGGTTAGTAAAGGAGTTATTGCAGGTTCAGGTATAACAGACGGTACTCCTTATACATTTAAAGGAAAAATTTCTCAAGCGAGTAATTCAGTAAAGGTTGGTGACTAGTGGCGAATGCTTCTACAGTTGCTAATGAAGTCAGGCAAGGATTATTAGCTAGAGGAGTTACTTTGCCAACATATGTAGATCGCAATCTACCAGCTACTGCTCAATTATTTATTGCTATTTCTAGTCCTGTTAGAAGTGCTTTGAGAGCCTTTCTTACCTCCTTATTAGGACAATTAAAATTAGCTTTAGCACGTACTGCCACTCAAATTTCGCAATGTGATATTGTATCGCAAAGGATTAACGCAGCTGCAGCACTAATAAACGAGACGTTAGCTCCTGTTGATAATTTATTAGCGTCTATGCCTGTAGATTCTGCTTTAGGGTTATCTCCTGATTTAGCTGCTTTGTTACAAAGGATTTCAGAGTTTGCTCCTATTAAAATTCCAGCTTCTGTACTTACAGGAGGGATAGGTTTTGACATGTTTGAGGGAGTAAATAGTTATGCAGATTTAAGAAAAAAGGGAAATGACTTGATGTATTTGGCAGCTCAAGCAGCTTCTGTATCATATGCTGCTCAAACTTTGAATAAAACATATACGGATAAGATAACGGAAGTAGAGGCATATCTCTATATATTGGATGTATTAGAGATAAGCTCTAGAACATTAGTTGTAGATACAGGTAGCTCTGTAGCATTTAATTCTGTTGCAGTAGGAAATTCATCTTATGCATACGTGAGAATAACAAATCAATCAAGTAATCCTGCAAGTATAGGAGGGGCTTATACCCTTGCAGGAGATAATTGTTTTGCATTAGCAAATCCTTCTGTAACTACTTATATTTTATCTACTACATTGGCTTCGCTAGATATTGTTTTAAAATTTACACCTGCTACGGCTGGTAGTTTTTCTGGAACTCTTAGTATCTTACATGACGCAAGCAACACAGCGTCTCCTATTGTTATTACATTGTCGGGAACAGGCTTAGTAACGTAATGGATTTTAATTGTCAAACAATTTGTAATCATAGAGTAGGCGACCCAGAAGTTCAATATACTTCTAGTAATTGCCCCCGATGTCTGGGAAGTAATACTTACGGTGGATTATCTTTTGAAGCCTCTGGGAAGCTTTCTACTTTGTTTTTTTCTGATCAATTAGCTCAACAAATAAAAAAAATATTAACTGAGGGGAGACGTCCGACGGGCTATGGATTTGATTATTCTCTTTTATCTGGGGTAATTGATAATAGTAAGCTATCGGCTATCTATGCTGAAGTTGCACGTTGTATACTTTATTTACAGTCTTTACAACAACAAGAAATAAAAGCAGGCCATGTATATGCTGGTAATGAACAAATCAAAGCTTTAGGTTCTTTGACAGTAGAGCAGTCTACAACTCGGCCTCAAGAAGTAGAAGTATATGTTACTGTGCAAACAATGGTAGGCACTCCTATGTCTTTACAAACGACCTTACAAAGGTAAAATTATGGCAAAGTCTGTTACAACCATAGTACAATCGATGATTTCCTATATTAGAAGTAAATTTTCTTCTGCTGATGTGTCAGAGGGAACTCCTCTTAATGATATAGTTATAACAGCTCCCGCAAGAGTTATTTCTCAATTATATTCAGATTTAGATTTAGCTTCTCAAGGACAGGCCTTAGAAACAGCTTCTGATGTACAATTAGAGGTTTTAGGTAAGAATATGGGGGTTATGCGAAAGAGTGCAAGACCGGCAAAAGGAGTGGTTACATTCTATAGAACAAATGCTCCTACTTCTGATGTAGTTATTCCTGTTGGTACGGTTGTCAGTACTTTAGCTTCCTCTTATTCTCCAGGCGTACAGTTTCAAACTATGCGCACTGTTACTATGTATAGTGCTTTAGCCGGTAGTTATTTAAACCCTGCAACCGGGCGCTATGAAATTAGTACTGAAACAATTGCTGTTCAAGGAGGTTTAGACGGTATTGTTGGAGCAAATACAATTTCATTAATTACAACACCTGTTGCGAACATTGATGGATGTTATAATTCTATAGCAACCTCATACGGTGCAGATCAAGAATCTTCTGACGCTTTACAATTACGTATTGGAGCAAAAGTAACAGGTAATAGTATTGGTTCCGAAGATGGCTATTTAAGTGTTGTAATGGCTAATTCTAATGTTGAGGATGCTATAGTAGTTGCTCACGGAGAAACCGGTAGGGCAGGATTAGGTGCAGTAGATATTTATATAAAAGGGAACACTCCTTCTACACAGACTGATGTATTTAGCCATCTAGGCACAGATATGATTTTTTCAAAACAACCTGTTGTAAGCGGGAGCATCGTAGGTGTTCAATCTAGTAATAGCGGATCTTTAAGTTCCTCTATGTGGTCTTTTGTACAAGATACTGGAGTGTATAGAGGTTCTATCAATGCTCTCGATTCTTTACATTGGATTACTTCTTTAGATTCTACATATGGAATTGTATATATTACTTATAATTATAATTCTTTAGTAGATCAATTACAAACTTTATTTACACAAACAAATAAAGACGTTTTTGGTACGGATGTATTAGTAAAATGGGCTCAAGAGGTTTATATCGATATTACAACAACTGTTAAAGTTTTACCTGGTTTTGATACTTCAACAGTATTAGAGGCTGTTGAAGAAGAGATAGATACCTATTTGAATTCCTTAGCTATAGGAGAAGAAGTACAACAAGCTGATGTTGCTCGTGTTATGCTTAATGTTGCGGGCGTGGACGACGTTCTTCTACCCTTTACTGTATTTCAATCAGAAGATGGAACTATCACTAGAAATTCTTCTAATAACTTAACAATTCCTGCTTATGCTTATGCACAAGCCGGTACAATAACACTTTCTTAATATGGCTGTTTTTCTTAAATGGAAAGATTACGCTCCTAGAACAGAGAACAGGGTTTTAGCTGATTTGTTCTCTTTTTTATCTCCTAGGTGGTATCCTACAAATATTATTGCTAATGATCCTACCTGTCATATTTTAAGAATGATAGGCAACGAAGTTACTTCTGCTTCTGTAGAAACAGGTCAGGTTTTGGCAGATTTATCCCTAGACACAGTAAGAACAACTTCCATTGAAGGACAGACTACTTCTAAAATATATGATAATTTTGGTAAGTTAGTTGGGACAGATAAGCTTTATGACCAGGCTTATGAAACGTATACTTCTGCTTCTGTTGATTTAATGCCCTACCGTCAGGAATTGCGCTTTCTTATTTTATCGTGTTACGCAGGAACTTCTTACGAGGGAATTAAACTAGCCGGTCAAGCTTTTACAGGTATATCTCCTATTATTATAGATAAGTACAGAGAATTTCCTGGATGGACACTTACAGTATACACAGGGTCTGTTGTTGCTGCAGGTAATAACTTTGTTGTTGTTGATAGATATATTCCACGTGTTGGAAGAATTATTCCAACATCATCAGCTTCTTTATTTGCTCCCGGGACTCCTTACGTCATTTCTTATACTAAATTAGGTACAAACACTATTCTTGGGGGGGCTGAAAATACTTATCACGGAATAGATCTACATGTATATGCATCAGAATATGCTTCCGGTTCTATTGAAACATCTTTAGAACAAGCTATTACTAAGGTTTTGAAAGCTGATATTGCTCCTAGATTTTTTTATTCTAATATATATGAAGGCTATCATATAGATGGAACATTGGGAAGTGGTAGTTCAGATATAGTATATAATTATGATCAATCTTTAAACGAAGGTAAAAATGTGTACGCAGAAGCAGGCTTCGGAGTAACGGATAGTTATTTAACAAATACTAGCTCTGTTGATGGAAAAGCTGTTTATGGACGTATAGTGGATTTACCTCTTTCTACATATCCAAATTATAATTGGTATTATGATTACGCATCTTTATTATTTAATGATGCTCATTGTACTTTTGGTATTCGTCAATATAGTAGTGGTAGTATTCCTTCTACAGTCTATTTTGAGGACTATAATACAGTGCCCTTGGAGTATTTATCTTTCCTGCCAGGGGCTGATGGAACTCATTGGATATTTGATACTTCTGATGAAGCTACTGATATTTCAAGTAACAGAGCGGCGCTTGTAAGATCTGGTAGTATCCCGATTCCAATTTTAGGAAGAAGTGAGACCTGGCTCGGTCAATCTATTGATTACGATGCTGGTATTGAAGAGGTGTTTTATTCTGGTACTACAGGAAGTGTTCTAAATTTCACAAATGCTTTCACATGTGAAGTATGGCTTAAAGGAATTGATAATTTATCTTTAGATGATAATGTTGTTGTAAGGGTAAGACATGAAGATAGCGGGGCTGTAGGTTTAAATATTCTGAATAACGATGGATATATGTTTATGATAGCTCCTATGAACAATCAAGTATCTTTGTCTGTATACAAGAATAGTATCTTAACAACAGTAACGGCTGATATTTCAGACGTTACAGCTGAATTGCCTTCTAGATATCATTATTTTGCAGTCACGTATTACTCTGGGTCTGTTTTGTTTTATAGAGACGATAAGTGCATTGGGGCAGATACTGTGCCTTGGCCCTTACCTTCCCTATCAGGAGATGTTTTTACATCTATAGAATTGCAAAGCTCTCCTGCTTTGGCTAATTCTTTCTCTGTAGGAGTAGATGAGGTAATGTGGTCTGATACTGTATTAACTCCAGAGATGGCAAAGGCTAGATTTGAACAAACAAAGCCTAGATTACCAAGATTAAGCAAAACAAGCTACACGATAGAAGAATATCAACAACCTAGATGGGTAGTCTGGGCATCGGGTTCATTAGAGTTTGAATTACATCATTTTTCTGTTCGGGGGTTAGAATATCCTCATCAGTATATTTTAAATCGTAGGAATGCGTCTGTATTTGATGTTCCTATATTTTCAGGTTCTGCCTAAAGGAATGTAGTATGAAAGGTTCTCATTATTTTGCAAATCAACATGTCTTGTTTGATGATCTTAACAATACAGAGGAGTCAAAGGGATTAGAGTTAAGGAGAAGGTCATTAGCTTTAATTACTAACGACAATGCAGGTAGTGGAAGTGTTGTTGGAGAGTACGGTAATACCGCGCTTCTGGTTACGAAAGACGCGGCTGCACAGTTTACCATTGCGGCCGGAGCTGCTATAGATAATCAAGGAGAATATATCTATCTTGCCTCTGATTTAACTGTTAATAAATCTACCTATTCAGGGACGAATTTAGAATGGTCTTCTGTAGGCTCTGCTACTTTTTATATTAAATTGAATTATGTAGCTTCTTCCGGTAGTTATAAACAAGATGATTTAGGAAATTCCTATCCTACAAGATATGAAGATGACTACGCTATTCAAGTTAGTTCAGCGGCTCCTTCGGGTTCTCAAGTTCTTATTGCTTCCTTTACAGCAGATCCTACAGGGGAAATAAGTGATGATATTAGTGATGAAAGAATATTTATTCGCACAAGAGCCTACGACGATGCTACATATTTAGGTAATTCTCCTATTGTTGGGCATACTAGAGTATCTGATCACATTCATGCCAAAGGGTCAGGTACCCAATCTACTACCAATCCTCATGGATTGACTATATATGATTTAGGATATTCCGATTCAAGTATTCTTTCCCATTGGAGAGATGCTCATACCAATGGTATTATGCTTCTTGCAAGAGATGCTACTACGTTGGGTAGCTGGAGTGGAAGTGTTATTAGTCCTATCAGTGCTGCTTATATTACTTTTGCACCTCCTACTGCGTATGCTATTATGAATGTAGGAGGAGCTTTATTCAGTGGCTCCCTTGCTTCTTTATCTGCGTCATCTGCACCTTCGGATGGGGATTTTTGGGTAGTTGCGGATGGTACCGCTACACCGCAGTTTTTGTCAACTGGGAGTTATTCTTTTGATGATACGAATCCTCACAAGTACCCTGCTTATGTAAGAATAGCTCTTGTTACTATTGCAGATGGTGGGGATGATATTACTTCTTATACTGATTACAGAGACTTTTTTGCAATGTCTCTTTACGATATTAAAGCAGATTATGTAGAAGCTTCTTCTAACGATGCTCTTACAAGATCTTCAACTTTAGTAAATACCTTAAATAGACTTAGATATCAAATACAATCTTCTAATCCATTTACTGCTATTGAAGATAACTTATATCAAGCCAGTCTTAGAGAAATGGATATTACATATCAGAATACGAATACAAAACCTACATTTGTTAGTGTTGTCTTTATAGCTACCTCTGGTATCTCTAACCCTGTATTACATATTAGTACCGGAAGTGTTTTACCTCCTCCTTTTCCAGATACTTCCACATGGTTTAGTGTTAGTAGTGTTGATGATGCTACTAATTCAATGGGAACATTATCTGGAATAGTTCCCCCCGATTATTATTATAGAGTAGAAAATCCTACTTCTGGTAGTGCGGCTTGTCAGATTGCTTCTTGGAGGGAAGTAAATTAAAAAAACATTGATTTTGTTAGTGTTTTTATTGAAGAAAACAGTTGCTTTTTTGCAAAGTAACGTGTATAATAATATTGTAAGGAAGCACTAAATAACATATTATGTATACATATAAGGAGCTTTAAAATGAAACACTTACTTTACACCCCAGTTTTTGTCCTTCTTGTTCTCTTCTTTTTTGGTTGTGCAAACAACCTTAATGTTAGCAGAATTGGCGAAGAGCAAACACCTTTTCAAACAATTGTAGTAAGGGTTGACGATGAAGATTCAGATTTTGCAAAAGATATCGAATATCGTGCCGTTAGAGATTTTTGCGAACAGGGGGTAGAAGCTTATGCCGAAAACACTCTTCTGAATAAAGGTATCAATGCAGATACTCTGCAAGCACGTTTAATTCTTTCGCGCAATGAAAATGCGAAGTTAATTTCTATTTCTACCAACCGTGTTGTGTGGGAAGGAAACGTGAGCATTGAAAAAAATCTTTTATTCTCTTCGAAAGATATCAATCGGTATCTTGTTGATAATAATATTATAGGAAAAACAGCCTCTGCTAAAGAAATGGAGGACAAACAAGCAGGTGCTGCTATTTGGTTATTCTCTGCACTGTTATTTTTAGTTTTTTAACTTTTTGTTTTTAATAAATTTAATCTATAGGTTTTAATAAATTTAATCTATAGGATGGATATATGATAATACTTAAAAACAATACGCGCTATAATACGAAGTTTCTCCACAAAGTTCTTTCTATAGCTTTAAAGTATTGGAAGAAAGAACATTCTTCTTTACCACACTATTTAAAAAACATTCGCGTTACAGTTAATCCAACAAAAGGAGCAACCGCTTGTACTGGTGTTGCCTGGCTTAATAGTAACGCAATGCGGTTACGCATTCCTTATTGGGGGCCTTCTCATACAACATCTACCAGGTTAATAGAAAGTCACTCTACCTGCGAACCGAAAGCCCTTTCACTATTTCAAGATCTTGTATTTGTCTTCTTTCACGAATTGATGCATAATCGTGGTTACAGGCATACAAATATAAGTGATCCGTATCTGATGAAAATGGCTCTTGAAGTACCTCCTATTCCTTGGGAATATGCCCCTACCAAACAGGAAGTGATGCAGGTGCGGGCTCCGAAGAAAAATCTTTTAGAAGAAAGGTATAAGAGGGCTATGGGGCTGGTTATTAAGTGGGAGAAGAAAGTTAAGGTAGCTAATAATCATTTGAAAAAGTACAAGCAGAAAGTAAAATATTACGAACGAGCTTTATCTAATCGAGAGAAAGAGGAGGAGGGTGTATAAAAAATGAAATATGTGATTGTTAAAGAGGTCAATACCGGTAAACTCTATTTAGATTTTTCTACTACTGAGGGTAGAAATTTTGAAGTTGTTTTGGCAAAAAGCAATAAAAAAGAAAATCTTTTAAAGAGATTTAATACAAAGCGCAATCCGGTTGTAGACTTAGTTACTCCTTATCGAGAAAAATTATATAATAAAATCATGCCTGAGAAAGGGAAAAAATAGATGTTCCTTTTATTTATGTTTTTGATATGCTTGCTTGTTATTCTTATACGTTATTTGATAAACCATCGTATCAAGAAGTGCAGAAACTGCCATCAGGCAATATCTTATAAAGAGTATAAAGCTCAAGGAGGCTTTTGCTTTCACCAGAAATGTCAAGCGGTTAGGGAGTGGTTACATATGTTAGATAAAGAACAAAAGACAAGAAAACAATTTTATTAGGAGATATAAAGTGAAGACACATAAAGTAACGGAAAAACCTAAACCAGGAGATTTACAAGTTTGGTGGATACCTCAAATACCAATGAATAACCCTTTTACTGTTAAGGTAAAAACAATTGAGGAGGCAAAACTTTTATTAGATACATTAGCTCGTTATGATTTATATCAATATAAAAATAAAATAAAGCCTGATTATAGTAATGTAGGAGGATTAAGTATTTGGAGTGAAAACAAAGATATTGACGGAACGCCTTGTTGGATAGATTGGGAAGATGAAGACGGATATGATATTGATCAACATTTTGAAAACTTAAAAGGATAAATAAGAGGAGTTGTTATGAACTGGAATATTATTAAAAAATATAACTTGATTCAGTCTCTACGAAATCTTCGTAGAGTTAATTTTGAGAAGAAAGTAAAACATGCTATTTTGAATTTTTTTAATTATTTTGATGATACAACTACAACTTCGAGTGTTAGCATAGCTGATTTGCAAATAACCGATTTAAGAATAAAAGAGAAGAAAGAAGTTGTAGTTATAAACATTGTCCTTTGTAGACCTGCATTACTTATAGGAAAGAAGGGAGAAACTATAAATAATTTGGTAAGGAGTTTAAGGATTTATCTAAACAAAAATGTTGAAATAAAAATAGTTGAATCAAAGTTGTGGGATTAATATTATGGACGAACTTCTTTTTATATTTCTTTTTTACGCTCTTTACTTAGTGGCAAAGACTCTAAGCAACTTACTAGATTTATTTTCTCGTAAGGAGCTTCCTGTGATAGAGCCTCCTTATATAAGTAAAAAACAGTTTGAAAACCGTATTGAATATTATGATAGATTTGGTCTTCGTCATCGTTTGGATGGTGCTGCGATCGAATTTAATTCAGGTGTAAGGGTGTATTATATACATGGACAGAGAATTGGTCTACGAGAGTTCTATAATAAATGGATACAATTTAAAACAAAGGATACATGATATGGAACGTACCGCTTTGATACTACCTTTAGTTTCTTCTAATTCAAGTAGCAATGTTTCTAAACAAGAACCTTTGCCTGAAGAAGCTTTTAGAGAAAAGAAAAGAGAATTATTAGAAGCTTACGTGGATGGAAAGATTACTCTGAACGGTGTTATGGATACTATGTATTTATTTGGAAAGAAAACAAACGGAGAAAGACAAAATGTGGTATAGATGTCCTAAATGTAATAATGTTTGGTCTGGGGAGGCTACAAAGAAGGGTAAGACCTGTAACGAGCGCTGTCCCCTTCATCCAGATGTAGTTGCAGTCGTATCCTTTCGGGGTAAAGGTGATATTTTTCGTAGATCGGCAGGAATCCCGGTAGGAGATATAGCCCATAAAGCTCACGGCTATTATGCACCCGGGGGTGGAGGAAGAGTGTTACCTAAAGTTACTTACAACAAATAATAGTTAACAAAGAAACTAACATGAATAAAACTTTAGTTATAGGTGATCTGCACGGAGATGTAGAATTGTATAAGAAGGCAAAGCTTCAATTTGACAGCCATGATATAATTTTACTAGGAGATTATCTTGACTCATTCAAATATACTAGAAGGCAGCAATTGGAATTAATAGAGTTAATACTAAAAGATATAAAAACATTAGGCGAAAAACGTAGTATACAAGCATTAAAGGGCAATCACGAGCTCAGTTATCTTATGCCCGAAAGGATGCGTTGTTCGGGGTATGCTTCTAGTTTTGGAGCGCATTTAATACCATTATTTGGAGATATGCACAGGTTACTTAAGCCATACATCTTAATACCAGATTTCAAGATGTTATTGACACATGCAGGTCTGAGCAAAAGATTACTGCCTGTGGAGAGTAATTGCTTGACGGATATAAATCTGTTGACAATGTGGTTAGATCAGCAAATAAGAGATATAGACTACGGTTTTGTATATAATATAGGTATTGCTAGAGGAGGGGTTGATGAAATAGGAGGGATATTCTGGTGTGACTGGCAATGGGATTTTACTCCCATAGAAGGCATAACACAGGTATTTGGGCACACACCTGGTGTATCGATTCGACAGAAAAGTAATAATTGGAATGTAGACTGTTTGCAGGCCAAACACGAATTTTTGGAGATAGGTATCGATGGGAGTATTAAAATAATAGAAATGGAGGCCCTTGTGGGAGAAGTTGACAGGAGAGAAATATGAATAGAGTTAAAGAAATTGAAAAAGAACTTGCTAAACTTAGGGGTAATTTTGATAAGATTGCCAGAAAATGGGATGGAGAACATCCTTATCTTAAGAATCATATAGATGATAGTTGGAGTATTCGGTGGAAAGAAAGGTGTAAATTTTTAAAACCGTTTAACGATGCTATTAATAAGTTAGATCGTGAATTAAGGCTGATTAAGCCTTACACCCTTTCTAAAATTGGTACTGATAGTGGAGATTTAATGAGTTTAGATCATTTTATTGCTTGCGTAAAAGCAGGTGGCTTTATCGATTATGATGGTTTTGGAAATTATGTAAAATACGGTAAAATCTCTGATATAGAAATTTATCCTAGTGATGTTAAGTACAATTCTATACGAAAAGACTTTAAAAAAATCATTTGGTATAATAGGTAAATAGAAGGAGTGAAAAAATGAGTAAAATATCTGAAATTATTGTTGAGTCTCAGAAGGAAAAAGACATCTGTGCTGAAATCGAAAAATTGAGATTACAGTTACTTCAAGAACGGCATTCTAATGAAACTGCACAGAGGTATAAATTCAAAAGACTTGCGAGCAGGTGTTTTATAAAATTTTATGAGGGGGAATTATCTACTGAAAATATTGATTTTATTAAGATTTTAGAATATAAAGAAAATTATGGGTTTGAAGTTATAATTGTTTCTGGAAAATTCGATTGCGTGGGAACCAGAAATTTCTATATTCAAATAAGATATATGGATCCCGATGAATTTTATGATTTGAAAGTAATTTCTAACAAAAAATTTGAAAATGCTCTAAAAGTAGTTAAGATGCTTATGGCTGGTAAAGTAGTGCAAGCAGAGCAGTGGCAAAGGATTTGGAAAGGAAGTCTTACAAGTTAAAAGATAAAAAATGAATATCAAAAGAAATCAAATAAAGAACATTGACAACTACAGCGAAGACTTGAATCCTGAAGATTATAAAAGATATTATCGTTCGGATGAGGTGCCTTTTTATGAGTTTGTTCTTTTAAGCTGTCTAACAGCAAGGAAATTTGATGCCTTTCCCAAAGCTATATTGCAGATACCTAAAGGAGAAGATAGGTATATCTATAAATTTATATTTG
>Ga0265297_10009657_pt1 | contig 12359 bp, 7 predicted proteins | sample Munlanlwell13791_FD_192502 | JGI IMG/M metagenome (GOLD analysis project Ga0265297, IMG submission 192502) | Leachate microbial communities from a municipal landfill in Southern Ontario, Canada - Leachate well 137-91 | ecosystem: Engineered > Solid waste > Landfill > Unclassified | place...
GGGGAAACGTGAGGTAGTTTTTTCATGGACGGGGGATTATGTCCCAGTGCGCCTGCACCTGGGACGGTATCCCGGCGATATGTCCCAGTGCGCCTGCGCCTGGGACGGTATCCACGCGGAATTCGCCGCATGGGATAATTCGACGATGGTCTCAGTTGTGCATTCCCTCCAGCCGTCGAGCGACGAAGCCGAAGCGCTGTCCCGCTTGTGCTCTGGTCTCCCGGCAGATGCCGCCGTCCGTGCCGCCGAGGCGCTGGGACTGGCGCGCGAGGCCTATGGCGACAAGGCCCTGGGGACCGGCGAATCGATCCTGCAGCACGCCTTGGGCATGGCCCTGATCGTGGCTTCGCTCGATCTCGATGCCGATGCGCGGATTGCGGCCCTGCTGTTTGCGGCCAACGATCATGTCGAGGATTGCGGCGAGCGCCTGAAAGTCGGCTTTGGCGATACGGTGGCGGGGCTGGTCGCGGGCCTGCAGCGGCTGGGCAGCCTGCGCCCGCTGACGCGCGCCGCAGCGGGAGGGGGCGCAGCCGGCGAAGGCGTGACCGACATGCGGGCGCAGACCGAGATTTTGCGCAAGATGCTGCTGGCGATGGTCGATGACATCCGCGTGGTCCTGCTGCGGCTGGCCAGCCGCGTCCAGACCCTGCGTTTCCTCAACGACCGGCCGGGCGCCGAGCGCGACGAAATGGCCAGGGAAAGCCTGTTGATCTATGCCCCGCTGGCCAACCGGCTGGGCATCTGGCATGTCAAGTGGGAGCTCGAAGACCTGTCCTTTCGCTATCTGGAACCGGAAACCTACAAGCGCATCGCGCGGATGCTGGACGAAAAGCGCTCGGAGCGCGCGAGTTTCATCGACGCGGCAGTGGCGCGGCTGCAGGCAGAGATGGCCGCGGTCGGCGTTCGCGCCGAGATCTACGGCCGGCCCAAGCATATCTACAGCATCTGGAACAAGATGCGCGGCAAGGACATCGACTTCGATGAAGTCTATGACGTGCGCGCGGTGCGCATCATCGTCGATGAAATCAGGGATTGCTACACGGCGCTGGGCATCGTGCATCACCTTTGGCAGCCGATCCGCGGCGAATTCGACGACTACATTTCGCATCCCAAGGGAAATTTCTATCGTTCCCTGCATACCGCGGTGGAGGACGAGAACGGCCGCTCGCTGGAGGTGCAGATCCGCACCCGCGAGATGCATGAGCACGCCGAGCTGGGGGTGGCTGCCCACTGGCGCTACAAGGAGTCCGGCAGCTCGGTGAAGGCCGGCGGAGCCTACGAAGACAAGATATCCTGGCTGCGGCAACTGTTGTCGTGGCGCGATGAAATAGCGGATTCCGCCGAATGGGTGCAAGAGTTCAAGCGGGCTGCGCTGGATGACACGATTTATGTCCTGACGCCGCAGGACAAGGTGATCGACCTGCCGCGCGGCGCCACGGCGCTCGACTTTGCCTATCGCCTGCATACCGATCTCGGCCACCGCTGCCGCGGTGCGAAGATCGACGGCCACATGGTGCCACTCAACACGCCCCTGCAAAACGGGCAGCGCGTGGAAATCGTTACGGTCAAGAGCGGCGGCCCGTCGCGCGACTGGCTGAATCCGGCGCAGGGCTATCTCGCCACCTCGCGCGCGCGATCTAAGGCCAAGCAATGGTTTGCGGCGCAGGACGAAGCCGAGATGCTGGCGCAGGGGCGCGGCCTGGTCACGAAGGAGTTGCAACGCGAAGGGCAGACACAGGCCAATCTCGACGAACTGGCGGTCAAGCTCGGGCTGAAGAGCGCCGAGGCGCTGTTTCTCGCCGCGGCGCGCGGCGAAGTCGGCATGCGGGCGATCGACGTCGCCTTGCGCGGCGGCGCCGAGCCTCTGCCGCCGGAGCCGGAAATCCATACGCGCAAGAGTCGCGCCGGCGACAGCCGGATTCTTGTGGTCGGGGTGGACAAGTTGCTGACGCAGGTGGGAAAGTGCTGCAAGCCGATGCCGCCGGACGCCATCACCGGTTTCGTCACGCGCGGCAAGGGAATCTCGATCCACCGCGTCGAATGCATCAACTTCCGCAACATGGCGGCGCGCAATCCCGAACGGGTCATCAGCGCGGAGTGGGGTGAGGGCGGCGCGCAGTCGGGCACGGTCTATCCGGTCGACCTGCTGGTCGACGCGGGCGACCGGCAAGGGCTGCTGCGCGACATTTCCGACATCCTGTCGCGCGAAAAAATCAACGTGACCGCGGTCAAGACCCAGTCCCGGGCGGGCGTCGCCCACATGAACTTCACCGTCGAACTGTCAGGCACGGCGGCACTGCAGAAGGCCCTGTCGCTGCTGCGCGAAGTCCCCGGGGTGATCCATGCCGAGCGGCGCTGATACTATCGGCATTGCGCAGGCAGGATGCCTGTGAACCAAACGAGGACCCGTTTGTGACTCCAATCGCGATCGACTACACAAGAACCTACCGCTGGATCGTGCTCAACAGCTATCGGGTGCGAGTGGCAATCTTTGCCCTGATCGCCCTGCCGATCGGGCTGCATCTGATGCCGCGCGCTCCCGGTGCAGCCATGTGGAGCCTGTTCGTTCTCCAGTTCATGGTCTATCCGCATGTGATGCACTGGCGCACACGAAAAGCCATGCATCCGACCCGGACCGAGCTCGACAACCTGATCGTCGATTCGCTGGTATTCGGTGCGTGGGCCGCAGGGCTCGGGTTTCCGCTGTGGATCAGCGTCGCGATGTTTCTCGCCAGCTTGTTGAGCCATACGATCACTCGCGGAATACCGGGTATCGTCATCTGCCCGCTTGCGTTTGCCAGCGGCGCCCTGGCGTCTACCACGGTGATCGCATTCCATCTGTCGACGGATACCGATGGCCTGGTGACCCTGGCTTCCATCATCGGGCTTGCGGTCTACCTGTCGCTGATGGGCATCGAATTCTTTACCCATATCCGGCAGCTGCACGATGTGCAAGATACGCTGGATAGTCAGAAAAGGATTCTGGAAGAGGCCAACGCAGCCCTGTACGACCAGATCGGAAAAATTAACGACTTGCAGGAAAAACTGCATGATCAGGCCAACCGCGATTCCCTTACGGGACTTTTCAACCGTCGCTATCTGGAGGGCACGCTGGAGCGCGAACTGGCGCGCTGCAAGCGGGAAGAGGCGCCGCTGACGCTGATGCTGCTCGATGTCGATCACTTCAAGCAGGTGAACGACACCTATGGACATCAGGCGGGTGATGAAGTGCTGCGGGTTTTCGGCCAGTTGCTGCAGGAGCACGCGCGTGCGGAGGACATCGTGTGTCGCTATGGTGGCGAGGAGTTTCTGCTGGTATTGCCAAAAATGCCGCTGGCCATTGCGCGGGAGCGCGCTGCGCAATTGCTGACGCTCTTCCGTGAAACCACCGTGACGTTCAGGGAACAGCAGATCCGGATCACGACCTCGATCGGGATTGCGACGACTCCCGTGCATGCCGATTCGGTCGAGGGGGTAATTCGTTGCGCAGACGAAGCTCTCTATCAGGCGAAACTGGCAGGCCGCAATCGGGTGATAGCCTTTGGGGACGCGGTGCCGGGCGTTCCGGCCAACTAGAGTCGGGGTGCCGGGGCAGTCGCAGGAACGTAGCCACGGGTCAGGATGTATTCCCAGTCCGGCCGTCCGTGTCGGAGGGCCAGTGCGGCCATGGCTTGGTGGTCGTAGGGGACCGCGATCAACTGCGCGCTCCAGCGCGAACCCTGTTTTTCGACAATGGCATAGCGGGCATCCGGGGCGCCGTTTTCCACTGCGTGGTAGACCGGCTGGTCGTCGTCCCAGGCCGGCTGGCCGACGCTGCCGGGGTTCACCAGCAAAGCCCCGCGGGCCGAGCGCATCAGGCGCGGCACATGTGTGTGGCCGCAGACAACGACAGCGGCATCGACTGCTCCGAGGCGCTGCCGGATTTCGTCCTGCGTGGCCAGGCGTAGCCGCCCCGGTTCCACCGACTCCAGAAAATATTCCGCGTCATGGGCGGGCGTGCCGTGGCAGAGAAAGATCTCGTCGCTGTAGCCATGAAACGGTTTCAGCGAGGCAATCCAGTCCAGTTCCGCAGGGCCGAGTTGCGAGCGGGCATAGGCGTCCGAGGGATCGCAGGCTTGCGGATCGAGGTTCAGCACCTGCCGTTCGTGATTGCCGCCCAGATGCAGCCAGTCCTGCGCCATCAGGAATTGCGCGGTCTCCCTGGGCAGCAGAGGCCCCGAGAGGTTGTCGCCGAGATTGACCACCGTGTCGACGCCGCGCCGGCCGAAGTCCTCGACCACCGCCTGCAGCGCAGCCAGGTTGCCGTGAATGTCGGAAACGACGGCGATGCGCATGATCAGCCGACCCGTGCGGCGATGTGCCTCAGATGCAGTCGCGGCAGGGCCGCGCGCAGGCGTTCCGGATGTGCCGAGGCATGCAGTTGCAGCCGGCCGGAGCCGAGGGCCAGGCGCCCGGCCAGACGCTGCGTTTGGCGCGCCACCGCAGCGGCGACATCGACCAGTTCGGCGCGCTTGCCGACGACGTCCTGCAGCAGCGGCGCGAGAAAGCTGTAGTGCGTGCAGCCGAGCACGATGCGGTCGACACCCCGGTCCAGCAGCGGCTCGACCCGGGCGCGGACGTCGGCGGCGAGCGCCGGATCGTCAAGTTGCAGCATTTCGACGTGGGTGGCCCAGCCCGGGCAGGGCTCGACGAAGACCTCGACATGGCCGGCGTGTTCGCGGATCAGGTGTTTCAAGCGCTGGCTGTTGGCGGTGGCCTCCGTCGCCAGCACGGCGATGCGGCCGCTTTTGGTCTCCTGCGCCGCCGGCTTGATGCCAGGCTCGACGCCGACCACGGCCATGCCGGGATGCGCGGCACGCAGCGCCTGCACCGCCGCGGTGGTGGCGGTGTTGCAGGCCACCACCAGCAGGCCGCAGCCGCGACTTGCGAGTTCTTCGCCGATCGCCAGCACGCGGCACTGAATCTGTTCTTCGCTCTTGTTGCCGTATGGCACATGGGCGGTGTCGGCGTAGTAGGCAAAATCCGCCCGCGGCAGGACGTCGACTTGTGCTGCCAGCACCGAGAGACCACCGAGGCCGGAATCGAAGACGCCGATCATGGGCGTAGGGTTCCCGAAGGGACGCACCGCGCTGGCGCTGGCGGGACGGCGACCGGTATCCTGGCGGACCGTACGATCAAGCGACCCTGACCGGGATCTTGCCGATCTTCGCCTGCCATTCCTTCGGTCCCGTGATGTGCACCGAGGTGCCGAGGGAATCGACGGCGACGGTGACGGGCATGTCCTTCACCTCGAATTCGTAGATGGCTTCCATTCCCAGATCGGCAAAGCCCACTACCTTGGACGACTGGATCGCCTTGGCGACCAGGTAGGCGGCTCCGCCGACGGCCATCAGGTAGGCAGACTGGTTGTCCTTGATCGCTTCGATTGCGACCGGGCCGCGCTCTGCCTTGCCGATCATCGCGATGAGGCCGGTCTGCTCCAGCATCATGCGGGTGAATTTGTCCATCCGCGTCGCCGTAGTGGGACCTGCGGGGCCCATCACTTCGTCCCTGACCGGATCGACCGGGCCGACGTAGTAGATCACCCGGTTGGTGAAATCGACCGGGAGCTTTTCACCTTTGGCCAGCATGTCCGCGATGCGCTTGTGGGCGGCGTCGCGGCCGGTGAGCATCTTGCCGTTCAATAGCAGTTTCTGGCCGGGCTTCCATGCGGCGACCTGCGCCTTGGTCAGGCTGCCGAGATCGACGCGGGTGGCGGTGGCGGCGTCGGCCTGCCAGGTCACCTTGGGCCAGTCTTCGAGGCTGGGCGGCTGCAGCTTCGCGGGGCCGGACCCGTCGAGTTCGAAATGGATGTGGCGCGTCGCGGCGCAGTTGGGGATCAGCGCGACCGGCAGGTTGGCGGCATGGGTCGGGTAGTCGAGCACCTTGACGTCGAGCACCGTGGTCAGGCCGCCGAGACCTTGCGCGCCGATGCCCAGTGCATTGACCTTTTCGTAGAGTTCGAGGCGCAGTTTCTCGACCGGAGTCGTCGCGCCGCGCGCCTTCAGTGCATGGATATCCACCGGCGCCATGATCGCTTCCTTGGCCAGCAGCATGGCCTTTTCCGGCGTGCCGCCGATGCCGACGCCGAGTATGCCGGGCGGGCACCAGCCGGCGCCCATGGTGGGCACCGTCTTGAGGATCCACTCGACGAGGTCGTCGGAGGGATTCAGCATGGCGAACTTGGCCTTCGCCTCGGAGCCGCCGCCCTTGGCGGCGCAGATGACTTCGACGTGATTTCCGGGGACGATTTCGTAATGCACCACGGCCGGGGTGTTGTCTTTCGTGTTTTTGCGCGCGCCGGCGGGGTCGGCCAGCACCGAGGCGCGCAGGGGGTTGTCCGCGTTGGTGTAGGCGCGGCGCACGCCTTCGTTGACCATTTCCTGCACCGAAAGCGTGGCATCCCACTGCACCTGCATGCCGACCTTGAGGAACACCAGCGCGATGCCGGTGTCCTGACAGATCGGACGATGGCCTTCCGCCGACATGCGGCTGTTGGTCAGGATCTGCGCGATGGCGTCCTTCGCCGCGGGCGACTCTTCGCGCTCGTAAGCCGCTCCGAGGGCCTGGATGTAGTCGAGCGGATGGTAGTAGCTGATGAACTGGAAGGCGTCGGCGATGGACTGGATGAAATCGTCCTGGCGGATGGCGGTCATGGCGGCTCCGTGGTGTTGGCTCAGTGTTTTCCCGCGGACAGGGTCTGCATCATGATCTTGTCCGTGTAGGCGATGGCGATTGCCGACAACAGGAATGAAACGTGGATGGCGATCTGCGCGATGATGACCCGGTCTTCGGTATGCCCGGCGTTGATGAAGGTGCGCAGCAGGTGGATCGAGGAAATGCTGATCAGGGCGACCGCCAGTTTGACCTTGAGCACCCCGGCATTGACGTGGGACAGCCATTCCGGCTGGTCGGGATGGCCTTCGAGGTCGAGCCGCGAAACGAAGGTCTCGTAGCCGCCGATGATGACCATGATCAGCAGGTTGGCGATCATGACCACGTCGATCAGGCCGAGGACGATCAGCATCACCTCGTTTTCGTTGAGGCTGCCGGCCTTGGTCACCAGGAGCGCCAGCTCGTGCATGAACTGATAGACATAGACGCCCTGCGCGATGATCAGTCCCAGGTACAGCGGCGCCTGCAGCCAGCGGCTCCAGAAGATGAAAAACTCCATTGGCTTGATGATTTGGTTCATGGCGATCCGGGAGTGGTGGTGCGGGGCAGCAATATTACCCCAGTAGGCGGAGAATCAGGCATGGCAACGGCGTAAGTGGCATGTAAGGCTCTTTGGCTTTAATATGTAAAGAAAACAGGGGGAAAGAATGCCGCTGGTCGGCAACGGGGGTTTTCCCCGACAGAAGTTCAGATATTGTCCGTCCGGCTGCAGGATTGGCCAATTGGCGGAAGTTCTTTTCATCCGGATTTCATCCGGTTTCATGCGAGAGGAGTGGTGTCAATGTCCAGCATCGAATCAAATGTCACGGAAAGTCGTGTATTCCCCCCGGCGGACGCTGTGGTCAAGAAGGCCACCATTTCCGGGATGGCGGCCTACGAGGCGCTGTGCAAGGAAGCCGAGCAGGATTACGCAGGCTACTGGGCGCGTCTGGCCAGGGAACATATCACTTGGAAGACCCCCTTCGCCAAGTCGCTCGACGACTCCAAGGCGCCTTTCTACCAGTGGTTTGCCGACGGCACGCTGAACGTCTCCTACAACTGTCTCGATCGCAACATCGAGGCCGGTCTGGGCGACAAGGTCGCGATCATTTTTGAAGCCGACGGCGGCCAGGTCGCCAAGGTCACCTACAAGGATCTGCTGTCCCGCGTTTCCAGGTTCGCCAATGCGCTGCGCGCGCAGGGCATCAAGAAGGGCGATCGGGTCCTGATCTACATGCCGATGTCGGTCGAAGGCGTGGTCGCCATGCAGGCTTGCGCCCGCATCGGCGCCATCCATTCCGTGGTGTTCGGCGGCTTCTCCGCCAAGAGCGTGCAGGAGCGCATCCAGGACGCCGGCGCAGTCGCGGTCATCACCGCCGACGAGCAGTGCCGCGGCGGCAAGAACATTCCGCTGAAGCCGGCGGTCGACGACGGCATCGCCATGGGCGGCTGCGAGTCGATCAAGACAGTCATCGTCTACAAGCGCACCGGCGGCCCGTGCAACATGGTTGCCGGCCGCGACATCTGGTGGGACGACGCCACTGCCGGCCAGTCCGACGTCTGCGAACCCGAGTGGGTGAGCGCCGAGCATCCGTTGTTCCTCCTCTACACATCCGGTTCCACCGGCAAGCCCAAGGGCGTCCAGCACAGTTCCGGCGGCTATCTGCTGCATGCGATCGTGACCATGAAGTGGACCTTCGACATCAAGCCGGACGATGTCTTCTGGTGCACCGCCGACATCGGCTGGGTTACCGGCCACACCTACATCACCTACGGCCCGCTGGCCTGCGGCGCCACCGAGATCGTGTTCGAGGGCGTGCCGACCTACCCGGATGCCGGGCGTTTCTGGAAGACCATCCAGAGCCACAAGGTCAGCATTTTCTACACCGCGCCGACCGCCATTCGCTCGCTGATCAAGGCCGGCGAAAACGCGCCGACGACGCACCCGAAGAACTACGATCTGACCTCCCTGCGCATCCTCGGATCGGTCGGCGAGCCGATCAATCCGGAAGCCTGGATGTGGTACTACAACAATGTCGGCGGCGCGCGCTGCCCGATCGTGGATACCTTCTGGCAGACCGAGACCGGCGGCCACATGATCACTCCGCTGCCGGGCGTCACGCCGCTGGTGCCGGGTTCCTGCACCCTGCCTTTCCCCGGCATCGCGGCCGCGATCGTCGATGAAACCGGCAACGATGTCGAATGGGGCAAGGGCGGCTTCCTGGTGGTCAAGAAGCCCTGGCCGGCCATGATTCGCACCATCTACGGCGATCCGGAACGCTACAAGAAGTCCTACTTCCCGGTCGACTTCGGCGGCAACCTGTATCTGGCCGGCGACGGCGCCATGCGCGACGCCAAGACGGGCTACTTCACCATCATGGGCCGCATCGACGACGTGCTGAACGTCTCCGGGCATCGCATGGGCACCATGGAAATCGAGTCCGCCCTGGTATCCAACCCGCTGGTGGCGGAAGCCGCCGTGGTCGGCCGTCCCGACGACCTGACCGGCGAGGCCATCTGTGCCTTCGTGGTGCTCAAGCAGGCGCGCCCCTCCGCGGAAGAAGCGAAGAAGATCGCCAACGACTTGCGCAACTGGGTCGGCAAGGAAATCGGCCCGATCGCCAAGCCGAAGGACATCCGTTTCGGCGAGAACCTGCCCAAGACGCGTTCCGGCAAAATCATGCGGCGCCTGCTGCGCAGCCTGGCCAAGGGCGAGGAGATTACCCAGGACGTTTCCACGCTGGAAAATCCTGGCATCCTCGATCAGTTGAAGCAGAACGCGTAAGCGTTGCGATGACCGAAGAAGAGCGCCCCTCGCGAGACGGGCGCTCTTTTGCTTTTGTGTCCCCGCATGATGCGGGGACGGTATCCCCCAGTGGGATCTTGCGGAGGTGACGAAATGATTCGCTCCCGGCTCACCGCTCAGCGCCTCGCGTTTTTGTTTCTGCTCGGCTGCTTCTTTTTCAACTATCCATTGCTTTCGGTATTCAATCGCGGCGGCGACTTTTTCGGCCTGCCGCCGCTGTACGCCTGGCTCATGGGGTCCTGGCTGGCGCTGATTGTGCAAATGGCCTGGGTGGTTGAAAGCCGGAAGGACTGAGAACTCATGAATAAATCTACTGCGCGTGCCGGATCGGGGATTGGGCGGTGCTCGCTATCCTCATGTACAACGACGTACATTCCGGTAGCTGCGCTCCGGCCGCACCCCGCTGCGGCCCGCTCGCTACGATTTCTTCAAGAGTTCTGAGATGCTGCAAGGCTGGGTAATCGTACTCGCTTCGTTTCTGTATCTGGGCATTCTGTTCGCCATCGCCTGGTATGCCGACCGGCGCGCCGACCTTGGGCGCTCGCTGATCGCCAACCCGGTGGTTTATGCGCTGTCGCTGGGCGTGTACTGCACGACATGGACCTTCTACGGCAGCGTCGGTCGCGCGGCGGCCAGCGGCATCGGCTTCCTGCCGATCTATCTCGGCCCGACCCTGCTGTTCGCACTGGCCGGGTTCATCCTGCACAAGATGATCCGCGTTGCGAAGACCAACCGCATCACGTCGATCGCCGACTTCGTCGCTTCGCGCTACGGCAAGAGCCAGCTGCTTGGCGGCCTGGTGACGGTAATCGCCGTGGTCGGCGTGATTCCCTACATCGCCCTGCAGCTCAAGGCGGTCTCCAACAGCTTTTCGATCCTCGCCAGTTATCCCGAAATCATCATGCCGGCCACGGCCGGGGCGGTGCCGCTGTTTTACGACAGCGCGCTTTACGTGGCGATGATCCTGGCTGCGTTCACGATCCTGTTCGGCACCCGCCACCTCGATGCGACGGAGCGCCACGAAGGCATGGTGGCGGCGATCGCGGTCGAGTCCGTGGTCAAGCTGGTGGCCTTTCTGGCGGTGGGCGTCTTCGTCGTCTGGGGCGTGCACGACGGCGTCAGCGACATTTTCGCGCAGGCGGCTGCCGTGCCGGATGTCGCACGCCGTCTCGCCACCGCCGACTCTCCGGCCGCCTACGGCACCTGGGGCACCCTGATATTCCTTTCCATGTTCGCCTCGCTGCTGCTGCCGCGCCAGTTCCAGATCGCGGTGGTGGAAAACGTCGACGCAAGCCATTTGCGCCGCGCGGTGTGGATGTTTCCGCTCTACCTGTTCCTGATCAACTTGTTCGTTCTCCCCGTGGCGCTGGCCGGCATGCTGCACTTCCCGGGCGGCACGGTCGACGCCGACACCTTCGTGTTGACCCTGCCGATGGCGCATCAGCAGGAGGCCTTGACCCTGTTCGTCTACATCGGAGGCTTGTCGGCCGCCACCGGCATGGTGATTGTCGAGACCATCGCCCTGTCGACCATGGTCTGCAACGATCTGGTGATGCCGCTGCTGTTGCGTCTGCCGATGCTGGGCCTCGCAGCGCGCGCAGACCTGTCGGGCCTGCTGCTGGAAATCCGGCGCTGGGCCATCGCCGTGATTCTCGGCCTCGGCTATCTGTATTTTCGGGTCGCCGGCGAAGCCTACGCGCTGGTGTCGATCGGGCTGATTTCCTTTGCCGCCGTGGCGCAGTTTGCCCCTGCCGTGATCGGCGGACTGTTCTGGAAGGGCGGCACGCGTGACGGCGCATTGTCCGGCCTGGCGGCGGGTTTCGTGGTGTGGGGCTACACGCTGCTCCTGCCATCCTTCGCCAAATCGGGCTGGTTGCCGGATGGCTTCATTGCGCACGGCCTGTTCGGCATCGAGCTGCTGCGCCCCCAGCATCTGTTCGGCCTGACCGGCCTCGACGAGATCACCCATTGCCTGGTCTGGAGCCTGCTGGCGAACCTGGGTGCCTACATCGGCGTGTCGCTGCAACGCGTGCCGAATGTGCGCGAGGCACGCCAGGCGACATTGTTCGTCGGCGGCGCCGAGGCGGCCAGCGTTCCCGGTTGGCACAGCACTGCCGGCGTCGCCGACCTGCTGCCGCTGGCGGGGCGTTTTCTCGGTCTTTCGCGCGCGCAGGAAGCTTTTGCCCGTCATGCGCAGCAGCGCGGCCTGAAGAGCATCCCCGAGCTTCCGGCCGATGCCCGCCTGGTCAGCTTCGCCGAGAGCCTGCTGGCAGGGGCCATCGGCTCGGCTTCGGCGCGCGTGATGGTGGCGTCGGTGGTGAAGGAGGAACCGCTCGGCATCGACGAGGTGATGAACATCCTCGACGAGGCGTCGCAGGTGCGCGCCTACACGCGCGAACTGGAGCAGAAGTCCAAGGAGCTGACGCGCGCCACGGCGGAGCTGCGCGAGGCCAACGCCCGCCTGCGGGAACTGGACCGCATGAAGGACGATTTCATTTCCACCGTGACCCACGAATTGCGTACACCGCTGACCTCGATCCGGGCTTTTTCGGAAATGCTGCAGGAGGATCCGAAGATCGACCTGGCTCAGCGCACGCGCTTTGTCGGCATCATCGTCAGCGAAACCGTGCGCCTGTCGCGGCTGATCAACCAGATACTCGATCTGGCCAAACTCGAATCCGGTCGCGCCGAGTGGACAGTTGCGGCGGTCGATGTGGCCGAGGTGATCCACGAAGCGGCGGAATCGCTGACGGTTCTGTTCGCCGAGAAGCACGTCACGCTGGAGCTGGAAGGATGCGAGCCCGGGCTTGTCGTGCTCGCCGATCGCGACCGGTTGATGCAGGTCATGGTGAATCTGCTG
>Ga0265297_10009658_pt1 | contig 12358 bp, 9 predicted proteins | sample Munlanlwell13791_FD_192502 | JGI IMG/M metagenome (GOLD analysis project Ga0265297, IMG submission 192502) | Leachate microbial communities from a municipal landfill in Southern Ontario, Canada - Leachate well 137-91 | ecosystem: Engineered > Solid waste > Landfill > Unclassified | place...
TAAGATAATTATTTACATTTTTTCATCTGCCAAGATTACAATATTGTATCAATTCAGTATTTTATAGAAAATAGTGAATATTTCACAGCAATCTGTTAAAAACTAATTATAAATGATAAGAAATTCCCGATTTTTTTCTGATCAAATCGAGGTTTTCTGCCAGTTGGAGTGAGTTTTGGTGACTCATTACGATACTCTCCAACCGATTTTCCGTCATGCATTTCATCGCTTCAATCGCTTCCAATTTTAATCCGCAGGTAGCTTCATTCCATTCAAAAGTTCGTATATCTTCACCCTGAAGAAGAATTTCCATTGTTTGATGCAAGGCGCTGCTCCTCCTCAACCGAAGGGCCCCTTTTTCACAGAAAATATCTGTGCCCACTCCAACCGATGACATAAAAGAGGCAAAAAGCGAAGCAGTTTTTCCGCCGTCAAACTGCATGGAAACAGAAACCGACTGATCAATTTTTTGGGGTGTCAAATCAGCGAAAGCCTCAACCTTTCGCGGCTGGCCCAAAAACCACAAAGCGTCAAAAAGCGGGTACAGACCAATATCCAACAAAGCACCACCACCCAGCGCCGGATTAAAAAGCCTTCCATTCATATCATAGGGGGATTTGTTGAACCCAAACCAGCCGTGCAGGTGCTTTATTCCCCCCAGCAAACCGGAATCAAGTATCTTACGGGCTTCACGGTAGGAAGGTTGGTGAGGGGTCATGAAGGCTTCCATTAGAAATACCTTTTCCCGTTGAGCAGTCTCAATCATATCCTTAACCTCCCGGACATTCATTCCAAATGCCTTTTCGCACAAGACTGCCTTTTTGTGTTGCAGACAAAGCTTGGTATGTGCCACATGAAATGGATGTGGTGAGCCGATGTAAATAATATCCAGATCAGGATCGGCAGCGAGTTCTTCGTAGGAACCATAACATCGTTCAATTTGCCTTGCATCAGCAAATTCCTTTGCCCGGGCCAAGTCCCTCGATCCTACCGCCAATACTTTTGCGGACTTAATTTCCTGCAGTTCAGCAACAAATTTTGAAGCGATGTTCCCGGGTGCAAGGATGCCCCAGTTATAGGTTCGGGTCATAACTATTTTTTATGGAAGTGACTAAGAAGCTGTTTAAATTTCTTACACAGAGTATTTATAACTCCATCATTAAACTAAAAATGGCTTTGAAATTCTCGCTTTAGTTAAAATACGCTTGAGGAAACAAGAAGTTACACAGAGAGAAAAATCGCTTGCGATTTTCCAACTCTGTGTAACTCCGGGGTTTCTCTCTTGAAATCACCTAATTGCAGAAATTTCTATAAACCCTATATTTTCGATTAATAGACAATTTTTCTCTGTGTAATATTTTTAAACAGTCTCCAAAGTTAATAAAGTTAGGGACTCCAAACAAAAATGACCAGAGAACACAGTCACTCTAGTCACTTTAGTCACGCTAGTCACTTTAGTCACTACTTTAAGGAGGACTGCTCAAATGGTTTCGGCTTGAAGAAATTCAACAGGAATGTTTTAACAGATTCTGTCGGGGTTGGTGTCTGTGCCTGACTTTTAAGAATGAACTTCTCTGCAATGCTGGACTTTTGAACCTCTTTGATAAGCTCTTCCCTTTTCTGTGAAATAACAGAATCGGTTTTTGGCGACCAGAAATTCAGACTAACCAATTTTTCATAGACACTCTTATGTTGTGCCAGCAGCCATTCATAAACATTTTGTTCAGAGTAAACATGGTGGATGTCGTGCCCCTCGCCTTTCAATACAGAAAACTTGGGCCTTGAACCCATTTCTTGCATGGCTTCTACCATCTCTTCCGACCTGTTCAACCTGACCCTTCTGTCCTTTTCACCATGGAAAACCCAGGTAGGCAAATCTTTGATGGACTCTGCCATGTCAGGCCTGCCGCCACCGCACAAAGGCATGATGGCCGCAAAATATTGTGGATATCTGGAGGCGAGGTTCCATGTTCCAAATCCGCCTAAACTCATTCCTGTTAAGTAAACGCGGGAAGGATCAACATGGTATTTCGCCAAAATTTCAGTGTAAAATGATTCAAACCAGTCGCCATATACCCAGTTCCGGTTTGATGGGCATTGCGGAGAAATCACGATGGCATTTACCTGCATGCCGCGATCCAGATAGAAGGGGGGACCATATTTTTTCAATCGTTCGAGGTTGCTACCCTTACAAGAACTACCGTGAAGGTAAATAATTAATGGCCACTCTTTTCCAATAGATTCTTTGTACCCATTTGGCAGATAAGCCAAATAGGGATATGTCTTTGATTTTTCCTTGACCTGTTGTGGGTTTGCTCCATAAGTGTTCCCTTCAAGAAGAAGCAAACACCCCAGAATCAAAGTCAACAATTTACCAACCATGCTTTCTATTTTAATTACAAAATCAAAACAAAAGTAATTATTCTGCTCAAAATATCAGGAAGAAAATATCTTTTAACGTTCTGTAACGTTTTCATTTTGAACTTTATTCAGAAAATGAAACAAGACTACAAAACATAAACGTCTAGCAATTATAGTTTTATATAAAACAGACTAGGAAACTGTTTAAAATTTTAATTTTTTTTTTGAGTTGAAATTGTCTACAAAAATCTTTGTGAAGCCTTAGTGCCTTTGAGCCTTGGTGGCTATTTTTTTCTTGCCACAAAGACACCAAGTCACTAAGGTTTCACAAAGTAAAATCCACAATAGTTTGGAAAAACAATTTTATACATTCTAAATTAATCCTCTCTCTGCCAGAAGTATTTTCATCTCATTTTGTACCTCCAAAGCTGCTTCACCAGCCTTTTCCGCAAAGTCTGTACCTCCCGAAGCATACAAAATAGCACGGGAAGAGTTCACAAGAAGTCCGCACTGGTCGTTCATTCCATATTTGGCGACTTCACTCAAACTTCCGCCCTGGGCCCCAACTCCCGGAACCAGCAAAAAGTGATCAGGAACGATCTTTCTGATTCCTTCGAGTTCTATCGCTTTGGTGGCGCCAACCACATACATCATCTGGTCGGAATCAGCCCATTTTTGTGATTTACGCAAGACCGTCTCAAAGAGTTTTTCCCCATTTGGATTTACCTCAAACTGAAAATCAAAGGCGCCCTTGTTGGAGGTAAGGGCCAGCAGGATTACCCATTTGTCTGGATATCCCAAAAATGGCATTACCGAATCCTCACCCATATAAGGCGCTATGGTCACTGCATCGAAATTGAATGTTTCAAAAAAGGTTCGGGCATACATGGAAGATGTATTTCCGATGTCCCCACGTTTCGCGTCCGCGATGATGAAGATTTCAGGATACTTCTCGCGAATATAATGCACGGTTTTACCCAGGCTGTTCCAACCATCCAGGCCATTGGATTCGTAAAATGCAAGATTTGGTTTGTATGCCACAGAATAGGCTGCCGTCGCATCAATGATCTTCTGGTTAAAATAGAAGATCGGATCAGAAGTATCGAGTAAAAACTGCGGTATCTTCTGAATATCGGAATCCAATCCAACGCACAAAAACGACCGTTTCTTTTTGATCTGTTCGAAAAGCGCTAACCTGTTCATAAATTAAAAATTACAAATTAGAAATTACAAATTAAGTGACTGTAAATAAAGGCATTAAATGATTAATGACCGTAATTTTTAATCTTTAATTTGTAATTTGTAATTAATTTATAGTTCTGTTTCTTTTAATCTTTCTACATTCTCTTCATACCGCAACTTCTCGATGATTTCACCGATGTCGCCATCCATAACAGCTGGTAAATTGTATAGTGTCAGTCCGATACGATGGTCGGTCACCCTTCCCTGCGGATAGTTGTACGTTCTGATTTTTGCCGAACGGTCGCCGGTCGAAACCATGGTTTTGCGCTTGGAGGCGATCTCATCCAGATATTTCTGGTGTTCCATGTTGTAGATCCGGGTACGAAGCTCCGACATGGCCTTGGCCAGGTTTTTGATCTGTGATTTCTCATCCTGGCAGGTTACAACAATCCCGGTAGGAATGTGCGTCAACCGGATGGCAGAGTATGTTGTATTGACGCTTTGGCCGCCCGGTCCGGAAGAACAGTAAGTATCTTTGCGGATATCGGTTTCCCTCAGATCAATATCAAACTCTTCAGCTTCAGGCAATACAGCAACAGTGGAGGCTGATGTATGGATACGACCCTGGGTTTCGGTCTGGGGTACCCGTTGGACGCGGTGTACTCCTGATTCGTATTTCAATATTCCATAGACATCCTTTCCTGTCACTTTGGCAACCAGCTCTTTGTAACCGCCCGAAGTTCCTTCAGAAGTATTGGTCACTTCCAGTTTCCATCCCATCCTATCACAAAATTTGGAATACATCCTGAATAGGTCGCCGGCAAAGATGGCTGCTTCATCGCCACCCGTTCCGCCACGAATTTCCAGAATGGCGTTTTTGCTATCCTCAGGATCGGCCGGTACCAGCAATAGTTTGATCTCATCCTCGAAAGCAGTCACCTTTTGAGAGCCCTCTTCCATCTCTTCGCGGGCCATTTCGCGCAAGTCCTCGTCGGTCTCATTTTCGAGAATCTCCCTGGCATCCGCAATATTCTGCAGATAATTTCTGTATCGTGTAAAGGATTGCACCAAAGCATCCAGTTGTTTGTACTCCTGGTTGAGTTTGACGTATCGCTTCATATCCTTCATGATTTCCGGATCCGATATCTGCTGGCTTACTTCATCAAAACGTATTTTGATGCCTTCGTATTTTTCGAGAAGTGAATTATCTGACATTGATTCAATTACAAATTAAAGATTACAAATTAAAGATTACGGGATTTGGCACAAGCAAGAGGATGAAGCTAATATTCGAAGGTTCCGAATGGACTTTCGATGGTCACTTTTTTACCTGTAAATGGTTCTACACGGCCAATGATTTGAGCGTCAATGCCGAAAGATTTTGAGATAGAGATGATCTCCCCTGCGGCCTCTGCGTCAGCATAGATTTCAAAGCGGTGCCCCATATTAAAAACCTTGTACATCTCGTGCCAGTCGGTGCCACTTTGTTGCTGAATGACCCTGAAAAGTTCGGGAATATCGAAAAGCCTATCTTTGATCACATGCACATCTTCCACAAAATGAAGCACTTTGGTTTGGGCACCGCCGGAACAATGTACCATTCCAAAAATATTTTTTCGGCAGCTATCCAAAACCCTTTTAATAACCGGGGCATAGGTGCGGGTTGGGGAGAGCACCATTTTCCCGGCATCCACGCCAATGGAATCAATCATATCGGTCAGACGCAGTCCACCCGAATAAACAAGCTCTTCAGTCACAGAAGCGTCAAAACTTTCAGGATATTTGGCGGCGAGGTATTTGGAAAAAACGTCGTGCCGGGCTGAGGTAAGGCCATTGCTGCCCATGCCTCCGTTGTAGGAGGTCTCGTATGTAGCCTGACCGAACGAGGCCAGGCCAATGATCACATTTTCCGGACGAATGGCATCCGCTGAGATGACATCCGATTTTTTCATGCGGCATGTAACGGTTGAATCCACGATGATGGTCCTGACCAGATCGCCTACATCGGCTGTTTCGCCTCCGGTGGGATAGATCGAAATGCCCAGGTCCCGCATTTCACTGCAAAACTCTTCAGTACCCTGAATGATGGCTGAAAGGACCTCTCCGGGAATCAACTGTTTGTTGCGCCCGATGGTCGAAGAGAGAAGGATATTTTTGATGGCGCCAACACAGATTAGATCATCCAGGTTCATCACGATAGCATCCTGGGCAATACCCTTCCATACCGAAAGATCGCCGGTTTCTTTCCAGTACATATAGGCCAATGCAGACTTTGTACCGGCTCCGTCTGCATGCATCACATTACAAAAGAGCGGATCGTTGCCCAGAATATCGGGCACGATTTTACAAAATGCCTTGGGAAACAATCCCTTATCAATATTCTTGATGGCATTGTGCACATCCTCTTTGGATGCAGAAACCCCCCTGCGAATGTATCTTTGATTGGAATCCATAACTGGCGCAAAAATAGCAACTTTTTCCCAACAAAGTGGAAAGTGGAGAGTGGAAAGTTGAGAGTTGAAAATGGAAAATGGAGTGTAGAGAGCTGAGAATAGAATTATATGGATTATAAATACATGAAATACAGATAATTAAAAAAATCTCAACTTTCCACTCCCAACTCTCAACTCTCCACTCTCAACTTTCAACTTTATTGTTCCTTGAACTTTTCCCTGTACTCCGAGGAGGTTACCTTGAATTCGGTGCGTCGGTTGAGTTGGTGGCATATTTCACGCTCTTCCTCCTTTTTAAACGCTTCGATAAACTGACAACTGAGTACCTCACCTTTTTTAAGGAATGCATTTGCCTTGACCATTCTGGCATCAACAGTTTTGGGAATCTTCTCCCCATAACCTTTGGCTGTGAGCCTTTCCTGCTGAATACTTTTGGAAATAAGATAATCAACTACCGATTGCGCCCTTTTTTGTGAAAGAATGAGGTTATCCGCATCATTGCCACGGCAATCGGTGTGGGCCATCAATTCGATGGTAACTGTGGGGTTCTCCTTCAAAAGTGAGACAAGCGTATCAAGGGATGCTATTGATTCAGGCAAAAGATTCCACTTCCCGACTTCATAAAAAATATTATCAATTTTAATCGGCTGGTCTACAGGCACTAGCTCCATCCTTACAGAAAATGCTTTGCCTTGATCCATTCCAACCGTCGAGAGCGATGCCTTGGCATTCAAAAATCCTTTTTTAAAAGCGGTGATCAGGTATTCAACACCCGGTTTAAGTTGAAAACGGAAAGAGGCATTGTCAGATTTCATGCGCAGTTGCGTTCCATCCGTACCAATTAGGCGAACCGAAGCCCCTTCAACCTGGGCGCCCGTCTCCTTGTTGTACAACCCTCCTTCAACGCCATAGCTTTTCGGTGGAAGAATAAAAGAGTAGATATCATCCCCGCGACTTCCTTCGCGGTAACTTGTAAAAAGGCCCTTTTCTTCACCAGGATAGAAAGAGATGGCAAATTCATCGCCCGTCGAATTGATCGGGACACCCATATTTTCGACTTTCCATTGGTCTTTTTCGATGGGCGATGCCTTGAAAATATCAAGTCCGCCTAAACCTACATGCGAATCGGATGAGAAATAGAGTTCTCCGTTATCGCGGATGAAAGGGAACATTTCATTGCCTGCTGTATTGATCTGCGGACCCAGATTCTTGGCTTCGCCCCATTTGCTCTCCCCTACTTTTTCTGCCATCCAGATATCATTGCCGCCGAATCCACCGGGCCTGTTGGATACAAAATAGATTTTGTTGCCATCGCGGGATACCGAAGGATGTGCGGCCAGCAGGCTATCGTTGCCAATGGAGAGTTTTACCGGTCGGCTCCAGCTTCCACTGACGAGTGTAGATTCAAAAATACCAACTTTAGCATCTACGCCTTTCTCAGAGATAGAACGCGTAAAATAGATGGTATTTCCGCTTTTGTCGAATGCGGGGGCCCCTTCCTCATCGACGGTATTGATCATCATCGATTCATCAATACGCTTTGGATTATCCCACTTTTTTTGTTCCGCATTGTAGACCGCCCGATAAATATCGGCATTAAACTCTCCGGTTACGGGATTCTTCTTTTTCCCGGTAGCATCATCCCTGGAGGAAGAGAAAACAAGCTCTGTCACAATGAGGCCCGGATAAACCGCACCATAATCGGAAAACCGTGAATTGATCTCCTTCAGGTTCTCAATTTTATATTGTGTCTGTCTACCCATCAATTCCTTGCTCGTATTGCAGGATATTATTCCATTCAAAGCGCGTTCATCTTTGGGTAGATACCCCAGAAATTTTTGATAATTTTTAATTGCTTCATCATATTTACCATTAGACCTAAGTACCTCAGCATACCTTAGCAGGATGGTCGCATCGGAAGGATCCTTAAAAATGGCGCTCTTGAAATAGCTTTCAGCCTGACGGTATTGGCCTATTTTGTAAAAGGCCTCCGCAATCTTAAGTTGTATGGCTGCCTTTTTCTCCCGACCTTTGGTTTTGGTATAAATTTTCCGATAGGCAGCAATGCTCTTGAAATATTCACCATTGTCGAAAGAGGTTGCAGCCAATCTGGTTTGATGGGAAACAGTGCATCCTTCACTCAAAATGAGCAAAAAAATAAGGGCGAAAATGGATCCAATCGTACGGATCATCTTATCTGTTTTTGATCGGTTTAAATATGGCGAAAGGTTCTTCAATCAAATTTTTCTGTGCTATCAGCAATAATGTGGGACAAATATAGGGTAAATGGCAGAAAAATCTTTGGGAAAGAGGTATCTTTGCAAAAACAAAAAAACAAAATATGTCACAAGCAGAGATTCATACAGCAAAGGGTGTCATGAAAGTAAATTTCTACGATGAAGACGCTCCGGGAACAGTTGCCAACTTCGTTAAACTCTCCAAAGAGGGATTTTATGACGGACTGACCTTTCACCGGGTTATTCCTGATTTTGTCATCCAGGGTGGTTGTCCAAAAGGTACCGGCGCTGGCGGACCCGGATATACCATCAAATGTGAATTGGACGGAGAGAACCAATACCACGATCGTGGTGTTTTGTCGATGGCCCATGCCGGAAGAAACACTGGCGGATCACAATTCTTTATCTGCCACAGCAGAAAAAACACTGCCCACCTCGATCGTAACCATACCTGTTTCGGCAAAGTTTATGAGGGTGTTGAAGTAATCGATGTGATCCGTCAGGGAGATAAGATTGAGAAAATTGTGATCATCGAAGAATAGATCGAAATTTTCCATATTAAAAAATTACACAGAGTTACACAGAGAAGCACAGAGTTACACAGAGGACAATTACTAATTGTTTGAAGAGTTTAAATTGTTTATAAAGTTTGAAGGGTTTTGGACTTTTAACAATTCAAACATTTTAGGCTCAATAATTATTCTAAACAAATTTTTCTCTCCGTGTAACTCTGTGCTTCTCTGTGTAACTCTGTGTAATAAGTTATTGATCCCAATTTGTGATTCAGCTTTAATCGACAATTCATCAAATTTTACACTAAATTTGCCCCCCTAATATTATAGAATGGGATTAAAAGAAGAGATTCTGCGTCGGAGAACGTTTGGTATTGTCAGTCATCCGGATGCGGGAAAAACCACACTTACAGAAAAATTGCTGCTTTTTGGCGGCGCCATCCACGTTGCCGGGGCTGTAAAAAGTAATAAAATCAAAAAGGGGGCAACCTCCGACTTCATGGAGATTGAGCGGCAGCGCGGAATATCCGTTGCCACCTCCGTGATGGGTTTCGAATACTCCGGTTACAAGATCAATATTTTGGATACTCCGGGTCACCAGGATTTTCAGGAAGATACCTTTCGTACCCTGACGGCTGTCGACAGTGTGATCATCGTTATTGATGCAGCCAAAGGTGTGGAACCGCAGACAGAGAAGCTGATGGGTGTTTGCAGAATGCGCAAGACACCTGTGATCGTCTTCATCAACAAAATGGACCGTCCTTCGGGTGATACTTTTGACTTCCTTGACGACATCGAAAAACAATTGATGATCAAGGTCAGGCCTTTGAGCTGGCCCATCAACAATGGCCCCGAATTCAAAGGGGTGTACAATATTTATGACAGTAGCCTTAGCCTGTTCAATCCCAGCATCACCGACATAGAAAAAGGAATCAGTTTCGAAAACCTGAATGATCCGGCTCTGGATCAATTAATTGGAAATGACGCTATCGTGCTTCGCGAGGACCTTGAGATGGTGGAAGGGATTTATCCTGTATTTGACCACCATGCCTACCTGGCCGGTGAATTGGCCCCTGTCTTTTTTGGAAGCGCCCTGTACAATTTTGGCGTAAGGGAACTGCTCGATACATTTGTCAAACTAGCCCCCTCTCCCCGACCAAAGAAATCAGAAGAGAGATTGGTTGATCCTTTGGAAGAAACCTTTACCGGATTTGTCTTCAAAATTCATGCGAACATAGATCCCAACCACCGTAGCCGGATTGCCTTCGTCAAGATATGTTCGGGAATGTTTGAACGCAACAAGAATTACAGGCATATCCGTCTTGCCAAGACCTTCAAATATTCCAGTCCGACAGCCTTTATGGCAGATAAAAAAGAGGTGATTGAGAATGCCTTTCCGGGCGATATCATCGGTCTGCCCGATACCGGAAATTTTGTGATTGGCGATACAGTAACCGAGGGTGAAATCCTCCATTACAAAGGAATCCCATCCTTTTCGCCAGAAATTTTCCGTTACATTGAGAATGCGGATCCCATGCGCTCCAAGCAATTGGCCAAGGGGGTAGATCAGTTAATGGATGAAGGTGTAGCACAGTTGTTTACCAGTCAGCTAAATGGTCGCAAGATTATCGGAACCGTTGGTGCCCTGCAGTTCGAAGTTATCGAATACCGGCTCGAACATGAGTACAACGCCAAATGTCGCTGGGAGTCCATCTCACTCTACAAAGCCTGTTGGATCGAGAGTGAGGACAAAGCAGTCTTGGATGATTTCAAGAAACGGAAATACAACAAAATGGCTACTGACAAGCAAGGCAGGGATGTATTTCTGGCGGATTCAGCCTTTATTCTGGATATGGCTCAAAGGGATTTTCCGAAGATCAAATTTCATTTTACATCTGAGTTTTAATCCTGAAAAAGGTTACACTGAGTTGCACAGAGAAAATACACAGAGTTACACAGAGGTGGAACTCACAAGGTTTTGTCTGATATCATGAACTATCTGGTTACCTTTTCGAACTGGTTCAATAAATACTTACAAAAGAGGGCAGAGAGCATGGGGCATGGGGCATAGAGCATGGGGCATGGAGGAAGGAGAAATAAAGGGTATAGGCGCTTGCTAAAAACAGAAGAATTGTCCTGAATGATAGGAACAATTCTTCTTTATTAACTATTCAAATCTTCTTCCCGATATAGAACACATAGCCATAATACGCTTTGTACTTGTCATACAATTGAGCTTCATGCCTTTCGTTTGCGACGAAATCTTCGACTGTTTTATTTCCTGCATATTTCTTCAAAAATGCCTCCTGAACCGAAACCTGTAGAGCATAGAAATTTTCTGTCCAGCAGTTTTCTGGCAGGATAAAGGTCGCAACGGGAATATATCCGGCCTTTTGCATCTGGGCTACCTTATTTGGAATGGTGTCAATCTCAGGATAGGCATCCATCCAAAATTCATTGATTTCGGCAGGCCTTTCTTCCGTAAACCACGATGCTTCTGTAACGGCAACATAGCCTCCTACTTTCAAAAATTTCCGCCATTCATTTAACCCTCTTTCAAAACCAATATTATAGATTGCCCCTTCCGACCAGATCAGGTCCAATTCTTCCTTCTGAAAAGGAAGATTGTTCATTGAACATACGATACCCTGTACCCTATTTTGAAGATTTAGCTTTTCAGCGTTAGCGTTGAACAGCTCTATAAAATTGGGAAACAAATCGATTCCTGTAATAATTCCCGGCGCATGCTGTGCCAGCACCATTGTCTGACCGCCTGTTCCGCAACCAATATCGGCAATTTGGGATTCGCTTGTAAGATTACCGATAAAACCCAAAGCGTTAATGGTTACTTCATGGCTACCAGGCCCTTGACGTTCTAAGTTTGAGAAATATTCGCAGATTAAATTGAAGTCAAATTCGTGAATTGATTTATTTTCGTTACTCATGATGATTATATTTTATTGGGAACACTGGCCCAAGCACACAATGAAGACTAAGCCAAGTCTCAATCCGTTAATAAATGTATAAACATGAAAACAACTCCGGTAAGAATATACCTGAGTTTAAATAAGGGATAACCTGAGGCAGAATACCAAAGGTTATTTACTTCACCAAATCCATTGTAGACTTAAGCATCCAAAGCTTTTAGATTTGTAAAGTTAGGAATTTTTTAATCGCGTAGAATATTAATTTGATTTGATACTATCTTAGCAAAAGTTATGGAAAGAACTCCGAAATGCTAACAGTTCCTTTAACTAATCACAAAATTATGTCGTTAAAGGTATTGGTTATTTCACCCTTTGCGTTCTTTGTGAGAACCTTTGGGACCTTCGTGGTTAAATATTTAAATCTCACCACAAAGGCCCCAAAGGAATGCAGTAGAGTAGAGCGGGGAAGGTAAAATAACCTTCCCTACCCCCTCGTCAAACCGTACGTGCGGTTTTCCCGCATACGGCTTTCCTATAAAGTTCTTCGCAGGATTTCGTCTTATCATTGTGAAAGAAAATCTTTATGCTGTTGTCCTTACAGGCATTCCTTCCAAATATATCCAACTTTTCCTGACGATAAAGTCCCTATTCTGCTGATTATAACCATGTTTATCTGTTTCTGGTGA
>Ga0265297_10009659_pt1 | contig 12358 bp, 5 predicted proteins | sample Munlanlwell13791_FD_192502 | JGI IMG/M metagenome (GOLD analysis project Ga0265297, IMG submission 192502) | Leachate microbial communities from a municipal landfill in Southern Ontario, Canada - Leachate well 137-91 | ecosystem: Engineered > Solid waste > Landfill > Unclassified | place...
AATAAGACGGAAGCTGCAAATTTGAAAAATATCAAAAATTTTATTGCCCGATATAATTGCCATGTACCTTTGGTTGCAGATATTCATTTTTTGCCCGAAGCTGCAGAAGTGGCGGCACGTATTGTTGAAAAAGTACGCATCAACCCTGGTAATTTTCTTGATAAGTCTTTATTTCTGAAAAAGAAAACTACTGTTTACGATGAGAATCTTTATCAGCAAGAGCTCGAAAACATTAGCCTTCGTCTTAAACCGCTGCTGAATATCTGCAAAGAGTATGGCACGGTTATACGTATCGGGGTCAACCACGGTTCTTTATCAGAACGCGTTACATGGCGTTATGGAAATACAGCCGAAGGTATGGTAGCTTCGGCCAAAGAGTATATTGAAATTTGCCGTTTACAAGGATTTCACAATCTGGTAATTTCAATGAAATCAAGTGATGTGAAAACCATGGTGTATGCATATCGTTTGCTTGTGATCCAAATGATTAAGTTAGGTTATGACTATCCCTTACATCTTGGGGTTACAGAAACTGGTGCTGGAATTGATGCCCGTTTAAAATCAGCGGCAGGAATAGGTACACTGCTTCTTGAAGGCATTGGGGATACCATACGCGTTTCTCTGACAGAAGACCCTTTAAAGGAAATACCCATTGCTAAACTGCTTGTCGATAATTTCGGGAAAACGAAGAAAAAACAAATCAGCAGGATACCTAAAATTAATACTTATAATAAAACATTTACATATAAAATAAACTGCCTGGAGCATTTCAGTCAAACAGCTTGTGTATTGCTTGAGACACAAAAAAAAGGATTCAAAGAAGTTTCTCCGGATTTTTATCTCGACAAATCAAAAAAGTATTTGTCTGATGCAGATACCGGGATAAAAATTCCCGTTGTTTTTTTAAGAACAGAAAAATACGATGTAAGTATATTTAATAAACAATACCGTTCGGTTTCTGCTCTTATGTTTGATTTCAGTGATTGCAAAGATTTATTTAGGATGAAAAAACAGCTGAAAGAAATGAGGAAGCAGTATCCGGGAAATCCATTGCTTATCTATAAAAACTACCCCCTAAATAAATGCGAAACCGACCTGTCATTAATTGCTGCTACCGAATTTTCATTTTTTCTTATTGATGGCATGATAGATGGAATTTGTATAGATATGGATACTGAAAATACAAATCTGAAAGAACTTATGTTCGGTATTTTACAAGCCACGGGCCTGCGGCGCATTAAAGCAGAATTTGTTGCATGTCCTACATGTGGAAGAACATCGTACGATGTGGAAGAAGCCTTAAAAATGATTTCGGAAAAACTATCGCATCTGAAACATCTGAAGATAGGAGTGATGGGCTGTGTGGTGAATGGCCCGGGAGAGATGGCCGACGCCGATTACGGTTATGTGGGAACAACAACAGGGAAAATTAACCTTTACCGTAAACAACAGTTGGTGAGTAAAAACATTACAGAAAGTGAAGCCATGGAAAAGCTTATTGAATTGATTAAAAATGACGGCAATTGGGTAGAGTCGTGAAACAGTCAAACACAAGAACATATAATTGTCAGTTTGTGAGATGAGAATTCTCTGAAGAATTGTTTAATTTTGTTAAAAAGTTGATATGAATTTCATTGAAGAATTGCGCTGGAGAGGGATGGTGCACGATATGACTCCCGAAGTGGAGCAACAGCTTGCCAAAGAAATGACCACAGCTTATGTGGGTATTGACCCTACAGCCGATTCGTTGCACATCGGGCATCTGGTCTCCATTATGATGCTGAAACATTTCCAGTTATGCGGCCATAAACCAATTGCTCTTGTTGGCGGTGCAACAGGGATGATTGGAGACCCGTCGGGCAAGTCGGAAGAGCGCAATCTGCTGGATGAAGAAACACTTAGATTTAATCAGGAAGGCATACAGAAACAGCTGCAAAAATTTCTGGATTTTTCAGAGGGTATTCCCAACAAAGCTGAAATAGTAAATAACTATGACTGGATGAAAGATTTTAATTTTCTTTCATTTTTACGTGAAGTGGGTAAATACCTCACCATAAATTATATGATGACGAAGGATTCGGTTCAAAAACGTATGCAGGCAGGAAGCGGCATTTCATTTACTGAATTTACTTACCAATTGGTACAGGGATATGATTTTTATTGGCTCAGCCTGAACAAAAACTGCAAATTGCAAATGGGTGGAGCCGACCAATGGGGCAACATTACTACAGGAACAGAACTTATAAGGCGCAAAGGCGGTACGGAGGCTTTTGCAATTACCTGTCCCCTGATTACGAAAACAGATGGTAGTAAATTCGGAAAAACCGACAGCGGGAATATCTGGCTTGACCCCCAAAAAACTTCGCCATATAAGTTTTACCAGTTTTGGTTGAACTGCTCTGATGCTGATACTGAGAAATACATTAAAATATTTACTTTGTTTTCAAAACAGGAAATAAATGACCTGATTAATCAGCATCAACAATTCCCGGAAAAAAGAATACTGCAGAAAGCTATGGCAAAAGATATTACCGTTAGGGTTCACTCCGAACGCGAATATGAAACTGCCTGCAGGGCGTCGGAAATATTATTTGGTAAAGGAACAGCAGAAACATTGCAATCACTTGACGAGCAAACATTTCTTTCTGTTTTTGAAGGCGTACCTCAATATGAAGTTTCTCCACTTGATTTACAATCAGGTATTGAAATTACGGAACTGCTCACCATAAAGACAAATATAATTCCTTCAAAAAGTGAAGCAAGAAGGTTGTTCAAAGAAGGTTGCCTGCTGGTTAACAAACAAAAAATGCAGGAAGGAATAAGTATTGATAGAGCATCGTTGCTTAATGAAAAATACATCCTGGTGCAGAAGGGAAAGAAGAATTATTTTCTTTTAATCTGCAAAAATCAAACTCCCGATTAATTTTCAGTGGCTTCTGTAAGAAAATTGCTTATTACTTTTTGAAGCGAAGTTTTGTCAATAGGTTTCAAAACAAAACTAACGAAATATTTTTTCATTATTTTTTCAATTTCTTCCTCTGTTGAATAAGCTGTCATTGCAATAATCGGCAGTTTGTCATTCATGGATTGTATTTCAGCAGCTGCTTGAATACCCGACATGCCGCTTTCCAGATTAATATCCATCAGTACAATATTATAATCAGACCTTTTCACCAGTTCAATGGCAAGCATTCCGGTAGTGGCAATGTCAACTTCAAAATTGTTTTTCAGGTAAGCATTAATTAAATCGCCGTTAACTTTATTATCATCAACTACCAGAATTTTATATTTTATTTTTTTGCCGGATTTCTTTTTTGTTTTTTTTATTTCGGATTCAGAGTTCTCCATCGTTATAAGGCTATGTGGTGCCGCAGGAATATAAACTGTAAAAACAGAACCTTTGCCAAGTGTGCTTTCTACAATAATAAACCCCTTCATTAACTCTACCATTTTTTTGCTCAAAGATAAGCCTAGACCACTTCCCGAATATTTTCTGTTCAATCCTTCACTAACCTGCCTGAATTCTTCAAAAATCATCTGATAGTCTTCCCTGGAGATACCGATACCCGTGTCAATAAAACTAATATATACATACCCTTTTTCGTTTTGCTCCGAATAGCCAGTTTTTATAGTAATGCTTCCTTTTTCAGTATAGTTTATTGCATTATTGATAAGATTCTTAAATACCTGAAGAATATAGTTTTCGTTAAAAGATGCAATTTTCTGTTCGTGATATTTTTTGATTATTGTAAGGCCTTTTTTATGTGCTTCAGGTTCAAGACTTATCACAGCCATATCAACAAACCTGTTGATGTCTGTACTGATAATATCAAGTTGTTTTTTACTAGCTTCAAACTGTGATATCTGTATGATGGAATTCAGGGTGTTCATGAGGCGATCACCTGATTCTAAAATGTTATCCACCATATTTAGGGATTCTGGATCTTTAGCCTTACTTTTCAACAGAGAAGCAAAACCAAGTATTCCTGTCATAGGTGTTCTTAGTTCATGATTCATATTTGCAATAAGTGAGGTTTTCAAACGGTTGGATTCTTCTGCTTTTTCTTTCGCCTTAATAAGTAGTGTTTCTGAATTTTTTTTATAAATCAATGCAGCAATCTGCTCAGAAACAAAACTCAGCAAATCTTTATCGTATGTAGTAAAGTTAACCTCCTCTTCATAACTTTGTATGGCGATGACACCAATAACCTTGTTTTGTGTAATCAATGGCACACCAAGCCATTTGGCCGACATGGGTCCAATCATTTCTATTTCGCCCGACATTTGTAATTGTTTCAGCATAAGAGGGGTTAAAAGAACAGGCGAGCCGTGGCGTAATACATATTCGGTAATTCCTCTTCTTAATTTTCTCGGCTTAGGTTTTTCATCATATTTGTCAACAAAATAAGGAAATGTAATAAAATCATTGTCTTCATCATAAAGAGCAATGTAGAAATTATCAGCATTTATTAGTTCACTAATGTAAATATGGATTGATTTGTAAAGGTCTTCAACGTCTTTTGAAGTATGTATAAGTTGGGATATTTTAAAAATTGTGTCCCGGACTTTTTCTGTATGTTTCAGTGATGTAATATCCCTATAAAAGTTCATTATGGCTTGAATTCCACCATATTCAATAACAGAACCATTTATTATGATATTAATTTCAACACCTTTTTTGTTATGATGCACGGATTCAAAATTCTTACAGGAACTATTATTTTCAATATTTATTAACTGTTGTTTGTCTGATTCAAAATTTTGACAAAGCCTGGTATAGCTCATTCCTTTAAGTTCATCAATAGAATACAAATACATTTCCGAGGCTTTTTCGTTTGCCGTTAAGATTGAATTAGTTGCTGGGTCAATGATAAGAATAGCAACGCTTGAGTTTTCGAAAATGGTTCGGTATTGAGCTTCTGAACGTTCTAATTCTAAAATGGCTTTTTTTTGTTCGGTTATGTCCCGGATAATACGGCCGATATAAGAATTATTCTGTGTTTTTATGCCGAATGATGACAAGTATATGTATTTTTCTATACCATCTGGAGTATATATTTTTCCTTCAATGTTATGATCGCTTTTATTCACATCCGGAAACTCAAGTGCTATGAGGCTGTTATTTTTTAATTTTTGGTAAAACTCTGGTGTTTTTTTTCCGGGATGCATCATTTCAAACTCAACATCCCAGTGATATTTTCCAATAGCTTTTTCAGCTGACAACCCGGTAATCATGTACATACTTTCATTCCATTCAATAATCCTTCCCTGACTGTCGTTCAGCATGATGCCTTCAACGGATTGTTCGATGACATTTCTGAATTTATCTTCACTCTGAAGAAGGGCGGCTTCAGTAATTTTTCGCTTGCCGGCTTCATCCTGTAATCTTTCTATAGTTGTGTTTAATAAAAATGTTCGTTTTTCTACTTCTTTTTCTAGCTCATCTTTTTCGTATTTGCTCATTATTTCAGAATCCCTGAACTTTGTTATTTCATTGAAAATCCCAATTATATAGGCTTTATGTTCACTGTCATAAAATATGTTTTTTTTCGACAGTACCGTATAAACACCTCCCTTTGTTGTTGTGATTTGCTGTTCCACAACGGACTCTTTTCCGCAAGCAATAACTTCTGTATCCTGAGCTTCAAAACGCCCTGCAACGCTGTCGGAAAAAATAACATTGCTTTTTTTGCCGTAAATATCTTTATAAGAAACATTAAGGAACTTACAGAAAGCTTTGTTAACATAAAACCAATTTGAATTAGCATCTTTGATAAAGAATGGCTCAGGCAAATCATGCAAGATGTTAAGGTATCGTGAACAATTAACCTTAAAAAAATTTTTTACTTCCTCAGGCAATTCGTAAGAATAAAAATCGTTATTTTCATCACCAGTTAAATCGTCTATCAGCAAAATACGATTGGATTTGTTTTTATCCAGTTCTTTTACAAATTTTAATAAATCAACTTTATTATTAAATTCTCGTAACATATCATTTCATTTTGTTAGGTAGCCCGATTATAAACGTGCTACCTGTATTTTCTTTGCTGTCAATTCTTAGGTACCCGTTATTTTTTTCAACAAGTTCTTTGCATAAAATGAGCCCCAGTCCGCTTCCTGTTTCTGATTCGGTACCGGGGGTTTTGATCTTTTCATCAATTTTAAAAATTTTATCTATGTGTTCTTTTTTTATGCCGACACCGTTATCGGAAACAGATATTTCCACAAAATCACTCATCTGTGTGTTTTCTGAAACACCTGAAGCAGAAACCCTGACGAACCCACTGCGGTTTGTGTACTTAATGGAATTGGATACCAGGTTGCGTATTATAGTTTTCACCATGTTGCTATCGGCATATATGGCAAGGTTCTCCGGTATATCAGAAATGATTTTAATCTGTTTGATTTTTGCACGGTACTGCAACACATCAATAGCTTCAAAAACAACGTGCCCCACATCAAGCATTTCCGGCTTAAACCCCATTTTCCCTGTTTGAGAGTTAGCCCATTCAAGCAGGTTTTGAATTAATTTTAGCAACGACTCTGTTGAAAGCTGAATATTGTTAATGTAATTTATTTTATCCTGTTCCGCAAGCGATTTGTAATTTTCAGTTAAAATTCCCGAAAACCCTAGAATAGCATTCAGAGGGTCTTTCAAATCGTGAGCAATGATTGAAAAAAAGCGGTCTTTGGTGGCAACAAGGTTTTTAAGCTCTTCATTTCTGACTTTTAAAAGATTTTCCATGCTTTTTCTTTCAGAAATATCCCTGCTGATACTTAATAAATGTGGTTTGCCTTTTATCAGGATCAATTCAGCCGACATATCTATAATTCTTTTAGTTCCGTTTTTATTTTGTACAATAATCTCCAGATTATGGCAATGGCCATAAGTTTTAACGTCATGCAACAATTTATCTCTGTCTTTAGGATTATCCCAGATGTTGATATCCAGGGTTGACTTGCCTTTAAGGTCTTCAGGGGCATAACCGGTATATTTTGTAAAAGTATCATTTGAATCAATATAATAACCGTCCTCAATCCGGGTTACAAGAATTGCGTCAGGGCCTTTGTCAAATATTATCTGCAGTTGTTCCTTGGCTTCCTTAAGGCCTTGTTCGGCTTCCTTTTGCCGCGTAAAATCCATAATAGCACAGCTTAACCCAAAAACCTTACCTGCAGAATCAAATAAAGGAATATAGCTCCCGTAAACATTTGCTTTCTTCCCCTTTTCAAACTCAATATCATCTATAACTTCTACTGTCTTAGCACTATTAACACATTTGTCAAATAAAAGCTTATGACGCTCATAAAGATCCGGAGGGAAAAAATCTTTAAAATTGTGGTTTTCGATTAGATGAAGCGGTACCATGAATGTTTTTTCATAATGTTTGTTGGCAAAAAAGTAATTGCCGTCTTTGTCAAGTGCAGATATCCACATCGGAAGTGAGTCTATCATACTTCTTAAAAGTATGCGGCTTTTACTCACTTCTTCTTCTGCCTTTTTTCTATCGGTGATGTCAAGAAGTGACGCCAGGCTTTTGTGGGTGCCGGGTATCATGTCAATGTAAAGCAGTATGTTTTTTATGTTGCCTTTAATATCTTTAAATCTGAACTCGTATGATTTTAAAGCTTTTAAAGTATCAGCTCTTCTGAGTTTGTGCATTTCTACCATTCTTTCCAGGTCTTCAGTAACAACAAACTCAGTCCACTTTTTCTTGTTTTCGATTTTCTCTTTTGGAATGCCTGACAACTCTGAAAATTTTGAATTTACCAAAGAAATAGTTTTATCTTCTTCAATTATTATTGTTGCAGTACCAGTATTTTCAAAAAAAGTTCTGTATTTAGCTTCAGATTCTTTTAAAAGTAATTCTGCCTGTTTGCGTGCAGTAATATCATTGAATACCGTAAGCATAGCAGGTTCTCCTTTATAAACCATACCCAGACTGGTCACTTCAACAGAGATATTGTTCCCTTTATTAGTGATGAAGACTTCTTCAAGAGACTCTGCTTTCGTATTTTTATTTAGCACTTTTTTAATTCTTTGAGCAGCGACTTCCTGATAATCGGGATGAATAAAATTAAAAATATTTAATCCCATGGTTTTCTCAATCGATGCTTCCATTATTTTAGAGGCAGCCTCATTTGCAAAAACAATATTCCCTTTGCTGTTTATGACAACTCCAACAGGGAGAAGTCTAATTAGGTTGCTGTATCGTTCTTCACTTTCCTTAAGTTCTTTTTCGGCTTGTTTACGTTTTGTAATATCTCGGAAAATTGTCTGAATGGTTTTGTTCGGCATAATTTTAGAGTGCATTTCAACCTCACAAATACTGCCGTTTTTTTTTATTATTTTTCTTTCTTTGATAATAACTTTGCCTTTTTGAAGCAAATCATATCTAATGGGGTTTTTTTTCAGGTCTTCTTTTTCATAGAGGTCAGATATGTTTTTTGTCAATAATTCATCTTTGCTATATCCTGTCATTTCGGTGCCACTTGAGTTGCTGCCAATTATGTTTCCTTCGGTGTTTAACTGAAATATACCATCAGCGGCTTGTTCAAAAAGAAGGCGGTATTTTTCTTCGCTGGCGCGCAATTTTTCTTCTGCTTCGATTTGCTCATGCCACATTTGTTTTATTTCCAGAGCATGGTTAATGGCTTGCCGCAACCGGATAGTGTTTTCTTTAAGTACATAATCAACAGCACCCACCTTGACCGTTTCAGCAGCAGTTTCTTCATCAATGGAGCCGGTATAAATAATAACCGGAACCAGCGGGGCAAGTTTTTTTGCATGACGGATAACCGTCAATCCATCAAAATTGGGCATATTAAAATCCGAAACAATGACATCAGGTTTATAAGTATTTAAAGATTCAATTAACGCTTCATTTGTGCTTACATCAGAAAATTCAACAGATTCTAACTCATGTTTAATTTCTCTTTGTGCCAGTTCAATATCCAGTGGATTATCTTCCACTATCAGTATTTTATAATGCTTTGCCATGTTGGTTTATTTAGGTGGATGGTTAATAACAAGCCAGTACAATCCCAGGCTGTTTATTGTTTCGGTAAAACTAACAATATCTACGGGCTTAACAACATAACTGTTTGCCCCCAGTGCATAAGCCGCTTTAATATCCGGGTCCTCAAGGGATGAGGTTAGCATAACAATCGGGATATTTCTCAATTCTTCATCCATTTTGATTGTTTTTAATACTTCCAGGCCGTTTACTTTAGGCAGTTTGATGTCAAGAAAAATAACTTTTGGAGGAATATTTTCTCTTTCTGAGAATTTTCCTTTGCAAAAAAGATAATCCAGAGCTTCTTCTCCGTCAATAACCACAAAAATATTGTTGGCTATGTGGTGTTTGTTGAGTGTTCTCAGGGTTAATTCGACATCCTGCGGATTATCTTCAACTAATAAAATGTCAACAATGTTGTCGTTCATAATTATTATGGTTTATTAAGTAATGAAAAATAAAATTTTGCTCCTTTATCAATTTCCCCTTCAGCCCATACACGACCACCATGCCTGTGAATAATGCGTTGCACTATTGCCAACCCCACTCCTGTCCCCTGAAATTCATTAATATTGTGCAGGCGCTGAAAGACTCCAAATAAATTATCAACATACTTCATATCAAACCCGGAGCCGTTATCTTTAACAAAGTAAATATTTTCTCCTTGATTTTCAAAACTACCCACCTCAATTTTAATAATATCTTTTTTGGAAGAAAACTTAAATGCATTTGAAATCAGGTTAACCCACACCTGTTTAATAAGGCTGATATCAACATTGGCAGGCAATAATTTTGTAATTTCAATTTCTATCTTATTTTCGCAATATTGACCTTCAACTTCTTCCAAAGCCTGATGCACAATTTTTGTCATGTCTGTCATGACTTTTTGCAAAGAAGTGCGGCTAAGCCTCGAAAATGACAACAAATCATCAATCAATTGCCCCATACGTGAAGCTTCTTTTTGGATAACATCACAGACTCTTTGGCCGTCTGTATCTATTTTGTTTGCATAATCTTCCGTAAGGATTTTCGTAAATCCGCTAATGGCGCGCAGAGGTGCCCTTAAGTCATGAGAAACTGAATAAGCAAAAGCTTCCAGTTCTTTATTAGCATTTTCAAGTTGTTGTGTCCTTAATTCAACACGTTTTTCGAGCTCCTCGTTGAGTTGTTTAATTTTGTTTTCAATTAATTTTCGTTCTGTTATATCCGAAGAAAGCACAAAAATGCCTTCTGACACAGGTTGAATACTCAGTTCAAACCATGCTGATGTCCCGTCAGGATAGATGAACTCATTAATCATGTGCTGGGGAATACGGTCATTCATGCAGCGGCTTAAAACCTGAAATACTTCTGTTTTTTCAAATCCGGAATATACCTCCATCATTTTACACCCCAACATATTTTCTTTTGTTTGGCGGCCATGACTTATTACTGCATCATTCACATAACGATAACGCCATTCATAATCAATTATCTGGCATCCTTCAAGCATATTGTCTAATGTCAACCGGAATCGTTCCTCTGATTTTTTCAAAGCTTCTTCAGCTAATTTTCGTTCGGCAAGTTCTACCTGCAATTGCTGATTAGCGTCATTTAATTCTTGTGTTCGGTCTGAAACTCTCTTTTCAAGGGATTTGTTAAGTTTTTGAATTTTTTTGTATGCAATAAAAACTGTAAGTACCAATATGGCTACCAGTATGGAAATAATAATGAACAACGTGATGAGGTTCCTCTGGCGAACTATCTGGGACCCTTGTTTGTCCAAAGCTTGGGTTTGTAACTGTATTTCAGCTTTTTTACTTTCAATTTCCTTCTTTTGCTTGTTAAGCAATTCAGTTCCTTCGCTCACATTTACGGACAGGTCATAAAGCTCTTTCTTCTGGCGTTCATATAATTTTTGTTGCTCATATATCAGAAGTGTTTTTAACGCCAGTTCCTGTTCCTTTTTTTTAAGAAGTAACGATTGTTCATCAAGAATTTTTTGTTGTTCCTGAATCTTTACAGTCTGTTCGTTAAGATTTTGAATATTTGCCTGTGCTTCTTTGGTTTTCAAGGTAATGGCTTTTTTCAAAAAATTCAAAGTGCTGTCGTGGCTCTGAATCTGTTTCTGGAGGCTGCGAAGGCTTTGTTGCTCCTCATAATACAAAGCGGCAACATCAATCGTGGTGCCTCCCAATAGCACCATATCCGGCATAATATTCAGTCGCTGGTTTATTATGTTAGCTTTGTTGATTTCAAATAAAAGGTTTCCATCTTTAGAATCGTAAAAGTTAATCATAATAATGCGCTTATCATCATAACTATCGCTAATAAGCAGAATGTTTTTCCCTTCAATTTTATCATAAATTTTTAATAGTTTTCCCTCACTTTCTTTGGTGACAAATATTAAATGTATATTGTCAGTATTATCGAGAGAAGTTGAAGATGAAACTTTAATTGGTTTTTTTCGGAGCGTTTTTGTCTTCGACAGAGTCGTTAATTCTTTTATAATGTTTTTATCATCCCCGATGACAAGAAAATGAAATTCCTGAATGCTTTCTTCGTTTTGCCATTGCACATTTTTAGCAAAGTTGTAAATGTATGCACTGATGGCAACATCTCGTTTAATCTGTTGTGCGTTAATTGGAATGAGTGGAGTTATAATGCAAATTAAAAAAATACAGATATTACGGAATAGATGTTTCATCAGATTATCTGTTGAAGGTGTAACCAAGTGAAACCATAAATGTGAATTGCGGCTGCCTATACCTGTCGGGCTCTCTGTTTGAAGTATGATAGTATTTGGTGTTTAAAATGTTTTTTAATAAAACCTGTACAGTAAAACTTTTATAGTTAAGTAATGATAGTGTTCCGTCGAGAAGAAAATAATGCCCAACATAATAACTGTTAGTGCTTGAGATTAGCTGAGGGTTTTTTCTTTTTCCAAAATAGTGCGCTCTTAAGTTTATTTTTATATGCTCATTGAAAGAATATGTAATACTTGCATTAGCGCTGTGCATACTGATTTCAGGCATAAAGAAACCCTCTTCATTTTTACTGTAGTTAAAGGTGTAATTTAAGGAAGATTTTATTTTACCGTAATCCAGCCTGAAATAAAGTTCACATCCGTAAGTATCCACAATTCCATCGTTTACCCAGCGATAAAAACTGCTGCTGTCGTAATTAATAATACCGGTTGTGTCCGGAAATTCTTTTGTAATGACATTCGTGAGATAATTTCTATATCCAACAATATCTAATTTTATTTTGTCAGTTATGGAAAAAGTAAAAGCAGTTTCTAATGATTTCATTTTTTCGGGCAGCAATGACGCATTACCTAATCCATCTGTATAATCCCATGG
>Ga0265297_10009660_pt1 | contig 12357 bp, 14 predicted proteins | sample Munlanlwell13791_FD_192502 | JGI IMG/M metagenome (GOLD analysis project Ga0265297, IMG submission 192502) | Leachate microbial communities from a municipal landfill in Southern Ontario, Canada - Leachate well 137-91 | ecosystem: Engineered > Solid waste > Landfill > Unclassified | place...
CTACCACTCTACCAATACCAGCTGTTCCACCGGGATGAGCGCCTTTTATTTTGGTAACAAAAACGCTTTTTGAGTTAACCCCACACTTAATTAGTATCTCTTTGGCAATATCACTGCCTTTTTTGAGTTTCCTTAAGTCGTTATCCGTAGGAGTCTTGTCAATAGATCCGTTACGATATACCTTACCAATGCTATCATCATTAATCTTAGTCATAATTCCCATTAACCGGCCAATTCTAAATAGATGAAAAAGCTGGGTAGGATTTAAACCAGTGTAGAGGCCTATAAAATCATGATCCACAAAAGGAGCCATAACAAAACCATCGCTTTTATGGAACTTGCCGCAGACTACTGACATAGGAAGCTCTGCTCGCTGGCAGTATTGGTTTGTGAATCCATAAGTCATATTAAACGAGTCTATATACAAATTGTTTCCTGCTTCAAGGCCAGAATTCTGTAAGATTATAGGGCTGCCTATTCCGCCTGCTGAGAGGATTATTTTGTCGCTATAGAATTTATGTTTCTTAAAACCCTTGCTCCCTTCTACCCCAATGGCATCTCCGTTTCCAGAAATAACTTTTTTAACAGAAAAGTTGGTAATTAAATCTACCCTATCCCTATTTATACCTTCAAGACAGTTTTTAGAGCTCCATTTCATTCCGTATTTGCATCCTACAACACAACCTCCGCAGGTGGTGCATTTTCCTGTCGAACTGAACTTTGGCATGGGACGCATATCGTAACCTAATTTATTGGCCTCTTCCATAATCCTTTTGGAAGCAGGGCCAATAGTCAGACCTTCATCCCGTACGCAGCCTTCTTTCTTTGCCTCAGGGATAAATTCCTTAATAGGGAGCCCAAGCCTTTCATATTCCTCGTCGGTAAATTCAACGGCATTACCGCATCCTACAACTCCTGTGCCACCAACTCCGAATGCACGATAAATCGTAACTCCCTGCCGGCTAGCTGCCAAAGCCATTTTGTCATAAAACAATGCCGCAGGCCAAACTGAACCCATAGCATTGATGAATCCGCCTTTTTCTAATATCAGCACGCGCTTATTCTTTTTGCATAACTCCTTTGCCAAAACTAAACCGCAATGCCCGGCGCCTACTATAATATAATCATACTCTTTTATCATCTGCCATTACCTCCCCTTAACACTTCCTCTCCGATAAAATACCTTAAAAGATTACTGATCACCCGCTGGTCTATCTTGGGGAAAGTAAAGCCATGGGCAGCTAAGACGCCCAGCGTAAAATCGGAATTCAATTTACCTTTAAACTCCATAGACATAATATTGTTTTTCAGGATCTCCTTTTGCACCGGCGACAGCCGCGAAAGGTCAAAGTTATGCAAGTGTACCATGCGCGGCTTCTTAACGCCGATTAACTCACATCCGCAAGTAACTATATCATCAATTGCCACCTGCTCTTCAGGGAAAGGATGGTAGGTCTGATTTTTTAAGCCGGCTTTCTCTGATAAAAGATAAATTGCCTCAGAAACCCAATCCACAGGCACGAGATTTATGGAGGGGTTAGAAATAGGCAAGGTATCAAACAGGTTTAAGCTGCAAATATGCAGTAACTGGTAGATGTTACGAAAACGGAACGCCTTGCCGGTGGTGGACTCTCCCACGATGATCGGCGGCCGGTATATATCTACCCACAGCCCGTGCTTCCTATAATCATAAACTATCTTTTCAGCTTCAAATTTGGTTTGCTCATAGGTGGTATGGAACTTCTGATTCAGCTCAAGGCTGTCTTCTTTGAACAGGCCGGAGTAGTCTCCGTAAATAAACGCGGTTGAGATATGGCTTGCCTTGACAAGCTTACCTTTGTGGTGCAGTTCTTTGGCTAGCGCCAGGACATTATCCGTGCCTTGGGCGTTAATCTTTCTGATATGGGCTAAGGGGGAATTCAAATTTGTGATGGCAGCAAGGTGAAACACCTCATTTACTTCCTCAACCATTGCTTCTTTGATTTTATGGTCAAGATCAAGGCCGCGCTTGGTAATGTCACCTTCAAAAATAACTAAATTATCCTGCCTTGCCTCAGCTACCTTAGGGTCCCAGAAATACAGGTTTTCCATGAGCCTTTCTTCTGCGGATTTCTCTTTTTTAGGGCGGGAAAGACAGTAAACTTTGTGGTTATGCTGGAGGAATATTTTTAATAAATATGAACCTAAAAATCCTGTCGCGCCTGTCATAAATATAGTTCTCTTGGTTGTATCCATATTAATTTTCTCCTAAGACTACGCAGCAGTTGTTGCCTCCGAAGGCAAAGGCGTTGTTTAGGGCAAATTTTACCTTTAATTTACGCGCCTGATTCGGCACAACATCAATATCGCAATCCGGATCAGGGGTATTAAAATTTATTGTCGCGGGGATAATCCCATCTCTTATTGCCAAGCAACAGGTAATCGCTTCAATCGCAGAAGCTGAGCCCATACAATGGCCCAGCATGGACTTTATGGAGCTTGTGGGAACTCTCTTCTCGCCAAACAGCTCTTTTATTGCCCCTGCTTCTTCTTTGTCGTTCGCGGTTGTACCTGTGCCATGCGCACTAATATAATCTATGTCATCGGTATTCAGGCCTGAATTTTTAATGGCCTTTTGCATAGCCTTTTTAATGCCAGATCTTTTGGGCTGGGTCATATGGTGGGCATCGCAGGATAACCCGTACCCTTTAACCTCGGCATAAATACGCGCTTTTCTGTTTAAGGCGTGTTCCTCTGACTCTAAAATCAAAACCCCGGCACCCTCACCCAAAAGCATCCCTTTCCTGTCTTTATCAAATGGCGCGCAGGACTCAGGCGCCATGGCGTATAGTTTCTGGAAACCCTGATAAGCAATACGCGAAAGCGCTTCAGACCCTCCCACAACAGCTAAATCTGTATCGCCTTTTCTGATCAAATCATAGCCGTAACCAATACAGTAATTTCCCGCGGAACAGGCGTTAGGGATCAAAAGGTTAGTTCCTTTGATATCAAAAAACCTGCCGATGTTTCGGGAAATTGAAGGAGAAAATATATTTAGAAGGAACTTCTCGGTCACGCTGTGCGCCTCTTCCTTTAATAATAAGTCCGAAGACAAATCTACCACACTTCCTTCGGGAATAGTTACGCCGATGATCACGGCAGAATCTTTATTCCTTAAATCTTTGCGCGGTATGTTGGCGTCTTCCAAGGCTAATTTTGTGGCGGCAATACCTAAACATGATGCGCGGCCCAGGAACCTCACCAGCTGTTTACGGATGAAATCGCTTGGGTTAAAATCTTTGATCTCTCCGCCGTAGTGGCGGTTAAATTTAGAGGTATCGAATAGATCTATCTTAGAGATGCCGGATTTCCCGGCAAGCAAATTCTTCCAAAAGGCGTCAATACCGATACCAATGGAAGAAACTACCCCCATTCCCGTCACTACTACTTTCTTACTCATGAAATTTTTACGCCGAACATGATCTGAGCTTCGGTGGTAACAACATTATTCACCAATGCCCTTGCCTTGACCACCCCGGCGTTGTTCATCATCTTCTCTCCGCGCACCTCTAAAATAAGCTGGTCTCCAGCAAGTACAGGCTTTAAGTACCTTGCCTCTACTTTTCCTAAATAAAAGATTGGCTTCTTGGCCGCAATATCCGGCTTTAATGCCGCGAAAAGCAGAATGCTTGACTGCGCCAATGCCTCTAAAATCAGTACTCCCGGCATCACAGGATTGCCCGGAAAATGCCCCTCAAAAAAATAGTCGTTGATGGTAAGGTTCTTCAGGCAAACTATCTTTTTCTCAGCCTCATTAATCTCTAAAACCCTGTCCACGAACAAAAACGGGTATTTCTGCGGCAGGATCTCCTGGATCTTATTGATATCCCATATATTTTCCATATTTACTTCTCCATTAACCCTTCTAACAGGTCATATACGCTTTTTGGCGTGCGTATTGTGGCGATCTTTTCTTCGGGAATAACGATCTTATATTTTTTCTCTACGCTGGCAATAACCTCTAACGCCATCATACTGTCCACCCCTAAGTCCTCAACAAAACTCGCGTCGTCTTTTAAATCTTTTTCCGGCACCTCAGTAATGTCAGAGATCAGCTTCCTTACTTCTTTTTTAATCTCATCCATACTTTTGTTCGCCATATTATCTCCTTGGTTAGATTATCGCCAAACCTCCATCTATTTTAATTGTCTGACCCGTAATATAATTGGCTTTTTCTGAAGCCAGGAATAAACAAACCTTTGCCACCTCTTGCGGCTCGCCGAACCTTTGCAGGGGGATTTTACCGAGCATCGCTGTTTTAAACTCTTCTTTCAGGGTGCCTACCATATCCGTATTGATAAACCCGGGGCACACCACATTTACACGGATGCCGTATCCAGCTACTTCTCTTGCCAGCGCCTTAGAAAAACCGATTATGCCGGCTTTGGAGGCGCTGTAGTTAGTTTGACGCGGCAAACCGATGATGCCGCTGACCGAACTCATATTGATGATGCAGCCTGCTTTTTGTTTTAAAAGAGTAGTAATGGCTGCGCGGCTCATATTGTATACACCGCCCAGGTTTGTTTCCAAAACATCCTTCCAATCTTCTTGCAGCATCATCAACAGCGCCTTGTCGCGGATGATCCCGGCGTTGTTGATCAGGATATCTATTTTACCGAACTTTTTCATTGTTTCTTCAACCACTTTACGGCACTGCTCGTAATCGCGGATTTCAACCTGAATATCTAGACACTCAACGCCTGATCCTGTGATTTCTTTTTTTAATTTGGCGGCCTCATCTACGCTCTTATTATAAGTAAAAACGATGTTCGCGCCTTCTTGCGCAAAGCTAAGCGCGCATGCCCTGCCAATGCCGCGCGAGCCACCTGTGACAATAACTATTTTGCCTTTAAATTCGCTCATTTTAATCCCCTCGGTATTTTTCAATAACACAGGCGCTGTTGTAGCCGCCCGGGCCGGAAGCCGTAACTAGCGCTAACTTTACGTCTTTTTTCTGCCGGTTGGCGCTAATAACTATATCACATTCCTGGTCTTTGTCTTTATAATTTATCGTCGGCGGGATTATCCCTCTTTGCATAACACCGATACAAGAGGCTATCTGCAGGTTTGCTGCCGCAGAGATACTTTCTCCCAGCATGGATTTTATCGCGCTTACCGGGATATTATTTAAATCAGCGCCGAAAATTTTCTTCAGCACCCCGGCTTCAACTTTATCCAGGTCACAAGAGGAGTTAGCGCAGGAAGAAATATAATCAATATCTTTAGCGCTTATTCCGGCTGAATCCATAGCCATGGTAATCGCTTTTTCTAAGCCTTTTCCTTGCGCGTGAATTTTACCCATTTGCGAGGCGTCAAAATAAGAGGCAACGCTCTTTATCCTGGCAAGGATATTAGAATTCCTTATTTTTGCGCCTTTTTCCTCCTCTACGCAAAACGCCGCAGCCCCCTCTCCTAATATGGGGCCGTTCCTGCGCTTATCAAAAGGATAACTCTTTGTCTCTCCGTTAACTCCTGCCATATAACCTAATTTTTGTAAACCAAAAAACAATGATGAGGTGAGCGCCTCTACTGCCATTGCTAATACGATATCAGCTTTACGCGTATTTAAGGCCTCTAAGCCATATCCCAAAGCGTCTAGGCCGGAGGTATAACCTGTGCTGATGGTGGCATTAAACCCCTGCACATTAAAACGAATCGCCACCTGCGAAGAAGCGGCATTCAAGACCGTAGAGGGGAACAATGCCGGATTAGCAAAATTTATTCCCTCTTTAAAGACCTCTTTGTCAAACTCCACTATCGGCCAAAGATGCGAAAATGTCGTGCCTGTAGTAATACCGATCTTATCGGTGTTGCTTTCATTGATCTCTAATTTTGCTTCATCAATAGCCATTTTTGCCGCGGCCATCAGAAATAGTGTTCCGCGTTCAATGTTACGCAAACCTTTTGGCCCGAGGTGATCAGCCGGATTAAAATTCTTTATTTCAGCGGCGACTTTTACGGGAAATTTATCTGTTTCAAAAGAAGTGATTTGGCTGACCGGGTCAATTCCATCTTCCAGGCCTTTCCAAAAAGCCTCTCTGCCTACTCCTACGGCACTTACAACACCTATTCCTGTAATTACGTAGTTTGACATTATAATACCGGCGCCTCCGGCACCCACACCTCAAATCCGTGAAAAGCCGCCAGATTCGCTATTTCTTCTAACTTATCCGGGTTAATATTATCGCCTAAAGAATAACTGGTAAACTTTTCCTTTAAAGTTAAAAGCATCACCTCAGCTAATGCCGCGGGTATTACATCTTTAGGCAAGCCCGTATCAAAACCTAGTCCAGTAGGAAACGGGAGTTTTATCAGGCCGGCCTTAATAATCCCCGGCCCCGATAAATTCTTGTGCAAAGAGGCGTCGCAAACAATAGCCTGGGGCTTGAATTTTCTGGTAACTAACGGCGCATCCAAGCCTTCTGTTGTATTAATAATAACATCCGCTCCTTGCGCCGCAGCCTCCAAATCTTCGGCTAAATCTACCTGTAAGGGGTTTATCTCTATGATTACTTCTTTTAAGGATTTAAGTTTATCTTTATTTTCGGAACTTAAGATGATCTTGCCGGCGTACTCTGCCATTTTCTTCGCGCACAGGCTTCCTACGGCAGAGGTAGCGTTAATAATAAGAACTGTTGATTGCTTAAGGTTGAGCTTACGCACTTTCGCCATCCGGAAGATACTTTCAAATGCCGACCACGCAATAAGAGTATTGCCGTTAGTGAAAGGAATGCGCGACTTTTTATAAGCCTTTTCCGTTAAAGGACAGGAATCCCCGTTTAACCCGATGATCTTGACGCCTAATCCTTCGGCAATTTTTGCGGCTGCAATAAGCTTATCTATGATGAGGCTTTGTTCCAGTTTCAGGATGAGTTCCGGTAATAGAGGGCAAAGTACGATATATCCTTCGATTTCTTTTCCTTGGGAAGAGCGGATTTTGCTGATGTGCGCGGCTTTAAATGGCGGGATGTTCTTCAGCGAGGATCTAATGATAAAATCAGGCACGATTTTTACCATCGGCCAGTAATCTTTCAGTTGGCTTATAGTTGCAGGGTTAACTATAAAGGCAAAACTATCCATGCGGCTCCTTTTCTAGAATTAAATCAAGGTTGTTTTTCTGCGTTCTTTACCAGTGAGGTTATACACCGATTTCTCCCTGATCCACCGCTCGATATACTTCTTGTGGAATCTCCAGTCTGTCCCGATCTTAAACGCCGGAATTTTTCCTTCACGGGCGTATTTATGGACAGTCAGAGGATGGATGTTCAGGTATTCGGCAACCTCTTTGGCAGTCAGAATCTCTTTGTCCTTTGCCATTTTTACCCCCTTTTACCCTATATTTACGATAACCATATATATACTAATAAAACTACATGTTGTCAAGCGATATTAGGGTATAGCAAAAAAATACCCGGTGTAATTTGTGAATTTACACCGGGTACCGCGGCTTTAGCAGGCAATAAAATTACACCTGCTCCTCAATAACGGCTAAACTCTCGCCGATATTTACGCTGTCCCCCTCACGAAAGAATACTTCCGACAATGTACCCGCGCAAGGGCTGGGTAAATTAAAAGTAGCTTTATCTGTGGTAATCTCTACCAAATCATCCTTTTCATTTACTTTTTCACCCGGCTGAAAATACCAGTAAGAAACCGTGGCTTTAGTTATCCCTTCTCCTAATTCCGGCAGAGCAACTTTTACCATCTTCCCTCCTCGCCTCCTGAAATTTCAAAATAAGGTTAAGTTTAACGTCTTCTATTGAAACGGGCCTGCCTAAAACCGATTCCAGGCTCGTCATTTCAATATCCATGCCGCAAGGCCGGATAAACCTGAAGTTCTCTAAATCTCCGCTTGAGATATTAATGCTTAAACCGTGAAAGGTAATCCACTGTTTTATGGCGATGCCGATAGAGGCTATTTTTTTGCCCTCTACCCAGACACCCGTTAGATCTTTTCGTTTTTCTCCCCTTACGCCAAAATCCGATAAACAGGAGATGATGATATCTTCCAGCTTACGCAAATACCAGTTGATGTCTTTCTTAAAATAATGCAGGTTGAGGATAGGATAGGCTGTAAGTTGGCCAATGCCGTGATAGGTCGCATCTCCCCCGCGCTCAACTTTATAAAGCGCTATGCTGTTTTGACGCAATGTTTCTTCGCCAGCCAATATGTTATCTTTCTTTGTATTGCGTCCCAGGGTAATCACCGGATGGTGCCTGCATAAGATGACCGCAGCGCTAAAGTCATTCTCCCTGACTTGAGAGAATATGTTCTTCTGCAGCTGCCAGGCAGCGTTAAAATCCACTATTCCTAAATCAAAAAGGCGCATATTACCTGCCTTTCTTATTATTTCACGGCCTCGTGGATGGATTCAGATAGCGTAGGATGCGCAAACACGGTTTGTTTGATTTGCGATACCTTAAGCCCGCCTGATACGGCAACAGAGAATATTCCGATCAACTCTGTTGCCCTGGGCCCAATAATTGAAGCGCCTAATAAAACGCCAGTATTTTTATCAGAGACAACTTTGGTAAAGCCTTCTGTTTCATTGAGGATCCTTGCCATGCCAGAACCCAAGAAATCAAACTTATGGATATTTATCTCTCTGCCCTGGAGTTTGGCATTATTTTCATTCAGGCCTATACTCGCGATTTCAGGGTCAGTGAAGATGCAGCTGGGGATATTGACGTTATCCGCTGGTTTAGGCGCATCCGGATGTACGATGTTTTCTGCGGCAATGCAGCCCTGATAAGCGGCGTAATGGGCAAGCATGATTCTGCCGGTACAATCTCCGGCGGCATATATATTCGGAATACTGGTCTGCATATGGTCATCAGTAACGATTTTGCCTTTTTCTATTCTGATGCCGACCTTGTCTAAGTCTCCAATAACCGCAGCCCTGCCGATAGAAAGCAAAACTAAGTCGTAATCGCTAAAAGGCGAGTTTAAGGCATCCGAGTTAGTATTGATCTTGATCCCTCTTTTCTTCAAAATCGTCTCCAATTTCTTCGCAACTTCTAAATCTTCCCCAGGTAAAAGTTGGGCCATTCTTTCAACAATAGAAACCTGGGTCCCCAAACTGCCAAACAGGCTGGCGAATTCGCATCCGACAACTCCTCCCCCGATAATCAAAAGGGATTTGGGGATACTTTTAAGGTTAATAATTTCATTGCTGGAGATAATCTTTTTGCCGTCAAATCTTAAATCCGCAAGCTCCAAGGGCCTTGAACCTGTCGCGATAAGTATAAACTTTGTTTCTATGGTCTTATCGCCGATATTGATCCTGGTGGAAGATAAGATCTCTGCTTCCCCATTTAAGAAATCAATACCGCCCAGCATAGATTGCATACCAAGGCGCAGCTGCTGGATGATTTTATCTTTTCTTTCCTGCGCTTTCGCAAAATCAATAAGGGGGTCATGGGCTTCTACGCCAAAATTTGCGGATTTTTTAACTAGGGAAAAAACTTTTGCGGATTGTATCAGAGTTTTGGTAGGAATGCAGCCTAAGTTCAGGCAGGTGCCGCCGATAGGGCCTTTATCAATTAAGGCGACCTTAAGGCCTAATTCCTTTGCCTTAATACAAGCGTTAAAGCCTGCCCACCCAGCACCGATAATGGTGAGGTCATACATAAATTTTTACAGAGGTAGCTGTTTTACCGCCTGTTGAAGAGCTAATGCGGATTTCTCAAAAGCCTGTTTTTCATCCGCGTTTAATGCTAACTCAATAATTTCTTCAATTCCGGAGTTACCGATACGGCAAGGTACACCGATACAAATATCCTTTAAGCCGTATTCACCGGACAAATACGCGCAAACCCCGATAGTGCGTTTTTCGTCTTTGACAATAGCCTTTACCAAAGAGGCAATAGCCGCGGAAGGCGCGAAATACGCGCTGCCGCTTCCTAAGAAAGAGACTATTTCCGCTCCTCTTTTAATGGTCCTTTCAACCAGCTGTGCCCTCTTTTTGTCATCAAGGAACTCTTCTAAGGTCACTCCTTTAATATCAGTGAAGCGGGAAAGCGGAAGCATCCCCTCTCCGTGCGAGCCGATCACACTTGCTTCAATATCCGTGACTGGCACATTCAGTTCTTTGCTGATAAGATTAGCAAATCTTGCCGCGTCAAGGCTGACACCCATACCGATCACCCTCTTAGGTTCAAAACCTAATACTTTTAAGGATAGGTACGTCATCAGGTCCAAAGGATTAGTAACAATAACAACTATCGCCTGAGGAGTTAATTTCTTAATATTGAGGCATACCTCTTTTAGAATAGACGCATTCTTGGCCAGTAATTCTTCGCGGGTCATTCCGGGCTTACGCGCAAGGCCAGCGGTTACCACTACGATATCTGAGCCCTTAATCTTACTTATATCGCCTGTACCCTGAAGATTATAATTAATCTTAATAAGCCCCCGGGCATCTTCCATATCCAGAGATTTGCCATGGGCAAGGCCTTTGACCACATCTACCAAAAGGATATCGCCAACGCCTTCTTCAGCAAGACGCATAGCCGCGATGCTTCCAACGTTCCCAGCTCCAATTATGGAAATCTTCATTTGATATGTTTGATAATAGCGTCGGCCATTTCGCTAGTTCCCACTGCCGAAGGGTCTTTAGGGTCAGCTTTAAAATCGTAGGTTACGGATTTTCCTTCTTTGATCACAGCTTTAACCGCGTTTTCTAACCTGTCCGCGGCTTTTTCTTCACCGATGTACCTAAGCATAAGTACGCCGGATAGGATCATGGCTGTAGGGTTCACTTTATTCATCCCTTTATATTTAGGAGCTGAACCGTGCACTGCCTCAAAAACTGCCATATCTTTACCGATATTGGCTCCCGGGGCTATGCCTAATCCTCCAACTAGCCCAGCGCAAAGGTCAGAAAGGATATCCCCGTATAAATTGGGCAGCACCAGCACATCGTAATTATGCGGTTTCTGCACCAGCTGCATCGCCATATTATCAACTAACGCCTCTTCAAAAGCCACCTTCCCCTCATAGGCCTTTGCTACTTCTCTTGCGGTAGCGAGGAATAATCCGTCGGTAAATTTCATGATGTTTGCCTTAGTGATCACGGTGATCTTCTTGCGCTTAAACTTCAAGGCGTATTCAAAAGCAAATTTTACGATTCTTTCGGTAGCAGTTCTTGATATTGGTTTAATGGATATACCGGAATCAGGGCGTATATTCTTCTTGGTATAGCCTTCAATTTCTGAAATAAGCTTCTTTGTCTCGGGAAGGCCTTCTTCAAATTCAATGCCGGCGTATAGGTCTTCGCTATTCTCCCTGATAATCACTAAATCTATGTCTTTGTAAAGGCTTTTTACTCCGGGATATGTTTTAGCCGGCCGCACACAGGCATACAGATCCAACGCATGTCTGATAGCCACATTCACCGAGCGGAAACCCTTGCCAATGGGAGTGACGATCGGGCCTTTTATGGCGATTTTGTTTCTTCTAATAGAATCTAAGGTTTCTTTAGGCAACAACTCACCGGTCTTCTCCCGAGCCAGCTCTCCAGCAATCGCCTCTTCCCACTCAATTTTAACTCCGGTAGCGTCAATACACCTCTTTGCTGCTTCGGCTACATCGGGGCCGATACCATCTCCGGGAATTATAGTAATTTTTCTATCCATCTTAAACCTTTAACTCCTGATATTTCTTATAATAATTCACTATCCCGCCTTCCTGAAGCAAATCCTGCATAAACTTAGGCAGCGGGTTGATTTTCAAATCAATGTTTTTGCTAAGGTTTTTTACTATTCCTTTATCCAGGTCTATCTCAAGTTGGTCATTCTCCGCTATTTTATCGGTATCAGTCTCAATCAAAGGCAGGCCGATATTAAAACCGTTACGGTAAAATATGCGCGCGAATTGTTTTGATAAGACAGCGACTATCCCCGCCTCTTTGATCACCAAAGGCGCCTGTTCGCGCGATGAACCCATGCCGAAATTATTTCCTGCCACGATTACGGATTTTCCGGGAGTAATCTTTGCGGGAAAATTGGGGTCGATATCCTCCATCAGGTGTTTAGAAAGCTCTTTGATATCGGTGATAGCGAATTTGTATCTTCCTGAAATAATAAAATCGGTGTTGATATTATCGCCTAATTTTATGCTTTTACCGGTTAACTTCATAGTTGCTTAAATTCCTCGGAGTTCTTTACCTTAGACATTGCCACATCCACGGTGATCAGGCCTTTTTGCATTAATTCTTTCAGCGACCTATCCATGGTCTTCATACCGTATTGGCTTCCTGTCTGCATAAGAGTAGGAATCTGCTCTATTTCCTGCTCGCGGATAAGATTTCTTATCCC
>Ga0265297_10009661_pt1 | contig 12357 bp, 12 predicted proteins | sample Munlanlwell13791_FD_192502 | JGI IMG/M metagenome (GOLD analysis project Ga0265297, IMG submission 192502) | Leachate microbial communities from a municipal landfill in Southern Ontario, Canada - Leachate well 137-91 | ecosystem: Engineered > Solid waste > Landfill > Unclassified | place...
CGGCTCCGTCGGCCGGGGTGGCCGACACCACAACTCCTCACAGTGGCAGGTTCACGCGCTGGCCGGTCTTGGCGGATTGGTAGATGGCGAGGATGATCTCGACGGACTTGCGCCCTTCCCTGCCGTCCACCAGCGGCCTGCCGCCGGTCTCAATGGCGTGGATGAAATCCTGGAACTGTTTCTTGTGGCCGATGTAGCTGATGGCCTTGGGGTCGGCCGCGCCGCCAGTGCCGGATTTGCGCTGCGACATGAGTTCCGCCACACGCGGATCAACCGGCGTCGGGCCGGCGAATTTCCAGAAGAGGATGTCGTCCTGCTCGACGATGACGGTGCCTTTGTCGCCGTGGATTTCTGTCTTCTTCAGCATACCAGGGAAGGCAGCGGTGGTGCCCTCGACGGTGCCGAGCGCGCCGTTCTTGAACTGGAGCGCGGCCACGGCGGTGTCCTCCACCTCGATGCGCTCGTGCGCCAGCAGGCCGCTGACAGCCGAGACGCTCGCCACGTCGCCCATGAACCATTGGAGAAGGTCCACGTTGTGGATGGACTGGTTCATCAACGCGCCGCCACCGTCCATCTTCCATGTGCCGCGCCAGCCGCCGGCGTCATAGTATTCCTGTGTGCGCCACCATTTCACGTAAGCGTCGCCAAGCGTGAGCCGGCCGAACCAGCCGCTGCCAATGGCCTGCTTCAGAAGCTGGTTGCACTCGCTCCAGCGCGACGGGAAAACGGTGGCAATCTTGACGCCCGTGCTGGCGGCGGCGTTGATAATGGCGTCACAGCGTTCGAGGGTGATCTCCAGCGGTTTCTCGACAATGACGTGTTTGCCAGCCTGCGCGGCGGCGACGGCAGAGTCCATGTGCAGGCCGCTGGGCGTGCAGATGGTGACGATATCCATGTCGTGCGCGCAGAACTTGTTCAGGTCGGTGAACCACGCGCATTGGTTGGCCTCGCCGAAGCGTTTGGCCGAGGCCTCGCGCACGTCGGTAACGGCCACGAGCTTGGCGTTGGGAATATCCTTGATGGCGGCGGCGTGAAACTCCGAGATCATGCCGCAGCCGACGATGCCGAAACGATAAGTCTTTGCCATGTTCGTTTTCCTGTTGGATGGTCTGCCTTGTTTCGCAGACGGTTACTTTACTCCCCCACGCAAGCTCTTGTCAGCCAGCTTCGAGTTGCGGAATCCATAGGCGAAGTAGATGACCAACCCGATGGACATCCAGATCAGGAGCCGCAGCCAGGTGTCCATCGGCAGGCCGGCCATGAGCCAGAAGCAGAAGAACACGCCCAGCGGGCACACCAACCAGTAGGCCGGCGTGCGGAACGGACGCTTGATCTTCGGGTCGGTGAACCGCAGCACATACACGCCAGCGCAGACGATTGCAAAGGCCAGCAAAGTGCCGATGGAAACGAGTTCGCCCAGGATATCCATGGGGAAGAAGCCCGCGAACACCATGGCCACGCCGCCGGTGAGGAGTTGCGCCAGCCACGGTGTGCGGAACCGCGGATGCACCGAGCTGAATATCGGTGGCAGCAAGCCGTCCTTGGACATGGCGTAGAAAATCCGCGGCTGACCAAGCATCATCACCAGAATCACCGAGGAGAGGCCCGCGATGGCGCCAATCTTGATCACAGGCCCCATCCATCCCGACACCGCCGGTCCGAGTGAATCCACCGCCACCGCGATGGGCGCAGGAACGTTGAGCCGCGTGTAGGAAACCACGCCCGTCAGCACCAACGAGACGATGATGTAGAGCACGGTGCAAATGGCCAGCGAAAGCAGGATGCCGATGGGCATGTCGCGTTGCGGGTTCTTGGCCTCCTGCGCCGCGGTGGACACGGCGTCAAAACCGATGTAGGCAAAGAAGATTACGCCAGCCGCCCGCAGAATCCCGCCCCAGCCGAACTGGCCCGGCCCTTCCGTTGCCGGAATGAACGGGTGCCAGTTTGCCGGATTCACGTAGGACACGGCGACGCCAATGAACGCGAGAATGACGAGCATCTTGATCGCCACGACCAAGTTGTTGAACCAGGCGGATTCCTTGATGCCGATGACAAGCAGCCCGGTGACGGCAACGATGATGATGACCGCCGGCAGGTTGAAGACTGCGGTGGCGTGACCAAGCGTGGCGGGATCGGTTCCGACCGCTTTGATTTGCTCCAGCATCGCATCGTTGACCGGCTCCCAACCGGATTTCATCTTGCACGCCGCCGCTACTGCCTTGGGGATCTCGATGAGATGTGTGCCGGCGGCTGCAGAAAGCGAGGGTGGAATATAGATGTTCAAGTCGTAGAGCAACGACACAACATAACCTGACCAGCCCACCGCGACCGTCGAGGCCGCAAATAGATACTCCAAGATCAAGTCCCATCCGATGATCCAGGCGACCAACTCGCCCAGCGTGGCGTAGCCATACGTGTAAGCCGAGCCGGAGACCGGAATCATGGCTGCAAACTCGGCGTAACACAGGCCGGCAAACGCGCAGGCGGTGCCGGCAAGGATGAAGGAAAGCACGATGGCCGGGCCGGCATATTTCGCGGCGGCTTGACCGGTAAGCACGAAGATGCCCGCGCCCACGATGGCGCCAATGCCCAGCGTGGTGAGATTGATCGGCCCCAAGGCACGACGAAGCCGGTGATCGTGGGCGACCTCGTTTTGGAGTGAGGTCGGACTTTTTCGTCGCAGTATCTTCATGCGGTGCCAGTCTCTTTACCCCGCCCCGTCCCATTGTGCAAGAAAAGGCTGCGACAGGACTGAAATGGAAGTTAAGCGTGACGATTTCAGTCTGCCGCCACTTGTTTTCCACTGCGGAATGCAGCAGATTGCGCACAGAACGACATCAGCCATGAGCAATCCAACCGTCGCGGTCATTGGAGCGTCCACGAACAGGGAGAAGTTCGGCAACAAAGCTGTGCGCGCCTTCCTCCAACAAGGCCACGACGTTTTCCCCGTCCATCCAACCGAGCAAACCATCGAGGGTCTGGAAGTGTTTCGCTCGGTGCTCGATATCCCTGCCGCACTCGACAAGGTCAGCCTCTACGTGCCACCGGCGGTCGGCATGAAGCTCGTGGACGAAATCGCAAAGAAAGGCTGCAAGGAACTCTGGCTCAATCCCGGCGCGGATTCCCCAGAGCTATACGAGAAAGCGCAATCGCTCGGTCTCAATCCCATCGTCGCCTGCTCCATCGTCGGCGTTGGCGTCAATCCGCACGCTCTGTAGAGTCACCCGGCGCCTGCACAAACTTCTTCTCGGCTTCGGCCACCAGCGTTGCGATGTCCAGTTTCGCCACGTCGCGCCGGCCACAAGCCCGCGCCGCCTCGACATCCTCCATCGTCCAGATGCCGGGAATGGCCATCGCGCACTTGGGACAACGGCCATCCCGCAAGTAGTTTTGCAGGACCACAAAACCGTCGCGCTCGATGAGCAACGCATTGCATCCCGGGCAGCGCGTGTTCTCCCAATCGCCAACACCGCCCGGCCGGTTGCCGGCATAGACAAATCGCAATCCCTCCTCGCGCCCGATCTCCGCCGCGCGCACCACCTGTCGCACGCCTGCATCGCGGCGGTCGCCCATCCGGTAGTCGCCGTGAAACGCCGTCACATGCCACGGGATGTCGGGTGAAAGGCTTCTGATGAACCGGGCGATGTCGCGCATTTCCTCCTCGCTGTCGTTGAACTGCGGCACGACCAGCGTCACCAACTCCACCCAGAAACCGCGTTCGTAGAGCAATCGGATCGTCGAAAGCACCGGTTCCAGCCGGCCGCCGAGCTTCCGATAATTCGCCGGGTTCATCGTCTTGAGGTCCACCTTGTAGAAATCCACCCACGGCCGCAGGTAATCCACCACCTCGCGCGTGCCGTGGCCGTTCGATACGAAGCTCGTCGCCAACCCCGCCTGCCGCGCCACGCGAAACACTTCGACCGCCCATTCACTCGTGATGAGCGGTTCGTTGTAAGTGCTCGACACCGACAGCGCCCCGCGCTGCCGCGCCACGTCCACGATTTGCCCGGCGCTGATCTCAAACACGTCCCCTCCTGCGTCTGTATCGCGCAGCGTCTGCGAACTGACCCAGTTCTGGCAAAAGCCGCAGTGAAAGTCGCAGCCGAGCATTCCAAAGCTGCACGCCAGCGACCCCGGCAATGCGTGATAGAAGGGTTTCTTCTCGATCGGGTCCGCCGCCAGTCCTGCCGCGTAGCCCATCGGCACCCGCAACTCACCGCCTTCATTGAAGCGCACCCGACAACTGCCCGCCTGTCCGTCGGCCACGAGACAGCGATGCGCGCACGCGACGCAACGCACCGTCTTTTCGGGCAGTTCTTCGTAGAGTGCGCCTTTCCTGGTCATCGCGCGCAGCCGCGATTCCAGCCCCGATACACCCTTGCCTGTCGGCGTCGTTCTCACTGTGTCCCACGAATATACCACGAACCTGCCACGCAGGCCGCCAGCACAACACAAGCGATCGTCATGCGTTTGGCAGGAATGCGCCAAAATCCTTAAGCCGCCGCTGGAGATATTTCACGTCGAGGCGATGCACCGACAGGTTCTGGTTGCCGGCCATCGCCGCAGCTATTCCCGCCGCCTGGCCGGTGATAAAGCAGCCCGGCATCACACGGATGGAACCATGCACCATCACGTCTGCGCTCACGCAACGCCCGGCCACAAGCAGGTTCTCCATGCCGCGCGGCGTCAGGATGCGATAGGGAATGCCATAGCTCTCGCCTTTGCCGTAGCGGAACGTGTTGTCGAACTCCTTGCGATGTTGCACGTAGGTGTCCTTGCCGGGACGCAGCGGGTGGATGTCGATCGAGTAGGCGTAGCGGCCGATCTCGTCGGGGAACGTCGCCCGCTTCTTGTAGTCCGCCAGACACAACACATAGTCGCCCATGATCCGCCGCGTCTCGCGCACACCGAGCAACGAGCCGGTAGCCACCAGCCGCGTCTTCTCAAACCCCTTCAAATACTCCCGGTAATAGCGTTCATACTCCTTGAGACCCTTGCGCCCCGCCACCAGCGCCTTCGTCAGCGACACCTCATCCGTCGCGTCCACGTCGAATGTATGGCCGATGTTGCCCGCGCCGAGTGTCTCGCCGAGCCGATGCATCCCCGTCAGATGCTCGTCGCGCACCGTGAACACCCTGTCGGCAAACGCTTTCTCCAACATGTGCCCGTCGGGCTGCGGCCCCTTCGGCCGGCTCTCCAACCATGTCTTCCAATCAATATCGCTCCACAAGCTGCACAGCGTCCCCGGCATGAGTTGTCCGGCCGCGCCGCCCTTCTCAAACGTCGCGCCCGCCCACGCCGCCAGGTCCCCGTTGCCCGTTGCGTCTATATACACCTTCGCCCGCACCGCAAATATCCCGCTCGGGGCCGCGCAAATCACATGCGAAATCCGCCCGCCTTCCGCCTCGACCCCGATCAAGCTCGTGTGAAACGTGAAAGCCGCGCCTGACTCTCCCACCATCGCGTCATACACACGCTTCAACGCCTCGATGTCGTGCGCCGGCCCGCGCAGGCCCTTCTCTTTCGCCAGTCGCTCGACGACCCGCTTGCCGAAACCGCCCGCGAGAAAATTCACCCCGTCGCTCACCTGCATGAACACTGGCACCCGGCCCGCCGTTCCCATCCCACCCAGACACGAATGTCCTTCCGCCAGATACACCTTCGCTCCCTGGCTGCGCGCCGCCACCGCCGCCGCTGTCCCTGCCGGCCCGCCACCCGCGACAAACACATCCACCTCATGCCGCACCGGGATCGTTCGTTGGAACACTACCGAGCCTTGCCCCACCCTAGCCGCCGCTCCCGCGCCCGGCGTCTCCGCCGCCGACGCCTTCACCGCGCCCGTCGCCCACGCGCCCGCAACCAGACCCGTTGCCTTCATCCAATCCCGACGATTCAAACGAGTATCCATGTCATCCTTCGTTGTTTTCCAAAACCAGAATTCCATCCAACGACCGTCCACCGCAGGATAGCAGAAGCCCCGTTTCTCGTCGCGAGGAAACACGCTTCTGCTGTCAGCGAGTCGCCTCCCACATTGCAGAGGGCTCCCGCGGAAACACAACGTGATCGCCATTCTCCTGACCAACCGCGCGCTTGCAGGACTGGCGGGGATGAGGCAGGCTGGGGTCGTGAGCGAAAAAATCGGAGTAGTCATAGCAGGATTGAATGGCGCGGTTGCGTCCACGGTCGTGGCCGGAGTTGAGTTGATCCGGCGCGGGCTGGCGGAGCCGATCGGGCTGTTGAGTGAAGACCCCGCCGTGCAGAAGATGGCGGCATTGGCGCCGTTGGACCGTCTGGTCTTCGCAGGCTGGGACCCGCGTCTGGAGAACGAACACGAAGCCGCCATCCGCAACGACGTGGTCGGCGTCGAACAACTCAAGCCCGTTGCCCCCGCGCTGCGCAAGCTGCGCGCCTGGCCCGCGCGCTGGAGCGTCGCCGCTGCCCGCCGCGATCTTGCCGCATTTCAGCGCAAGCACGGCCTCGCGCGCGTGGTCGTGGTCAACCTGACCTCGACGGAGCCGGCCGGCAAGCGCGGGGCGTCGGCCATCTACGCCCGCGCCGCCATTGAGTCGGGCTGTCCATTCGTCAACTTCACGCCGAACATCGCCGACGAGCTGCCCGCATTGCGCAAGCTGGCGGAGCAACGGGGCGTGCCGCTGGCGGGCAAGGACGGCAAGACGGGCCAAACGATGATGAAGAGCGTGCTCGCGCCGGCGTTTCGCGCGCGGTCGTTGCGCGTGGCTGGTTGGTTTTCCACGAACTTGCTCGGCAACGAGGACGGCCGCACGTTGAAGAATCCCGCCGCGCACCGCGCGAAGGAGAAGTGCAAGAGCGACCTGCTCGACCAGATGCTCGGTTATCGTGTCCCCTCGCACCTTGTGCAGATCAACTATTACCCGCCGCGCGGCGACAACAAGGAGGCGTGGGACAATATTGACCTCATCGGTTTCCTGGGCAAACCGATGGCGCTGAAGGTGAACTTCCTCTGCCGGGATTCGATTCTTGCCGCGCCGCTAGTGGTGGACCTGGTGCGGTTCATGGACCTCGCTGCGCGCCGCGGCGGGCGCGGACCGCAGGAGTGGCTGAGCTTCTATTTCAAGGCGCCCTACGCCCGCCACCAGCCCATCGAGCAAGGTCTGGCCGAGCAATACCGCGCGCTGCTGGCGCATCTGCGGCAAGTGAAATAGGACAAGGCGAGACGCCTGTCCTACGGGACACAAACCCACGGCAGCGATTGAATACGGCGCAGATTCTGTCGTCGAAGGGGACATGTTTGCCGAAATCCATTGCCCTGCTGACTCCGTATGATAGATTGTGCCCGCGTAGTTTGAATCTAAGGAGAATGAATCATGATCAAAGGAAATATCTTTCTGTGGTTGATGTTGGCGGTGACCGCGTTTGTGACGATTGGCTGTGATGAGCCTTATGTGGAAAAGCGCGTCATTCGCGAAGGCCCGGTCGTCGAACAACGTGAAGTGGTGAGGTAGTCCGCCGTGCAGCGCCAGCCCGCGCCCGAACTGCGCCGTGGCTGGCAGGGAGATTCAACATGATTCGCAAAGCCCTTCCATTGCTGGCAGTGCTATTGATGGTGAGCGCCTACGCGCAGGCGCCCATAGCCGAACAAGAAGTCGTCGCGGAAGGTCGCGCCGCCGGCGCCGATCTCAAGGCGCGTGACGAGGCCATTCAGAGGGCGTTGCGCTCCGCCGTCGAAAAAGGCGTTGGCGCGGTGGTGGACTCCGAGACGATGACGCAAAACTTCCAGTTGCTCGACGACAGGATTTACGCCGCGACCAAGGGTTACGTTCGCACCTACGAAATCGTCGGCGACAACAACGGCGAGGGCGGTATCTATCGCATCAAAGTGAAGGCCATCGTCGCGCTCGGCCAGTTGAGGAAGGACATCCAGGCACTCAACATCGTCAAGCAGCAGAAGAAGAACCCGCGCATCATGGTGCTCGGCGTCTCGCGCGTGGAGAACGCGCAGGTGGACAGCGCCGTGAAGATTCAGGACGTGCAGACGGCGCTGGAGATGCGGTTCTCCGAGCTGAACTTCCCGCTGGTGAGCAAGGAAGCCATGCAGGTTGCCAACGAGAAGGAACTCCAGGACGCCGGCCGTTGCGCCGCGCTGGGACGGAAGTTCGACGCCGAGGTGGTCATCACCTACGAAGCCATCAGCAGCCTGCAGGAAGCCAGCGATGCCTACGGCATTAAGGTCTTCGCGATGAGCGCCAACGTCAACGCGCGCGCCATCAACACCGACAGCGCCCGCATCATCTGCGTGGACCACGCCAGCGGCGTCGCCCGCGGACCGGGGCTGCTGCCCACCGCACAGAAGGCGTTCGGCGAGACAGCGGTCAAGCTCGCTGACAGCCTTTCGGCCAAGCTCGTCGAGAAATGGCGCAGCGAAGTCTTCAACACCGCCGACGTCAAGGTCATCATCAACAACATCAACTACGAAGGCCGCAACGCCGTCATGGACTGGCTCAAGCAGCAACGCGGCGTCTCCGGCATTCACGAACGGCTTTTCGCCAACAACTCGCTTGAAATGGATGTCACCGTGGAAGGTTCCATCTGGAGCGACTTCGACCGCGTCCTCGACAAGTGCCCTGCCCCAAAGCTGACGATCACATCGCGCACACCCAACCGGATCGATTGCGCGGTGAAGTAGTGGTCCCTGTCGATCCCCACTCCACTCCGGAATCCCTGTCTTCGTAGCCGCCGTCGTAAGACGGCGGACGGGGCGCGGCCCGCGCACAGCAGGAATTCCCCCGACTCACGTTGGGGCCTACCTGTACGGGCACCTGACGGTGCCATCATTCTCTGATCTTCACGCACCTCCCCTCCCCGCCTTGCCAAGACTTCGCGTTGCTGTTAGATAGATAGTTCATGCTTTTCAAAAAACTCACGGTGCTCGGCCCCGGCTTGCTCGGCGGCTCGATCGGGCTGGCGGCGCGCGCGCGGCAGATCGCCGCGCGGACGGTGCTTTGGGCGCGGCGGCCGGAGGCTTGTGACGAGGCGTTGGCGGCAGGCGCAGCCGACGCAGCGACGCTCGATATCAACGAAGCAGTGCGGGACGCGGACTTCGTGGTGCTCGCGACACCCGTCGGTGTGATGGGAGATATCGCGGCCAGAATGGCGCCGTCGTTGAAGCCAGAGGCGGTGGTGACGGACGTAGGGAGCGTGAAGTATCCGGTGGTCACGCAGCTCGATCATCTGCTGGCCGGCAAGGCCCGGTTTGTGGGCAGTCACCCGATGGCCGGCAGCGAACAGTCGGGCATCGCCGCGGCACGAAAGGAACTGTTCGAGGGGAGCGTTTGCATCCTGACGCCGACGGAACAAACGAACGCCGAGGCATTGCAGCAGGTTGCAGAGTTTTGGAAATCGCTGGGAGCGTCCATCCGCACGCTGCCGCCGCTGGAACACGACGAGGTCGTCGCCCGCGTCAGTCACCTGCCCCATCTGGTCGCGGCAGCCTTGGTGAATGTGATCTGCTCCGACGGGCCGCGGCCGTTGGAATTCGCCGGCGGCGGCCTGCGCGACACCACGCGAATCGCCAGCAGCCTGCCAGACATGTGGCAGGAGATCTGCCTCACCAACCGCGATGAGGTCTGCCGCGCGCTGGAAGAATTCATTGGGCAGCTCGAAGCCGTGCAGACCATGCTGCGCAACAAGGAAGACGTCAACCTCGCCGCCTTCCTCAAGCGCGCCAAGTTTTTCCGCGACGAGATGAAGTTTAGAAAATGAAATCTTCGCAGTCTGAGTCATCGGCCAAAAAAAACTCCGCCACGCCGCCCGTCGTCATTGCCATTGACGGCACGAGTGGTTCCGGCAAGAGCACAATCGCCAAGGCGCTCGCGCGGCATTTTGGATTTGTCCACGTGGACACCGGCTCCATGTATCGCACGGTGACATGGCATTGCTTGCAACACGGCGTGGACTGCAATGACACGCCGTCCATCCTGCGCGCGATACGGGAGATGAACGCCGACTTCCGGCTCTGCGACGGGCGAATCGTGATGTTTGTCGGTGGCGTCGATCCGGGCGAGGCGTTGCGCAGCGAAGCCGTCACACAGAATGTGTCGCTTGTGGCGCGTGTGCCGGAGGTGCGGGCGCTGCTGGTGACGGAGCAACGCGCGCTGCTGCGGTTCGGCTCGCTCATCATGGAAGGACGCGACATCGGCTCGGTGGTGTTTCCGGACACGCCGTTCAAGTTTTACGTGGACGCCGACCCGGCTGTGCGCGCCGCGCGTCGCGCCGGCGACGGCTACGCGGACCAAGTCACGCGGCGCGACCAACTCGACTCGACACGAAAGGTGTCGCCGCTGGTGGTGCCGCCCGGCGCTTGCCTCGTGGACACCAGCAAGAACACACCACAGCAAACCACCGCGCTGGCGCTGGCAGAGTTGAAACGTCGCGGCCTATGACCACCGCAGACTCCACACCGATGCGCATGCGCCCGTGGTATCGCCTGGCAAAAACGACGGCGCGACTGCTGTATGAAGCGCTCTTCAACTTCCGCATCCACGGAGCCGGAAACGTTCCGCCGAGTGGCGGGGTGCTGCTCGCCTGCAACCACGTCAGTTTCCTCGACCCGCACGCGGTGGGCGCGGGCTGTCCGCGCGAGGCATGCTTCCTGGCGCGCAAGACGCTTTTCGTTGGAAAACTGCAAAGCGCGTTACTGCACAGTTGGAACGTCGTGCCGGTGGACCTGAGCGGCAAACCCGACATCACCGGGCTGAAGGCCATCATGAGCCGCCTCCGGCAAGGCTATGCAGTGACGCTGTTCCCTGAAGGCACGCGCTCGCACGACGGCGGCTTCCAAGAAGCGAAACCTGGCGTGGGCCTGCTCGTCGCCAAGGCCGGCGTGCCCGTGGTGCCCGTGCGGATGTTTGGCGCTTACGAAGTCTGGCCGCGCAACCAGAAGCTGCCGCGCCGCGGCCAAGTGGACATCGTGTTCGGCAAACCGGTGTATTACGATGCCATGATCGCGGAGGCGCGCGCGAAAGGCGGCGCGATGATGAAGGACCTCTATCAACGCATCGCCGACGACGTGATGGAACACATCAAGGCGTTGCGATTGGAGTGAGCCGCCTCTCCCTTCTGCTGCCACCTACAGCCGCCGCGCCTTGAAAAGCGTCAGTTCCTCGTCCTTGCGGCCAAAAATGCGTTCATGCTCCTCGATCACGTAGCGGTCAGTCATTCCGCTGATGTAGTCGCACACGGCGCGGTGCAGGCCGATTTTTCCGATGCGTGCGCGACTCTGACTGCCAAGAATGCGCGGCTGCTTCAGGGCCGCCTCGAACAACTCAGCCATGAGCACACACGCGCGCTTGTTCACATTTTCCACCGCCGCGTTGTAGTAGAGGTTGTGATAAAGATAGTCACGCAGCAGAAGCGTGCGTTTGTGCAACGCAGGACTGTAAGCGATGAGCGGCTGCTCCCAACGCCGCACGTCGTCAGCACTGTGGACGCCGGCTTTCTCAACGAGATGGTTGGAGTGGGCAATGACGTCCTCCACCTGCGCATTGATCAGGCAGCGAATCGCAAAATAGCTGCGCCTCGTCGCATCGTGGCGTGGATGCTGTTTCGCAACGTGTTCGCTGATCTCCTGCCATAGCTCGACCGTCGCCAGTCCCTCTTCTGTCAACAACTTCGCGCCAAGGCCGTCGTCAATGTCATGGCTGTAATAGGCAATCTCGTCGGCGGCGTTCGCGATCTGCGCCTCCAGCGACGGACTCTTGACCTCGAACCCGATGGCTTTGCCCGGCCGGTCGAACCCGGTGACATGCTTCGCCAATCCCTCGCGCGTCTCATAGGTCAGGTTCAACCCGTCAAACTCGGGATACTTCTTCTCCAGTTCATCCACGATGCGCAGGCTCTGCTGGTTGTGCTCGAAGCCGCCGTGCGCCGCCATGAGCTCGTTCAGCGTCCGCTCGCCGCTGTGGCCAAACGGCGAGTGGCCGAGGTCGTGCGCCAGCGCGATGGTCTCGGCAAGGTCTTCGTTGAGCCGCAACGCCCGGGCGATCGAGCGCGCGATGGCCGCCACTTCAATCGAATGCGTCAGCCGCGTGCGAAAGTGGTCGCCGGTGCCATTGAGGAAAACCTGCGTCTTGTATTCCAGCCGGCGGAATGCCCGCGAGTGGATGACGCGGTCGCGGTCGCGGGCAAACTCCGTGCGCAAATCGTGCGACGACTCCTTGTGCATGCGCCCGCGGCTGTCGGCGCTCTTCTGCGCGTAAAGCGCGAGGCTCTTCTGTTCCTGCTGCTCCTGTTGTTCCCGGCTGGTTAACACGCGGCTACTCTGTCAAACGAAGCCGCAAGCTTCAAGCGCGGTATTGCGCATCGGCTGGCAGGCGCGCA
>Ga0265297_10009662_pt1 | contig 12356 bp, 15 predicted proteins | sample Munlanlwell13791_FD_192502 | JGI IMG/M metagenome (GOLD analysis project Ga0265297, IMG submission 192502) | Leachate microbial communities from a municipal landfill in Southern Ontario, Canada - Leachate well 137-91 | ecosystem: Engineered > Solid waste > Landfill > Unclassified | place...
TTTTATCCTGAAAGGCAAAACCTTGCCAATTGTCGTTCCGGTGAATATGAAGGCTTGAAAGACAAACTGCAGGATACTGCCTGGAAACCGGACTTCGGTCCTGATGAATTTAATTCACGTGCAGGAGCAACCGCAATCGGAGCCAGGGATTTTCTGGTTGCGATTAATTTTAATTTAAATACCACCTCCACACGGAGAGCAAATTCTATCGCTTTTGATGTACGTGAAAAAGGAAGGGTGAAAACGGAGGACGGCACTCCCAACGGCAAGCCGATGAAGGATGAAAATGGCGAGGCATTATTTGAACCGGGGACACTCAAATCCACCAAAGCGATAGGATGGTTTATTGAAGAATTCGGAGTCGCCCAGGTTTCCATGAATATTACCAATATTAGTGTTACTCCTGTTCATCTTGCGTATGAAGAAGTATTTAAAAGTGCCTTGAAAAGAGGTGTCCATGTAACTGGAACTGAAATTGTTGGATTGGTTCCTTTAAAGTCTATGATAGAAGCAGGAAAATACTTTTTAAGTAAACAACAACGATCCATTGGTGTTTCGGAGCAAGAACTGATAAAAATTGCGATAAAAAGCATGGGTTTAAATGAATTGTATGCCTTTAAGCCGGAAGAAAAAATCATTGAATATGTGATTGCCGATAAAAAAGTCAAAAAACTGGTGGATATGACTGCTTCGGGCTTTGCCTTTGAGACAGCATCCGAATCTCCAGCTCCGGGGGGAGGTTCCGTTTCTGCTTATGTGGGTGCGCTGGGTGTGGCCTTGGGGACTATGGTTGCCAATTTATCTTCGCATAAAAAAGGGTGGGATAATCGTTGGGAAGAGTTTTCGGACTGGGCTGAAAAGGGACAAAATTATCTTAATGAGTTGCTTTTCTTGGTGGATGAGGATACCAATGCATTCAACAAGATCATGGATGCCTTTAAACTCCCTAAATCAAATCCAGAAGAAATCAAACTCAGAAAAGCAGCCATAAATCAAGCTACAAAATACGCCATTGAAGTGCCATTCAAAGTGATGCAGACCATTTATACATCAATGGGAATCATAAAAGCCATGGCGGATTTTGGCAATCCTAATTCCGCTTCAGACGCAGGTGTGGGAGCTTTATGTGCTTGTATGGCAGTAAAAGGGGCCTTTCTGAATGTCAGAATAAATGCTGTAAACATGGACGACAAGGACTTTGTTTTACAAATCATTCAAAAAGGCAAGGAATTAGTAGCATGTTCTGAAAATATGGAAAAAGAAATTCTCGCTCTTGTTGAGAAAAATTTGTGATTTTTCCATGATTTTAATATTTATTTTTCACATTTCTCTTTTTTGTATTTAAGTTATTTATTATATTTGCAAAAAAAAGTCTGCTTAAATCAAGATAATATGAGAAGAAAAAAATTCATTACCAATTACACCATCGAAGAGATGGAGAAATTGTTACATAGTAAAGAAGAATATCGCATTGCCATGAGGCTGATGACTTGTATTCTCGTTGCGAAGGGATTTTCGGTAACTGAGTTGCAAAAGATATTTTACTATAAGTCTGCTGCCCGATATTTCTTTTGGGCAAGGCGTTTTAATGAAGAAGGGATGGAGGGCTTATATGATAAAGAAGGCAGAGGACGCAGGGCAAAGTTGGAGGAAGATGATTATGCCAAATTGAAGACCATTCTTCTTACGAAAACTCCTGATGAATTTGGTTACAAATCAAAAGTGTGGAACGGGGAGATCATACAAGAACTGATAAAAAAACAATTTGGCATTAATTACAGAAAAGCCAATGTTTATATCATGTTGAAAAAGAAATTGAAGATCATCAATAAAAAGTCTCTGGGCTTTTTCAGGTATGAGGAATAGTATTGCTTCATTTCAGCTATTAAAAAATTTAATTTAACTAAGCTTTCATTATACAAATTATGAAGTTTACATTCTTCAAATATCATGGAGCAGGGAATGATTTTATACTGCTTGATAACAGGGATGAACGATTTCCTGCCCGGGATTCCGTTTTAATTGAAAAATTTTGTCACCGTAGGTTTGGCATTGGTGCCGATGGTTTAATATTGATACAAAAAGTAAAAAATGCCGATTTTTTTATGCGGTATTTTAATTCCGATGGCTTTGAAGCCAGTATGTGCGGAAATGGAGGCCGATGTGCTGTAAAATTTGCCCAAAAGCTCGGTATGGTTAAGCATAAAACGATGTTTCTGGCTGCAGATGGTCTGCATACTGCGACTATTGAACGCGATCTGGTCAGGCTCAACATGTCCAATGTGGAGACTTTTGGTAAAACAGATTATTTTTATTATTTCGACACAGGATCACCTCACATTGTTGTTTTTGCTAAGAAAATAGATAAAATTGATGTGGTTTATGAAGGAGGGCTGTTGCGCAGAAATAAAAGCATTGCCAATGAAGGAACCAATGTAAACTTTGTAGAAATTTTAGATGATAAGAATTTGAAAATTAGAACTTATGAGAGGGGTGTGGAAGATGAAACATGGAGTTGTGGTACAGGTGCGGTAGCATCGGCTCTTGCCATGCATCTTCATTTATCACTCAAGGATTTACCGGGGAAAATATGCGTACACGCCAAAGGCGGGATACTTGAGGTTGATTATGATTCCGTGGAAGGGATTTTTACATCCGTATCTTTACTGGGCAACGCCACCCCTATATATAAGGGAACATTTAAAATATAACATATTCAAGTCGTAATAAATAAGTTAAAGTAGTATGTCACGTTTATTGAGTTTCATTCTTTTAATCATTGTCTTTTCTTTAGTTTTTTTCTCATGCGATGATCCATTAAATCCCGATCCTCCCAAAATGCAAATAAGCCATACAACAGTAAATGCAAGCTGGAAAGGAGCTTCTGACGGAAGTATTGACCTGACCGTTACAGGCGGAACCGGTCCGTATTCATTTAGCTGGTCGAATGGTGCCAAGACGGAGGATATCAGCGGACTGGTAGCAGGAAGCTATACCTGTACGGTAAAAGACTCCAATTACACGGAAAAATATACGGTAAGCATTTCAGAACCTTCCAAATACGAAATATGGAAAATGGCCACCGATTATGGGGATATTTATTGCTGGTTGTATGATGAAACCCCTTTGCATAAGAAGAACTACCTGACCTTGATCAGACAAGGTTTTTTTGATAGTCTGATTTTTCACAGGGTGATAAAAAACTTTGTCATACAGGGAGGTGATCCTACAGGTACAGGATCGGGAGGACCGGGATGGGAAATACCTGCGGAATTTGAAAGTAGCCTGAAACATGTTTATGGAGCAATAGGTGCGGCTCGTTTGGGAGATGCACAAAATCCGGAGCGCAAGTCGAATGGTTCACAGTTTTATATTTGTCAGAATGTGAATGGTTCGCCCCATCTGGATAATGCCTATACCGTTTTCGGAATCGTTATAGACGGTATGGATGCAGTAAATACTATTGCAAATGTTGCGGTAGATGCAAATAATCGTCCGCTGACCAATGTGTATATGAAGAAAGTGGAAATTTTGAGCTATTCGTCTGCTGAATTGCTTTCGGAATTCGGATTTACAGTTCCCTGAGCCTATTGCTGAAACAGGCTTATTCGAAAAGAATTCTTCCGTTCAACCATTCATTGCTGATATCAGCTCCGTATTTTGATTTGTAAAACTCAATAGCCGGAGTATTCCATTCAAGTACCTGCCACATTAGTCTTTTTACTCCCAGATCTTTTGCCTTTTCCAGAACAGCATCAAACAATTGCTTTCCGATACCCTGCCTGCGATAGTTTTCGCTTACAATGATATCTTCAAGATAAAGACATTTCCCTTTCCAGGTGGAATAGGCAAAATAAAAGAACGCCATGCCTACGATCATTTTGTCGTCCTTTTCGGCAATAAAGGCTTCATAGAGCGGAGAATTACCAAATCCGTCTTCTTCCAGATCCTTTAAAGAAATGGTGACTTCATCAGGTGCTCTTTCATAGTCGGCAAGTTCTTTAATCAATGTCAATATAGCCGGAAGATCTTCCTTTGTTGCTTTTCTGACTTTTACTTCCATAAATATTCTTTAAAGGCCGATCTGATCTGCAATTTCTTTCATCGCATTGATGGATAATTCGGCAAATTCATTCAGGGGAATGCCAATTTTTTCGCATTCAAGGATATGATCCCTGCGGACAGAAGCGGCAAATGCTTTTTCTGTCATGCGTTTTACCACGGATTTTGCCTTTACGCTGGCGATTTTTTTATCGGGGTACACCAATGTGGTAGCTACAATAAGGCCTGTAATGGTTTCTCCGGCTGCCAGGGCGTGCTGAAATTCCGTATAGCGTTCCATTCCGGTTGCCTCTTCGTTATGCATTCTCACCGCATCTATCATTTCGTCCGGATAATTTTCTTCTTTCAGGATTTCAGCTGTTTTGAGGGCATGGACTTTTGGATCAGCATTGGTGATCTCCACATCAAGATCGTGCAGCAAACCGGCAAGACCCCACAGTTCTTCCTCTTTGCCGAGTCTCCTTGCCAAAGCGCGCATCACCACCTCTGAAGCAAGGCAATGATTGATCATTCGATCATTTTTAATATACCGATGGAGTAGGTTCAGGGATTCTTCTCTTGTTTTCATAACAGCTTAGTGATTATCGAGTCCATGCAACATATATTGCAAATGTGTCAGTGATTTCAGGATTTCATTCATGTATTCGTCAACCGCTTTTACACTTCCCGGTAAGGTAAAAACAAGGCATTTATCCATGACACCTGCAACAGAGCGGCTGCATAATGCCTGAGGTTTTTCCATACCATACTTGATGCGGATCATGTCCATAATGCCGGGTATTTCTTTATCCAGATGGGTTTTTACGATATCAGGAGTAATATCACGGGGGCCTATGCCTGTTCCTCCGGTAGTAAAAAGAAAATCATACTTTTCTTCCTTCACTTTTTTCAACAGGCTTCGTAAATCATCCTCCTGATCTCCAATCAGGATATTTTGTATGTCAGCTTGCTTTCCATTCTCTGTAAAAAAATGGATAAGCCGTTCTTTCAGGCGGTTCCCGCTTTTGTCTTCATATTCTCCGCGACTTGCCCTGTCGCTTAAGGTGATGATCAGTACTTTGTTGACCTTGGGATGGTATTCCAATTCATCCCCGGCTTTCAAAGTGCCGCTTTTAATCACGCGGCAAAAGATACCTTCGAGGGGCATTACACAGTTGCCGACTTCCTTAAAAATAGCACAGGATTGTCCATGACATTTTTTTCCGATTTGTGTAACTTCCATAATTACCTTGGGGGAAATAAAACGATCGAGCGGATGGGTTTTGTATAAAAGGATTCCTTCGGTAGTCATGTTTTCAGCAAATTCTCCGAAGGCTATTTTACGCCCGGCTTTTTCTTCAAATTTATGAATGCTTTCAATTCCTAGAAGACTGATTTGCCTGTTCCACGGACCGGAATGGGCATCTCCTGTTATGCCATTGGCCGTCAGTATAATTTCAGAAACCGCTTTTTTTACCGTGCCTTTTTTCTCAGAAATATTAACGGAAAGGATTTTTATCCCGGATTTTTGCATGGTAAGTAAGGATCTTTTATTTTCGGGGAATGATGGGATGAATGAGGGGATTTATAAAGGTTCATTTTTCCAGAGAATATTGGCAATATACCATCTGTTGTTTTTATATACCAGTTGAAAGCTGTTGACGCCTTTTAGATTGACAGTACCATCATTGGCAAACAGCACGGATTGATACGTACTGAACACATTGGCGATATTATCTGACGACTGAATGTTTCGTTCCACTTCATTTTCATAATAGGCACTTTTTTCGAGAGTGGGACTGATCTTTTTAATATAATCGTCAATATCTCCTGAAAAAAACTCCTCACTGCCATCCGGATGTTTTTTCATACTGATAAAGGTGGCATTGGGCAAACAAAAAAACTTGAATTTATTCCAGTTGCGTTCTCCGGCAGGCCCGGAAATCAGGTCATAAACGGCAGTAATGATCCCATTGATGGTGAGTACCTGAAGGGAATCGTACATGTCCTTTTTCTTTGATGTGCCCTCCTGACCAAATGCGCTCATTTTGAATGAAAAAATGAAAGCCGGAAGAATAATCAACATGCAAAGCAGTTTATTTTTCATATTCATTACATTAATCTGTTATTATTCCAAGAAAACCATTTATTATCACATAGCAAGTTAACGATAAAAATGGAATGTCAGTATAAAAAAATAAAATTAAGAAGGCAGGGTTTCTTTCTCTTTCGATAACAGCCTGATATTTTCGATGCACATGTTTTTATCCACCGCTTTGCACATATCATAAACGGTGAGCAGGGCAACGCTCACGGCTGTGAGGGCCTCCATTTCGACTCCGGTCGGACCGACACATTTCACCACACTTTCCACCTGCACACTTTCAGCACCCAAAGAGGCGTTTACGTCCACGGAAGTAAGCTGAAGAGGGTGGCAAAGAGGGATGAGCTCAGCATTCTTTTTTGCAGCCTGAATGCCTGCAATCTCGGCAATATGCAATACATCTCCCTTTTTCATCTTGTTTTCACGGATCAGTGCGATCGTTTCGGCACTTACTTTTATATTGCCTGAAGCTTTGGCGGTCCTCATCTGATCCGGTTTTAGGGAAACATCCACCATTTTTGCTTTTCCTGATGCATCAGTGTGTGTTAGTTTTGCTTTCATATCATTATCCTCCAATATTGCTGAAAAGATTTGTCCTGTTTGTTTTGCCACATTTGGGTTTGTTTCTGATGGCTTCTTCCAGGGCTTGGCTGTACCCGAGTTGCCTGATATCGAACTCCAGATCTGAAAAGAGGCAGGGCTTCAGTTTCCCGTTGGCCGTCAGTCGCAGCCTGTTGCATGCTTCACAATGGCCTCCTTCTCCATGTTCCACCACGGAAAAGATGCCTTTTTCGAGGTTCATCAGTTTTATAAAACGAATTTCAAGTCCTTTTTCCCGGCAGAATGTTTTCACTTCCCTGGCATCTTTTTCCCCGGAGGAATTCTGCACCACGCAGTTGATTTTTATGGGATGAAATCCTGCTTTTTGTGCGGCTTCAATTCCGTTCAATACGTCCTGCAAATGGCCTGTTTTGGTGATTTCCCTGTATCTCTCGGGATTCATCGTATCGAGACTGATGTTGATTCGTTTCAGTCCGGCTTGTTTCAGGGGAAGGGCAAATTGCTCCAGATAAATCCCGTTGGTGGTCAATCCAAGGTCTTTTATACCTGCAACGCCCGAAAGCATCGCTACCAGCGACACCACATTTTTCCGCACCAGGGGTTCACCTCCGGTGATACGCACTTTTTCGATCCCGAAACTTACAGCGGTTTTGGTGAATTCCAGTATCTCCTCAAAACTCAGGATATCCTGATGGGAGATCAGCGGGATGCCTTCTTCGGGTATGCAATAGGTACAGCGCAAATTGCACCTGTCGGTTACCGAAATACGCAGGTAGGTGATTTTTCTGTTAAAGGAGTCGAACATAAACCAAACTTCCTTTTTTTAATTCTGTTGTACCGGCTTCGATGCAGGAAAGGCCATCAGCGTTCAGAAGGCTGCTTATATGCGCTGATCCGTGGTATTCTATAGGTTCAATTTCGCTCTTCTCATTTATCCTGACGGGGAACCATCCCATAACCTCTGCACGTTTTCTCCGGTAATCGTTCTGTAAAGGCAGCGTGATAAAAGGTGCTTTATACAGATGTCCCATCATTTTACAAATCAGGGGTTTCACCAGGAGTTCAAACTGGATAAAGGAAGACACCGGATTCCCCGGCAGACCGATGACTCTTTTTTGCCCTTTAGTGCCGTAAAGAGTGGGACGTCCGGGCTGGACGGCTATTTTTTTGAATAAAATGTCAATACCGGCTTTTTGCATGATGCCGGGCACAAAATCGTAGCGGCCCATGGAGATGCCCCCGCTGAGCAGAAGGAGGTCGTTGGCTTCCATCCCTTCCATGATCATGCGGTATGTTTCTTCTTCATTGTCGGCAGCAATCCCGTGGTAAGAAGCCTTGATTCCCATAGCAGTGCATTGTGCCAGCAGTTGCCAGGCATTGCTGTTGCGGATTTGGGAGCATGAAGGCTTTCGGTCCGGTTCCACCAGTTCGTCACCGGTGCTGATGATGCCCACCTTCACTGTTTCATATACCAAGGGCCGGGTGATCCCTATTGAAGCCAATACCGCAATATGTGCTGCTTTCAGCAGTGTGCCTTTCGTAATGACCACATCTCCTTCCTTTATATCTTCGGCCTTATAGCTGATATTGGCTTTGGTGTTCGTGTCGGTGCAGCGGATTTTGTTTTCGCCCGCTTTCACGGTCTTTTCGACCATGATCACACAATCGCTTCCTTCGGGTAGCATGGCCCCGGTCATGATCTGACTGCATTCGTTTTTCCCCGGCACTTTGAGCGGTTTTTGCCCGGCTGCGATAGTTTCGATGATCTCCAGTTCGCTGGCAATATCTTCCCTGCGGCAGGCATATCCATCCACGGCAGATTTATCGAAAGGAGGCATGTCCATATCGGCATAGGCATCTTCTGCCAGTACCCTGTGCAAAGCTTCCCCGAAATGTATGCATTCCGTTTGCTTGAGAACAGCGGAGTTCAACATCATTTCCAGTGCGGCATCCAGTGTAATCATCTTTGATATTATGGTGTGCAAAAATAGGGATTATATCAAAAGGATTTATAAGATAGTCCAAATTTATGGTTGGTATTTTTTTATAAAATGTTAACCTTTTTTCTCGCAAGATTTTCTGGTTAAGGGTACTGTAACCTGGTAAATTACGATGCAGAAAAACCAGCCCTCAAGCCGGGCGGGCTTAAATATTCTTTTTGCTTGAACAAAAAGAATCAAAAATTCAAGGCTTTGAATAATTACTGGTTTTTCTAATCTTCGGATTGTCCACGAAACGCAAGCCACTCGGAGGCTGAAGGTATTACAAAATTTCTAAGTTTTGTAGTTCCTCGTTCGTGCATTTCTTGCTGCAAGGCCCACCACTCAAATCCTCAGAAAGAAAAGCAGGCGTAATTTTTCAATGCCACGCTGCTGCCGGAGAGTAGTACAAAAACATCAGGTACAAACTCTTACAAAGGCTTTAAGGGTGAACGAATTAATAATCCTCAGACGCAGCAGAGTTGGGAAGTCGGAAAGGCGGGCCAAGGTCAGGCTATACTTTTTAAATAGGAGGCATGAAGGGTTTCCCATTGGTACTGATTGTAATTCCTGACTTCTTCCACAAAAATGGTTTTTTTATCCTCCCGCAGCAAGGGGATTAATTGATCCGGAACAAAAACAGAATCCCGTTCAGGAACATGTACCCCATTTTCCAGGCAAATGCGGTCAATATCCAACATGATCTGCAGTTCAATGACCGTATAAATGCCAGTTTTAAATTTGGGCAAACCCTGCAGCCAGATAAAGCGGCCATCATTACCGGAAGCACGCAGGGCACAAGCTCCGAGGGCGCCCACTATGCCGTAACCGGCTTCGGTGATGGACTCACAATGCAGGTGTTTTTTTTCAGCCAAGGCACGTGCGGCAGCCGTATCAATGCAGGCGCTTTTTGAAAGCAGCCCGAAATGGTGCAATTCTGTATCATGGATATCTGCAGGCAGAATGCAAAAGGCCGGGTTTGACCCTTGTTCGAAGGTGGCAGACAGGAAATTCCTGCAAAAGGAAATAACAGGGTGGAGGTTGCTGCTCTTGATTTCGATACAGGCGGAGGTATTTTCGGTAGCAGAGGGGATGCCGATACCTTTGAAATGCCGGTGCTTTGTGATGGACATCAGTGTACAAAGCTGTTCTGCGGCCATAGCTTCGGCAAGGAGGCGGGCTTTATGAGCCGTACCCCGGCTGGTGGGATTGTCGGTATCGTCAATTCCGATAAAGTACTTCATTTGAATACACTATCGGTACTGGCAGAGGTAAGCGGAAGGTGCAGCAAGCTTCAGCTTAAATTTGGCATGGGCAGGAACAATAAAGGTATCTCCGCTTTTAAAATGTAGCCATTCAGAACTTCCGGGCAACAGAACGGTCATTTGTCCCGAGGTCACCGTCATGTATTCCACTGTGGAGGTTCCGAATTCATATTCCCCGGCAGCCATTACGCCAACGGTAGCTTTGCCTTCGCTGTCTTCAAAACCGATGGATTTTACTTTTCCATCAAAATATTCGTTTACTGTAAACATAATCTTATAATTTTTCAGGACGAAGATAGGGGAAAATCGGAAGAGGGAAGATGAACAAGGCATCAGTAATTGAGAAATTTATAAATGGTAGAGAACTTTACTTTCTGACTCCATCATTCACTATGTCCATTCAGGAATTAAGTCAGACCATTCAGGTTCAAATACTGACCATTCAGAAATTAAGTCCGACTTTTCAGGCAAAAAGCCTATTCATTCGGCCTCTGAGAGGGTTAGAACGCTTTTATCTGAAAATTTCCTATATTTTTGAAAGAAATATAATCAACGCTAATTTTCAAATTTTCATTTAACAAAGATTATCTGAATTTGCTTGCCTGGATTAAAATAAATATGATGACCATATTAATTAATAAAGGACAGAGGTTTAACATGACAGCATTTACATGCGAACAGCACTTTTACAGATCGGTAGTTCTGCTGATTCTTCATCTTTTACGCTCTTTCATACTGGGAAAGCGGTTAAATGCCTTCATTTTACCTTCTGCCCGATATGACAGGTCGTTTTCAAAGTTTAGTTTACCCTCTTTCAGGTCAGTGAACCCATCAACAAAGTTTAGTTTGCCCTCTCCCGGGTCTGTGAACCCATCAAAATTATACAGTTGGCGGTCTTTCAGGTCTGTGAACCCATTAAAATTATACAGTTGGCTTCCTTTCAGGTCTGTGAATCCATCAAAATTATACAGATGGCCATCCTTCATATCCGGGAACCCATCAACAGCAAGCCGGAAATCGCCTGTATTTTATGAAAACGTTGTTTTTTTACAAATTTCAAATATTTTCAATTTTTATTAACCCCTTAAATTTTATGAATTATGCCCTCAAGGAGAATTCCCCAGACTGATGAAGGACGCAATGCCGCCCTCACAGCCGCAAAAACAAAGTACAACAGTATGCCTGTAGGTTCAAAAATCCTGATACAGGCTACTGCCGATCTTCTAATTGCGCTGCAAGCACTTTTCAACAGTAAAATGGCGTTGAGTGCTGCTGCCCTTTTCAACCAGGGCGATGCCACTAAAGCCCTGTATGTGCTTAAAAACAGGTTGAAGATGTTTATTTCTCATTTTTTTCAAAACATTTTTATGGGTATCGCACGCGGTATTTTTCCGAATGCAGCAAAGGCATTTTATATGCTCGACATGAAGAGCAATGCCCTGCCCAAGCTCGACAGTGAAGAACAACTGCTTACCTGGGGCGACCGTATCATTACCGGTGACGCCAACCGGACGGCTGCCGGTGGTGCGGATATGGCCATGCCCACTATTGCCGAGTTTACCACAGTGTACAATGATTTTGTAACAGCTAATACCGCCCACAGCACCCTCAAGGATGCTTACGACAATGCCCAGAAAGCCGTGGCCGACCTTCGCGAAGAAGCAGATGCCCTTATTTTACGCATCTGGAATGAGGTGGAAACCTGGTACAGCAACGAAGACATTGCCAGCAGGCGCAGGTATGCCCGCGAATGGGGCGTGGTGTACGAAAACCTCCCGGATGAATACTCGATGGAAGGTAAAATTACCGACATGGACAACAATCCCGTGGAAGGAGCCACCATTGCCCTCAGCGGCACAGGCATCAGCACCACCAGCAACGATGCAGGCAATTATTACATGCCCGTAGTGGCTGCCGGTAATTATACCGTTGAAGTCAGCAAAACAGGATACAATCCGCAAAGCATCCCCAACGTGCAGATCAGCGAAGGTGTAGTGAGCATACTCAATGTACAGTTGATGGCCGTTAGCGGTACACTCAGCGTAAATGTGTATGCCGAAGCCCTGCCTCTTGCAGATGCCACGGTAAGGATACTGCAGACCGGAGAAGAGCAGCATACGGGTCCCGAAGGGCAGGTGGTGTTTACCCCGCTCGAAGCCGGCAACTACGATGTACAGGTGAGTGCCCCGGGCAAGCAGCCGCAAACCAAGCCGGCAACGGTCACTTCGGGACATACTGCAAGCCTGGTATTTGATCTTTTGCCTGAATGAAACAGAAGCTGAAAATAGTATTCATGTGCCTGTATTGCCACTTACGGCAATGCAGGCATTATTGTTTACTAACTTTTTCCTTACATTCAAGCGAATTTGATGTTCGTTTAAATATCGCCCGGCATTTGCAATGTGC
>Ga0265297_10009663_pt1 | contig 12356 bp, 14 predicted proteins | sample Munlanlwell13791_FD_192502 | JGI IMG/M metagenome (GOLD analysis project Ga0265297, IMG submission 192502) | Leachate microbial communities from a municipal landfill in Southern Ontario, Canada - Leachate well 137-91 | ecosystem: Engineered > Solid waste > Landfill > Unclassified | place...
GCTGCGTTTTATCTACGCGGCTATCCCAAATCAATTTTTTCGGAAGTTATGGCGTTGCCGTACCACATTTACGCGCTTATGACGGAAGGCGCTCACCCTCAACAGCAGACTGCGATCGCATATGGCTGCGCGCTGATACTTTTATTTTTAGTATTGCTTGTTTCGACGGTTGCGATTTTTATCCGGCAGAAACAGAGGAGCTATTATGGATGAAGTTGTTAAAATGAAGGCAGAGAACGTTAACTTCTTTTACGGTAAGACCCAGGCATTGAAAGACATTTCCTTAGATATTCATGCCCACAGCGTGACTGCGATTATCGGGCCTTCAGGGTGCGGCAAGTCGACATTTATCAGGTTATTAAACCGCATGAATGACCTTATACCTCACACACAGCTTATCGGAAGGGTGTATCTTGACTGCCAGGATGTCTTTTCGCACGCCGCCGATCCGGTTGAGTTACGTAGGCGTGTGGGGATGGTCTTTCAGAAGCCGAACCCCTTCCCCAAAAGCATTTTTGAAAATATCGCCTACGGCCTACATGTCAATAACATCAAAGATAAGGATTTTGTGGAGACAAGGGTCATTGAATCCTTAAAAAAAGCTGCCCTTTGGGAAGAGGTGCGGCACAGATTGCACGAGAGTGCGCTTAAGCTTTCCGGCGGTCAGCAGCAGCGCCTGTGTATTGCCCGTTGCCTTGCGGTCTCCCCTGAGGTTATTCTTTTCGATGAGCCCTGTGCCAGTCTTGACCCTATTTCAACGGCAAAGATAGAGGAGCTCATACTGGAACTTAAAAAAGAGTACACTATTGTGATCGTGACGCACAATATGCAGCAGGCAGCGCGCGTTGCGGATTATACTGCATTTTTTTTACTCGGGGAACTCATTGAATTTAACAAGACGCAGGAGCTCTTTACTGCGCCTAAAGACAAGAAGACTGAAGCATACATTACTGGGAGGTTCGGTTGATAGTCAAAGACCGCAAAAGGCAAATCGTACAGGAGGTTTCAATAGTATAGCCTTATAGGAGGAACGGATGGAACGGCATTTTGACGAAGAGCTCGCAGATTTAAAGAAGGACCTGCTGGATATGGGTTATTTGGTAGAGCGCGCAATAGGCAATTCTGTTGAGGCATTGCGTACATCAAGCAGTCAGAAAGCGCAGAAAGTTATCATTGAAGATAAAGTTATCGATGAGTGCGAGCTGCATATTGATGAACGCTCCCTCGATTTATTGGCCTTGCGTCAACCTATGGCAGTCGACCTGCGTTTTATCGCAATGACCATGAAAATTACCACTGACCTTGAGCGAATGGCTGATTTGGCAGTGGATATTGCCCAACGGGTGCTTGAGCTTCAAGGCGCACCGTTGCTCAAGCCCCTTGTGGACATACCGAAACTTGCCGTTCTCGCCCAGGATATGGTCAGGGGGACTCTTGATGCCTTTGTTAAAGGCGATGTCAATCTTGCGAAGAAATTGATTTTGCGCGATACAGAAGCAGACGCCCTGCGCAATGCAGTGCAGAACGAACTGATTAACGATTATATTGTCAAAGACAGCTCGACCACCTCCCGCGCCGTGCCCCTCTTGCTCATTGCCCGGCACCTTGAACGCATCTGCGACCATGCAACCAATATCGCAGAAGACGTCATCTACATGGTGGAAGCCAAGGTAGTCAAGCACCATCCTGAAAAACTCAAGAATAATACCTAATCTAGGCTTCGAAGAAGAAGTATGCCCACTCTTGTAAATAAGAAAAAAGACATTTATTTCATATAGATTTTACATAGATTTAACATAGATTTTACACGCCTCCAGTATACTAATTAGTCATACAAAAGGAGGTATAATGCGTAAAATACTCTTTTCCGTAATCATTACTTTTGCTTCTTGCGCATTCGCATTTGCTGCTTCTCATTCCATCCAGATTAAAGGCTCGGATACCATGGTTAACCTCGGCCAGGCATGGGCGGAGAAATATATGGAAGAGAATCCCGCAGAATTTATTGCCGTCACAGGCGGAGGCTCAGGTACTGGAATATCCAGCCTTATCAGCGGCACCTGCGATATCACCATGAGCTCAAGGAATATCAAGGATAAAGAAATTGCGCTAGCGAAACAAAAAGGGATAAATCCCTACGAGATACAGGTTGCCTTAGACGGCCTGGCAGTGGTGGTAAACCAAAAAAACCCTGTTGGTAAATTAACGTTAGCTCAACTTGCCGATATATTTACCGGCAAGATTACCAACTGGAAAGAGGTAGGCGGAGAGGACAAACAGATCGTTATCCTTTCCCGGGAGGTTAATTCCGGTACGCACGTGTATTTTAAAGAACACGTATTAAGAAAAGGCGACCCGAGCGCAAAAGACGAATTTGCGCCTGAGGCGCTATTGCTGTCTTCTTCCCAGGCGATTGCCGATGAAGTGGCCGGCAACCCCAGCGCCATAGGTTATTACGGAATGGGGTATATTTCAGACAAACAAAAGCCTGTCATGGTCGCTAAAGATGAAAAATCGGAATACGAAGCGCCGACCATTGCCAACGTAGTAAACGGCAGATACCCGATATCCAGGCCGCTGTTTCTATACACCAACGGGCAGCCCCAGGGGGTAGTAAAAAAGTTTGTGAATTTCTGCTTTTCCCGGGAAGGCCAGGGTATCGTGTTAGAAACCGATTTTGTCCCTGTGAAAGAATAATGCCTGATGCGTAAATTCAAGGAATATATCATTGAGAAGCTGATCCTGGCAAGCGGATTAGCTTCTATTTTTTTTGTCATCGTTATTTTTTTGTTTTTACTGAAAGAAGGCTTGGCAGTATTTAAGATTGTCACGCCGGCCAATTTTCTTTTCGGGAAAAACTGGTATCCTATCTCAGAGCCCCCGCAGTTAGGCATCTTTCCCTTAATCCTCGGCTCACTTTTAGTTACTTTGGGCGCGGCCATCATTTCTGTGCCTATAGGCATTGCCTGCGCAGTATATATTGCCGAAGTCGCCCCCGTAAGAACGAAAGAAATACTCAAGGCAAGCATAGAATTACTGGCAGCCATACCCAGCGTAGTGCTGGGTTTTATCGGTATGGTAACCCTGGTACCCTGGGTCAAGAGCATTTTTAAATTACCGACAGGCCTCACGGCGTTGTCCGGCTCAATAATGCTTGCCTTTATGGCGATGCCGACAATAGTTTCGATTGCCGAGGATGCGCTGTACTCTGTGCCAAGGTCACATAAAGAGGGCGCGCTTGCGTTAGGCGCTACCCATTGGCAGACAATTTATCGCGTATTATTGCCTGCTGCTTCTTCGGGGATCCTGGCTGCGGTAATGCTGGGTATCGGCAGGGTGATTGGCGAGACTATGGCAGTAATGATGATTACCGGCAATGCTGCACTCATGCCCCATAGTTTTCTGCAACCGGTACGGACCCTGACTGCGACTATCGCTGCGGAAATGGGTGAAGCAGTGGTCGGCAGCGAACACTATTTTGCATTATTTGCGATAGGTATCGTATTATTTGTTATTAGTTTTGCGATTAACATAACAGCAGACCTATTTTTACACAGGAAACGATAATGAGGAACCCGCAAAGAACAGAAAAAATCGCTTTTTTCTTCCTCTTCCTGGCAACGCTTGTCATCGCCCTTCCCGTGGGGCTTGTTGTTATTATCATCATCTCAAAAGGGCTGCCTGCAATAAACTGGCAGTTCCTTAGCGATATCCCCAGGCAGGGTATGCGTTCAGGCGGCATCTTCCCGGCAATTATGGGGACCGTATACCTGGTGACAGGGGCAATAATTTTTGCGCTGCCCATTGGCTTATTAGCAGCGGTTTACTTAAGCGAATACGCCAAAGATAATCTGTTAACGCGCGTGATTAAGCTGGCTATCGTCAATCTTGCCGGGGTGCCTTCGGTGGTCTACGGGCTTTTTGGTTTGGCGCTATTTGTCGTATTTTTTAAATTCGGTGCTTCCATCCTTTCAGGCTCGCTTACCTTAGGCATTATGATCCTTCCGATTATTATCACCGCCTCGCGCGAGGCCCTGGAAAGCGTGCCGTATTCTTTCCGTGAAGTAAGTTATTCGCTCGGCGCAAGCAAATGGCAGACTATCCGGCATATCGTTCTGCCTAATGCCATCCCGGGAATCCTTACCGGCACTATTCTGGGGCTGGGCAGGGCAGCAGGAGAAACCGCGCCCATCTTGTTTACCGTCGCCGCATTCTATTTACCGCAACTGCCCAAATCTATTTTTGACCAGGCCATGGCATTGCCTTACCACCTCTATGTAATTTCCACGCAGGTGCCTAATGTCGATGAAAAGATACGCTACGCAACGGCATTGGTGCTATTAGTCTTGGTGTTATGTATGAACCTTGTCGCGATACTTATACGCTATCAGTTTAGGAAGAGAAAGAAATGGTAAAATTTAATATCGAGGGTTTAAACATCTGGTTTGGGCAGATTCATTCGATTAAAGAGCTGCGTATGGAAATATATGCCAATGAGATCTTAAGCGTGATAGGCCCGGCTAACAGCGGTAAGACTACGTTCTTGCGCATGCTCAACCGCCTCAACGAGTTGGAAATGAATTTCAGCATGAAAGGCAAAGTGGAATTTGACGGGCAGGGCATTTTTACTTTTGATACAGAGGTGTTACGTAAAAAGATAGGCATGGTGTTTGCACTGCCCTTGCCGCTGCCGTTGTCTATATTTGGCAATGTGGCCTACGGGGCCAGGATGCATGGGGTGCGTCAGAAAAAGAAATTAGAGGATATCGTTGAGAAGGCACTGCAAGAGGCCTATCTTTGGGATGAGGTAAAGGACAGGCTTGGGGCTTCCGCATTTAAATTATCCGGCGGACAACAACAGCGCCTCTGTATTGCCAGGACGCTTGCGGTTGAGCCGGAGGTAATTTTATTCGATGAGCCATGTTCGGGGCTTGACCCGATATCAACGGCAAAAGTAGAAGAGGCTATGCGTAAATTAAAACAACACTACTCATTGGTCCTTGTCACCAATAACGTAAAACAGGCAGCCAGGGTCGGGGACAGGACCGCATTCTTCTTAAGCGGCGAACTGGTTGAAATAGACAAGACAGAAAAAATATTTACTATGCCTTCGGATACGAGGACCGATGAGTATATCAGGGGGAAATTCGGATAAACATGAAGATTGAAACCAAAAACCTTAACCTTTGGTACGGGACATTTCAGGCGCTTAAAGAAGTGAATGTCGCTTTCCAGGAAAAGCGCATTACGGCAATCATAGGCCCTTCGGGTTGCGGCAAGTCAACTTTGCTGCGCGTGTTCAACCGCATGAATGACCTCATTGAAGGCGTGCGTACGTCAGGCGAAGTCTTCATAGACGGGGTCAATATCATTGACCACGCAGCAGACCTTGTGTCCTTGCGCAAGCAGGTAGGCATGGTGTTTCAGAGGCCCAATCCCTTCCCGCTTTCGGTGTATGAAAATATTGTATTTGGCCAGCGGATACATGGTGCGATGAGTAAGGGCGCCCTCGATGAAGTGGTGCAGCAAAGCTTAGAGTCGGTATTGTTGTGGGATGAATTAAAAGACAGGCTCAACGAGTCGGCGATGGGGCTTTCCTTAGAACAAAAACAGAGGCTCTGTATTGCCAGGCTCATTGCAGTGCAGCCGGACATTGTGCTTATGGATGAGCCTTGCTCTACCTTGGATCCTCAAGCGACCCAAAGGATAGAAGAATTAATGCGGGAGCTTAAGAAAAATTATACTATAATAATCGTGACGCACAATATGCAGCAGGCAGCACGCGTTTCCGATGACGCGGGTTTTATGTTGTTGGGGGAACTGGTAGAATTCGCAAAGACCGAAGACGTCTTTACGAAACCGAAAGACAAGCGCACGGAAGATTATATAACCGGCAAATACGGATAGGGGGGGCCAATGCAGCGCCATTTTGACGATGAATTAAAAGAATTACACAAAGAAGTACTAACGATGGGCGTGCTCGCCCAGGAAGCGATATTTAAGTCAGTTGAAGCACTGAAAAACCGCGATAAAGCGCTTGCCCAGGAGGTGATAGATGCTGACAGTCGCGTTGATGAACTGGAACTTGTAATTGACGAACGTTGCGTTGATCTCATTGCCCGCTATCAGCCACTGGCCGGAGATTTACGTTTTGTCACCATCGGCATGAAGATCAATGCGGAACTCGAACGCATTGCCGACTTAGCAGTTGATATTTCGCAACGCGTCCTTGAGGTAGCAGACAAGCCGTTGCTGAAGCCCCTCATTGATATCCCCAAACTTTCTTCTATCGCGCAACAGATGGTCAAAGATGCCATCGATGCCTTTATCAACAAGAACGTAGGGTTGGCAAGAAAAGTTGTCCTCTCTGATCCCCAGGCAGATTCACTTCGTAATGAAGTCCAGCGGGAACTGGTCAACGATTATATGACGCGCGACGGTAAAACCGCTGACCGCGCCGTGCCCCTCTTGCTCATTGCCCGGCACCTTGAACGCATCTGCGACCATGCAACCAATATCGCAGAAGACGTTATCTATATGGTGGAAGCCAAGGTGGTCAAGCACCGGCCTCAGGAGCTATAGCCATAGAAGGGACAATCCGCTAAAAACACCATCCTATTTTGTTTGCTTCGCAAGACTTTCTGTGTTACATTAATACACTATGGAGAGCCAAGAAAAGAAACAGGTTAAGTTAACCAGCCGGCTGCGTAATTACTTCTTCGCCGGCCTCCTGATTACCCTTCCGGTATTTTTAAGCCTCTATATACTCTACATACTTTTTGGCTTTGTAGACGGCATCTTGGGCAAGTTTATCAATATCTATGTCCAGGAGCGCTGGGGTTTTTATATCCCCGGCTTAGGGCTGTTTCTGTTTTTACTGATAATTATATTCGTAGGTTTCACAGGCACGCTTCTTGCGGGCAAGGGGCTGCACCGGTTTTTTGACAAATCCATCAGCCGTTTTCCGTTGCTCAATATCATTTATCCCTCGCTGAAACAGGTGGTCTCTATTTTGTTTTCAAAGGAGAACCTCGCGTTTAAAAAAGCGGTGTTAATCGAATATCCCTTTAAGGGCAATTGGACACTCGCTTTTATCACCAATAAAGGTTTTGAAGAGGCGCAGAAGAAGACAGGCCAGGACCTGTTGAATGTGATCGTGCCTATTGCCCCTAATCCTACTTCCGGCATCATTGTGTTTGTCCCCCGTAAAGACGTAATCATGCTCGATATAAGTATTCAGGACGCAATGAAGTTGATTATTTCCGTCGGGGTGCTTAATCCCTCCGGTTCCCTTGAGCCGCCCGCAAAAGAACCGTAAGCAAAACCATATGCGCGTACGCAAAGATATAATGTTGGCAGGGGCGTTGTGTGGTGTAGTATGCCTGTCTTTGCCCGGTTACGCAGGCCCGCTCTATGAGTCAGAGAGCGTACTCCTCTCTCTGCAGGGTTATTTTAGGAATGACGTAGTCAATTTCAGCAATACAGTGGATTTAGACAGTGGCAATCATGATGACAAAACAACCTACCTGGGCATCGATTATAGCATCAGCACACTCCTTGAATTCAAGAACGAAGGACCGAAGCTGTATTTGAAATTAGAACGCAACGGCCCCACAGATTACGATGCGCCGCTGTTGGTGCATAATACACTGATGACCAGCGGCGGAATAATCGAGCGGTACCGTAACGACGAGCTCCTGCCGCAGGTGGAAGAATTTTGGATAGATATGCCGTTGTCCGGCATAGCCAGGCTTAAGACAGGGCTTTATACCTATGCGGTGGGAAACGGCCTTAGCCTAAACGGAAGTTACGAAAACTTCGGAGCGTCCCTTTATAAGGAATCGGAGCATTTGTCGTGGCGGTTTTATTATTGCCGCCCCGACGTTGTGTACAAAAATCATTTAGGCCCGCGCATCCGTCAGGATGAAGAGCAGGGCGTGCTATATAACCACAACTCCTCAAATTTTTTTGCCGCGGACTTAAAATATACTGCGGATAAAAACACCTTTTGGCCCTATGTAGGGGTGTTGTCGGATTATACTTCTTCCGGCAAAAGGGATAATAAATTCACTACACCGGTAAAGAGAGATATCCTGGGGACATTCGGTCTGGGCTTTACCAGGGAAGATAACGCATATGTGTTCAGGACGGAGTTTGCGCATAACTTCGGAGAGGCACAAAGCGCAGACCCGGCGTACAAAGACATCGCTCATACCGGCTACTTGTTCTACGCAGACATAGATTACATGCTGAATAAGTTTATCCCGACTGCGGGCATCCTTATTTCTTCGGGTAACAAGGTAACCCCTGAAATGGCTCAGGACAGCACTGTAGCCGGCAGTAAAAACCGCGCATTCAGCTGTTTTTCTCCCCTCAATAATAATCTGGGCGATTCGCTGGGACATTGCCATACTGATTTACGGCCTATTGTTGCCAGCGGGGCGGGTTACGGCCTCAATTACGGCGTTCCCAGGCCGGGGACCTTTGCCTCCTCCGACCTCGATAATCTGATTATGCCTTCCGTAGGGTTTGATTATAATGCCACAGATAAGCTTACCGTCGGACTCTACGGGTTTTATCTGAGGTCATTTACACGCCCGGTGGGGACATTAGACGGCCAGGCACGATATTTATCGCGTGAATTAGGGTATGAAGCGGACATATACATTGATTACCAGGCAACAAAAGAAGTATTGGTCAGTGTGTTGGGCGGGTATTTTATTCCCGGGAGGTATTATAAGGAGCACAGAGACGATGCCGCAGGAAGCCTCTTGAGCCCGTTTGTCAGGGGAGATGGCAGCGCAGATCCTGCGTTTCAACTGGAACTGGCAGTAGAAATCACCTTTTAGCAAGGAGTAGCGCATGATTACTATCGAAGAATTCAGGAAATTAGAATTAAAGGTGGCGGAAATTAAAGAAGTAAATGACCATCCTAATGCCGACAGGCTATATGTGATTACCCTTGACGCGGGGGAAGGCATGACAAGGCAGGTGGTGGCAGGGATAAAAAATTCCTATACGAAAGAAGAACTTGTTGGCAAGCAGGTGGTGGTTGTCGCCAACCTTGTACCGGCGCTCTTTCGGGGCGTTGAGAGCAACGGGATGGTCCTTGCGGCTTCCGACGAGAGCGGCATCCGCGTCATTATGCCGGAGAGAAAAGTGGCATTGGGCAGTACGGTAAAATGATCAAACAATTCGTTCCCCAAAAAATATGCCTTTCCTGCCAGGGGTGTTGCCGCTTTGCGGAGGCTAAAAGCGTATGGTCTGTGCGCTTGCTGAAAGAAGAGAAAAAGAGGCTACGCCTTGCCGCGTATGACCTTCCGCTTATCCCTGCCTCTGCGCACCAGCCGTATGTATGCGTCTTTTTTATGCCCTGTAAAAATAAATGCCTTGAGTATGCAACGCGGCCTTTTGAATGCCGGCTGTATCCTTTTTTGCTCAACCGTTTCGGCAACAAGGTGGTCCTGGCAGTGGATACCCATTGCCCTTTTGTGCAAAAAACCATACATAGCAAAAAATTCAGTTCGTATGCCGCCTATCTTGCAAAACTGTTTCTGACCGGGCCATATCTGGCGTTACTCAAAGATAATGTCCATATCGCAGGGTGCTATCCCGACGCAGTAAACCTCAAAGAACTTTTTTCGCTTACATGAAAGTTGCACTCAGGGAATTGAAGCTTAAAGACAGGGGCGTATTTGAGAAGCACCTGCGTTTTTCGCAGCATGAGCTTTCGGTGTATGCATTTGAGAATATCTATATCTGGAGGGGGCTTTTTGAAATCCGCTGGGCGCTTATCGCAGGGGCACTGTGCGTATTTTTTAAAGACGCAATAGGCTGCTTTTTGTATCTTGCTCCTTTGTGCCGGAAGATGCCGCAGGGGGGCCTGCAGAAAATTTTTTCTGTGATGGATATGTACAATAAAAACCCGGCGTTTTCCCATATCGAGAATATCGAGGAAGCCGATCTTGCGGCATTTCCTCCTGATACCTATCGGATAAAGGCAAAGGGAGTTGAGTTTGTTTGCAAAAGGACTGATTTGGCAGGTTTAAAAGGCGATGCCTTTAAATCCAAACGCTGGGCAGCCAATTATTTCACTTCCCATACCGATAGAATAGAGTACGTTACGTATACGGATGCGCTTAAGGCTGCGTGCCTGCGCCTGTACGAGGAGTGGGCGACGGGCCGCAGGCAGGACCATACCGACCCTCTGTATCGGGCGATGCTTGAAGATAACTACTCCGCGCTGCAAGTGCTCCTTAAGGATTTCCGCCATTTCAAGTTCCTGGGACGTGTAGTAAAGATAGGGGGAAGGGTGCAAGCCTTTACCTTTGCATTCCCGCTTACTCAAAAGACACTTTGCGTCGCGTATGAAATCGCCAACCTGGATTACAAGGGTCTTGCCCAGTTTATGTTCAGGCAATTATGCCGAGAATTGAGCGAATACGAGTACATCAATATTATGGATGATTCAGGGCTTGAGAGTCTAAGGCAGGTAAAGCTTTCGTACCGCCCTCTACGGTGCGCGCCGAGTTTTATTGTTACCAGATACCATGGATAAAAAAATAGACGAAGCAGAATTTATTATATTCGACACCGAGACCACCGGGCTCAACCCGGAAGCAGGTGACAGGATCGTAGAGCTGGCAGCGATACGCTGGAGGGCCGGAAAAGAAATTGCGCAATTTGAGACATTCCTCGACCCGAAAAGGCCTATTCAGGATGCTGCTTTTGAGGTCAACAGGATTACGCCGCAGATGCTTCAAAATGCTCCCGAAGCCAAAGACGTCATGCCTCGCTTTCTTGCGTTTATAAAAGGTGCCTGTATCTGTTCGTACAACGCGGCATTCGACCTAGGTTTTATCAACAGTGAATTAGGCAGGCTTGGTTTGACGCTTCCGAAAGGAAGCATGGTGGTAGATGTCCTTAAGATGGCGCGCAGGTTGCTGCCCGGGCTTGAGCGCTACGCGCTGTGGTTTGTTGCAGAGAAAATGGGCGCAACACACATGCAAGAGCATCGTGCGCTTTCCGATGTGAAACTTACCCTTGAAGTATTCGAGAAGTTCCTTGCGCGCCTTAAGCCCAAAGGCGTCCTGGATACGCTGCATCTGGTGAGCCTTTTTGGCGTTAATTCTGAACTCTGGGAAGAGGTGAATGGACAGAAGATAGCCAAGATACAGGAAGCAATTGACTTGGGGCTTGCAATTAAGATACAATATCTTTCAAATGCGATGGTTGCGCTTTCAGAGCGCCAGGTGGTCCCTAAGGAGGTCACCCGCGACAAAGGCAGGGCGTATCTAGTAGGCCATTGTTGTTTAAGGAACGAAGAGAGGACCTTCAGGATAGATAATATTATCAATTTAGAGGTGGTCAAGACAGGAAAATGAAAAAAGAACCACTGTTACATACAAAAGCTGTTTTTATACAGAAGATTTTAAGCATGCTGTTTTGGTCTTTTGCCTTATCCGGCTGCGCACTGCATTCAGATATATCCCGGGCCCGTATGTATGGCAAAAACGCAGAGGCATCTTACCGGCACGCAGTCGCATACTATCGCAGGGCGATTGCGCAGGCAAAGGCTCCTGAAATACTCCGGCTTGAATTGGGCAGGTTGTATTATGACCACGGGGAATTTAAGGCTGCGATAGCCCAGCTTAAGGGTGCCGAAACCGCCGTCTCGCAAAAACTGCTGGGCATCGCGTATTACCGAATCGGTGATTTTGCCGATGCGCTAGAGGTATTCGGCAAACAGGAGCCCAGCGACGACGAATACCGTTATTATTATGGGCTCGCTTCGGAAAAACTCAATCTGTTCGACCAGGCGATTGCGCTTTACCGCAAGGTAGCTTCCCCAGAATTCCTGCCCTTTGCATTGCAGCGGCTCAGCCTTATTGAAAAAGAAGCCAAAGGCGCGCACATCATACAGGATAAAGATCAAGGTATCGCGCAGCTGTTGCAAAACGCACCTCCTGCCGAAAAGTATCCCCAGGCAGGGGCACTGGTGTTGTTAAGCGATGAGAAAATTGAGGTCACCGAAGAAAATACGCAGACGTTTCAGCTCCACTACCTCATTAAGGTCCTTAATGAGCGCGGCAAGGAATCTTACTCTGAGGTGCACGTCGGTTACGATTCTACCTACGAGAAAGTAGAACTGGAATATGCGCGGACCATAAAACCCGACGGCACGTTTGTGGAGGTGGGGAGCCGTCACCTGCGCGACGTATCCAGGTATCTGAATTTCCCTCTTTACAGCAATGCGCGGGTTTTTATTATATCTTTTCCGGAAATAAGCGATGGGGCAGCTATCGAATATAAGATTAGAGTCCGGCGCAACCGCCTGATCAATGAGGAGGATTTTG
>Ga0265297_10009664_pt1 | contig 12355 bp, 7 predicted proteins | sample Munlanlwell13791_FD_192502 | JGI IMG/M metagenome (GOLD analysis project Ga0265297, IMG submission 192502) | Leachate microbial communities from a municipal landfill in Southern Ontario, Canada - Leachate well 137-91 | ecosystem: Engineered > Solid waste > Landfill > Unclassified | place...
CCTGGTAACTTCCTGGTAACTTCCTGGTAACTCCCTGGTAACTCCCTGGTAACTTCCTGGTAACTTCCTGGTAACTTCCTGGTAACTTCCTGGTAACTTCCTGGTAACTTCCTGGTAACTTCCTGGTAACTTCCTGGTAACTTCCTGGTAACTTCCTGGGTACCCTATTCAGCACAGCTACGTTGATGCCACCCTCTTTTCTCACATCATATTTTGTATCGGTTAAAATCAAAACAGATTCAGTTAATATTCCGGAGAGTCGTACATTTTCTAATTCCAGGAATATCATGCCGAAATTTTTTACCGTCGATCTTTTTGCCGGATGCGGAGGCATTAGCGAAGGGTTTCATCAGGCCGGGTTTGATTCAATAGCCCAAGTAGAGATGCATGGTCCCGCATGTGAAACCCTAAGAACCCGTCAGATTTTTTATGAACTGGGAAACCAGCGAAGAACCGATTTATACGAAGAATATGTCCGTGGTGCGATCACTCGGGAGAATATTTTTTCTGAATTTGAAGATATCCGGAAAGCTGTATTCCACCGGGTTATCCAAGAAACACTTAGTGAAGATTCTATACAATCGGTAATTGGAAAAATCCGGGACAGCATGAACTTTCATGAAGCGAAAAAAATTGACGTTTTTCTTGGTGGACCGCCGTGCCAGCCGTACTCAATAATTAACCGTGCAAGGATTCTGAAAAATGGAGACGCTCTTGGCAGGAATTATTTGTATGAGCATTATCTTAGGTTGATGCGTGAATTCCGACCGGATGTTTTTATTTATGAAAATGTTCCCGGGCTTTTCTCGGTAAGAGACAGGGGTCAGAAAATTTTTGAAAAATTGCTGGATGATTTCAGAGATCTGAACCCTGCATATGAAATTATTCCACCGCTGCATCTTGTGTCAAAAGATCCTCATAGTTATATCCTAAACAGTGCAGATTTTGGTGTACCTCAGACACGGAAAAGGCTGATTCTCATCGGGTACCGTCAGGATCTGGAACAGAAGAATGAAAAAATCAGAGAAATTTTTGAAAAACTCAGACAATCTAGAAAAAAACCTGATGAGTATCTGACCGTATGGGATGCTATTGGCGATCTCCCCCAAGTGAAACCCGGTAATGGGGATGATAGGTTTTTCGGGCAGTACCCGAAAAAAATTGAGATCAGCAATTATCAGAAAAAAATGAGAATATCTTCCCCAGGTATCCTCAATCACCGGGCGAGAACCCATATGCCCAGCGACCTTGATCGGTACAGATTCTTTATTCAGTACTGGAGAGATAATAGAAAACCCGCAACCCTTCCCGATCTTATCAGACAGTGGCCGGCATTTTCTCCCAATCATGAAAATCTCGAAGAATATGTAGACCGGTTCAAGGTCCAGTGGTGGACAAAACCGGCATCGACGATCACCGCTCACATTTCAAAAGATGGTCATTACTTCATCCATCCAGATATCAAACAATGCAGATCCTTCACGGTCCGAGAGGCTGCCCGCTGCCAATCATTCCCGGATAATTTCTTCTTTGAAGGTCCGAGAACCGATCAGTTCCGGCAGGTCGGTAATGCGGTACCTCCAATGCTTGCCCAATCAATCGGGATGGCGGTTAGGGACGAGCTGAAAAATATATACTCATAATTCAGATTTCACGGGATTTTTCGATCATTTTTGATATCACTTTTACAATAGCATCGGGGTTTTTTCGGACATCATGTTCCCAGAAACGAAACACTGTCCATCCTTCATCCTTCAACCGTTCATCGACTTTTTTATCCCGATCAACATTGGACTGGATTTTTTTCATCCAGAATTCCTTGCGGGTTTCCGGCTCCTGAAAACAGACCGGGCATTTATGCCAGAAACAGCCGTCAATGAAGATTGCGATTTTCTTTTTTGTGAATACAATATCAGGTTTGCCAGGTAGATTGTAATGGATCCGGTAGCCTCTGATACCTTGTGACCAAAGGATTTTTCGGAATATTATTTCCGGTTCCGTGTTTTTTCCATGTATGCAGGACATGTTGTGTTTACGTTGTTCCGGTGTGAGAACATCTGTCATTGAAGATCAATCAACAACGAAGTTAAATAAAATTACTAATCCGTGTGTGGATATCAGAGTATTCTGAATGTCAGAAAACAATATTTATAAGTTTACAAAGTTAGTCTAAATCAGGTGAATCCGGAATGCGAGATATTTACCTGTCAGAATTAATAAAAGAAATTCGTGGTCCCAGATATGGCACAAATGAGATACTTAACTCAAATCCTTATACCGAATATGTGACTGGAGTAATCATACCAAAAAGCTGTAAAACTGCAGAACCTGTTCCAGATTCTGAATTAATCCGACCAGAAAATGATGATACTCGTAGTGAAGATGGTGAAGCTGGAATAGACTATACATTCTCTATTCCAAGTGAATTGGATCCGCAAATGAAGCCAAAATCTTTTGGTGTATCCTTTATGATTGATGGATCCTCCCCTGAATTTGATATTTGCATCTCTTGGGCTCGGTATAAAAAAATCATTAATGATAAGGAAATCCATACTGAAAAGAATCCCTCTCCAAATAACCAAATAAATTGGCAACGATGTCCTTATTTGAAGATCATCAATCTTAATATTCAAAATAATATTAATGAGGACATCCCCGTCTACGAAAAAGATGACGGAAAAATTATCATAAATACCAGGGTTATATCGTTAGAGGGAAACATCAGCCATATTATTATCAGTCTTGTGAATGATCTGAAAGTTGTTGATTGTAAGGGAGAGGAAATAACAAGTGCCTCAATCTTTCAACCGTCAATACGAGTAAATATTAAAGGTGATTGTAAGCTCGTCTCTGATGAGTCAGAAAAAAAGACCATACTTGAATATCTTTACAAGGATCAACCCGTTCTCGCAAGAGGACATATGTGCTCAGCAGTCTGGAAATCCGTTGATTTCCAAGAGCATCTTGATCCGGCTCTAATATGGCCAGAAAGTGAAGGTTTTACAGAGGCATCCGATTTTATTCACTGTGATGTCCGATCAGAGTTCATACCCTTACATCCCACACCGTCCCCGGATTTCAGTTGGAATGAGTCAGGTTCAGATAACTCACCAATTTTTTCAGCATATAGACTTTCAGAAATGTGGTGTGTTGAGGAAATTGATCGTTATCTGACTCCACTTACACTAGCATATCAGAAATGGATCGCTGATAATGAAGCAGCCTTGGAAAGCGGACGCTACGAAAAGAGTAAGATAAGTGCTGATATCATTCAAAGCCAAAAAACCGGATTAAATCGATTAAAAAAAGGGATTGAGTGCATAAAGCAACATGAGGATGCCAGGATTGCATTTTGTTTTGCGAATCGGGTGATCTGGCTGCAGAACCTTTGGAAAAAGAGAAAAAGCATTCATAATTCAACCAATGAGGATTTCCACTGGCGACCTTTCCAGCTTGCTTTTTTTTTGACATGTGTAGAGTCACTTCACAATAAGAATTCCAATTACCGCGATGTTTTGGATTTGCTCTGGGTTCCAACCGGTGGGGGGAAAACAGAATCTTATCTGGCAATTATGGCATTCACAATTGCTTTACGGCGCAGGAACTCCACAACAGGGGCCGTTGACTCGATCTTCAATAATTCCGGTGGTGGGGTTTCAATAATTACCCGATATACCCTGCGTTTATTAACCGTGCAACAATTCCGACGTACGCTTCTTATGATCCTAGCTGCAGAATATCTTCGGGTCGTTGAATGCAAGGGCAAAAAAGGATGGAGGCCACAGCAGTGTCCAGTCGATAATGACTGGATATATGGAGAGATTAGGTTTTCCGCTGGAATGTGGGTGGGTGGAGCCGTCTCTCCAAACCATCTAAGAGGAGACGATGGTGCAATATTAGCCCTAATGTCAACACCCCAAAAAGGGGAACCGGCTCAGATCGTAAAATGTCCTGTTTGTGGCTCCTGGCTTTCGATTCCTCGTGCAGGTCTTTCTGAGGGGAATAATATCTTTTATCTCATTATCCGCTCCGAGAAGGATAAAAAAACTCTTTCAGTAACTCTGGAAAATTATCAGTATCCGGATTCTATAAGAAAAATTCAACTCATTGAAAGTGAACTACCTGACCATTATTTTGTGCTGAAGATTGATCTGATCTCTTCAACAAAAATTCAGGAAATTCAATTTGATCAATCGATACAGACTCTTGGGAAAAAAATTGGTTTCAATTCTGTCTCCTTCCGCCCTTCACGTCCGGGGTACTTCCCCGTTCCTGCTGAACCCGGGAGAAGAACTGACCGTTACTTAGACTTTGAAATTTTTTGTCCAAATCCCGGTTGTGATCTTAATAAAATTGAATCTTGGGCAGAGGGAACTCCCTGCTCTGGGAGCGATGTAAAGATTGGAAGCGCCGGCTTATTTCTTCAGTCGCCCCATATACCATTTTCCGGAAGGAAATGGATGCCAATTCCGGCATATACAACAGATGAGCAAATCTACCATCACTGTCCGACAGTAATTATCAGTACTGCAGATAAAATCGCCAGACTTGCATTCGAACCCAGAGCCGGCTCGATGTTTGGTGCAGTGAGCAGGTATAACCGGTATTATGGATTTCTTCGTGGCGATGCAGAAGAATTTCTCCCAACGCAATACGTAAAAGGGGCCCTTCAACAAAAAGACACTGTAGATGTGAAGCCGTTTCTGCCTCCGGATTTGATTGTGCAGGACGAACTTCATCTGATGGATGGTCCGCTTGGGAGTATGTTTGGTCTGTATGAAGCAATTGTTGATGGACTTATCCGGCATTCTAGTGGCAGACCAAAATATATTGCTTCTTCAGCAACCGTCAAACGTGCTGAAGATCAGGTAGAATTGCTTTTTAATCGGAAAACTTTTCAATTCCCTCCAAATGGACTGACGTATAAAGATAGTTTCTTTATCAAATTTCCAAATCCGGAAAAAGCATGGGATGAACATTACCCCGGAAAAATTTACCTGGGAATGTATGCACCCGGGATGGGCCCCCTCACACCGATAATCAGAATCTGGTCGAGAATTCTCAAAACAGGATTGGATCTTCAAAATGAGGAAAAAATCAACAATTTCTGGACACTTGTTGGCTTTTTTAATTCAGTGAGGGAACTCGGGGGTAACAGAGCATTATACCGGGAAGACATTGTTGAGAGGTTGAAATATATCTCAGATACAACTCCAAGAACACTTGACGCTGAAAAAGTGATCGAATTGTCAAGTCGTATCAACTCGACCGATATCCCTCAAATTTTAGAGGATCTTGAACAGGGAAAAATGCGCCCCCATAATGAAAATCCGGATGCGATTTTTACTACTTCAATGTTTGGAACAGGTGTAGATATTCCCCACCTGTCACTAATGGTTGTCAACGGACAACCTAAAACCACGTCCCAGTATATTCAGGCTACGGGCCGTGTTGGAAGAGAACATGGGGCACTTGTAACCATTTTTTACAAAGCAGGACGACCACGTGATCTCAGTCATTATGAGATATTCATGGGATATCATAATCGGATAAACCTCTCTGTTGAACCAGCATCTGTTGCTCCTTTCTCCAGAGGGTGTCTCGATCGCGCTGCCGGCCCGGCAATGGTCGCGTTTCTCCGGAACATGAGAAAACCTGTCATCCATTGGGAGTCCTCCAATGGTCATATTATTGACACAAAAGATGCAAGAACGGATTTGGCTGAGTTCCTACGGGTTTGTTTTGAAAACCGTGGGACAAATCAATCTGATACTGTTGAATTTCTTAAATCACAATTTGATATGTGGGAAAAATGTTCCGGGGAAATTGGACCTGGAACCCTTCTGAAATTCTATGAATATACACTTTTTCAACGGGCAACGAATCATGTCGTTCTTGGCGATCCAGCACATGAATTAAAAGAGAACTTAAAGACTGTATTCAAAAATGCCCCCCAATCCCTGAGAGATATTGAAGAGACAACAAGTTTTGAGGTGTGAAAATGGTAAGGGAATACCAACCAATAAGTCGTTCCCAATTTGTATTAACATACGGTCCGGGTTCGATTATTGAATCAAAAAATGGCCCGCGGCTGATTCCAAAATTATATCCCGGTCTTGGAGAGTTTTTCAATCCCTCCACATTTCAAAGATTTGAGATCTTAGATGTTCGTCTCTGTAAATATATTCAGAAAAATTCCCAGGTTGAAGACCGGTGCAGAATTCTCTCTCTTCCCTCTAATGCGGGTCTTGAAAAACAACAAAATTTCAGGGTATATTCCACGCAAATCTTCCCTACCTGGAGGATCTGTTATGGAAGACTTGAGGGACGAAAACATGATCCGGTTCTTTACAATGGTCCTGAATGTCCAGTCTGTAAATCTGGTGTTGATTCAGGTGCTGTCAGGTTTGTAGCAGCATGTCCTGACGGTCATCTTGATGATGTTGATTGGCATTACGCAGTTCATAAAAAAAGAACTTGTAAACCTCGTTATTATTTGTGGAATGCATCCGGAAGTTCACTTGCAAATATTGAGATTACATGTCCGGATTGTGGTGCCAAAACGAACATGCAGGAAATTTATAAATTGAAGTTTAGATGTTCCGGAAGATTTCCTGAAAAAGAACGTCCTTCAAGCAATACTTCTCCTTACTATACATCACCACTTCGTCCCGGAAATTGCAGTAAAGATATGCGTATAACTCAGCGACAATCTACATCCCTTCGTATGTCAGAAACTGTAACTCTCCTGACCATTCCAAAATATGATAACACGATTTCAAGAATTCTTCAACAAAACCGTGTCTCATCCGGCTTAAATATGATATTAGATGCTCCTATCAAATTCGTAGAAAATGACAAAGAAAAATTCATCAAATGGATTACAACCGGCCTCACTAAGAACGGTGTGTCCAAAGAATCTTTGGATATTATCATATCCGAAATTCAAGTCGCTGGAATTGGTAAATTCCTTAACCTGTTTAAGCAGTTAAATTCTGATGAGCGATCATTTCTTGATCTTATCTACGAAGAGTATGAATCGCTTTTGTCTGGTGCAGGAAGACCCACTGATAATTTTGTAATGGATAACTGTGAACCGGTACTAACACTTCCGGAATCTATTATCCCATCTCTCAATGTTTATCCAATAAGAAAAATCCGAACAATCACGGTTCAAACCGGATACAGGAGAATGGTTGCGCATGCTGATAAAAATGATACAAAAAAAGTATCCACAGCGGTTCATTTAGAGCAGGATTTCTGGTATCCCGGTTTCGAAGGATTCGGAGAGGGTCTTTTCATTACATTCGCCGAGAGTCAGTTTCCAAAAATTTTGGATGAAACTGCTTATAAAAACTGGAAGGATCACGATAAAACAAAAAATCAGGATAAAACCGATTGGGCAGATATCTGTACATTACCAGAATTTGTATGGCTACATACACTCTCACATGCACTGATACGGGCGGTCTCGGAGTATACAGGGTATTCAGCCGCTTCACTTCGCGAACGCATCTATCTCTCACGAGATCAGAAAACCGGGGGTATCCTGATATATAACACAACTCCGGGTCAGGATGGGGGTATGGGAGGTCTCACGGGAATAGCAAAAACATTTTCTCCCGTAGTAAAAACAGCGGAAGAGATTATTAAAATTTGTTCAAATGATCCATTATGTTGTGACCAGAAAAATCCACTGAAAATCTTAATGGAGCGGCTTGTTACAGCTGTTTATTGATTTCTGAAACCTCGTGTGAACACAGAAATCTTTGGCTCGACCGGCATCTTTTATTGAAAACGGGGGATTAAAAAATTGTTTGTAAATGTTACCCCGGTTGCAACAGGAGATGTTTGGATCGGGTATGGGGTAAGATCGTTTCATTCTGTCATAGGTGAATTAATCTCTACTGCAAAAACAGAACTTGTCATGACCGCTTATCTGCTTACTTCTAATGAGATAGTGAATGATTTACGGGGAGCTCTTTCCCGCGGTGTAGCAGTAACAATTTATCTTTATGATGATGAGAAAAAAATCACGAATACGGATGCGGTAAGTACCATCTTCAAATTACAAACGGAATATCCGTATCTCAAAATCTGCATTATCAAAAACAGAGTATTACATGCAAAAATCCTTGTGGCGGATGGCAAGAAGGTTCTAGCAGGTTCCGCAAACTTTACACAACCTGCAATGGTGAGCAACTATGAGATGGGTTTTTTAATTGAAGATCCGACGATATCAGGACAAATAATTATGCTTATCCAAAAAATGGGGACTGAATGAGAGAATATTTCCATTTTTGTTTTACCTGCCCTCAATGTCATGAACCATTCAAAAGTTCGGGTACTACTGTTTCTCATTTATCCATTATCAATAATGATATCTTGATCTGTTCTGAATGCAAAACGGAATTTCATCCGTATGTAAATTTTCCAAACCTTTTTTTCCCATTCAGTGGACATCTCAATCGGAAGGGACTGCCCAAAATATCGCCTAATCCCCGGAATTTTCCATTATTTTGGAAGGTTGTGATTAATGAAATTGAAAAAAAATATGTGGAATGGGCAATACAAAAACCCATAGGTATTTTCCTTATTACTTGGCCGTGGCCAGATGTACGTTTTCTTCCGGTTTTATTAACTGAATATTGTATCTCCTCTCCAGATGAGAAGATTGTTGTAATCGGGGATTATGATGGATTATCAGAAGTGAAAAAAATAATTAGTACTCCTACCCTTTTTGAAATACTTAATAAAACAGTATTTATTGATAATCCGGCTCCTGCTTCAGAGGGACTAAAGAAAGAAATGATAATACTCAAGAAAAACCATTCTCTCCTGTTTGAACAAAAAAAAGTTGTGTCTGTGAAATATCGAAAATTCGGTTCAGGGAAAATTGAAACGTACATCTGTCCACACTCTTTAAAAAAATGTTCAAATGAAGTAAAAAAAGATGCATCTGATGAAAATTTTGGAAAAAGTTATCTTCGAACTATCACTCATAAAAAGATCAATGGAATGGAATCTCAAGGATATAACTCCCAGGATGTGAGTAACATGATTGTTGATCCCAATCATGGTCTTTGGGATGTTACATTAACTGAACAGGATCTGTGGTCCGGAAAATTAAATTATAATATTCTCTGGCTTGCAGAAATTCTTCAAAATTATAAAAAAATAACTTCTTGCCAAGACATCCTAAGTTCAGTTTGTTATTACGATGAAACTCAAGTAGTGGACACTACTGCAAAAGTACACCTGATCTCCTCCAAGATCGGTTCAGATAAAATTTTCTCATTAATACAAAAAATTTCTCCAAATCTGCTAATCATCGAAAATACTGATGATATGATCAGTGATATACGATATTGCGGTCCGGCCAGTAAATCACTTTTAGAATATCTTACACATCCCTCCAGAACCGTTTTCCTTTTTTCAACAAATCCGGAAAAACGTCAATTTTACAAATTAGAGTCTGAAAAAAATATATTCTTTCCCATTTCAGTCGTTGTGCAAACTCTCGATTCATCTCAGGTTCTGACACAGTTATCCCCAAACACCGCCCAGTCTAAATTCCATAATCCTATTTCATCAATGACCAGTGATCTTTTGGAGGAAAGGAACAACAAAATCATATGTCAATATATTAAACTCGACGCCCTTACTTCTTTTTCACAAACGATAATGTCTCTGTTTGATTCAATTGAAAAAGAATTTTCACGAGATATTCGGTTTTATTTAAGACGCGTAATTTCATCGCCACTACATATTATTGGTGACTACTCAGATCCGAAATTTCTTTCAGCGAAACGGGGATTCACAGGACTAAGTATTACCTACCATTCAATCCATAACGATCTTGCAGAATATGCAGATGATGGAAGAATATCAAAGGACATTCCAGATTTATTTCATAAAACATTTTATGATCAATATCTTCCGGAGACAAACCAGAATAAAAATCCATTAAGGGATGAATTTATCAGAAAAGCCAGAGAACTTTGCGAACGGAATTTATATAATAATGTAATTTTTGTTGTGAATTTTCGAGACATAAAAGGTCTGGAAAAAATCATTGCAGAAGATGAAACACTCCCACAAGACCTGAAAACTAGAATTTTTGTATCAGGTTGGAATAATTTACATGAAACTGAAACGATGGTGGATATTAACACTTCTTTGTTCGTTATATCATCTCAGTATCCCTCGTTAAAGTATAACCTGCGCAATTCACAAATCAAGGAATTTATTTTTTTCAGTGATAATGATGGAATCGAAGGAATAAAAGAAATTATTGATCTTCGTCTACTTGAAAGATTCTCATTTCCGGTTGTATCTTCAAAGGAGAATTGGGATGGACCATCATTTTTACGAGAATCTCTAGGAAAACTCGATTTACCCCCCCCAACCCGTATCAATGAGCTGTATCAAGATGAAGACGATGAGATTGTTCATTTTTCTGACTGGAAGCACAATGATACCGAATCACACGAACCTTCTGAATATCAACCCCTTTCAATTATTGAAACTGGGAATGAGGTTGTTCTTTGCATTAATAGAGCAGAACAAGCCATTTTCATTCCATTTGGAAAAACCGTAATGGTACAAAAAGGAGAACTACCCGAGGATATTCATATTGATTTTAAAAATTCAGATGCAGAAATCGAAAAGAAATTAATCAACACTGGCATTATCCTTGGCAAATCCGGGCTTTTCCTTTCATTCAGAGGATTTTTTTTCAAATTTATGATGCAGTATGGAAAGCGAATGAAATTTCAAAAACGTCCATACGCATGGGATGGATATGAAAGTCTATTTAATGATTCCATTCACTGGATTCGACTTATTGAAAAAGCAATCCAAGAATGTGCAATCAAAGACCTGAAAAACCAAAAAAATGCAGACGCAATTATTTCCTTGAAGTTAATTGAGTCTGATATTACAGCAAAGGAACTTGGAACTGTAATCGGATGGTTTACAAATTACGATGAAATTTCTTTGAATTCCGGTCAATACAGATTATATCGAACCGAACATCCATTCAGGTTAGAAGATCTCCGCAAGATTTTCATAGCGTTACAAGAATTTCTTACACCCTCCGATCTTAATAAAGTGGATCCGGAGAAAGTATACGCAGCTTCCCTCTGTCTTCAGGAGTTTAGAAGAAAAATATTCCAGAGTTCCCCCGAAGAAAATCCCATGTTTGTTACCATTAGATCGGGACTTAAGAAAGAAATTAATAATATTCTCATAGAAGCGGAGACATTTTCACCACTTATTGCGAAGAGAGTGAAAATCACAAAGACCGTTCATCCAATGAAAATAATCAGTGATTATCGCAATTATCTTTGAAAAAATCTCATATATGAAAGGATATGATGCTCACATCATAGATGTTTTCAATTTTTTACGTACCTTCGTAGTTAATACCCCTCTTCCCCGGTACAAACCCCTTACTACTCCTCGTGCATCCCGGACATCCCCAACATACCTTGGGATCACATGATAATGGCAGTGCATCACCGTCTGCCCGGCAGCCTCCCCGAAATTGAACCCGATATTGTAGACGGCTGGCGACAAATTTTCCTCAATCACTTCTTTGCACTCATCGACCGGTGCAAACACAGCATGTTTCACCTCAACCGTCAGGGAAAAATAATCAGCCACATGCCGGAACGGGATCACCAAGAGGTGCCCCTTGCTGACCGGGTACCGGTCCCACCGGGCATAGCAGAAAACATTCTTCGCCACCATCTCATCAGCGGCGGGATTGCAGAACGGGCAGGTCACTGGAGTTTTGTCCATGATGCGTATCCCAGCACATCTGTCATGTGCCTGCACTTTTTCTCCAGACTTTCGAATGCCTGTTCCTGCCAGCGAGCCGGATTATAGTTGTTCCCAATAAGAGAATACCTGATCTGGCGGGTGAAAGTATTGGGATCAAACTCCATCATGTATGACCAGTACTCAAGGATGATCTCTTTTTGTGAAACGAGAAAAGCAGGATCGGGGATCTTGTCGCTCTTCTGGGAATTTTCTGTTTGTAATGCCGGGAGGATATTCCAGAGATCATTATTTTTCCAGACCGAGAATGGTATGAGATGATCCAATGTCCGTTCATCCGCAGAAGAGATCTTTCTGTTTGACCAGACAGATCGCAGGGGTACATGCTTCCCCTTCAGGTAATCATAAAACCGTTTTGAATCCGGAATATCCCGCTCGTCAACCGGATAATCTGCAATCGTTTTCAGGATCTCCCCGAATTTTATCCGGTCATTCTCAACTCTTCTCTCGCTGAACTGCGCCCACCGGAAAAGGAGACTGTTATCCCCGATAAGAAACGGACCGGCATTTT
>Ga0265297_10009665_pt1 | contig 12355 bp, 16 predicted proteins | sample Munlanlwell13791_FD_192502 | JGI IMG/M metagenome (GOLD analysis project Ga0265297, IMG submission 192502) | Leachate microbial communities from a municipal landfill in Southern Ontario, Canada - Leachate well 137-91 | ecosystem: Engineered > Solid waste > Landfill > Unclassified | place...
GCTTACATTTTGCTTAAATTTCTTGCTCGTTTTGATATTCTTTTAATGCGTTATCTAAATATTCAAATTCAGGTTCAGTTAAATAAAACTTATTTTCTACCTTTGACGAATGTCCAAATATTTTATTCCTTACATCCTGAGGAATCCCTTTATTTCTCCATTCATTGATTACAAATTTCCTTATTTTATGAGATGTTATATTCCATTCATATTGTGGATAAAGTTTCTGTAAGTGTATTTGAGCATTTCGTAAAGCCTTAGCAGGTGTTTGTTGATTCTTCCATCTAAATGGTTTTAATGGATTTAATGTTTTTAATTGTTCGAGAATTAATATTAAATTTGATGATATAGATAAAGGAATAGTTCTACCTCTTGAGCCTTTACCTTTAAAATCAATTCTTGTATTTGTAATATTATCCCATTCCAAATCAAGAGCTTCTTGTATTCGCATTCCTGTAATACCCAAGAATTGAATAAACAATAACATTATTTTATTTGAGTTTTTTTTAAAATATTCAATAAGTAAATTGATTTGTTCTATTTCGTACAATTGTATATTTTTGTTGATATATCTTGGCACCATACTATTTGTAACAGGATTAGATACAATCCATTCTAAATCAATTCCAAAATCAAATAACTTTCTTAATCTTTGGATTTTCTTCCACACAGTATTATTTGCTGCAATTAAGACCTGTTTTTGGTTTAATATCATTTCTCTTATTTTTTTATGATTATCTAAATTCAAATTTTCAGGTAAATATTGTCTAAATAAAATGTGATATTGTTTTTGAGTGTATTTATTTTGTTTTAATAAATAATCTTTCTTGAATTGGTCAATTAAATCATATATTGTTTTACTGTTTTTGGGGTTGGTTTGAGGATTTTGTTTATTATAAATTCTTTGGTTTAATATCTCCATACATATTTTTTTATTGGCAGGTTTCCAATCATACCCAGTAGATTCACGTTTAGAATCAACTGAGGTATAAACGATATTATTAACATATCGAAAACAATATGCTTTTCGGTAATTAGGATGTAACCATCTATTGTCACTATTTTTGGCATATCTTGGCATTGTTACTGATTTTTATTTTAAAAAAAAATAATTTATTAAATTTGTAGATATATTCCAAAATAAATTATTCATATAAAAGAAGGGGAGTATTATGAAATTTTTATTATTACTATTTATACTGGTTAGTTGTACCAATAACATTGAATATATTAATCAATGTTCTAATCCATTTGTTGACAGTGTTGCAATTGTTGTTTGTGTAGCAATTATCGATGGAGATACTTGGAAATTTGCAATTGGGGAGGATTTATTTGGTATTAGAGTGCTGGGGATTGACTGTTTTGAAACTCGTAAAGGCTCCAGATTGACAAAACAAGCTAATAAATCAGGCATATCTATTGATTCTGCCTTGTTTCTGGGTAAAAAAGCAAAAGAATTTGCAAATAATCTACTTTTTATGAAAAAAATAACAATAATTCGAGATTATAATGAAGATAATATGGATGTTTATGGTAGATTATTACGAAAAGTATATATAAATCAAATGAGTTATGATAGCCTTCTGATAATTAATCATTTAATTTTTGAATAAAAAAACCCCTTAGAAAATACTTCTAAGAGAGTAGTTGAATTTACTAAACATGATGTAATCAAACTACAACTATTCAATGCATTTTTAAATAAATTTGTTAATTTATGCAAATAATTTATTAAAATTTAAAAATGCACAAATAATTATAAAAAAATTATAAAAAAATAATAAATTTATTTGCATATGTCAAAATTTTGTTGTAAGTTGTAATTGAAATTAATTAACAATTAAAATTTAAGGGGTTTAAAAATGAAAAAAACAAAAATTACAACAGAATGTTCAAACATGAACGAATTTACTAATGATCCAGATTTATCAAAGTCTGCAATTAGAGTTAATGAAGATTTATCTTTAATTCAAGATGACTCTGCTTATATTAATATTCATAATAATAATGTTAGTCAAACCATAAATTGTATGAAAGAGTTAGGTGATGAACATAAATTAACTCAAGAACAAATTAAAATATTGTATCCTAATATTAAAATTCACCCTAAGGCAAATATTTATCAAGGGGTACAAATCCACGAAACTGCTGAAATAAAAAGCCAAGCTACTATTTTTTCGGGAAGTATTATTCACGCTGGTGTTGTTATTAATGAAAAGGTTATTATCAATAATGGGGTTGAGATTCACTCTAATGTTACTATTGGAACAGAGTCTGTTATTTTTCAGGGAGTACAAATCCACGAAAACGCTTATATTAATAATCAAGTTGTTATAGGTGCAGGTAGTATTATTCATGATAGAGCAGTAATTTATGACAATGCTATGATTGGAGAAGGCAGTCATATTTACTGTAGGGCAGTTGTGTGTGATTATGTTATAATTGACGAAGGTAGTATTATTCATGATAAATCAGTAATTGGTATGTATACTAATATTGGTGCAGGTAGTGTAATTGGTTATAATACTAAAATTGGTCAAGAATGTAAACTCGGTGCAGGTAGTAGAATTGGCTATAATGTTAAAATTGGTCAAGAATGTAAACTCGGTGCAGGTAGTATTGTCAATAAAAAAGTAGTAATTGGTAAAGGATGTATAATTGGTGCAGGTAGTATTATAAACACTAACGCTAAAATTCGCAAAGGATATGAAGGTGTTATAATACATGATATGAATAATTTTTCTGCAAGTGTTTATTATGATTTTAATTTAAATCAACCAATTATAAGATTAGGTGAATATTTTCAAACGATGTTAAAATGGGATGCTGATTTTGAATTTTATTCTAATCATTCTAATAAATTTAATAATTCTCCTGTCCTCGTAAAGAGTAATATGATAGATAAAATAACTGTATATAATTTTTTAAAAGAGTATGCTGTAACTCAATTAATTCCTTAAATATATTCTTAATGTGTAATAATGAAAATTATAAAATTTGAATGAAATAAAAAAGAGGTATAATAATGAAAAATGAAAATGAACTTAGAATGGAAGCATTAAATTTAATGAATGCGACTTTCGATGAAATGACAAAATTAGACCCTGACTGGAATGACCAGGATAATCTTGTTATAACAAATGAAACAATAGACGATATTTTAGAAACTCGTGATAATTTTTGGAATGAAATAGGACATGCAATTCGCAATGATAATACTCTGGAAATTCAACGAGCGCAAGTTCTTAAAGGACAAATGCGATATAATCACTATATCATTGAACTTGAAGACAAATGCTTTTGTAATAGCGAGATAGCTTAAATTATTTATAATTTTTTTGGAGTGCAAAATGAAAACTAAAATATATTTAAAAAGGAATAAATTAAGTAAGAGTTGTTTTATAGCAACTGATATTATAGGTAATTGTATTTATGAGTCGAGTTTTAACGATATTGATAAAATAACATTTAAAACAGAATTTTCACGATTGTGGAAAATTTGGAAAAAATGTGGGTGTGAATTTCGACAAAACGTAACAAATAGCGATGCTTTATATACTTTTACTTTTGATTTATAGGTGCAATAATGATAATAAAAAAATTGAAATGCACAAAAAATTATAAAAAAATTATAAAAAAATTAAAAATATATTTGCATATGTCGAAATTTTGTTGTAAGTTGCATTTGAAATTAATTAACAATTAAAATTTAAGGGGTTTAAAAATGAAAATCATCAAAGAAACTACAAAAGCAAAATTAATTGAATTAGATAATATTCAATTTTGGGTTAAAAATTCTTGGTTAAAGTCCGACGGTACACTAACTCCCGCTGGATTTAAATCCTATGAAGAAGCAAAAGCTGATTATGATTATTATTCAAATTACAACGCTTTGAATCATTTTGAAAAGCTCAGAGAAACCGAAAAAGCTATTTTAGTCAATGTTCAAATTGAATTATGCAATATTGAAAAAGTTGTTGATAGAGATATGTGGTTGCCTAAATCTATGGTTACTAATTACAAATTTGTTATGAATAAAATAAATGAATTATTTGATACATTCCCAGCCGGAACTGGCTGTTGTTTAGCTCATTAATTTTTAAGGTGTTATAATGATAATGTATGATAATTTATACTGTGCTATCCAAAATGATACAATTATTTATGTAGATAGAATCAGAGAAAATAAAGAATTAACAGGATTAGTAGTTAAATATAATAATGAAGAAATAATAATTTCTTGGAATAATCTTTTTAAATTAAAAAAAGATGCAAATAGGGAATTAGAACGACGTTTGAAAATTAAAAGGACAAAAAATTAATATTTTGTTTCAGAAATATAAAATGAGGCTCAAAATGGATAATGAACAAATGCACCAAATATTTACATCCGATAAATATAATGCTAAAAGATATTTGGATTATACTTCCAAATATGTGTTAGGTTTAACACAAATGCCAAATATGAATTTATCAGGCTCTTATATGTCCGAATTTTGCGAATTATTTTTAATTCAAGGTCATAACTATATGCCGATTCTTGATGATAATGCAATTATTAAATTAGAATTAATCAATAATAATTATTATGTAACATATTCGGATGTTCGGATTAATATTACTAAAATCGGTTTAATACTTAATCCGAATCATCTTTTTCTGTTACCTTACGGACTTTTATACAATAATAAATGGTTTTATTATCGTAAAACCGCTCATCATTGGATTATTCTTGAATATACCCCAGAAAATACAACAGATAAATTTAATAAAGTCAATAACTGGGCAGATGTAAAATGTGATGATAATATTATAATTGAATTTCGAGATTATTATGAGCATCATCAAATTTGGGATTATGAACGATTTATTCAACTTGTTAAAACATACCAATATGCCAAAGATTAAATGTTATTCAGTTAAATTACAGTCGCTTTGTAGTATTTCTGAAAAATGCTACAAAGCGAAATCTTATGATGGACGTGAAGCTCTTATTCCTAAGTCCCAAGTATTTGGCTATGACGAAGATGTTCAAAAATCCGAAGCATACTGGATTTCTGAGTGGATTCTTAAACAAAAAGATATTCAGTATTCGACAAAAAAAGTAGGATGGTTTAACTCAGATACTAACAAAATTGAACAGAATTTCCATATAACAATAAAAAAGCATATTCCAAAAAAAGTTTATAATATAGAAGTGAAACCAGATGAAGAGCTTATTAGATAATCAACAAAAAGCAATTGAGAAACTATCTATATATAAAGTTGGTGCTTTGTTTATGGAAGCAGGTACGGGTAAAACTCTTGCTGCTTATAATTTAGTACAAAGTGTTACTGATATTGATTATATATTATGGCTCACTCCTTTTCAAACCAAGATTAATCTTCAAAATGAAATTGATAAATATGGTGATTTTAATTGCAAATTTGATATTGTTGGAATTGAAACTTTGTCAAATTCTGATAAAACTTATTTGGAATTAATCAAAAACATACAATACCATAATACATTTATTATTTGTGATGAAAGTCTGAAAATAAAAAATTGGGAAGCTAAGCGTACCCAACGAATAATCGAATTAAGTAAATTAGCACAATATAAATTAATTTTAAATGGCACTCCATTATCTAAAAATTTATTAGATTTATGGTCTCAAATGGAATTCCTTTCACCCAAAATTTTAAAAATGAAGATTGCACAATTTAAAAATACCTTTTGTGAATATACCAGAATTATTAAATCTAAAGGCAGATATACAATAGTTAAAGAATTTATTAATAAATATCATAACCTTGATTACTTATATTCACTTATCGAACCTTATGTTTATGAATGTAATTTGAATCTTGAAATTGGAAAACAATTTATTGATTGGAATTATAATTTAGATTCTATTTCATTAGAAAAATACAATATTATAAAAAATAAATATTTAGATGATAAAATGATGGAATTGAAAAATAATAATATTTTCCTTGAAATGACACAAAAAATGCAACATGAATATTGCTGTACCCCTGAAAAATTTGAATTATTAAATCAATTCTATCAAAATAACAATCCTGACAAAGCTATTATTGCCTGCAAATTTATCGACTCTACTCAAGAAGTACGTAATCAATTCCCAAAAGCTAATATATTTACTTATGGTAAACACTCATTTGGATTAAATTTACAAAATTATGATACAATAATATTTTTTGACAAAACTTGGGATTATGCTCAACGTGAACAATTTGAGCATCGTATATCTAGAATTGGACAACAATCAGATACTTGTAGATATATTAACCTTACAGGTAATGTTGGATTAGAAACATTAATCAATCAAAATATCGATAAAAAACAATCTATGCTAAATTATTTTAAAAATAAATCAATTCAAGAAATAAAGGAAGTGTTGTGAAAAATTACAACTCAAATAAAAATGTTTACGAAGCTACTCAAGAAAGAATTGAATATATTTTTAATGAATTTGATAATATTTTAGTTGCCTTTTCGGGAGGAAAGGATAGTGGCGTATGCTTAAATTTATTCTATCAATATGCGAAAAAACACAATTTATTCAATAAATTAGCAACATATTTTCAAGATTACGAAGCAGGTTATTCTCATACATTTGATTTTGTTGAAAGGATATTTGAATCAATGCCTGAAATAAAAAGATATTGGTTGTGCTTACCAATCAGGGCAGCATGCTCGGTATCTATGTATTCACCCTTTTGGATCCCATGGAATAATTCTGAAAAGTCAATTTGGGTACGAGATATTCCAAATAAACCTTATGTTATTGATATTAATAATATTTGGTTTCCATTTAAAGAAGGTACATCCGGATTCGATTTTCGTATAATATTTGCTGATGAATTTTCTAAACAATACGGTAAAACCGCAGTAATTGTCGGAATACGGACAGATGAAAGTTTATCCCGATTATCAATTTTAACATCTTCGCATCGTAATCAAATGTATAATTATATTCGATGGTCAAAAGGTAAAAATAAGGTTTATAATTTTTATCCCATTTATGATTGGAAAACCGAAGATATATGGATTGCAAACTATAAATTTAATTGGGATTATAACAAACTTTATGATTTATATTATCAAGCTGGTTTATCATTAGATCAAATGAGAACAGCAAGCCCATTCCACGCATGCGGACAAACTCAACTTAAATTATATCGAGTAATTTGTCCCGATATATGGGGTAAAATGGTAAGCCGTGTTAATGGAGTAAACTTTACTGGAATTTATGGTGGTACTAAAGCTATGGGGTGGAAAAATGTTACTAAACCTGCTCATTTATCTTGGAAAGAATATGCCGAATTTCTAATTAATACACTACCGGAAGAGAATAAGAAAAAAATTATGTATCATTTAAACAGGTTACAAATATCATGGGAGAAATCAGGATATGGACGGAATCCAGATGTTATAAAACAAATGGAAAAAGAAGGTATTGTCTTAGAGAAAACAGGTAAAATTTCTAAATTATGTACTAAAGATAATATTTATCAAATAGTAAAAATCAAAAATGGTTTTCCTGAAGATACTCAAATTGAAGATTTTAGACATTGTCCAAGTTGGAAAAGAATATGTATAACAATTCTAAAAAATGATTTTGGATGTACATATTTGGGTTGTGGTCGTACAAAAAATGATATTAGTCGAAGAAATAAAATTATAAATAAATATAAAAATATATTATGAACCTATTTGATAACAATAATAATAATAAAATCGATCAATTAATTGATGATTTATGTCAAGAAATAAATAAAATTCAAGATATTGATACAAGAATTAATACAATTAATGCAATACGTAAGAAAATTACTACCGTTAGTCCTTTAAAGAATCACCCGGTAGATTGTGTTATTTGGGAAAAAATTGAACATATTAAAGGAAATGAATATAATCCCAATAAAGTAGCACCACCCGAATTTAAATTATTAATTAAATCTATTGAAGAAGATGGATTTACAATGCCCTGTCCTACTTATTATTTACAGGATAAAAATGTATATGAAATTGTTGATGGTTTTAATAGGAATAAAACAATTTTTGCATCAAAGAAAATAGGGAATAACACTTATTTTCGATTACCTATTACACATATTAGAGATTCCCAAACTGATATAAATAATCGTATGGCTTCTACTATTCGACATAATAGAGCCAGAGGAACTCATAATATTGATTTAATGGTAAACATTGTTAGGGAATTAACAGAAATTGGTATGACTGACAATTGGATTATGAAACATATTGGTATGGATGCAGATGAAATATTAAGATTAAAACAACTATCAGGCTTAGCTGCCTTATTTAAAGATAAAGAATTTTCAGATTCTTGGGAAAATAATGATTCATATTAACTATTAACTAAAATAGAGAATGAGGCTCAAAATGGATAAAGTTGAAGAATTATACCAAAAGTACAAAGCTGATTTTTTAATAAAGTATCGTCAAAAAAGAGAGACTATTGTACATCAATATTGTGATACTTCTACTTTTAGTCAAGGTATGAAAGCTAAAAAAATAGCATATCAATGGGTCGTTGATTATATAGATTCACAAAATAAAAAATTTGATAGAGTAACACGAAGAATGGGGTATTTCTCAAAATTAGCTTGGCGAAAACATTTAAATATTATTAAAGATAATATAGAACATGCTATCGAATTTTCTTTTGCTGATGCCTGTCATCAATATTCACATTATGATAGATTCTGTGGTGTTTTATATGTTTTTGTAGCATGCAAGAAAAAAATAATTTATTAATGTTAGAACAAAAACAGCTTAATTCTCCTACTGAGATACACAAAGATACAGTTATAATTCACAAAAAAAAGAAAAGTACATTATTTAAAATATTCAAATTAATAATAGAATAAATTAAGGAATAAAACTATGAAACCGGAAACAACAACAAAAAGAGAGGATTTTTTTAGCTTAGGTAAAGCAAAAAACAGCACAAAAAGAGCTGTGGTGGTGTTAAATCCTGATGAATACAAGCAATTAACAAATTATTGTTATAAGAATCAATTACATATAACGACTTTATTAAAAAATTTACTAATTGAAAAAGGGGTTATTAAATAAAAATGAATTCTTTTTATTCAATTATTTATATATCTACCAATCCGATAGTTGATGAAAAATTCAGTATCGGATTGATATTTGTTTATAATCATCAAGTTTTTTATAAATATTCCTCTGAAAAATTAAAAATTATTGGCAAATTATTACCCAAAAATATATGTGATTTTGCCGAAGGTCATTTAATTGGTATTGGTAATTTTTATAATTTTGTCAAAACAAAAAATTTAAAATTATTCTCCGAATTATCCTTCAAAGAATTAACCAGAATTAGTTTAAATCTACATGATTTAATCCAAATTAGCAAACCTCAACAAATTGATGTTGAGAACTCAAATGCTTTTGAATCATTATTTACAACATTCATATTTAATCCTTGTAAAATATAAATTTATTCATTATTTTTGTATTCTTGAATTGTTTCAAGAAGTTAATTAATTTCATGGGAGTATCCGCAAGGATTCTCCCTTTTTTTTTGATTATTTAACTTTCATCTGTGGGGGAGGGTATACATTATAGAGGTAACACCGAACCTCGAGGTAACACCGGAGGTAACACCGAGGTAACACCCCGAACTCTTTGATTTATTAGGGAGGTAACAGGGTAACACCTAAATTCTGTTTTTTAAACTTAATAGAGATCACACCTAGGGCCCACGCGTGTAGTACCAGGTCCCCCCTTTATTCCATTAAATGTTTTAAGGTTTTTAGGTGTTACCCTGTTACCTCTTATATTTATCAATCACATAGCGGTGTTACCTCGGTGTTACCTCCGCTGTTACCTCCGCCTCCGCTGTTACCTCTCTATAAAAAACAAACAGAAATAATAGATTATCGATAAAAGGAAGATGAACTCACTATTAAAGTAGAGTTCATCTGATAATTGAAGGTGGGATTGAAGATATGAATATTAGATCGGATATTGAGAATAGTGCTATTTATTTTTCTTATCTTAATTTTTTATAATTATTATATCGATTAACTTCTTTTGCGATAGCTGTTGAATCCATTAAAACTCCTTTTAATCGGAGTTCTTCAATTGTTTGAATTACATAATCAAGTTTACCTTCAAGTGTTTTTGTTTGTTGTTGTAATTCTTTAACAACTTTATCTTGATTATTATTACTGATGAGTTTAAATTGAGGATTATCTAAAACAAATTTGGCATTGCTGACACTTCTATTGCCCATCATAGCGACATTCCTTACAAAGATATTTTCAATTTCAGTAAATCTGGTTTCAAAGCCTTTCATCTTATCGTAATATTCATTTTCACTAATTTGATTATCTTTTAATTGATTTTCAATATTTTGAAGCTCTTCCCATTTCTCACTTAATTTTAATATGTTTTTTGCTGTAAAATCATTTTCTTTGAATAAAGGTTTAATTTTTTGGATTGAATCAGCTAAATTAGTTAAATCTTTATTAATATCAATAAAATCATCATTAATTTCATTCTGTAATCTATTAAATTCTAATTGTGTTAATTCTAATTGAAAATTTTTCCAGAAATCATTATTTGTAAGATTATTTTTAATAGTATCATTTATTTTAGGTAATAGATCAGCAAACATTTTTTTTATTTCTGCATCTCTTCGAGCAATAGCTTCATCAACAAAATGCCACAAATTTTTACTATTAAAAATCCACTCGGTACTATCCGATCCATCAGCATCACCAACAATAGATAAAGTTGGATGATTCACCTCACCACCTGAAGAGAATGAAGCTATACTTGCTAATACTGGATCAAGAATAGCAGATAATGCTGCATTGATTATTCCTGTAAGAGCAGGTATCAATAATAATGCTATTAAGCCAGTTGATGATTCTTTACTCACCTCACCAAATACTAGTTCTGTAACCAATAGAGATAAATATTGTTTTAATCCACCAGCAGTCACTGCAAGTATTTTACGCCACGGAGCTTTTAAAGTATCTTCATCTGCATTAAATATATTTGAGAATATATCAGTTACACCGGCTTGCAATTCTCCTGAATACGTTTGTAATATATCTCCTTTATCTTTAACTTCTTCTTGAATATTACTTAATTGTGTAGACAATTGGTTGTATTTCTCAGGGTCTGTCTCTGGTTTAACTATAGCAAGTTCAGATTGAATCCGAGCTTCCTTTTCTTTTAATAATTTTAATGTTTGTTGTCTTTCAGCCTCTAATTGTGAACCTCTTGCAAGTTCTTGAATAGTTAATAATCGGTTTTGGTGTTCTTGTTCAATTTCTTCTTTTTGTTTATTATAATCTTCTTCAGTAATACTTTCTGCAGTTTTTAATTGCTCTAATTCAGCTAGTCTTCCTTCTTTATCAACATCAGCACTAATCGATAATACATTTGCCGAAGTACTGATTAATAAATCTTGTAATTTTTTTTCATTTGCTATTTTATTTTCAAATTCAGCAAGTTCTTTTTGGTGCAATTCTTGTAATGCAATAAATTCTTTATTATATGTGTTTATCTTATATTCAGTTCTATCATTATCAATTTTTTTTAATTTATCATTTAATGCGATATTCTTTTGTTCTTTATCTTTTAAATTTGCTTCATCTAAAGCTGATAATTTAGTATTTGTATTTTTATATTCATCTATTAAAACTTGATTTTGTGCAATTTCTTTAGCAGTTTTATCATATTCTTCTTGCCATTTTTGAAATAGTAAATCTGGATTTTTGATTCCAAGTTCAACATCTTTTTTTAATTGTTCAAATTCGATTTGTTTGATTTTATCTTCATAATCCTTATCTTCAACAGATAATTTTGCTTTTAAATCAAGATTTTTATTTGTTTCTTGAGTTAATTCTTTTGTTAAATTTTGAAAATCATTTTTAATTTTATCTTTATCTTCGTCTTTTGTCTTTATTCCTATATTTGCAATATTACCCTTTTCATCAAGAGTAATTTGAAATAATTCAAGAAATTTTTGTTTTTCATCTTCAATAGCACTTAATTTTAAAGCTGATGTAGCAAGTTCATCTATTGTTGATTTTTCTCTTTTTTGTTGAATTCTTAATTTTTCATTTTCTAATTCGACCATTTCATTATTATAATCTTGAAGAGATTTATAGTTATTTAATTGTTTTAATGCTAATTCATAAGCTGATTTTTGTTCTTTTGTAGATTTTTCCGCTGATTTTTTGTTTTTATTTTGATAATCAGGTAATATAGATAAAGCTTTATTTTGAGCATCTGTTAAAGTTGTAATTTCTTTCATTGATTTATTATATTTATCAATTG
>Ga0265297_10009666_pt1 | contig 12355 bp, 11 predicted proteins | sample Munlanlwell13791_FD_192502 | JGI IMG/M metagenome (GOLD analysis project Ga0265297, IMG submission 192502) | Leachate microbial communities from a municipal landfill in Southern Ontario, Canada - Leachate well 137-91 | ecosystem: Engineered > Solid waste > Landfill > Unclassified | place...
CAATATAGATTGATTTTTGGGCTTGGGCGATAGATTGAATCATGGCGCTCCAAGCTTTTTCGGAGCTTGTGTATAATTGATATTTCATTGCCCCCAGTATATCATGACTTTGATATTTTGTCGCTAGGCTTAGCCAGAAAATTACGCCCTAAGATCTTTGACAAAAAGCCCGAATAGTTATAAGATTATTTGAACTTAGTACAGTCGTACAAGTTTGTTACTTGAAAATCTAACAAAAAATTAATGCAATGGATAGCAGAGAAGAAAAGGGCAACATTATCATTCTGGATACTAACATCCTAATTGATGATCCGGAAACAGTAGTTTCAACGAGAACGGGGGCAAACGCTAGTAATTTGGTGGTTGTTCCTTGGACGGTGATACTGGAACTTGATAAAAATAAATCAAGGCTAGGCATCGGTCACGAAGTGAGAGAAGCTGTACGGCTTATTAAAAAAGCCTTAAAGGATCCGAATTCTAATTTGATCATTGAACACGGTACTTATTATCCGGTCAGTAATTTGGACAAGAGTAACCCAGACCACCAAATTATCGGGACGGTCGCTTTCATTTCAAAACAAACCAATCCCGGCAAAAAGAGTGTTTATTCCGGGTATCAAAAGATTAAGTTTTTAACCAACGACGAAATTCTACAAACTTTGGCCGGACACATCTTTCGCTCTAATGCCAAATTATTAATTGAGCCACTTTTGAAGAACAGAGTCAAAGAAGTCAAAATCAAGCCTTTGAGGAAAATAAAGTTAGGCCCGGAGGAGCAGAAGGTCTTGGCTAAAGGAGCGATTCATTTGAATTTCGATAAAAAGTTAAGACTGAAGGAAAATGAAATTGTGATGTTTGTTTCCGCTTTTGACGCCAGTGGCCAGGAGGCCGAATTGAAAACTCATTTCTTGGGTATCAAAAAAGGCAGCCGCTTGAAAATTATCAAGCCGGATGTCAAGGTTTTTGAACATGGAGCCTTGAATAACGGCAAAACCAATTGGCTTCAGGTTGCAGCTATTGAAATGCTGAAAGATCCTGAAATTAATGTGGTGTTTCTGCAGGGAGGAGCCGGAAGCGGTAAAACATTTTTGGCTTTGGCCGGTGGCCTGGAAGCAAAGAAGGCCGGAAAATGTAATAAGGTCGTTATCATGAGATTGCCGGTGCCGCTTGACTCTAAGCATTTTACCGGAACACTCCCGGGTGATGTGGAATCTAAACACGCTCCTTGGTTGCTACCGATCATCGATAACCTCACCGCTCTTTGCCCTAAGAGCAGAGTGCAGATCCCGACTAAGAGCTATGACGAAGCCAACTTTTCTTTGCTCGCCCAGCATAATATTGCGGTGCAACCTTTGGATTATATTAAGGGTTCCAGTTTTCGGGACTCGTATATTATAATTGAGGAGGCGCAAGATTTGACCCCGCGTCAAATAAAACAGATTATTACTCGAGTGGGGAAAGGGACCAAAATTGTTTTTACCGGCGACTTAGACCAAATCAGCGAGGACGACAGGCATATTAATCGGAACAACTCCGGATTGCCTTATGCCGTTTCTCGTTTATCCAATGAACCGATGGTCGGGATTATTACCTTTGAAAATGTAGTCAGAAGTCCCGTGGCCGCACTCGCCGAAAGAAAATTGTGAACTTTCAAAAAAGCCTTAATAAGGGAGCAAAAAGCTCCCTTATTTTCTTTTCTTGACAAAAATATGATAAAATGATATGGTTTAAAGTTGTTTTTTAACAATTTCCCAGTATTAACCCGCAAAATTATTTTTCATGAAAATCTACATTATTATGGCGATAATCTTCTCTTTTTGTTTTTTGTTTCCGACCCTGACGGTCGGCAAAACTGAGGACAAAAAATCAGCCACTTCTTATGTGGCTGAGATGAAGAAAAAAGAAACCCCGGTTAAAAAGAAGGCCGAGTCCAGCTACATTAACTCTCGAAAAAATAGCGGAGCTGATTCCGAAGATTCTTATGTGGCCGAGAGAAAGAAAAAAAATAATCCCGCTCCGAAGAATGAGAAACTTAGTTATATCAACTCTATGAAAAATAGGGAGACTAAGTCAGAAAATTCTTTTGTGCGTAGCCATCAATCTCAACTCTCGACCTCATCTTATATCAAACGGATGAAGGAGGGGAAATACTTGGTGGTGACCCTGGTCAAAGGTGACATTAATAAGACTAACCAAGTTACTATTATTTCTCGTCCAGTCAAAAAAGTTCGGGAAAAAATATTTTTTCCCGATAGGTCTCCAGTTAATTTCCAAACTGATTTGAGTTTTGATCCGGCGGATTATAAAGTAGTGGACCAGTGGGCCAAGCAACAAGGTAAAGCTGGGCTTATTGAACAAGTGCTCAAAAAATATGGCGACGAAATTAAGGCTTTAGCTTCGGAATTCAAAGTTGATTTTCGAATCATCGTTGCTATTTGCACTCATGAATCCGGCGGTAATCCCAGCGTTATTAGTTCGGCCGGAGCTTGTTGTTTAATGCAACTTATGCCCGGTACGGCCGCTAATTATGGCCTTGATTCAGTAACGGTTTGGGATCCTTATCAAAACTTGAGAGCCGGCACGCATTATTTTTCTGACATGTTGAAACTTTTCGGCAATGTCAAAGATGCCATTTATGCTTATGGTTGGGGCCAGGGCGCCGCTAAGACGGGTCTGGATGCCGGCATTAAAGCTGACGAACTCAGAGGAGTGCAAGAAGTTTTGTATTTAGCTTCGACAGTAAAAAAATCCAAAAAATAAAATCCGTTACATTAAATAGCGGATTTTTTATTGAAATAAAAAAGGAAGTCTGTTTTTGACTCCCTTTAGTTCGCTTCATTTTTAGAAATGATTTATTCTACGGGCGTAAGGTCATAATGATTTTTTCTGATTTTATTAGACCAAGATTGAAAATTTTCCAGGCAGGATTAATTTTGACTATGATTTCAGTCAACGCCAAATTCTCTAATTTTCCCCTGAACATTAAGCTCATGATTTTTCTGGTTAATTCCGTGGCAATGCCAGAGGTTATTCCAGTGGCCAGAGCGACAATCCATAGAGTTTGGGCGCTGGCGATATAGTCTTTGGCCAAAAAACCAAAAGCCAGAGTCGTAATTAGGGTTATCCCAACGCAGAGCCAATGATTTGGTCGTCTGGTAAATCTATACGCGATTTTTGCCACCCCTAGTAATAAAAATAAGGGGATAGTAGAAAATACTAAAATGATTACCCCGACGACTAAGCCATATAAGACATACATCGAGAGAAGCGTCATTATCCAAAATTGCGTACCGGACATTCTACCGAAAGAACTAAGGAAAAGAAGGATTGGTCCTTTTTTGGAAAATTCAGACCACACCTGATAAAATCTTCTCATTTTTGTTAGCGTGTCGACTTCGCCGCTGGGTGTTTGTTCGGACATGGTAGAAATTTCGTTAATTCCAACCATCATCGTCGCTAGAGCAAATACTATTAGTACAATAGTGAATAAACAAATAATGAAGCTCACGGGCACTGATTGTTTTACGACGTAGTCGTTCTGTAAAAGGTTGTCCAGGCCTGCCTTTGTAATGATTAAATAAACAGCAAAGCCGTTGATGCACAAGAATGATGTAAAGGCTAAAAAGCGAGTGAAGTAAGCGCGATTGATAGGATGTTTTTTTAACCAAGTCGGAATGCCAAGAGTAAGAACATTAAAAATAATCCAAACAATTTTGTTCACAACTTTCCGATTAAACACTACCCTTAGGGATTTAAAGAAAGAGCAAATTGAAGAGATAATTATTAATGATTTGGAAAATAATTTTTTTCCGGCAATGGTTGATTTACTATAAATTTGAGATACTGCTGTGTCTGGAAATTTAGTAATGGCAGAAACGGCCATTTTATATTTTTTTGCCGTCTTTTTCCATCCCTGTTTTATTGATACCAATATTTCCTGATACCAATAACCGGATACCACGCCGATTATTACGCCCACAGGCGAAATTAAGGGGTGAATTAAGCTGAACAGAAGGATTCCTAAGATTCCTCCACAAAAACCTCCGAGGAGATTGCGATGACTGATACTTCTTTTTTTCATTGTTATATTTTTTTTAAGGTTTGACAATTGGACTAATTGCCAGCCCTACCTATAATCTAGATGAATTTGGCAATTAGTCCAATCAACCTTATTTTTTAAAGACCTACAATCGACTTTTGATATTATAATAATCCCATATTTTAGTCAATACTTCAATTCTCATTGAAATCAGGCCATGGCACACAAAAAAACACCGATTATCGGTGTCTTTTTCTTTGTGCTCCTTTCGGAGTTTGGTTATAAATTTGGGAAAATAAAAAAGGAAGCCGTTCGCCTCCTTTTATTTTTTACCTTTTGTAGTTATCCCTGGATAACTCTGAATATAGTTCGTTTTGGGAAAAATTGATAGAGAAATTTTTTACAGCCCTCTATTATTCCTCCCAGCAAGAACATGAACCCACCCATTGTCATTAGTCCGGAAAAAATAATTGGTGGGATAATGTTACCATGTTCGTGGAAAAGACCTAAAAGCAAATAGCCAAATAAGCTGACCATTGCTACGCCTAAAAGGGTAATGGCTATAAGAGTTTCCCAGGATCCGCCGGCGAGTTCGTCGTGGTGTATTTCACAAAATACATACTTAAGGTAATTCCTTATTTTTCGAAATTTTTTCATGGTGATGCAGTTTTTAATGAAACGATTAGCGCTTTAACTTTATGGAGCATTGTATAATATTATTACAAATTAGTCAATCCCCCCAAATAAAAAAGGATGTCTATTTAAACATCCTTTATAAAAACTGATTTGATTGTCAACCATTACTGCTGCAGGCCATTCCTTTGCAGGCCGAGGCAACAGGATCTCCCAAGCAAATTTTAGTGTCTTTTACATTGGAAAATAAATTTTCCGGGAAGATAAGTTCTTCAATAATTCGGGCTAATAACGCCGGTTCGGATATTTTGGTTTCGGCATATTCACCGACGGCCTGGTTGATTTTATCTTGCCCCTTTTGGTTCATCTTTTCAAAGACATCAATTATGTATTTTTCTATACTTAAGCATTCGCTTTGTTTTTGACTTTTAATTAGTTCTTCAAAAACTTTTATAAAATTAAACTCACCGTTCAATTCCAGTTCTAATTTTACGGGTATTTCCACTAAGGCATTTTTATACCCCCCTTGGATGGTAGTTGAGACACAAAAGTATTTTTCCCGGCTAGACCAGCGAGACCGCTGATATTTTTCAATATAATAATTTCGTCCCTTGGCCCAAACGGGCGCCTCCACAATCATTTTATCGCGACCATCATCGGAAACTAGCAGGTGGCATAAACAAACATCTTCGGGAAGGGTTACATATTTATTAATTACCCAGTATATTAAAAATATATGACCGATAGTAGCGCCGAGGAAAATCAATAACGGGATTTTCATTAATGTGAAAAAATCTTCTAAGATTTTCTCCATGGTGTCTGCTCCCACGATCATCGCTCCAATAATCATGAAAGCTACAAGCAGCAGAAACATAATACCCCATGGGGCGAGACTAAACCAGACTGGGCATTGGCTAAAGAATAGAAAATACTTTTTTATTGGGTTTTTCATGGCTTTCTCGTTTTAGTTAGACATTAGGTTAATTACAAAATGCACCTAGGTCTAGATGAATTTAATAATTAACCCAATCTAACCTTGTTTTTCAAAGACCTATAGTTGACTTTTGATATTACAATAATTTTTTATCTAAGTCAATAGTTTCAATTCTCATCAGGATTAAGTTAAGTAATACAAAAAACACCAATAAAGGTGTTTTTTCTTTTGTACTCCTTTTGGAGGATGATTATAAATTTGGGTAAATTGGATAAATAAAGAGGCCGTTGAATTTGTCAGCGGCCGCTTATTTTATTTACTAAACAAAAAATCCGTAGATTAAACAATTCGCGATTAAATTGATAACTGCCGTTATGCAGATTATTTTGGATCCTTTGTTTTGTCTTAAAAGTTTTTTTACTGCGTCATTTGTTGTGTTTTCTCCATAATCATAAACGAGATAACCCCAAAGAATAAAAAAACCGGCAATAATATTAATAATTATTGCAATTAAATTTGCGCTCATATAAAGTGATTTTAAGATTAATACTAGACCAATTGCCAACCCCACCTTTATAAAAGATGGATTTAGTAATTGGCCCAATCAATCCTATTTTTCAAGGGCCTATAATTAACTTTATATAGTATCATAATCCTTTGTTTTAGTCAATACTTTCAATTCCCCTTAGGGCTAAGCCCAAATATGCCAAAAAAACACCAATAATTGGTGTTTTTTCTTTTGTACCGCTACGGGGAATTGAACCCCGATTATCAGGTTGAAAACCTGGCGTCCTAACCATTAGACGATAGCGGCAGACTGTAATTAATAAAAAAGCGCTTTACAATTAGGCGTTTTTTATGGTTTAATTCATGAATAGAGTATAAATAATTTTTTCTTGTTAGTCAAGAATAATCCCTTATAATATGTATATATTAGGAATAGAAACTAGTTGTGATGAAACGGCGGCGGCGATTTTAGATATTTCAGCTAAAAGCGGCGTAAAAGTATTGTCTAATATCATTTCTTCCCAGATTGAAATTCATCAAAAATATGGCGGAGTAGTGCCGGAAATAGCGGCCCGAGAACATGTTTTGCACATCATCCCGGTGATTAATGAAGCTTTGGCCGAAGCTCATGTCAAAGCTTCCCAGATTAAAGCCATTGCTGTCACCGTGGGCCCGGGCTTAGTGACTTCACTTTTGGCCGGGGTGGAAACGGCCAAGACTTTAGCTTATGCTTGGAAGAAACCACTAGTGCCGGTTAATCATATCGAAGGTCACATTCATGCTAATTTTATTGATCTTAAAAAACCGATTAAGTTTCCGGCCATAGTGCTAACTGTTTCCGGGGGGCACACCAATTTAGTGTTGTTAAAGAGTCATTTAAAATATCAGATCGTCGGAGAGACGAGAGATGACGCCGCCGGAGAAGCTTTTGATAAAGGGGCGAAGATGATGGCCATCGGTTACCCGGGCGGGCCGATCGTGGCTAAATATGCGCTGGAGGCTAAAGCCAGCGGTATCAAATTACCTCGGCCCATGATCAATTCGGCCGGTTTTGATTTTTCTTTTTCGGGACTCAAAACCTCATTGCTCTATACTTTGAAAAAAGATAAAGATTGGAAAAAGAAAATTCCGGAATATTGTTTTGAGTTGCAAGAAGCGATTGTGGAAACCTTGGTGGCTAAAACGATTAAAGCGGCTAAAAAATATAGTGTGAAGACCGTGCTGCTCGCCGGCGGGGTAGCGGCTAATCGTCATTTGCGGGAAGTATTAGCGAAAGCGGTCAAAGAAAAATTATTTAAGGTAGATTTCAATATGCCCCATTTGGCTTATACCACCGATAATGCGGCGATGATTGCCATGGCCGGGTATTACAGGTTTATCAATAAAAAGACGGTGGCCTGGAACAAAATAAAGATGGATTGTAATTTGGAATTACGTTAATTTAAAACTTGCTTTTTTAAGATTATATAGTAATATATAAATACATTTGTGTCCGGTCCGATGGCGAAGTGGTCTAACGCTGCAGTTTGCAAAACTGCCATTCGTGGGTTCGACTCCCACTCGGACCTCAGAACTTCATGTCGATCTTTGTTCTCTACTGATAGGACAAAAAAATAGCGCTGACCCGCAAGGTTGGCGCTTGATAGGCGGGAAGTTTAATCAGTAAAACGTTCAGGGATTAATTTTTTATCAAAACATAAAACAACTAATCTCTGGACATCAATGGCACGAGAGGCAGAAGCCTCTTTTGCCATTTAATCCCCTCTTATGCCATTATCAATTGGAATCGTGGGCTTGCCCAATGTGGGCAAATCAACTTTGTTTAATACTCTCACCAAAAAGGGCGTGGACGCCTCTAATTATCCTTTTTGTACTATTGACCCTAATGTCGGCGTCGTCAAGGTGCCGGACAATAGGTTGGAGGCTTTGGCGAAGATTTCCCGACCGGCCAAGATTATCAACACCGTGATTGAATTCGTGGATATTGCCGGATTGGTTAAGGGCGCTTCCGAGGGAGAAGGTTTGGGTAATAAATTTTTGTCGCACATCAGAGAATGCGACGCCATTTGTGAAGTGGTTCGTAATTTTATCAATGACGACATCGTTCATGTTGACGGTCGGGTCGATCCTAAAGGCGACGAAGAGACTATCCAGACGGAATTGGTATTGGCCGATTTGTCGACCGTGGAAAAGAGATTGGAAAAAGTAGCCCGGGAAGCTCGCAGCGGCGATAAAGAGGCGGTGAAATTAAAATCTTTGTTAGAAAAATGCCAGGCTATTTTAGCTCAGGGCCAGGCCGTGCGTGGTTTAGAATTAAGCGACGATGATAGTTTTTTACTTAAGAGTCTAAGCCTGCTGACGGCTAAACCGATGCTTTATGTGTTAAATACCGATGAACCAAAAACGGCCCCGGATTTTAATTGGCCGGGAGAAACCGTCAAGATTAATGTTAAATTGGAAGAAGAAATATCCAATTTGCCCGAAGCGGAGCAGGCGGAATATATTAAAGAATTGGGACTGGATCAGAGCGGCTTGGACAAATTAATTAGGGCCTCATATAAATTATTGGGATTGGATACTTTCTTTACCACCGGAGCGGATGAAACTCGCGCTTGGACCGTTAAACATGGCAGCCGCGCCCCTCAAGCCGCCGGTGTGATTCATACCGACTTTGCCAAAGGTTTTATCCGAGCCGAGGTTATCGCTTGGGATAAGTTCGTGGAGGCGGGCAGTGAAGTCAGAGCCAGAGAATTGGGACTGATGCGGACGGAAGGGAAAGATTATATTATCGCCGATGGCGATGTTTGTAATTTTTTAGTTAACAAATAAAAAAAGCCGCCTTTTTTAGGGGCGGCCTCGAGAAATATTATCTCCATCAGGAGCTGAACCTGAACCTTCACTTTTGCCTTTGGATTTTTATGTTCATCGGCGAAATAATATAGATTTTGTTCCGACGTCAGTCTCGACAAAGGGCCCTTCGTTCCATTCATTATATTCCTCAAGGAAATGAAATGGTGATAGCCCTCTAGATTATTCCAAGTGATGCTCTACCGTGAGCCATGGAGACTCCGAGTGTCCAAGCAATTTTCGCTAAGACTATATCAGTATACCATATTTTATTATATTTGTCAATGGCTTATTGACAAGAGCATGGCTTTATGCTAAGTTTATGGCGTTGTTATAGATCTTTAAAATGTCTAGTCTCAGTTAATATTTATAGAATTATCTGAGCTCCCTAAATTAGGGCGCTGAGATAGTTCTGTAATGTTTAACTTAAAACTACTTAAAATGAAAAAAAATGTCATATCGGCAATATTGCTATCAGCGATATTAATGTTCTGTGCTGTCGTTCCGACAGTTAATGCCCAGAATACTCAGAAGGAAATAAAAGGGCTTTATAAAAAAACGGTATCCAGATTAAATTCTGAAAAAACTGATGAGGTTCAATTGGTCCAATTAGCAATGAACGACACGGTCTTGGGGATCGCCGATGTCAAAATTAAATTCGGAGAGGTTTATACTACGTGTTCTCACCCGGAATGTCATGAGCCCCGCATTACTATCACTGTTAGAGACTCAAAGACTGGCGTCTTAACTGATATTTTCGTTATGAAAGATGGATTTGTTTTTTCTGAAAAAAACAGTCCCGGTCAGTCAGAAGTTTCAATTATAAAAATTGATCCAGAGTCTGAACTGATTAGGGATGCTTATTTTCGAAAAGTCGCCGGAAAAGTTCTCTCAGATTTTTGTAATTAATCCATTCAATATTGTTTGGATAAATTCAAAAAAGCTATGTTAAAATTTCATAGCTTTTTTATTTTGCCTAAAGTCATCTATCCCCCTAAACAAAAAACACCCCAGTCTAATCTGAGGTGTTTTTTCTTTTCCGTCGGGCTGCCCGGAATCGAACCGGAATTTTACGAACCCGAATCGCACGTAATACCACTATACCACAGCCCGTGGTTTATTTTCTTCGTGGACTTGAGGGGACTCGAACCCCTTGCCTCCACAATGCGAATGTGGCGCTCTACCAGATGAGCTACAAGCCCATTTCTATTTTAGTTTAGCAGAAACAATTTATTAGTCAAACAAAAAACTCCATCTGCTGGAGCTTTCTGATATATAAAATTTGGTTTTATGAGGCTAACAGGCATCAATTCGAGTCCAATGTAATTCTCTTGCGAGAAGTTTTCTCTGACGAGAAAAATTTCCTTTGAACCGACTTTATGTTTGAAGTCTATGACTTAAACATAATTATCTCCCTAGAAAGGAGGTGATCCATCCACAGCTTCCGCTACGGATGCCTTGTTACGACTTAGTCCTTGTCGCCGACCCTACCTTCGGCCCCTAAAAGGGGACTTCGGGTATTGCCGACTCCCTTGACTTGACGGGCGATTATCTTTCTATGAACGTAGAAATTGATGTTCCCACTCAGCGAGCGGATTTCCCGCACTGAGCGAGCTCTAATGCATTTTCTGTTTTAGCTTATACAATTTGACTAAACCAGAAGGCGTTAAATGTTTGCTTTCTTTAATGTAATTGACATTTAACATAGTATTAGAGAGGTTCCTTCCTTCAAAATTGAAGTACTACGAACCAGCTGACTTCTGACGCTGCGTTAGTTCAATTATATCACTCTAACGGTGATATCGCAACATCAGATCTCCCGGGGTTAATTAATTTTCCTTTCCCAGCATCCTAAAACGTTTTTTTGAAATCTTCCCTAGGCTCACCACCCAATCTTAGGTCGATTTCTTGTTTTGTATATTTAGGCTGCTGTTTGCTTCCAGATCCTTCCGCCAACACCCTCGCGGTTGTTGACTATCTTTTAGCTACGCTCCTTTGACGGACAAAGGAGGAGTGGATTTTAACCACTTGGTAAATTAATCTGCCCGGCGCAGATTTTGTGAGTACAAGACCCGAGAACGTATTCACCGTAGTATAGCTGACCTACGATTACTAGCGATTCCAGCTTCACGGAGTCGAATTGCAGACTCCGATCCGAACTGAGAAAGGTTTTTTGGGATTTGCTCCACCTTGCGGTTTGGCATCCCTCTGTACCTCCCATTGTAGCACGTGTGTAGCCCAAGGCGTAAGAACCATGCTGATTTGACGTCATCCCACCTTCCTCCCATTTAAAACGGGCAGTATCTTATGACATGTAAAACATAAGAAAAGGGTTGCGTTCGTTTCCCGACTTAACGGTACATCTCACGACACGAACTGACGGCAACCATGCAGCATCTGTCTAGCACCCTCGAAGGCCTTCCTGTTTCCAGGACATGCAGCTAGATGTCAAGCCTTGGTGAGGTTTTTCGTTTATCGTCGAATTAAACCACATGCTCCACCGCTTGTGCGGGTCCCCGTCTATTCCTTTGAGTTTTAAGCTTGCGCTCGTACTCCCCAGGCGGAGTGCTTAACGGGTTACCTTAATATAACAACACTGACAGGGTCGATACTGCCAATGCTTAGCACTCAGCGTTTACGGCGTGGACTACTGGGGTATCTAATCCCATTCGCTCCCCACGCTTTCGTCCATGAACGTCAGAACTGTCCTAGTAAGCTGCCTTCGCATTAAGTATTCTTGCTGATATTAACGGATTTAACCCCTACACCAGCAATTCTGCTTACCTCTTCCAGTCTCTAGCTTATCCATCTCTCCCGCGGCCACAAGGTTAAGCCTTGTGATTTAACAGGAGATGTGACAAACCGTCTGCGGACGCTTTACGCCCAATAAATCCGGATAATGCTTGGGGCCCTCGTATTACCGCTGCTGCTGGCACGAGGTTAGCAGCCCCTTATTCATCAGGTACCGTCATTTGTTCGTCCCTGATAAAAGTACTTTACACCCCGAGGGGCGTCATCATACACGCGGCGTCGCTCCTTCAGCCTTTCGGCCATTGAGGAATATTCTTGACTGCAGCCTCCCGTAGGAGTCTGGGCAGTGTCTCAGTCCCAGTGGGCCGGGTCGTGCTCTCACACCCGGTACTCGTCATAGCCTTGGTGGGCCATTACCTCACCAACTAGCTGATAAGCCATAGGGTCCTCCTGAAGCGCCGGAGCTTTAATCAAAAAGCTTTACGCTCTTTGATACCATCGAGTATTATTCTCGCTTTCGCAAGGTTATTCTCGTCTTCAGGGTAGATTCCCAATGTGTTACTCTCCCGTTTGCCATGCCTATATTGCTATAGGCATTCGACTTGCATGCCTTAGACACGCCGCCAGCATTCATCCTGAGCCAG
>Ga0265297_10009667_pt1 | contig 12353 bp, 16 predicted proteins | sample Munlanlwell13791_FD_192502 | JGI IMG/M metagenome (GOLD analysis project Ga0265297, IMG submission 192502) | Leachate microbial communities from a municipal landfill in Southern Ontario, Canada - Leachate well 137-91 | ecosystem: Engineered > Solid waste > Landfill > Unclassified | place...
AATGGAAATTTCTGTTGTGCAACCGATTTTCAATCTGTATAAAATATTAAAAATGTTTCTATGAATGTGCTCTCCATGCTCAAAAATTCGCATCAATCTGGCGTCTATTGGCTCTCTGGGAGCGTTTTTAAACTTAAAAAAAACAGCGCGGGGACATTTGCCGGCATCCGTGATATAAAACTTTGTTTGGTTATTGTTCTTTTGGTTGTCCAGATAAAACTGGTCTATCAATTCCTTCAACATAGGATAATTCTACCATTTACAAAATTTTTATCAACTCCAAATAAAAAATCCGTGGGAGTCACGACTCCCACGGATTTTATGAAACGAAAAACTGCTTTTGGCTGTTTTTTCCAGAAGCTTTTAAGCTTCGACCCCATACGCCGCCGTGGTTTTTGGACTCAAGGCCAAATTCTTTTCTATTTCAGGATACGAATCACCTCCTGAAGAAGGACATCAAGATTCGGCTGAAAATTTATTTGCGTTTTCGTGGGTAGAATCTCCTTTTTTCTTATCTGTGTATGCAAATATGAATCTGCTATTTTCTTCGTCGAATCCTGGAGCGGCTTCACTATATCTTTAAAACTTTTTGAACCGTAATTTGAGCTTATTTTTTCAAAATTATCCATTCCAAAAATTGGCGGCACGTGATCGAGTATGGCTCTCAATATCATTCCACATGATAGATAATTCTCCAAACTATAATTATCATTTAATTCTTTACAAAGTTTAATTAATCTAACCAAATCGTAATTTTCTGATTTTATCTCAGCCAACTGCAATATTGTGGAATTTTCCACGTAAAAATTAGCTTTACCGCCAGAAATCGACCGTGGCGAAGGGGTTTTAGATAATTTTTTAATCTCAAAAATAAGACTATTTATCTCTCCCGGAAAACCCTTCACATACATTGCTATCGCTTGATAATAGATATGAGGTGCTACATAGTGGCCCGTCATCGCTCCCGAATCCCTCGTCATGAAACGGGTTGGGAATATATCATTAAAAATATCGGTTGCAGATCTGAAAGGGAAACCCTCTATCGTTTCTGTTGCTTTTCCATCATCAGTCAATGCAAGAATTACTTCTCGTTTAAGTTCGACCAGTTTTTGTTCTATTTCTGTTGCGTAAGTCCGTATTTCTGGTAAACTTTGGCCAGATATCCTTTCTATTTCTCCTATTACCTCCTCATCACTTCTCTCAATCCAACCTTGTGGTATACCGTCTATCAAACCCCACTCAATACTAAACCTGTGATAAGCATCGGGTTCTTCGAATTCTCCATAAAAAAATTTAGCATGCCCAACAAGAGAACTGCCACTCCATGCACGCCCAACAACATGACAGGCGTTAATTATTTTTTCAGATTTATCTACTTCTTTTTCTGCATTATTTTTCAGGGACTCCAATTTTTCAATTAATAAATCGATGGCCGTTTCCATATTTTTATTTAGATTCAATTTTAAACTTTCCAGATTTCACTAATTTTATGCTGTTATAGTTTTTAGGATCGCTAAATTCAAACTGCCAAATTGAATAAACATCTTTCCCTATCTCTTTATCAAAAAATAACGTTACTACTTTCTTTTTTGTTTGAGATTGCCATTGCCTGTATGGATAAAAAAGCTGCCTTATTATTATATTGGTTGCATTAAAATTTTTTGCCTCTATTAAAACAATTTGATTTTTTCCCTCATAGCCAGCGTCTACTTCAGTTTGTACACTCTCAACCTTAATCAGTTGTTTACCGACATAAAAGTCAAAAATTGGAGTGTATTTTCTGCCCCTTATCGTCAAAACCAAAGAAGGATCTTCTGTGAACGTTCTAATTAGACTAGCGGCATACGCGTAATCTAAGTGCTGCATTTCAGAATCTCCAACACTGGCGGTATCTAATTTAAAGTCTAATTTTGAGGAGTAAATTTTTAGCTCCTTTTCGATCATGGGGATATCAACATAACCCTCACCTTTTATAATATTATAGAAACCATTTTTAACCGGCAGTAAAAATAATTTATTCTTTTTTAAAATTTCTGGCCTCTGTTCCCTAGTATCCTGCTTACACAATATACGTACCTCTTTCTCGCCCGTTTCTTTGAATTTTTGACAAGATTTTTTGATTTGTGCAGCAGACAAAGCAAAAGGAGATTTACTAAAATCGTGCTCTAAAATTTTATAATCGTTGAATATCTTTTCCCAAGATTTACCGTTTGCCATATTAAACTAAATTAAATTGTTTTTTTGTTTTTTATATTTTTATCTAATTCTTCAAAGCGTTTAATTGATAAATCAAGATATTTCTTTTCGGTGTCTATGCCAATAAAATTTCTTTTATACAAATAAGCGGCCAAACCAGTAGTCGAACTGCCAGTAAACGGGTCTAAGACTGTATCTCCGCTTTTTGTGCTCGACAAAACAACCCGCCACATTAAGGCCTCGGGCTTTTGTGTTGGGTGCTTACCAAACTTTTTTTCCATTGGTCCCGGAGTATTAATAGCCCAGACAGATCTCATTTGTTTGCCTTTCTCGTGAATAAGATCAAGTTTATGTTCTTTGCCGCAATATTTGCACTCGAAACTCTTTTGATAATTGTCTTTCCAATCCCTCATTTTTTCATAACGGAAAATGTGTTTGCCTTCTTTTTCTTTCCTTGCCCAAATTAAGCTCTCGTGACTGGCTGTAAAAAATCGGCAACTCAAATTTGGAGCTGCATTTGGTTTAAACCACGCTATGTCGTTTAAAATATGAAAATGATTTATTTGCAAGGCAAAACCGCATTGATAGATTGAGTGGTATGTACCGCTAATCCAAATTGTTCCACCCGGCTTTAAAACTCTTTTACAGGCCTTTATCCATTCATTTTGGAATTCAAAATTCTTTTTTAACCCATTACTCAAATCCCAGTCGCCTTTCTTAACACTGACCATTTGACCATTTTGGCACGTGAAGCTCCCACTAGATAAAAAATAAGGCGGATCCGCGAAGATCATATCAATAGAGTTATTCGGCAACTGAGCTAAAACATCCAAGCAATTTGCTTGGTAAAGTTTGAAATTTTTCTTTTCGTAATACGGTTCCATATTCTTTAACTAAGTTTACTCCTTCTGTTGCCTAAATTCAACCTGCGATTTATACAACTCCCGCCCCAAACGAAAACCCGCCGGCCGGGTAATGGCTGACGGGTTTGGTTTGTTGTTACCTCTTCGCCCACTGAGGTGCTTTTCTTGCTCTTTTAAGTCCAAACTTCTTCCTTTCTCTCATTCTTGGGTCTCTTGTTAAAAATCCTGCTTTTCTTAATCTTTTTCTAAAATTATTATTGAAGTCAACCAATACTCTGGCTGTTCCGTGCCTCACGGCTTCTGCTTGGGCGGAATGCCCCCCTCCTCTTACAATAACAGTCACTCTGAATTTGTCCAAGCATTTCATCTTTTTCATTGATGAAGTTGCTGTTTCCTGGTCGTCAGAAAGCGTAAAATATTTTGTGAAAGGCTTGTTGTTAACCAAAAATTCTTTGTCGCCTTTTGTATAAAGCCTTATTCTTGCAACTGCTGTTTTTCTCCTTCCAGTTGCCTCGAAATATCTGTCCTTGCCTGTGTTCTCTTTTATTGCCTTGGCAATTTCTTTTGAAATTTCCTCTTCTTCGGCAATTTCCTCGGCTGTTGGAGTTGGAGCCAAAATCGCGGCTACCTGAGCCTCTTGGTTTTTTTCAACCAATTCCTCCGCCTTTTTGGCTGCTGGTTTTTTAGTTGTTGTTTTCTTTTCTGTTGCCATATTTTTATAATTTTGAGCGAGGGAGGAGTGAAAATTTATTTTCATTCCAACCGAGCGATGAATTACATAAATTGCGTTAGCAATTTCTACTCAAATCTTAATCTTGTAATTTGTCTGTCTCTTAATGTGTTTTTTGTAAGCATACCCATAACTGCCTTTCTCAAGACCTCTGAAGCACCCCTCTTGGTCAACATTTCTTTTAATGTTCTCTTTTTCATGTTTCCCAAATATCCTGTAAAATGAAAATAGTTTTTCTGCTCCAACTTTTTGCCGGTGTATTTCATTTTTTCAACATTCTTTACTATCACAATATCTCCCACATCCAAATATGAAACAAATGTAGGTTTGTTCTTTCCGCGCAAAGCATTGGCAACTTCAACAGCCAGCCTTCCGAGGGACTTATCTGTTGCGTCTATTGTTATTGTTTTTCTGTCTATTTTTACTGCCATGTTGTTTACTTAACTAATTCAATTATTGCCATTTCAGCTCCATCGGAATTTCTTGGCCCCAATTTTATAATCCTTGTGTAGCCGCCATTTCTGTCTTTGTATTTTGGAGCGATTTCCACTACAACCTTTTTAACTATTGCGGGATTTAAATCTTTTGCCAGCAATCTTCTTGACACCACTGACCCTGATTTTCCCCTTGTTATCATTTTCTCGGCGATTATTCTAAGCTCTTTGGCTTTTGCCTCAGTTGTTTTTATTTTTTCGTGCAAGAAAAAGCTGTTTGCCAATGTTCTGAATAATTGGGTTCTTGGTCCTTTTTTCAATGAAAATTGTCTTCCTTTGTTTAGTTTGCGCATCTCTTTATAGTTACTCGCCTTTCAATTCTAAGCCGAGCTTTTTAATTTTTCTTTTAATTTCAGACAAAGCCTTGTCTCCCATTCCTTCCAATTCAGACAATCCTTTTTCTGATTTTTTGACTATCCCTCCAACTGTTTTAATGTTGTTTTTCAGCAATGTGTTCAATGTCCTGCCTGTCAATTTCAAATCTTCAACAGCCAATTTTGTAGCATCTGTTACCACTTCGGCTGCCTCTTCGGCTACTTCTTCAATAGTTTCCTGTAAGGCTGGCTTTTCTACCTTTCCTTCTGGAGATCCGGAGAAAATAATATTAAAATGCTTCAATAAAATATCGCAAGCCTGATAAAAAGCATCTTCCGGAGTTATTGTGCCGTCTGTTTCAACCTCCAAATTTAATTTATCAAAGTCTGTTCTGTCGCCAACCCTCATATTTTCAACCTGGAAATTCACATTTCTGACTGGAGAATATAATCCGTCCAATTCAATTACTCCGATTTCTGCTTTTTTGGTTTTTCTTCTTTCTTTTGGCTCATATCCGATGCCTTTTTGCACCAGAACTTCCATTTCAAATTCCACTCCTTTGTCTGTGCAGGTTGCCAAATGCAATTCTGGGTTCACCAGCTTTACCTGGCTTGGTACCTTGAAATCTGCTCCTGTAATTTCTTTTTCACCTTTCACTTTGAGTTCAATTCTGTGGGAATCTCCTTCAAAAATCTTAAACCTCAAACTCTTGGCGTTTAAGGTAAGCATTATTCCGTCTTCCAAAATTCCCTGTGCGGTTGCGAACTCATGCGGGAATCCCTTTATCTTTACCTCTGTAACAGCTGCTCCTTCAAGTGAAGAAAGCAAAACTCGCCTCAAGCTGTTGCCAACTGTTACTCCATATCCCGGATACAATCCTTCTATCTCAAAAGCGGCCTTGTTTTTGCCCTTCTGAATTGATTTTGGCGGTAATGGAAGTGAAATCATTTTATTTCGTCTTTGTCCAGATATCAGCGCCATAGCAAAGCTTTAGCGCTATCACCCTGCAACAAAGCATAAATTATTATATTACCTTGAATAAAATTCGAAAATTACTGAAATTTCTGCCGGTGGTTTTACTTCGTCTACTGTGGCAGAACCGATTACTTTGCCTTCAAGCTTTTCTTTGTTCAAAGTCAGCCAGACGGGTGTTTCTTTTTTCTTTAATTCTGTTGCAATGTCCCTGAAATTTCCCTTTTGGGTTTTGTTTTTCTTTATAGCAATGATATCTTCTTTTTCAACGATATATGACGGAATGTTCACATTTTTTCCGTTAACTGTGAAAAATCCATGCGAAACCATCTGCCTTGCCATAACTCTGGATTTTGCAAATCCCAACCTGAACACGACATTATCAAGCCTCTGTTCAAGTTTTTTGATAAGCTCGTTGGACACATTTTCCACTTTGCCCATTTTGGCAAGAGTTTGCACGACATAAGCCTTAAACTGCTTTTCAGAAATGCCATACCATTTTTTCAAGGCTTGCTTTTCTTCCAAAGACTTCTTGTATGCCGAAGGAGACCCTCCTCTTTTCTTTTTTTGTATGCCGGGAGCATAAGCCCTTCTCAGCATTGCGCATTTTTGTGAAAAACAGCGCTCTCCTTTCAAAAAGAGTTTCTGACCTAATCTTCTGCAAGTTTTACATTGATCGTAATTCATATTCTATATTATACCCTTCTTACTTTTTTAGGCCTGCATCCATTATGTGGAACAGGTGTTGTGTCTTTAATTGAAGAAATGTTCAACCCTTGGCCTACCAGTGTTCTCACGGCAGATTCTCTGCCTGCTCCAATGCCTTTGATATACACTTCTACCTTTTCAATTCCCATTTTTTTGCAAATATTGGCAATGGCTTCGGCCACTTTTGATGCTGCAAACGAGGTGGCTTTTTTAGCTCCTTTAAATCCAACCGAGCCAGCTGACTTCCATGCCAAAACCTGGCCTCTCTGATTTGTGAGAGTCACCAATGTGTTATTGTAAGAAGATGACACGAAAACCTTTCCTTCTCTGACAAGCGCTGTTGTTTTGACTTTTGTATCTTTATTTACAGCTGCCTCAACTTTCGCTTCCTCTTTTATCGCTTCTTCTTGATTTGTTTCTATAATATGCTTTTTTCCCATATCAATTTAAATGTTTTTTAAGTTGGAGATGCGGTTGGTTTTCTGCCCGATCCCATTGTTTTTCTGACATTTCCTCTAACGGTCCTATTATTTGTTTTTGTTCTCTGACCCCTGACAGTCAAACCTTTTGCGTGCCTGTGGCCCCTCCATGTTCCAATGTCCTTCAGCCTTTTGATGTTAATCATTGTCTGCCTCCTCAAATCTCCCTCTATTTTGTAGTGTTTTTCAATATACTCTTTTAAGTCGCTAACCTCGCTTTGTGACAAATCAGTTGCCTTTTTGTTTATATCAATTTTTAATTCGTTTAAAATTGTTTTGCTCAAAGGCCTGCCTATTCCATAGATATAGGTCAAAGCGATTTCTATTCTTTTGTTGTCTGGGATATTAACCCCTGCAATTCTTGGCATTTTAAATGTTTAAATATTTAAATATTCGTTTATCCTTGTCTTTGTTTGTGCTTTGGATTTTTTTTGCAAATAACATAAATTCGCCCCTCTCTTCTGATGATTTTGCATCCGTCACAAATTTTTTTAATTGATGGTCTAACTTTCATTTTGATATTGCGTAATTTTAAAAAGACAAAACCCGAAGGGTTCTGACAATTGCCCTGATTAAAATAAGCTTGAAGAGCCTACCTTAATCTATAAACAATTCTTCCCTTTTCGTTGTCATATGGAGTCATCTCAACAGAAACTTTGTCTCCTGGTAAAATGGTAATTCTGTGCATTCTCATCTTGCCCGACAAAAAACCGGTTATTTCGTTGCCGTCTTGCAGTCTTATTTTAAAGAAAGCATTCGGCAAAGCTTCCGTCACCTGTCCCTCTTTTTTTATAACCTTTTGGTTTTTGTTCTGTTCGTGACCTTCCATTAATATATTGTGAATATTAGTATATTAGCAAATAGAAACCAATTAGTCAAGCCCAACAGACCTTAGCCTAAAACTTTAATTCTATCTTGATGGATTTTTGCGATTGGGGCGCGGTTTTCACCCAAAACGGCCAGAATTTTACATTTACCCTGGCATTTGAATCTGCCAAATTTGTATTTACGGTTTCTGTGATTTCATCGGATGTTTTGCCCATCAAAGACAGGGCCAGTGAGTTTTTGTTTATTGTTTTATAAACTCCAGATGAAAAATTAACGCTGATATCTACGCTTCCATCGGCAATGTCGGCGTCATCAAAAGAGTAATCCGAGGTAAAACTGCTTTCCAAAATAGTCTTGTCTGCGCCCATTTTTGATATTATGTAGTCTTTGCAAATCCTGTCCAAATCTGACTTTTTGAAGGCCACGCCGGTGGCTTTTACGGTTATGGTGTAGTTAAAATTATTTATAGTTTCGCCGACTTTTCTATCAGAACTGCCATTATTTTCGTCATAAGAAACCGCGTCGTCCAAAACAACATAGTCGGCCCCCAATTGATCTTTTATGTCGCTGAGGGCCGCAGATGACAGCTCTTTTACCAGCTCATCGTTCGCATTGTCAATGTCGGCTTGGGTTACTTTTTTGATTTCTCCTGTGTAGCCGCCTTTCATCGCCTCGGTTGAAACCGCATATGTGCTGTAATAGCTGTTTGTGCCGTTAAGCCCGGGCACTGAAAAGTTAGACGGCCCAATATTATACGCATCGCCCCCTTCAAATGCCGTAACTCCCACTTTTACAGACCCCGGCTTTGATTTAGAGCCGCCAGGAATTGTAACTTTTGAAGTTATAGTGAAATATTTTCCGGAGTCTGACAAAAGCCTTGTGCCGACTTTCAAAGACAATGATGAGCCTGATGTGTTGTAAAGCGTGACTTGGCCCGAAGCTTTACCGCCGTCAGACCCGCTGCCGGTTGCAGCAAACTCTTTGGTTGCTGTCTTCTCTGTTTCTATATACTTTGCGGGAATGGATAGGCTTTCAAGGTTAATTGCATTGGCTGCCTTGTCAGCTGTAATAGTTTCAGAATATGTTAAAGTTTCAACACTGGGCCAAATTTCTACGGTTGCGCTTTGCAATTTAAAGTATAAAAATCCTGCTACTAAAATCACCGCCAGCCCGCCAACAGAAACAAACACTCTCCATGGAAATTTTACCGCCTCTTTTCGCCTGACTGTCGCCACAGGTTTTGCAACATTGACAGTTGTTTTTTTCCTTGTGCCAGAGCTTGCCCTTTCTGTTTTTTTAGCCACCTTTGGCGGCTTGATGTCGTATATTTTTTTTGCCATTTAAAAAATATTTACTCTAAAATTGCTTTAATTCTGCGCACGCCCGCAGAAGAACTTTCTTCTTTTTGAATTTTAAAATGCCCCAAAACTCCTGTGTGCTCAACATGAGGGCCTCCGCAAATCTCGCGGCTGATGATATTGTCCCCATCGGCAATAGTGTAAACTTTTACTCTTTCGCCGTATTTATCTTCAAACACACCCATTGCCCCGATTTCTTTTGCCTGGTCCAGCGACATCTCCTCAAACGAAACAGGCAAGTCTATATTTATTATATCATTTACAAAATTTTCTGCATCATGTATTTGGGCTGTGGATAACTTTTCGGACCAATTAAAGTCAAACCTCATCCTTTCGGCAGTTATATTACTGCCTCTCTGATAAACCTCCGGACCCAAAATCTTTCTTAAAGCCGCCAGGAGCAAATGCGTTGCTGTGTGATATTTTGTCGCTTGCTCGCCAGCGTCAGCTAAGCCACCCTTGAACATCCCGGCTGAAGCGGTTCGGCTAAGCTCCTGATGCCTTTTTAATAATTCTTCAAATTCTTCGCGACCCAAATTTTTTGTTTTTTCCGGATTTAACTCCTTTAATATATCAAACGGAAGCCCAAAACTTTGATATAAATAAAAGGCTTTTTCTGCATCTATGTCCTCCAGTTTATTATATTCTGCAATTCCATTTTCAAGAGTTTTCAAAAACTTGCTCCTTTCTTCTGCAAAAACTGCGCTGACTATCAAATCTTTTAAAAATTCTTTTTTGCTCAAAAATTCGTAGGCAATAATTCTCCTCATCAGCCTTCTTAAAACATATCCCCTTTCTTTGTTGCTGGGCTCAACGCCGTCAGCAATCAAAGCGTTTATGGCCCTGGAATGGTCGGCAATGATTCTTTTTTGTTTTTGTTCCAGCTCGGCCGGTATCTTTTTAAAAATTTCCTCAAAAATATCTGTGTCATAAACATTGTCTTTGCCATTCAAAACAGCTACCGCCCTTTCAAGCCCCATGCCCGTATCAATATTTTTTTGCACAGCATCAACAATCTTACTCTCTTCATTTTTGACATAAATCATAAAAACATCGTTCCAAATTTCTACCCAGTTTTTATTCTTCGGGTCAAAAACTTCCGGCGCCGGTTCTGAATTGTTCTTCCAATAAAACATCTCTGAGTCCGGCCCGCATGGCCCTGTTTTGCCTGCCGGGCCCCACCAGTTATCTTCTTTTGGTAAGAAGGCAATTCTTTCTTTTTTAATTCCCAAATTTTGCCAGATTTCGGCCGCCTCCGTGTCGCGTGGGGCATCGGCATCGCCCTCAAAGCAAGTGACAGCAAATCTTTCAAGCGGCACGCCAAGCTCTTTCATCAAAAATTCAAAGCTGAATTCTATGGCCTCTTTCTTACCATAATCGCCCAAGCTCCAATTACCAAGCATTTCAAAATAAGTGCAATGAGTGTCGTCTCCGACATCATCAATATCTCCTGTCCTAATACACTTCTGACAGCTGGTTAATCTTGTCCCATCGGGATGTTTTTGTCCTAACAAATATGGCACCAGTGGCTGCATTCCTGCGGTTGTAAACAAAACAGTCGGATCATTCTCAGGAACCAAACTTGCCGAAGGGATAATTTTATGCCCCTTTTTTTCAAAAAATTTAAGATATTTTTCGCGTAATTCTGCTGAGGTAATTTTCATGGTAATACTATATTTTACCTCAAAAACCAAATTCCCGCAACAACAAAAAAGTCTGTTTTGCAACAGACTCTTTGCCAAGATATCTTGTTAAATTTTTATTTATTCCGCAGACTCTACAATTTTTACAAATTCTTCGGAATTTAAGCTGGCTCCCCCCACCAACAAACCGTTTACCCCGGCTTGCTTTAAATAGTCGCCCGAAGTTTGAGAAGTAACGCTTCCTCCGTATAGCACTTTCACGCCCGTGGGGAGAATATTTTTGATGAATTCAACTGTTATTTTTGTCTCATCAACGTCGCAGTTTTTGCCGGTTCCGATTGCCCACACGGGTTCGTAGGCCACAATCAAAAGCTCTGGTACAGAAGCTATACCGTCGTTTATTATGCCGCCCAGTCCCTCTCTTATTTGATTTTCCAATACTTCATTTTTTTTGCCCTCATCCCGCTCGGCTGCGGTTTCCCCTACGCACAAAATGGCTTTAAGCCCTGTGCGCAGCGCTGATTTTATTTTTTTGTTTATGATTTCGTCTGTCTCGTTAAAATACTTTCTTCTTTCAGAGTGTCCCAGAATAACATATTCAACCCCCAAATCCTTAACTATCAGCGCTGAAATCTCCCCCGTAAACGGCCCTCTTTCTTCAAAACAGATATTTTGCGCACCCAAAGGCAAGCCCAAGTCCCTCAACAAAAGCAGATATGGGTTTGGCGGACAAATTACAACTTCGCTTGTGGCATGCTGGCATCCATTCTTAACAGCCTCAAAAAGGTCTTTTGCGTCTTTTTGCGAAGTTGGATTCATTTTCCAGTTGCCTATGATTAAGTGTTTCATAAAATTACTCAGTTAATACTATTGGGCCATTTTTTGTAATGGCGATTGTGTGTTCAAAATGCGCCGACAGGCTGTCGTCTTTTGTGGCAAAGCCATAGCCGTCGGATGCTTTTTTAATTCTGTACTCGCCGCTCATTGTAAGCATGGGCTCTATGCAAATCACCATCCCCTCTTGCAGCTTTTCGCCAGTGCCGCGGCTGCCATAATTTAAAATCTGCGGGTCTTCGTGCAAATTTTTACCAATACCGTGGCCGCAAAGGTCTCTGATAATTCCATAGCCCTGCTCATCAACGTATCTTTGTATTGTGTTGCCTATGTCGCCGATCGTATTGCCGATCTTAGCTTTTTTAATGCCGCGCTTCAAAGCCTTTTTTGTAACCATAAGCAGCCTTTTTGCTTCAAAGCTGACTTTTCCAACTGGTAAAGTTACGGCCATATCAGAATAATACCCATTGTAAATCACGCCCAAATCCAGGCCGATTATATCGCCCTCCTTCAATACATAATCCGATGGATATCCATGTACTACTACTTCGTTCACAGATGCACACAAAGAATATGGAAATCCGTTATAATTCTTAAAGGCAGGAACTCCGCCCATAGCCAAAATCTTAGCCTCTGCGGCATTGTTTAATTCCATTGTGGTAATTCCGGGTTTGGCAAGCTTTTCCAAGTGTTTTATTGTTGCTGCCAAAATCCTCCCTGATTCCTTCATTATTTTAATTTCTTCGGGAGACTTTAACGTTATCATTATCTTATTTTACATCAAAAAAGCCATTTATTAAATAGCTTTTAAGATATCATTATGGACATCTGAGGGCGTCTGCTGTCCGTTTATTTTTTGCACTTTCAGGCCGTGCTTTTCAAAGTATTTTACCATTGGCAAAGTTCTTTCGGCATATTCCTTCAGGCGGGTTT
>Ga0265297_10009668_pt1 | contig 12352 bp, 21 predicted proteins | sample Munlanlwell13791_FD_192502 | JGI IMG/M metagenome (GOLD analysis project Ga0265297, IMG submission 192502) | Leachate microbial communities from a municipal landfill in Southern Ontario, Canada - Leachate well 137-91 | ecosystem: Engineered > Solid waste > Landfill > Unclassified | place...
ATAAACATTATTACTTATTAAACTTTTTGAATAAAAATTCAAAAAAGAAAAATATATAAACAATCAATTATTAGAAAAGATATGGCATTAAAAGATTGGAAAAAAAAGAAAGGAGATTCTTGGTCTAAAAAAACAGATGAATATACTACTTATGGAAGTTTTTGGCAGACAATAACAATATATCCAGCAAATAGAGAATTTGAAGTAGAAGTCGTAGATTTTAATGATAAAATAGTAAATAGTCCTGTAATATTAGAAAGAAGTTATTATAAAGATAAAACACAAGCACTTTCCTACGCTAAACAATATATGATGACACACTAAAAGGGGAAAGAAACAATCAAAATGGTGGATTTGGGTATTAATTCTATTGCTTCTATTGATTGGAGGTTTCTTTTTGTTTGGAGGAGTTCTTTTGGAATAGGTATTCAATATCAAGATGAAACAGAAACTGAAACAGAAACTTCTGGAAGTTCAGATTTAGAAGATGATTTTACTTGGTTTAGTTTACCAGATATAAATACTTCTGGGTGGTTTGATTGGGCAGATTTTTCATTTGATACAACTAATGATGAAACAGATACTTCAGAAGATGAAGTTGAAACATTTGTTTGTAAAGACACTGATGTAGCATTAGTTGATAGAGATACAGGAGTTTATGAAATAAAAGGAACTTGTTATGATGAAAAGGATAGAGGATATACTGATTATTGCACGAGAGGATATTTAATAGAATATTATTGTAGAACAGATTACGCTTGTTCAAAATTAGAAGTAAATTGTGAAAAAGAGTTTGGAGAAGACTACGCTTGTGTAAATGGTGCTTGTGTTCAAACAGATTAAAATTATTTATAATTAACTTTTTTCCATAATTCTTCAGAGATTAAAGGTTCGTGAACTCCCTTTTTTTCCCGCCCTTCAAATTGAATATAACCACAATAAACTTTATTTTTAATTATGTTGTAATAACTTCCACCTAATATATTAAACTTTTTACAGATTTCCTTGTAATCAACTCCTTCAGAAGCGAGTTTAAATATTTCTTTAACAATATCTGCTTCTACTTTATCAGGTTTAAAACCAACAACTTTTTTATTTTCTTTAATCGGACAATAACCAAAAGGACTTCTTCCAGGCATAATTCCCTTTTCAAATCTATATAATCTAACTTCCCTAACTCTTGATTTCATTTTTCTTATTTCATCTTCACTCAAAGAACCCTTTATGTCAGAAAGTAAAGAATCGTTAGAATCATTTGTAGGAATAAGTTGTATACCTTTCCTCTTAAAATACTCTCTCGCAATTGTGCTAAACATATTTGAACGACTAAACCTATCCCAAGAATAAAAAATAATTGTATCAAACTTTCCATTTCCTGCTTCATCAAGTAGTTTCTTAAATGCTGGTCTTTTGCTTAAATCTATGCCTACAATGAATTTTCCATTAACAACCCTAATATCTAACGAATCAGATGAAATTGAAGCACTCTTGCCCTCGTCTGTATAAATATCAACTATCTCATAATTATTTTGAATACAAAAATCCTTTAACCTTTCTGTCTGTGCATCTATACTATCTCCTTGTTTTGCTTGTTGTAATGAACTAACTCTTGGATATAAAATTGCTCTAACCATTGAACCAGAATAACCTCCTTAAAGATCTACGCTTAAATGATGGATAAAGTTTACATTTTAATCCTTCAGGGCTTTCTCTTATTTTCAAAATAGCAAAAGCACAATAAGAACAATGTCTTTTATTCTTTTTAGTAACAGGAAGACGAATTTGCCAAGTTCCTTCCCATAAATAATTTAATGCAAATTCACAGATTTTATCACTTGTATTTATTTCATCAATATCCACAATAAAATGAAATTTAGTTCCATAAGTTTTTGTGTGCATCTTTCTTCTTATCTCTGGAGCAAAATTCATAAATCCATCATAAGTCATTGGAGAAACTCTATAAAATCCAATTTTGATTGCATCTCCTCTTTTTCTTTTAGAAACATAAGGAACATACCTTCCATTAATTTTTCTTCTTGGATGCGTTTTCTTTCCAGCATATTTTTCTCTCTTTTTACCAACATCACTTCTTCTTTTCCTTCTTCTCAAATCCTTTGCACCTTTTGTCTTTACCATATTTTCCCCATTTCCAATAATCTATTACCCAACTTATTTTTATTTATTTTATCCATTTTTATCGTCGCTATCATATCTAAAATTCCCTTACAGGTGAACTTTTTTATTCCCCACACCTTACCCATTCAAACTTTGGGGAAAGATTTACAAAGTTTTTAACAAATTTCAACTTAATACCTCTTATAAAGTGCGATTTTAAAACTTTTGTTTCTCTCATTTTTTTTCTCTGCCGACAACTTCTCCATACCCATACCCCCCATATTTTTATATATAATAGGGATATAACCAGTGTTAATATAAATTATTATAGATATTTAAATTTTATGTTTTTGCGTGTCTCCACTCTCTATAGTGGTAGTAAGTGAAATATTTTATAAGTTTAGAGTAACCACTAATCATTTAGAGAATTAGATATGTGATTAACAAAAAATTAAACTTAGAAAGATATAAAAACTAAATAAATCATTTAATATAATAATTTCCTTTTCGTAAGTAAAAAATAGGCAATCTCTCCTGCTGAATAAAATCAGCAGATTCATAATCATGGAAAACGAAGAAGAAAAAATATCAGAAGAACTTTATGATTTAATTAATGATTAAGTTATCTTTTTGGAATAAACTTTTTTATCATCAATAAATACCTGAAATATAATTCCTTTAAATTTTAATAAAATATTTTCTTTACGATACTTTGGTTTCACTTCTTTATTGTTATAATACTTTTGTCTATCCTTTGTAACATAAAACTTTTTCTTTTTCTCTTCTTCTTGCCGAGAAAGTTTCTTTGTCTTGAATCCAAAAACAGATTTATTATTCTTTGACTTCATCTAAAAATTTCTCCTCAAAATCTTTTGATTGTTCTTCTTCAAGAATTTTTTTATAATTATCAATATATTTTTTAACTGTCTTATGAGATTTAATATCTAATTTTTCAGCAATTTTTCTATAACTTCTTTCTTTTGAATCTAATGTTTCATCATTAAATCTTTCCCAACATAATTTCATTAAAACAAGTTTATTTTTTTCTTCAATTTCTTTTTTCTCTTTTTTAACTTCCTTAACTGCTTCTGTCTTTCCAGTTTCCTTACTTTCTTCTTTTTCCCTTTCAATTTTTTCCTGTTCTTGTTCTCTTTTTTTAACTTTTGCTCTTATTTTCATTTCTTCTAATTTTATTTTATCTTTCATTTCATTATAAATCTTCTTGTAATTTTCAAGAGGATATTCTTCAGGACTTTTTCTATGATGTTTTAAATACATTTCTTCAAAATTATAATTTTCTTCTTTGTGCATAGCAATAGGTGGAAAAAACCAATAACTACCTTCATCAGGTTTACAATAATCAATACCTTTAACCAGATAAGTTTTAGGGGTCTCCATATTATTTAATTGATCCTTTAATTTCTTTCCCCAACCAAGTGATTTACAAAGTCCATCAATGTCTCTAATGCCCATAAGTTCCCCATAAATCTGGATAGAAGAAGCATCTCTTACATTATCATCAATATCCATAGCGATTTGTCCATCTAATAAAGAACTAATACCCTTTCCTTCGCTTCTTATAGATTTTAAACTATCTTTTATAGATGATGCTAAAAATTCTTTATGTCCTTCTGGTCTTGCAGGTGTTAATTTAGAAACTTCTGGAATTACTAATAAAATTGGATCTTTGATGAATTTTTTATTTTTAAGAATACCTTCCAAAAGATATAAAACAAGAAAGTCAGTTAATTTTTCATCATCTCTACCAATAAAATTTGAAACAAATACATGATAATGTTCTTGATCTGTTAAGATATCTTTCCAATTTAAATTATATGGGCATTTATTATCTTGAATAAAAAAATGTTTTTTAAAATGACGAAGAATATTTGAAATTTTACTTGTTTCTTTCATAGTTCCAGAACCTGTTTCTAATCCAAAATTACTCCAATCTGCTTTTTTCTTTCCTTTCCTTCCTTTAACAGAATCTTGGACATAATGAGCAAAAGAATAGATACCATCAGAATCAGAAATTTCTTCAGAAGATTTTAGTAAAACTGAAATAGTATCATTTTCTCCGTGAACTTCTGATAACATAGCCCATTCTTTTAAACCTAAAGATTTAATAGGTATTGTAAAAATATTCATTTTAGGGAGATTTTTATTAATTGGGAGATTAAATGTAAATGGATGATAAATTTTAACTTTCTGTTTTCCAGGATTTTTAGAATTACCAACAGAGGGGATATTTCTTGCTATTTTTAATAAATTAAGATGATATTGTTCTACTGGTTCAAACATTTGGTAACAAAATTCTAACTCGTGTTTTGGGTCTGATATAACAATTATTGTATATCCATGATTGTGATACCATTCTGTAATTCCCTCTAAACATAAACTTTTTCCATAACCAGTTTTAGCAACAACAATTATTTGTTGATTACTTACTTTTCCATATTTATCAATAGGACTAATAAATGTGTTGTTATCTTCTGCAATTCTCATTGTTTATTAGGATAATTTAATTTTAAATCAAATTTACTCATTGAATCCCACCAATAGTTTTTTCTTTATTTATATGAATTTTCCTCATATTGCTCTGTTCAAGGTTCTTAAAGTATTCATTAGGGATACTTCTCATTCTAACAGAAGAGTTGTAAATCAAAAAAACAAATAAATTATAAATATCTTGCTGAACTGCATTTATCCAAATGGAATTATTATAAAACAAATTTCTAAATATCCTCTGAATTTTACTCTCCAATTCTCCAATATTATTTTTAATAGAAAACTTCTTAACTAAAGATTTATCAGAAATAGCATCATAAAAGTTTTTAGTTTCAGAAATTCTTTTACCCAATTTCTTCCTTTTAATAGAAACTTCTTCAAACTTACCTTCACCATATATTTTATCAAATTCTATTTTAACTTCATTAATATTAAAAGTTGGAAGTAAAAGGTTAATCGCTTCATTTAAATAATATAAATCTACACTTAATCTTTCAGAACAATAAAGTCCTAACTTTGAAAGAATCATACTCATTAAAATAGGGGGCATTGATTTTTCTTTTATCATTCTAATTCTGGAACCTCATCTGCAAGGATAGCAATATATTTTAATTCTTTGACTTCAAAAGAAGGGGCTAAATTACTTTCACTGACTTCTTCAATAATTTTTAAAGTATTCATAATTATTTCCATATCTTTATCAATTAAAGCATTTATTTTAGTTATTACATAAGGATCTTCTGACTTCAAACGAGAATATAAAACATTTCTTAGCTTAATCTCTTTTGTAGAAAGAGGAGAATAATTATTATTTATTTTAAGGAAAGCAAGAGACACATTCAACGCCTGAAAAAACTGCCAAAAAGCACGAGAATATAATTTTTTTAAAAGATAATCATTATAAGCATCTAATTTTTTTGATATAATATGACTAAATAATTTCATATCTTAAATTAATCTTTTTACTTTATAAACTTTACTACTAATAAAAAATTAAAGAAACATTTATAAAGTATATAATCTAAGATTAAGTATGGGAAAACAATCAAGGCAAAGAGACTACGAGAAAAAAGAAAAAATGAAGGAATATATGAAAGATAAAGAATGGTTAAGTTTATCTGTTATTTCAAAAGATTTAGGAATTCACTACAACAAAGCAGAATTACTTATGAGAGATTTACTTAATTCTAAAGAAGTAGAATCAGAAGTAAGAGGTTCTTACACATTTTGGAGATTAAAAAATGACTGAAGAAAAAATAGGTTGTGGGGATGAAGAAATTTGTCAATGTGGACATACTAAAAATAATCATTGGAGAAAAGGACAATGTGAATATAGTGAAACTGGTTGTCAAATTTGTGGGACAGATAAATGTAAAAAGTTTGTTCCAAAAATACCCGATTTAACAAATTATAAAGTTGATTTTTCTAAGGCAAAGATTAGTAAGAAATTAATGAAGAAGTTTGTTCCAAAGAGAGCAGGAGATTTACAATGAGTTATTATACATTTCCAGTAAAAACTATAATAAGGAAATCTCTTATTAAACTAAACTATAATAATGAAAAATGAACACAGAAATAAATAAAAAAATTGAAGAAGCCAAGAGAGAAATTGAATATTGGGAAAACTTAATTAAAAAAATAGGAATGCGATGGGATTATTCGTTTGAATCTGAAGCATTAGCAAAAGGAAAAGGTAGACTTAAAGGACTTGAAGAAGCCAAAAAATCTTATGAAGACGAAATTCCGAGAAGACCTTATAAAAATCAGAAAAAGAAAGATATTGAATTATGTAATGCTTATCAAAAAGGATTAATTGACGGAAGAAAAGAACAGAAAGAAAATGAACTTAAAGAATTAACTGGTAATCCTACAGGATTAGACCAGTTTATTGAATGGAAACAAGATGATGTTAAAAGAGTTTTAATTAAAAAATACGACGAAATGAAAAAGAAGATTGTAAATAAAACTCCAATAAAAGAATATTATGGAGGAGAAAATCCTAATTTCAAAGATGATTGGGAAAAAAGATACAACGAAGATAAAGAAAGACTAAAACCATTCAAGAAAGGATTTTTTTCACATCATTATATTTGTGGAATACTTTATGATAAGGAATTTATTTATAGCATAGAAAGAGATAGTGAATTAAGAAGTCATTCAGATTTAATTTTTGTAGTTGAAAAACTAAAAGATAAAGCAAGTGGAGACTACGCAGAATTAAAGATTGTAGAAATTCCAAAAGATACCGATTACACTATTAGTGATTATGATGGAATGGAATCAGTTGAAGAAGTCCATAGGAGTTGGAATTAAAATGCCAAGAAAAAATAATAAAGATTGGACGAGTGTAGCAATAAAGAAAGCAATATTAAAAAAGTTGGATAAATTAAAAGTCCATCAAAATCAATCATACAGCGAGGTTATAGAAAACTTACTAAAGTCTTGTTCAACTAAACGGGAGGTGTCCGAACTCAAATGATAAATCATTTGCCCTACGGGTCTGATAATATAGATTTAAAGATTACGCAATCAAAGATTGCTCCATCCATATTTTCCTTTCAGGAAAACATCTCTAAATCCTTAATTAAACTCAATTCCGTCCCAAATCTACTGGGCTGGGTTCAATTAAATAAAATGGAGGATAAAAATGAATGAGAATATTGGATTAAAAGTTTGCTTATTTATTATTGCCTTTGTTTTAATTGTTATTGTGGGTTTTATTGGAACAACCCTTTGGTATAATATGGATTTAGAAAAATGCCAAGACATAAAACAATCTGGAAATTCATACTATGAAGCGAAGAATAATTGTTGGGAAACATTTGAAAAACCACTATTGGTTCAAATACAAATGTTTATTATAATTATATTGCTTCCAGGATTAATATGGTTATTTTTCATAATCATGCATTTTATGGATTTATAAAAATGGTAAATAGAGAACGATTTGGGATGTCGCCTCTAAGCGTTACAATGGAAACAAATAAAATAAGAACATTAATTGAAAAGAATACAGAAATAGATGAAAATTCATTAAGAGATATAAAAGATTTAAAAAAAGAAAGTTATGAAAACAAAATAAATCTCGCAATACTCTATGTAAAATGTTATAATTTCATATCTCAACACAAATCAATAGAAGAAGTAAAGAATTTTATAAAAAATAAAAAGATAGAAGAATTATTTGATTTAGTTGAAGAATATTTATCTGGTTCTTTTGGAAAATATTACAATGGCGAAAGAATTAAAAATTTAGTTAAATTAAATTATGATATAGTAGAAAAATTCATAACAGAATTTTTTGAGATTTTCGGAGAGGAAGAATGATATTAGAGATTAAATCCTTAGGGAAACTGCAAAAAATAAAGATAGTTTAAAATAAACTCTTTTTTATTCATATAGAAACGATGTTAGCAGGTCTCGTTTCGTCTCTAAAATAAAATGGAAAAAAAATTAATAAAAACAAGAACATTAGGAATAGGAAAGTTTATAGTTAAACACTGGTATCTCTTTTTATTCTTATTTTTTACAATACCGATAATAATTAATTCTATTCAAACAGCAATTCAAACAAATAATCCTTCTTATCCATTTATACAATTAGGGTTAAGTATTGCAGATTCTGATTTTCAATTATCAGAAAAAATATCTTATTTAGAATTAAATCCAATAGGAATAAAACCAGAAGGAATTTGGAATGGAATAAAATATTATTTTGGGATATTTTTAATAATTTGGGAAATTCTCGGTTTGTTATTTATGATAACTCTTCCTTTCTTTATATTTTATAGATTATTTAAGTGGAAAGATAGTTCAGCAGGAGCACCTAATTTCTTTAAGGCAATAATTTTTGGATTTATCTTTATATTTATTATAAATCTAATTTTAGTAATTTATGGTTTAGTAAATGGAACGATAATTATTCCTGGAAATGCTACAGATATTTATTCTAAAACTTGGGAAATAATAAAATTAAATATTCCTTTCAGAGGATTTTATTCTTTAATAAAGTTTCTTATAAAATTAGCGAATTAACTTCCATTCATCTTCCATTGCAAGTTCATAAATAGATTCCCATAATGTAATTGTATTAAGATAATTTAATAATTTTACTTTATTTAATCTAAAAAGTTTTGTAGGAGAACCAGATTCATTTTCTAAATAACTATCAAAAACAAAAACTCCTTCTTTTATTAATTTTTTAAACCAATCACGAAACTCTTTGCTATTTTTTGGAGCATAACAATCAGAAGCAATTTTATTTATAGATTTTAAACTTTTAGAAAAATTATTCAAAAGATGTGCTATCCATTTAATTTCAGTTTCTTCTTTCACGAAAAAAAGAGTAATTCAAAGTATATAAAGTTTATCTAATTCTCTAAACACCTTTTTAAACTTAGAAATTCTATAAAAGTTATAAAAGTTCTCATAGAGAATAGTTCGAAATGCCGAGAGGTAACAAGGGGAGGAAAAAAATAAAATGAAAACAGGACAAATTGTAGTAATCATGTTAATCGCATCTGTTTTACTTGCAGGATTGATTTTCGGAGGAATCTATTTGTATAATCAGTCTGCTGTTGAAGGAGAAGGAAATGTGGCTACAGAATGTGGAGATTCTACAGGAAAGTTAACTGTAAACGCTTATAGTGCTTTGAATCCATCAACTAATGTTACTCCAACATTGAAGGTAGGTGTTAATGGTGGTGTTGTATCACAAACAGCAACTTCAGGAACAACAACTTTCGCAATAGGAGATAAATTAGAGATTCATGGAACATTAAGTGATTATATAGACACATCAGTTAAAGCAGAAATGACTTGTGGTGGTATAATTGTTGATATGCCTATGTATTACTCTACATCAGATAATCCAGCAATCAGAATAAAGAATGATGATGGAGATTATGTATCTGATAATATTGCAGGTTTGACTACAAACCAAACTAATTTAGCAGTGGGTGAAACATTGATTATGGATATTGAATTTGCAGGAACTTCTCTTGAATCATCAGGAGATGGTGTTTATGTAATTGAATTTCCAGCATCAACAAACGCTAACATTACAAGTGTAGAATTAACTGGTGCAACTTCAACAACATTGCCAAGTGTTCACTCTTTACAGAATGCTGGAAGTAAATACGCTGCATTCAATGTTCCAGCAGTAGTTGGATCAGAAAAAGCAGTCCATACTTTAACAGTTAATCTTGGTGCTACCATGGATTTATCAGGTGGAGTTTACACAGATTGGTATTCAAAACAATCTTTCATCGATGACGATGGAACAATTAAGGTTGGAGTAGAAGACAGCGACGGAACAGCCAAATACGAGAATACGCTCGATTTCGATTTCTACATTAACGCTGCATAAGTGGTTAATTAAGAAAATAGCGTCGGAGGTGGCGAGAAAATCGCCCCAAACTTTTTTAGTTAAATTTATATAGTGATGGAACTACTAATCTCTATGTTAAAAGGTTCAAAGATGAGTTCTGAATCAAGAAAGAAAATAAGTAGATCTCTTTCTGGAGAAAAAAACCCAAATTATAAGGAAGGAAATAGAACAATAGGAAATTATCCCTGCCCAAGATGTGGAAATGAGATGATAAGAGAGAAAAGAAGGAGGAATATAATTTGTAGGGATTGTTATAATAAAGAAAGAAGAGAAAATGCGAAAGGTGAAAAAATAGTAAAAAAAGAATACTATGAAAGAAATAAAGAGAAAATAATTCCAAATCAACTTGAAAGATATAACAATAAAAGAGTAGAAATCCAAGAACAAAGAAAAGATTATAGACAGAAGAATAGAGAGAAAATAAGACAACACCAAAGAGAATATGTTAAAAATAAAAAATCCACAAATCAAAATTTTGTTATACAAATGAGATTAAGACGACTTGTTCTTCAAGCATTTGATAAATACACTAAAACAGGAAAAGTTAATCCTTCTATAAAATATGGAATAGATTATGAAAAAATTATAGAACACCTAAAACCCTTTCCAAAAGATATGTCTAAATATCATATAGATCATATAAAACCATTATGTTCTTTCAATTTCATAAATGAAGATGGTTCAACAAATTTAGAAGAAATTAAAAAAGCATTCGCCCCAGAAAATCATCAATGGTTATCAGCAGAAGAAAATTTATCAAAAAATAAATCTTTAACTTGGGAAAAAGAAAAAGATACAACCTATTCTTCAATATGGCTTTATAGAAGAAAAGGAACTATGTATTATGGGACAAAAGACCCAATAGCAAATATAAAAAATTACACACAAGCAAGAGGAAAATATTTTAGTAAATTTAATGATGCTGTTGCAGAAAATATAATAAATTTTTGGAGTAATAAAAATGATATAATCCTTGATCCTTTTGCAGGTAGAACAAGATGTTTTGTTTCTGCATTAAAAGAAAGAAAATATATAGGATTTGAAATTTCAAAAGAAGTATGCAATAAAATACAACCATTAATAGATTCTAATAAATTAGAATATAAACATAAACCATTAATGATAAATGACGATTCTCTAAATGTGAAAAGTCATCTTAAAAAAGAAGTAGATTTTATTTTTAGTTGCCCTCCTTATTGGAATCTTGAAAAATATGAAAGTTGTCCTGGACAACTTAGTGATATTAAAGATTATAATAAATTTCTTGATAGATATAAGAAGATAATGGAAAATTCTTTATCTTTATTAAAAAAAGATAAATATTGTGTATTAGTTGTTGGAGATTTTAGAATAAATAAACAATATTATACTTTTCATTGTGATACTATAAGAATAATGGAAGAACTTGGTATGAAACTTCACGATTTAGTTGTTATTCAATCGGTAACATTTGATATTGCAAATAGAAGATTTGGTCTTTTTAAGAATTGGAAATTTACTTCTAAAATACACGAATATCTTTTGGTTTTTAAAAAAGTTTAAATACTTGTTATTCTACTACTTATTATGGCAGGAAGAGGAGTTAAAAGATTAAGATGTAAAAAATGTGGAGAAAGAATAAATGTAGATTACAAAATAAAAAACGGAAAAATAATCTTCACTTGCCCCAAATGTCTTGCACAAGGAGAATATAATGTTAGAAAAACTAAAAGAAATAATTAGGAACAACATAAACTTATTAACTATAATAGGAGGAATAATTTTACTTATAATTTTTTCAATAATTTTAATCCAAAATGATAATTTTACAATAACAAAATTAAACACCCCCTGTTATATTAATTTAGAAAATGGATATGTTCAAGTAGTTGGAATAAACTCATCTAAATTAGATTTCTATACAAGTCAAGAAGGAAAATTCTTTTTTATGATAAAAGGAACAAATTCAACTATTGAAGAATGCACTGGAAATGAATCAGAAACAATAGAAGTAGATAATAAAATAATACAAAAAAAAGATTTAAAATTAAAGTTAGTTTCAACAGGAAAACAAATATTCAACGATACTTGGATAATAGGTAATTATTCTATTTACCATGGAAAAGAAAAAGTTTCAAAATCTCTCGCTTTATGTATTGGAGAAAAATCAAAACTCTATACTCAATTAGGTTGTCATGCTTGTATAAATCAAGAAAAATTATTTGGAAATAATTACAAATACTTGAATGTAACAGATTGTTTTTATAAAAAAGAAGAATGTATAAATAAGAATATAACTGCTACTCCAAGTTGGATAATAAATGGAGAAATGTATAATGGAATTAAACAAATTGAAGAATT
>Ga0265297_10009669_pt1 | contig 12352 bp, 9 predicted proteins | sample Munlanlwell13791_FD_192502 | JGI IMG/M metagenome (GOLD analysis project Ga0265297, IMG submission 192502) | Leachate microbial communities from a municipal landfill in Southern Ontario, Canada - Leachate well 137-91 | ecosystem: Engineered > Solid waste > Landfill > Unclassified | place...
GTTCGCAGGCTCAAATCCGGGAGCGGCGCCGTTATTGCGGGCTTTGCCGGAGCTACGGCAGATGCTTTTGCGCTTTTTGAGCGTCTAGAGGCCAAGCTTGAAAAACATCCCGGGCAATTGATGCGCGCATGTGTTGAGCTGGCGAAAGACTGGCGCACAGATCGCTATTTGCGGCACCTGGAGGCCATGATGGCTGTGGCCGATGCTTCAACAAGCCTTATTCTTTCAGGTAACGGCGATGTTTTAGAACCGGAAGATGGGTTGATTGGCATTGGTTCCGGCGGCCCCTTTGCTTTGGCCGCAGCGCGCGCCCTTTTTGATATTGAGGCTCTGGACGCCGAAGCTATTGCGCGCAAATCGCTCGACATCGCCGCCGGGATTTGCGTCTATACGAACACAAACGTAACTTTAGAAAGCATCGAAATTTAAATGGCTCCGCTTTCCCCAAAAGAAATCACCGCAGAACTTGATCGTTATATTGTCGGACAGCTTGAGGCAAAACGCGCCGTTGCGATAGCTTTGCGCAATCGCTGGCGGCGACAACAGCTGCCTGAGGCCTTGCGAGAGGAAGTCGTCCCAAAAAACATTCTCATGATCGGGCCCACGGGCGTCGGAAAAACAGAGATCGCGCGCCGCCTTGCCAAATTGGCGCAAGCGCCGTTTTTCAAGGTTGAGGCGACAAAATTTACTGAGGTTGGATATGTGGGGCGCGACGTAGAACAGATTGTTCGCGATCTCGTTGACGTCGCTATCAAAATGGTTCGCGCGCGCATGAGTAAAGAGGTTAATCCGCGCGCCGACAAGGCCGCACAAGAAAGGGCTTTGGACGCCCTTGTCGGAGAAAACGCAACGCCCGAAACCCGCACGAAATTTCGCCATATGTTGGAACGCGGGGAGCTTAACGAAAAGGAAATAGAAATTCAGGTTCAGGATACGGGCTCCGCGGGATTGCCAATGTTTGATGTTCCGGGAATGCCGGGTGCGCAGATGGGGATGATCAATCTCAGCGAAATGATGGGTAAACTCGGCGGTCCGCGCACAAAAACGCGAAAACTTCCCGTTTCTGAAGCGCTGAAGGTTTTGCATGATGAAGAGGCCGACAAGCTTTTGGACATGGACAAGGTTGTCGAAATCGCCGTGGAAGAAACCGAACAGAACGGCATCGTGTTTCTGGATGAAATAGACAAAATTGCCGCACGATCCGAAGCCTTCCGCGGCGGCGGCGACGTTAGCCGCGAGGGCGTGCAGCGCGATTTGTTGCCCCTTATCGAGGGCACAACCGTTTCGACAAAATATGGAACCGTGCGCACCGATCATATTTTATTCATCGCTTCCGGCTCCTTTCATTTGGCAAAGCCCTCCGATCTGCTTCCCGAATTACAGGGGCGCCTGCCTATTCGGGTTGAATTGGCGCCCCTTTCTTGCGAAGACTTCAAGCGCATTTTGACCGAGCCGGAAGCAAGCCTCATTAAGCAATACACGGCGCTGATTGGTACAGAAAAGGTGGGGCTAGAATTTTCAGAAGACGCGCTTGATGAGCTTGCTCGGCTCGCTACCGAGATAAATGCTAGCGTCGAAAATATTGGGGCGCGGAGACTGCACACCCTGCTCGAGAAATTGCTTGAGGACATTAGCTTCGACGCCAGCGATCGCGCGGGAACCGTTGTTAAGATTGACGGTAATTATGTTCGCGAAAAGTTAAACGAGCTGACACAAAACGTCGATTTATCGAAATTTATTCTGTAAGAACAGCGCCCTGCTCTTTTTGCCCCCGCCCATTAAGGTTAACGCGCTGTTTCTTTATCTGTTTGAGGTTTTTACTTTCTCCCTGTAAAATCCGGCACAGAGTTTAAATTATTTTTGCTGGTGAAAAATATGTCTGCGGGTCTTTCAGCTTTATATAATCGCCTTGGCGTTTCGGAAGAGATGGCCGGGAAAATCCGCGCCCAACACAAAAAAATTCAAGACCCCGTCAATACATACAGTGCCGCCCTCTGGACAAACATTGACGAACCGGCTGCTCTGTTTACGGCTCCGCTAAAAGACGCGCCCAGCCCAAAATGTGCGATGAGTCCAGTTGCCCATAGCCATTACTATTCGTCTCTTCCTGTTGCTTCTGTTTGATTGGTTTAGTTTTTTGCCTCTTCGCTTTTCGTTTTGTTTTCGAAACGTTTTGGCTTGGGCTATCCTCTTCGTATTTGACACTCTTTCAAAATTTCCCGCGCTATCGGCGCAGCTTCCGCCGATCCGCTTCCGCCGTGCTCAACAATGACGGCGCAGGCGTATCGCGGAGCTTTTGCCGGGGCGTAGCTAACAAAGAGAGCGTGATCTCGTTCTTTCCAGGGGAGATCTTCGTTTTTCACAACCCCTGTTTTTCTTTCCGCCTCGCTGATGCGCCGAACCTGTGACGAGCCCGTTTTCCCCGCCATTTCCATCCCTTCTTCTTTTATGCGCGCACCGTAAGCCGTTCCCGACGTTGAATTGACAACACGGAACATACCCTCTTTTATTAAGGCCAGATGTTTTGGGTTAAGCCCCATGGATGGCCAAGACTCTTGATCAATCACCTTGTTTCCGATTTTTTGAGCAATGTGCGGTTTAACAGCGAGCCCGTTATTTGCTATTCGTGCCGCCATGGTTGCCAGTTGAAGCGGCGAGGTTAAAAGAAATCCCTGCCCGATTGCCGTCACAAGCGTTTCGCCCTGCTGCCATTCCTGATGTTTCATGGTCTTTTTCCACGAACGGTTCGGCACAAAACCGCCGCGCTCATGGGGCATGTCTATATCGAGTTTTCGGCCAAAGCCGAAACGCTCCGCCATTGCTTGAATTCTGTCAATGCCGACGCGTTTGCCTAAATCATAAAAATAGGTGTCGCAAGAACCGGCAAGCGCTTCGACCATATTGACAAAGCCGTGTCCGCCCCGCTTCCAACAATGAAAAGAGTGCTCTCCCAACTCATAGTGTCCGGGGCAATAAACACGCGTCGCAGGATCAACAATTTTGGCCTCTAGTGCCGCCAGCGCAGTAATTGGCTTGAAGGTTGAGCCGGGCGCATATACGCCGCTTGTGACTTTATTAAGAAGCGGCGCGTGAATGTCTTTGTTCAAAGAATCCCAGTCTTCCTGCCCTATCCCGAAAGTAAACAAATTCGGATCAAACCCCGGCTGGGAAACCAACGCTAACACCTCGCCCGTTTGGACATCCATAACAACAGCTGCCGCGCCTTCTTTGGTGGACAAAAGTTGCCGAACGACTTGTTGCAGTCCGATGTCTATTGTGAGCGTCAGGTCTTCTCCGGGAATGGGCGCGTGCCGAACAAGTTCGCGAACAACGCGTCCCCGAGCGTTGACTTCAAGCTCAACGTCCCCGGCCTCGCCCCTCATATACTTTTCGTATTGTTTCTCTATTCCGTTTTTCCCAATACGAAGATCCGGGATGGTCAATATGTCTCGGGAATCCTCCTCCGGATTGTCTATTTCATTTTGAGAAATTGCACCAACATAGCCAAGAATATGGGCTGTCGTTTCTCCATAGGGATAGGCTCGCACCTCGCCGGCATCAATGTCCATTCCGATGAGTTCGGGCGTATGAACGGCAATGGTGTCCATTTGATCCCGCGTCAGGTTGTCGCAAACAACGATGGCGTTAAAGCCGGATCGTTCTTTCATTTCGCGCTCGATGCGCTTACGGTTTGTTTCGTCGATGTTGATGTGTGCGCTCGCTTTTTTTAAAAGCGCACTGAGATTCTCCACTTGTTCGGGCAACAAGACGACTCGAAAGGTCTGATCGTTTTGCGCCAATGGGACCCCGAAACGATCCAGAATTCGGCCGCGGGGAGGAACTATAACGCGCAAACTAATCCTGTTTTCTTCGGCCAAACGGCGATAGGCCCCGCCCTCAATGGCCTGCAAATAATAAAGCCGTCCAGCAAGGAGCGAAAAAAGACCGACTTGCGCCGCGCCAAGCATAAAGGCGCGTCGTGTAAAGATGTGTGTTTTTTCGGTGTTTCTTGGCATTGCGCGGTTGGGTTTATAGCTTCTTTCTTTTTAGAAACGACATATTGATTGTGTCGCCGTTTGTTGTCCAGCCTTCATGTGTGCGCCACCGGGGCTTAATTGGCACTCGCCGTAATGCGCTGAAGACGAATAAAAAGCCAGCAAAGAAGCGGAAAAAGAATAATTGCTAAAACCGCCTGCATTAGAACGGGGAGAACTCTGGCAAGGTGCCACTCAAGCAGCCCGCGCAACGCCCATTGCGTAAAGATAAAAATCAACACGACCAAAGAAAAGCCAGACCACAACATATAAAAAGAGTGCCCGGCAAAAAGGCTTCTCTGTCGCCAGATAATTTGATGCGCGGCGGTAAATAACAGGGCGGAAAGTCCGAGGGGGCCGCCATTAATAATGTCGCTTAATAGCCCGACGGAAAAAGCAACGGCGGGAGGAAAAAGATCCGGCCGGTGCGCCGACCAATAAAAGAGGGACATAAAGCCCAAGGGAGGAAGAACCATCTCCAGATGAGGTATCGGCCCGGCACTAACATCAAGGAGGGTCATAAGAAGCGTTGAAAGAGACGGCACCGAGGCTCTAAACCAGAAATCAAGCCTTTGCCAAAACGCCTCCATTATCTTTTCTTGCCTTCTGCGCGAACTTTATTCCCTATGGCGTTAAAGGCTCCGCCACCTAAATTAAAGTCAACCAATCGGACATAGGTTATTTTCCCCAAATCCGCCGTCGGAATTACGGAGAAAGAGCCCCTTTCTTTTTCTCTTAAGACGCCCACCGGCACATTGGGGGGAAAGATGCCCCCGTGTCCCGACGTAACGACGTGCGCCCCTTCTGGTATTGATGCGTCTCTCGCCAAAAAAAGAAGCTTTGGGTGCGGCGTATTGTCGCCTGCTAAAATAGCCCGGTCTCCTGTTTCCGCAATTGTAACCGGAATGCGTGAATTTGGGTCTGAAATCAGCCAAACGCGAGAAGACCAATTTCCCGTCTCTATTACGCGCCCAATGAGTCCGTCGCCCGTAACCGCAGCCATTCCTTCGTGAACGCCGTCGGCTTCTCCGGCCGTCACAACAAGGCCTCGAGAAAAAGCGCCGCCAATATCGGCAATGGCTCTGGCAGAAATATAGGAAACGGGGGGCTCGGTTTTAAATTTTAACAAGGAGCGCAATTCGCGGTTTTCTTTATCCAAAGAGATCACGGCGTTTTGCCATTCGATCATTCTTTTGTTTTCGGAGCGAAGCTTTTCGTTTTCAGCTCTTAATGACACAAGATTATGTAGGGACTCCCCCACATGTTCTATAGCAAGCGCTGGGCGAGAAAACGCCTCAAGAAGCGGGGCCAATAAATCCATAGAGTGAGCACGAACCAACGCTGTTGTATCCGGCTGCATTCGTGAAAAGACTAATAAAAAAACGGAGAGCCCAACGAAAAGAATAAAAGAAAATCGTTGAGAAACGCTCCGCCATGAAAGCGGCGCGGCTAACGAAGACCACTGAGAGGGTGACGGGCGACGAAGAAACATGGCCAAGTATAACAAATCAAGGTTAACATCGTCTTAGCCCAAGTTTCTCGATTTTACCAACCTTTTTATGAAGAAAAAACAAAGATTTCTCTATTCTCACTTTCCCGGCTCTTTTTGGGGGTTTTGTTTTCTGGATAAAAGCATCATAATTTCTGCGGCCGTTTCCTCTATAGATTTTCTGGAAACATCAATCACTGGGCAATTAAGCCTGGCAAACAGTCGGCGCGCCTCTTGGAGCTCGACGCGTATCTTTTCAGGATCCGTATAGGGTGTGTCCGGATCCTCTTTAAGCATCTTGAGCCTGTTCCGCCGGATAGCCACCAAACTATCAACGTCTTTTGTAAAACCAACAATCAGCGGTTTTTTTAATTCTGAAAAATCGGGCATTTCGTGATCGAGGACGAACGGAACGTTGGCGGCACGAATTCCTCGTCCGGCGAGATAAATGCATGTTGGTGTCTTAGATGTGCGAGAAACGCCAATGATTACGACATCGGCTTCCTCAAGGTTCCCCCGCCCCTGTCCGTCATCTTGAGCAATGGCAAAATCCATCGCAGCAATTCGAGCAAAGTAGTCGTCATCCAGTGCATGTTGCCTTCCTGGATTATGGGTTGGCTCTTTTCCGAAAAGAGAGATCATCCCTCTTAAAACAGGGCGTAAAATAGAGATACATGGAATTCCGTTTTTATGACAAAAGTCTTCTAAGGTCGCTCTTAATTTCTCATCTACAAAAGTATAAAGAACGAGGCCAAAATTATCTCTTATTCCATCGAGCGTTGTCTTCAGTAGTAATTGGGAGCGAACTAAACTCCAGTTGTGTTTTTTAACATCAACTGCCTCAAATTGCGCGAGACAGGCCCTAGCGAGAGACTCTATAGTTTCTCCGGTGGAATCAGAAACGAGGTGGATATGAAATGGCATGTTGTTGCGATCATTGTTTGGGGATAAGTCGAATAAATTCTCTAATTAGGAATTAAAGTACACTTACTATAAATTTTCCCCAAAGTTTTTCCCGTCTGAAGATATCTTTTTTCTTCACTATGTGAAAAACGAGGAAAACACAAAAAATTCTATCCACACAACTCACAGAGTTATCCAAGAGCTAGTTAAAAAAAGATTAATCTCCCATTATCAACATAATAAAAAATTAACCATTACATAAACATTCATTCGCTTCTGTTGATGACTTCCCTCTTTCTCTCCTAAAAATTTAATCCCCACTTCTTCATATACCAACTACTCTCTACTTCTTAGATTAAATATATAAGAAAAGAAGAAGAGAAAAACTCTTCTCCATAAAACACAAGAATTATGGTTAATTTATTCCATCCTTTCTTTTTTCTTTCGCTTATGACTTCTTGACTTTCCTTCCTTCAAAGATTAAAAAAATTCTTATCCGGCGTGGTTATTTTAATTGCGCATTTCTCATCTGCCGGAACCTCACCCCAACTTTGCGAATATTTTTTCCGTTGCGCCGGACTAAAAACGCCCCAAATCCCCCATTTTGGCGAAGGATAAAATGACAACAACAAATTTACGTGAACTAAAAGCAAAAACCCCAGCAGAACTCTTAGCCCTTGCAGAAAAAAATGGTGTTGAAGGCGCCAGCTCCATGCGCAAGCAAGACATGCTTTTTGCCATCTTAAAGATTGTAGGAGAGCAACCAAATCAAACAATTTCAGGAGAAGGTGTTTTAGAAGTTCTCCCTGATGGCTTTGGCTTTTTACGTTCTCCGGAAGCAAATTATCTTCCCGGACCAGATGATATTTATGTTTCTCCTTCACAGGTTCGAAAATTTAATTTACGCACCGGAGACACCGTAGAAGGAGAGATTCGTTCTCCAAAAGAGGGAGAAAGATATTTTGCCCTTCTTAAAATTAACGCGATAAACTTTGAAGATCCGGAAAAGGCTCGCCACCGTATCGGCTTTGATAATCTTACGGCGCTATATCCCACAAAGCATCTAAAGCTTGAGATGCCGGATCCCACCAAAAAAGAATACACTGCGCGCATTATTGATCTCATCTGCCCTCTTGGTAAGGGTCAGCGTGGCCTCATCGTCGCCCCACCGCGTACGGGTAAGACGGTTATGATGCAAAATATTGCGCATGCGATAACAGCAAATCATCCTGAGGTATATTTAATCGTCCTCCTTATTGACGAACGCCCCGAAGAAGTTACGGATATGGCTCGTTCCGTAAAAGGAGAAGTGATTAGTTCCACATTTGATGAACCGGCAACGCGCCACGTGCAGGTTGCTGAGATGGTTATTGAGAAAGCTAAGCGGCTCGTCGAGCATAAGCGCGATGTCGTCATTTTACTCGACAGTATAACAAGGTTGGCGCGCGCCTATAACACGGTTGTTCCGTCATCCGGTAAGGTATTGACGGGCGGCGTTGATGCCAATGCGCTACAGCGTCCTAAACGCTTTTTCGGAGCTGCGCGAAATATAGAAGAAGGTGGCTCATTGACGATTATTGCAACTGCCCTTATCGATACAGGCAGCCGCATGGACGAAGTAATTTTTGAAGAGTTCAAAGGAACAGGAAATTCAGAAATCATCCTTGATCGTAAACTCTCAGATCGTCGCACGTTTCCGTCTATTGATATTACGAAGTCAGGAACGCGCAAGGAAGAGCTCCTCGTTGATAAAACCACCATTTCTAAAATGTGGGTGCTTCGCCGAGTGCTCATGCCCATGGGCGTTACAGATGCGATGGAGTTTTTACTCGACAAACTCAAATACTCGAAAACGAACGCGGACTTTTTCGACAGCATGGGACAAGGCGGCGGCAATGAAGGTGGTGGCTCACCCCCCGTTCAGCGCACAACAATTGCACGGCGAAGCTCATCGTCGGGATCGACAAACTCAGATAAAGACTAAACGGAATCGTCTGTTTTTTTCTCTTTCGGCTCCTCCCCGTCGCTTGACGACGTGGGTGGGGCAAGCTCGACCCGGTTGCGCCCCCCCTTTTTGGCAGCGTACAAAGCCCTATCTGCACGATGAAGAAGCGCCTCGACACCGCTGTCTTCCGAAGAAAGCTGGGCAACGCCGATACTAACCGAACAAGAAACAGCCACATGCCCCGCGATTATAGGCTTTTCCTGAATGTGTTTGCGAAGACGTTCTGCAACGTCATACGCGGCGGAAAGCGGGGTTTCAGGAAGCACAACCGCAAACTCTTCGCCCCCGACACGACCGATAGAATCCGATTGGCGCAGGCTTTCAAGCGCACGTTTCACAATTCCTTGGATAATGATATCTCCCGCCGCGTGGCCAAAGGTATCATTGATGGGCTTAAAAAAGTCGATGTCAATCATCATGGCTGTAAGGGCGCGCGAGAACCGACGGGCGCGCCGCACTTCTTGTTCAGCCAGAGCCTGAAAATGCCTGCGATTGCTAATGCCGGTAAGCGCATCTGTAGATGCTTGATGGAAAAGCTCGGCCTCTAGCTCTTTTCGTTGAGATATATCGTTGAGCGCAACAAGAAATGCCGGAGCCCCATTAAAATCAAGAAGAATGGCCGCAAGCTCCGCAACGAAAGCGCGCCCATGAGCGGTTTTCATGCGCACTTCGATGTCGCGAATATCAGTCACCGTATCGAAAAGTTTAAGGAGATTTTCCCTATCCTTTGGATCAATGTAAAGATCAACGGCCTTTGTATGAAGGAACTGGCTTGCGCTGCGCTGAAACAACAGGCAGCTCTTTCGATTGACGAAAAGAAACTGCCCATCTGATCGGCGCGCAATGTATACCGGATAGGGAAGAATTTCTAAAACGGATCGTAGCTTTTGTTCGTTTTTTAAAAGACTGAATTCAAGTTCAACCTGCTTTGTAATATCAAAGGCGGAAAGCATCATAGCGGGGCCGCCCGGCCAAGCCACGATATTTTTTGTTATAGCAACCCAGATTTCCTGCCCGTCTTTTCGCACACCCCGCATTCGGCCTATCACGGCTTTTTTCGCGCCGCGCACCATTTCGTCATATTCAACCTCAATTTGAGGCCAAATATCATCAGGAACCAAAGAACGAAGGAGGGGCAGAGCGAGAACCTCCTCCGCTGATGCATACCCGAAGACGTCGGCAAAAGCCTTGTTAACATAAAGAGGTTTAAAGTTGCGGTGAACAACAACGCCCTGCACGAACCCATCAAGAAAAACCCGATAATCCGGTGGACGCAAAGCCCCCTTTCTACGATCTGCGTGGCGAAGATCGCGTCGGCGGGCTGGGTGTGGGGCGATTTTTTTTGTTGTCATGAACGGAGCATTAATAAACAAACATTTTTGCCGTAAGAACCATAGAAATGACGACGCAAGAGTATGCCCAATTTGAGAAAAGGCCAATAGCCTCTAAGAAGAATGATGCGAAGGCCCTCCGTCCCAATTGACGTTATCAATAACGCGCAAGAAAGGGGATGTTCTCTTTTTCCCATGTTTTCCGCGGGCTTGGGCGCGTTCGCGCTCCGCAATAAATCGCGCAACCTCGGGAGAGCTCATTACGCTAAAAACCTCTTTTGCGGTGAGTCCAAGATTGGTCGGATCGGTTGTAGGGACGCCCAGAATACCATTTTCTGCCATCCAAACCCCGTAATATATCAACCCGATCAAACAAGACAGATCGTGAAACAAGGCGCCCACACGAGAGGCGGCGGAGCTAAACTCGGCGCTTTCCCACCCGTAAGCAAGAGCGACGCGAGTAAGCGCGTGAGCAAAATCATTGCCGAAGCAGGAGCTGTCGGGCTTGCTGGCTGCAGGGGAGCTGAGCCATTTTTTTATGGACGTTCTGTCTTCCAACAAAAACTCTTCGCCGGGATCGATATGCATAGGAAGCCACGAAACTTCGTTTAGCCGGGCCGTTATGGCATTCAGGCCCAGCCGCTCTGCGCGGACGTAATAAAAACTATAGGTATCGCGATTGTATCCATCGGGCAGGGGAGCTAAAGACAAAATCTCTCCACGTTCGCGGGCGAGGCGTTCGCGCGAAAGGTCAATTTGTGAACGCAACTCATCAAGCGTTAAAAACCGCCCCATACGACCCCTTTAGTTCGAGACCACTGATCGAATGTTTCACAACCTCACTTTACAGAAGAATGATAAGGATATTGTTAATCAAAGCTTTTTCGCAGGAAAGATTCTTGCCTGATTCATTTGCATTTAGTTACAATTTCTCATATTTGTCCGCGATGTTTGATTTTGATGTCATAGTTATCGGTGCCGGCCATGCGGGGTGTGAAGCTGCAGCCGCAGCTGCACGCTTGGGTGTGCGCACGCTTTTGTTGACGCATAAAATTGAAACGATCGGAGAAATGTCCTGCAACCCCGCCATCGGCGGGCTTGGCAAGGGACACCTTGTTAGGGAAATAGATGCGCTAGACGGCGTCATGGGGCGTGTTGCCGATGCGGCGGGCATACAGTTTCGCGTTTTAAATCGCAGCAAGGGACCGGCCGTTCACGGACTCCGCGCGCAAGCAGACCGTAAGCTCTATCGTCAGGCAATGTGTGTAACACTATTTGGCCAGTCAAATCTTGATATACGCGCGGGCGAAGCTGACGATCTGATCGTTTCGGAAAAGGGCGAGCTTCAGGGAATTGTAACGGCGCGAGGCGAAAGAATTAGTGCTGGCGCTGTTGTTATTACAACGGGCACTTTTCTTCGAGGCATCATCCATCAGGGAGAAAGACAAACGCCCGGCGGGCGCGTTGGGGAGCCGCCGTCTTGTGGCCTGAGTGTTGCGCTAGAGCGACTGGGCTTTCCTCTGGGGCGCTTGAAAACGGGGACCCCTGCGCGGCTGGATGGGCGCACGATAGACTGGGGCGACATGGAAATGCAGGCCGGAGACGAAAGGCCTGAACCGTTTTCGACTTTAACGACAGAGCTTCCCAACCGACAAATTTCTTGCGGCATTACACACACAACCGAAAAAACGCTAGAAACCATTCGCGCAAACCTGCATCGCGCGCCTATGTATTCGGGACAAATCAAGAGCAGGGGGCCGCGATATTGTCCGTCTATCGAAGATAAAGTCGTTCGGTTTGCCGATAAACCGAGACACCAAATTTTTCTCGAACCAGAAGGGCTGGACGACGACACCGTTTACCCAAACGGCATCTCAACATCCTTACCCTGCGATGTTCAAGACGATTTTATCCGTTCTATCAAAGGGTTGAAAAACGTTCGGGTTATTCGTTACGGCTACGCAATAGAATACGATTTTTGCGATCCGAGAGAGCTTAGACAGACGATGGAGACAAAGCGTGTCCCTGGGCTCTATTTTGCCGGACAGATCAATGGCACGACGGGATATGAAGAAGCTGCCGCGCAAGGACTTATGGCGGGACTGAATGCGGCGCTCAAGGTTCGTGGAAACCCAGCCTTTGTTCTTGATCGGTCTCAGGCATATATCGGCGTTATGATTGACGACCTCATTACTCGAGGGGTGACAGAGCCATACCGCATGTTTACCTCGAGGGCAGAATATCGCCTGACGTTGAGGGCAGATAATGCAGATCAAAGGCTTACGCCCATGGGAATCGAAATGGGCTGTGTCGGAAAAGAGCGCAAAAGAGCATTTAAAGAAAAAATGCAGGAATTAAGCCGTGCCCAAGCCCTCATGAAGAGCCTTCGGGCCTCACCAAACAAACTTTCTTCCGCAGGGCTGAAAATTAACGCAGATGGGAAGATTCGCTCTGCTTTGGAGCTTCTTTCTCATGAGAACATAGATCTCCCCAAGCTTGTCGCAATATGGCCAGAGCTTGCCAAAATCCACCAAGGAGTGGCCGAGCAATTAGAAATTGACGGAAAATATGCCGGGTATATCGAGAGGCA
>Ga0265297_10009670_pt1 | contig 12350 bp, 11 predicted proteins | sample Munlanlwell13791_FD_192502 | JGI IMG/M metagenome (GOLD analysis project Ga0265297, IMG submission 192502) | Leachate microbial communities from a municipal landfill in Southern Ontario, Canada - Leachate well 137-91 | ecosystem: Engineered > Solid waste > Landfill > Unclassified | place...
TACTTCCAATAAGAATACCAATTGACTATTGGCATGATGCATGGTTTGCACTTCATTCTGCAGGATTAAATAAGTTAGGATACATTGATGAATGCCTCATTTATTATAGGATTCATCCATTTCAGCAAGTTGGTATATTACAGCAAGATCGAATAGTTCCGCAATCAAATTTAGTTTCTCAATTCATTTCATTTAAGATATTTAAAAATGAAATGGTATTAAAGTATCCAAAACAGTTTTCAGTTAATGAGTTTCTTTGTGAATATATTTATTCAATTTATTTGCGAGTAATTTTCTTTTTTCATAAAAAAAAATAGTTCTATTACTCATTCCATTAAATTAGTGTTTTCTAGGATTATAAGTTATTAATGCAGCTGGATTATTGAAGTTTATGTTGATTATCTTAAAATAATAAGAACTTGAATTTATTCTAATTAGTATGTGTAATAGATAGCAATAAAAATAAGATTGCTTAGGAATTATTGTTTAATAAGTATTGACAATTTAGGAATGAAAATAGTATTTACGATTTGTTCAAATAACTATCTAGCTCAAGCAAAAGTGTTAGTTGACTCTTTTTTTGAACATAATAATAGTTCAGATTATAATTTCATTATTGGATTATGTGATCGGAAAAGTACATTGATTAATTATGATGATTATTCTAATTGTACAATCGTTGTAATTGAGGATCTTAATATTCCCAATTTTGAGCAAATGTATTTGAATTATAACATTATAGAATTGAATACTTCTATTAAACCATATTTTTTCAGTTATGTTTTTAATGAATTTAACCCAGAGTTAGTTTTTTATATTGATCCAGATATATGTATATATGATTCATTTTCTGTTGTTGAGAGCGAGATGTCTCAACACGATATTCTACTCACACCACATATATTTACCCCAATTCCATTGGATGGACACATTCCTCAAGAGAATGTTTTCCTAAATTATGGTTTATATAATCTTGGTTTTTTAGGATTGCGAAAATCATCTGTTACATTTCAATTATTGAAATGGTGGTCAGCCCAATTACAAAGTAATTGTATCAATAATCCTGCAGAGGGCTATTTTGTAGACCAACTACCAATGAATCATGTTCCAGTTTTTTTTGATAGAGTTTTAGTGTCAAGAAATTATGGCTTAAATGTTGCTTATTGGAATTTACACGAAAGACAAATTTCAAAAAAAAATGATATTTATAAGGTTAATAATACAACAGATCTTGTTTTTTTCCATTTTAGTAATTATAATCCGAAAAAAGACACATTGATTTCACCATCATTTACTCGTTTCGCAATGTCAGAATACCCTATAATATTAGACTTATATTCAGCTTATCATGATAAGTTGTTACAAAATAATTTTTTAAAAATTGCAAATGTGCCTTGTTATTTTGTTGTTCTAAGAGAAGAATACATAGGAAGGTGTAACTATGAAAAATTGAAGAAAGAATTTTTTTTGAAAAAGATAATGAGATTAGTAAAGAAAATTCTTCCGAATGTAATTAATGACTGTGTATTAAGATACTCAAAATTGTAATATTTTATAACTGAATTTGAAAATGTTGCAATTTACTACAATAATTTATTTAATTAAGTTTTGATTTGTATGTGTTAATTGATAATTACTAACTATTTAATGGTTTTTTTAAGTCAATTGAATTTGTTTAAGAAAAAGTATCTATAAATGATGTCATAAATTTGAATATGAAAATAAGCGTTTTAACACCATCTTTCAACTCCGTAAAATATATTAGAAGATCAATCGAATCTGTTTTAAATCAAGGTTATTCAGATTTTGAACATATTATTGTAGATGGAGGGTCGACTGATGGGACTATTGATATTTTAAAAGAATATCCTCATTTAAAATGGATTTCGGAGAAAGATAAAGGTCAGTCAGATGCTATGAATAAAGCCTTTGATATGTCTTTAGGAGATATTATCGTTTATCTAAATGCAGATGATTATTTTTTTGCGAATACATTCTGTTTAGTGGTTAATTGGTTCAACGAATTCTCGGAAGCAGATATGATTGTAGGAAATATATTATATGAATATGCTGATGAAACTGGAAAAATAAACAATTCATTTGTATATATACCTACTGTTAAACTTCCAAAGAATTATTTTCCATTTAGATTTCCAAGTAATTCGTTAGCTTATTTCTACAAACGGTCTTTACAAATAAAGGTAGGTAAATTTCATGTTGATAATCATTATGCAATGGATTTAGCTTTTATTTTAAGGGCTTTTCAAATTGGGTGTATTGTTAAAGTTGAACATATCTTTGGATCTTTCTGGAATGATGGGAGTAATAAAACATCCATAGCGGATTCGAGTAAGCATATTTTTTCAACCATTATATTGCATTGTCAACAATATGACAAGAAGAAGAACCTACTATTCCGAATAGTATTTTTCTATTACATTAAATTAAAACCGTTAATGAAGAAGTTTAAGACATTATTGAAGCGATTTTCTAAAATTCAAAGAGATTCATTTTTATGAAGGTTTCAGTATTAATGCCGGTTTACAATGGGGAGCTCTATATAAAAGATACTATAAATAGTGTTTTACAACAAACATATATAAATTTCGAGTTTTTAATTATAAATGATGGCTCAACAGATAGAACAGAAGAAATTATTCTTTCGTTTGATGATAAGCGAATTAAGTATTTAAGGAATGAGAATAATCTTGGGTTAGTAGCTACGCTAAATAATGGTATTGAAATGGTTGAAACTGAGTTTTTAGCTCGCATGGATGCTGATGATTTATGGCATCCCCTTAAATTAGAAAAACAAATTCGACTACTCGATTCTCGTCCTGAAGTTGGGCTTTGCGGAACTTCTATTCATAAGTTTGGAGCTTTTGAAGGTGACTTTATTTTTCCAATAGATAATGAGGGATTGAAGGTAGGTTTTTTGTTTTATTGTTGTATGAGTCATCCTAGTGTAGTATTTAGGATGTCCTTTTTGAAAAATACGGGGCTACGATATCGCACGGATTACTTCCCTGCTGAGGATTATAAAATGTGGACTGATTGCTTGAATGAAACCCGAATTTATAATATTCCTGAAGTATTGGTTTATTATCGCCAACACAGCAATCAGATTACACAAGGTTCGAATAAAGAACAAGCTACAAAAACAGATATTATTCGACTTGAAATGCTGAATAATATATATTCAGGATTTACCGATCAGGAGAAGGAATTTCATTTAAAAACTTTTGTAGAACAAAAAATTAAATCAATTGCAGATTACAAAAAATGCATTGAATGGAGAAAGACCCTGCAATTACAAAATAAACTCAACGGATATTATATTCAACCATATATATTAGATACAGAATTAGAGAAGTATATGCAAGCGGGGTACAAGGGATATGTTTTATCACGATATTTTCAAAAATTTTCTATAGCTAATGGTTTACACTATATTTTCTCATTCGATTGGCGATATTTAAGTTTAAAACGAAATGTGTCATTGCTTTTAAAATGTATCTTTTAATATGCCTACACTGTTTTTTAAAATAAAACGAAAAATCTATAAGTTATTTCATCCTGCGTGGGGTGAAATTCTTATACTACATCGTGTTGTGCACAAACGAAGTCAACTCAAAGCCAACAGGCAAATGGAAGTAACTTTGGAGTTTCTTGAAAAAACTATTTTGGCCTACAAGACTAAAGGATATCGGTTTGTTTCATTGGACGAAGTCCATGAAATAGTGAGTGAGCAGAGGAGATTAAAACAACAATTTGTTTGCTTTACGTTCGATGATGGATATGCAGATAATTATGAGTTGGCTTATCCTGTTTTTAAAAAGTACAATTGTCCTTTTGCAATTTATGTAACTACCGATTTTCCCGATGGTAAAGCCCTGCTTTGGTGGTATGTGTTGGAAGACTTACTTATGTCAAATACTGAACTGAAGCTCGGAGATGGTAGTTGCTATGATTGTTCCACAATAGAAAAGAAAAGTAGGACCTTTGATGCTGTCCGTCAAAAGATATTTAATTTCCCAGCTGAAAATATGGTGCAGCAATTAAATCAATTATTTGGCAATTATAGTTATTCATTCGATGATAAAAACACAGAATTAGCTTTGGATTGGGAACAAATAGAAACATTGGCAAAAAATGACCTTTGCACGATTGCGTCTCATACTGTTTCTCATAGAGTGTTATCTAATATGAGCCTGGAAGATGTTGCGGTTGAACTGAGAGATTCTAAATATCAACTAGAAAAGCATATTCATAAGCCTGTTGTCCATTTTGCATATCCATATGGATTATATAGTGAAACAGTTATTCAACAAGTTAGATTAGCTGGATTTAAAACGGCTGTTTTAGCTAATGGAGGCAAGGTGAGAAAATCTGCTGATAGACTTAAATTAAAAAGATTGAACTAATTATTGATTTATTAATACGATTGTATGAGTGCCCATAGAATAAAGATATATACCCGTTCAATGAACGAAGCATTATATAACAGATCTATGTTTTTCATTGATTTGCCATATCCTAAGGTCCGTTTGATAGATACTACAGCAGATGGTTACTTATACTCGCTGGTTAAGGATACTGATGCTGATATTATAATTAATATAGATGAGGATGCCTTTGTTTTTGATATTGATAAATTGAAGAACTTGATTGATTATGTTATTGAAAATAATTTTGTGAATTGCGGTATGCCTGATGGAGGAGTAGTACATCTTCGTCAATTAAATCCACTTGTTACAAATCCATATTTTAATATTCTTAATGTAAGAGAAATCCGAAAGAAAATTGTTGAATTTAAAGAGGAGGACTACAGTGTTCACAAAGATGAATATATGAATGGTTTTCCGAACAAAATACTTAAGAGTGCTTATGAGTTTGTTTATTATGAACCATATTATCCATTTTTTGTATGGATGAGTCAGAATTTCAAAACCTTGTATCTGAATGCCAAAAATCATCCTGATGGAGAATCAACGATTTTATGTGATCAGCACAATCAACCATTTTTAATTCATACATGGTATTCAAGGTTATATAATTTGGATAAAGAACATACTAAACGAATTAATAATGCTGTTCATGAATGTGAGCGATCTTGTGGAAGAACGTATAAGCCTACAATTAATGAATTGATTAATAAGATATTCACTTATAATCTCTCTCAAATAAAAAAATACTTGAAAAGAATAAAGAAAAAGGTGTTTAGCGCAAAAAATTAACACATTCTAAAAAATGAAATTGCATAAAAAAGTTTCCGTTGTAATGTGTACTTTTAATGGAGAAAAGTACCTGAAGGAACAATTGGATTCTATACTATCTCAAACATATCCTTTGTTCGAAATTGTTGTCAGGGATGATTGTTCGACAGATAATACCTGGAAAATACTCCAAGATTACCAATCTCAATATCCGGTTATATTCAAGTGTTTTCAGAATGAAAAGAACTTAGGATATCTAATTAATTTCAGATTGACGATGCTTCAAACGAAAGGTGATTATATCGCTTTCTCCGATCAGGATGATAGTTGGATGTCAAATAAAATTGAATTTTTAGTAGAACTGATAGGTGAAAAGTTACTAGCTATTTCCAATTCAAAAATATTAGATGAGTTATTGGTTGAGGAAAGAACTTTATATCAACTATCAAATCCTAATCAAGTGACCATTGAAAGATTAATATGGAACAATTCGATTTATGGTCATACTTGTTTGATAAGTGCTTCAATGCTTAGCTATATTAGACGAATTGATGTAGAGGCAGCTCACGATTACATTATTGCAATCATCGGATTTACACTTAATTCTGTTGTAGTAGCAAACGAAATATTACAAATATGGAGAAGACATCCTCAGGCAATTACAAATGATTATAACTATCCAGAATATAAAAGGAGTGAGGTAAAAGGATATAATAAGACATTATATTCGATACTTTGTCTCGTTTTGGGTAAAAAATCAAAAGTCATTCAAGAAGGATTTGATAAAATAAATCACATCTTATCGCTATTAATTGAAGAACGAGATGCTTCAAAAAACTTACTGATTTTAGTTGATTTGACTAAATTATTGAGTCACCAATCTGTATTCTCTTATATAAAGGCATCTTTTATTTGTTGGAAATTAAAGAATAAAATGTTTGAAAATAATTCAGTTGAACTGAAAAATCGTATTTTAATATTCACATTTGTCTATCGATGGTGGTATGATCATCGTTTTGATATGTCATAATGAAGTGTACATCTTCCAAAATAATAATAAAGTTGATTATTGATTTAAATAAATAATATGAAAGAATTTTTAAAAAGAAGGATGCCTAAAACATTACTTAGTAAATTAAAAAGTTTAAAAAAATCACACAGAAATTTCTTCAATGATATTAAAGCAATAGGCTTTGGAAATGATTTAGATAGACTTGCAGATATATATGGGACTGATAAAATAAAACATTCTTGTACAACGCATTATCAACGACATTTAAAAAAATACAGATACAAACGAATCAACTTACTTGAGATTGGTGTTGGTGGTTACGATAATCCAAATGCTGGTGGTGACTCTTTAAGAATGTGGAAAAAATACTTTCCTTTGGCTAATATATTCTCCTTTGATATATATGACAAGCTATCTCTTCAAGAAAGAAGAATTAAGATATATCAGGGAAGTCAAATAGACAATGCTTTTTTGGAAGAAGTGATTGCTAATATTGGTGGAAATGGGGTAGATATAGTTATCGATGATGGAAGTCATATCAACGAATATGTTATTGAATCATTTAAAATTTTGTTTCCAAAATTAAACGATGGAGGTATTTATGTGGTTGAAGATATTGGAACTGCCTATTGGGAAAATTATGGAGGTGATAGTTTGAACATCAATAATCCTAAAACTTCAATGAATTTTTTTAAAAGCTTAAGTGACTCGTTAAATTACAGTGAATTTAGAATTCCAAATTATATACCAACCTATTTTGATAGAAACATTATTTCAATGCACTTTTATCATAATATGGTATTTATTTACAAGGGAAATAATTGCGAGTGATATTGTTATCAATGTAATTTAGCTGCAAATGTTCATTTCCATCATCATCCCTATTTATAACGTCGAGCAATACTTACGCGATTGTCTCAATTCAGTTGTTGCGCAAACTTATCCTGATTATGAGGTGATTTGTGTGAACGATGGATCGACAGATGGTAGTTTATTGATAATCAATGAGTTTAAAGAAAAACATGCTCAGATTACAATAATTACACAACAAAATAAAGGACTTAGTGCAGCCAGAAATGTAGGAATAAAAGCAGCTAAAGGTGATTATTTGTTTTTTCTGGATAGTGATGACTGGATTGAACCGGATTCAATAATGATACTGGCTGAAAAGCAAAATGGTGAAGATTTGATTTGTTTTAATGGGCGCAGGTATTTTGAGAATGGAACAAATGAAGAACCGGATAGTGGAATTGAAGAAACTAAGTTGACTAGTTGGGAGTATTACTGTAAATACGCCTTAGTTCGTAGAAAATTTCATTTTGTATGTTCTGTGTTGCGGCTTTATCGTCGGGAATACTTGTTGGAAAAAAAATTGTTTTTTGAAGAAAACATTTATCACGAAGATAATTTATTTACTCCTCTTGCCTGTTATTATGCTCGAAAGGTGAAAGTAATCCCTGATTGTTTGTACATGTATCGAATTAGGGAAGGTAGTATAATGCAAACCTCCAATGTTCAAAAACTTTTTGACATGATTAGGGTTGCGAATAAGTTATCCGATTTTTTTATCCCTATTAAAAATATTGATAAACGACAACTTTACAGAGAGATAGCTGGGAACTACTTTAGAGCATTTATGTCAGACAATATAAAGTTATTTGGCAACAGGAATAAAGAAATAAAGAAATTAATTAATTGGAAGAACTTTAAAGAAGTCAGTGTTTATCCTCGCCACAGACGAATTTATTTCTTGCTGTCAATTCATCCTTTTTTGTTTCGATTGTATATTAGGTTTGAAAATATTGTAAATAAATAAGTTTAATTTATTGCACTTATTCCGATACTAAAAAATCAATTATTTAAATTACTTTACATGGAATTAATATTAAAAATTTTAAAGCATTTCAGTTATATAAGAAAGTGGTCTCAAAATGTATTAATACTAGTATTAAAATTTTCAGGCCCGATGAAAAAAATAAATTCGTTCTATAATAGTTTGAATTATAAGGAGAAAAAACAATTCCATTCCTTATTTGCAGATATGTTTAGAAATAGAAATACAGGTATTAACGGTTTATGGGGAGTTAAATTTATGCAAACTGAAATTAAGTTTAATATCTCAAAGGATAATTGTTGGTTAGAATGGGAAACAGCATTATCAATTTTAGGGCATGATATCGAAATAAAAGAGACTTATGAGTATTTGCTAAAGAATGGTTATGTGAAATGTTTTCTTGATATTGGGGCAAATTATGGAACACATTCTTTACTTTTCTTATCTCAAAGTATTCAGACAAATACATTTGAGCCCAATCCTGTTTGCCATAAATACTTTTACGAGCTCTTAAAAGCTAATAATTTGTCAAGTCATGTCGAGTCATTTGCACTAGGAGAAAAAGATTCAATTACTAAGTTAGTTTTTCCTGAAAAAGAAACTTGGTTAGGTAAGATATATAACAAGGAAGAACATTCAACAAATACAAGTTTAAAACAAAATGTCATTGATGTAAAAGTAATAACGTTGGATAACTATGTTAAAAAAAACAACTTGAGTCCTGATTTGATAAAAATAGATACTGAGGGTTTTGAAGAATTTGTTATCAAAGGAGCAATAGCTACTCTATCAAAATATAAGCCTTTAATTATTTTTGAATGTGATCCTGATAAAAGAAATACGATCTTTGAATTGTTTGTAAAAATAAATTTTGAAATCTATCTATTACCTTTTACTGACTCAAAAGCTAAAAAAATTGCAAAACAACCTTTTATAGAGTGCAGACTAAATAACTTTATTGCGATTCATAAAGATTATATTTTCTATGAGAAATAAATTATTGTTTATTTTACTTTTAGTAAGTAATTGAGAAGAATATCTTCTCAATAAATGGTGATTTAGTTCTTACGTGCTATTCCATTCGTCTACATAAAACATCAAAACTTTTTGGATATAGAGTGAAAAGGGTTTTCAGTAAATATCTTTTTATTTAATATAATTGCTCAGGAAACCACCCACTTTAAACTTCAAAAACCACACCCTGTCTTGCGACAATGCATGGTTTTTTCCGTATAAAACATCCGTTTATTTATTTTTATTTAATTCCGTGCCCAAATGGTTGGGAATTACTATAAAGAACGTTTAAGAAACGAAGCAGCTGACTACTTCTATACTCCATACACGTTGAGGATCCGAGCCTACACCGGCTACCTGAATAATATATTTTACACCTAATTCCAGATTATCAATCAATAGTTTATGTTTCGTACTGGTTAAAGTAGCGAACGAACTGTTTTCCGTTAGGGGATATTTTGTATATCGGATAATATAACTTTTGGCATTATCCAACACATCCCAGGTCACTTCAAGAGCTCCTGTAATTTTACTCTGGGTTACCTGTACATTGACTACCTGTTCTAAAACACCTACCGGAGCAGCTTTTCGATTAATATCAAAACCCGAGCTGAGAATCTTAATTTCGTCTCCCTGGCTGATGTCCTGAACATTTAGTGCTATACTTCTCAAAATTTCTTCCAGATCGACGCGAGCCTGATTTTTCTCGGCGGTAATCTGTTTAGTTCCATTTTCAATTTTAGCCAACAACTCCCCGAATATTTCATTCTTGTTGGTAAGTATTACTACCTTATCGGCAAGTGTCAAATAAACAGGATTATTGGTTAAGTTTTCAGCGATTGTTGTGCTTTTCACGTTCAATACCTTATCCGGATAATTGTGTCGCGAAAAGTCAAAACTTACTTTTACTTTTGCCATTTCTATGTCTTCATTTGAGTGTTTTTTTAGATGTTTTATAAGGTTTCTGTATTGAATGCTGATTTTAAATATATGATATACAATGACATGTAATTAGACAATTCGTCATTTTTTCTTATGACAGCACATTCACAAGGTCGTTTTCATATCCGCAGGACTGCAATACGGTACCGTTTTAGGATAATTCAATATTGAATTGCGTCAATTCGTGTCCGTTTTAGACTAATTCAATATTGAATCAAGTCTATACCTGTCCGTTTTTATATGAATTCAATATTGAACAGCCAATATTCATGTCCGTTTTAGAACAATTCCATATTGAATTCTGTCAATACGTATTTGTTTTAGTAGAAAAACGATACTGATTTTTCATGAAACAATATTGAATATTCAAAGAACCTGTCATTTTTGTCTTCGTTTTAATTTATTTCCGGAAGTTGCTGCCCTGAATCAGAGTCATGCTATATCGCTAAAATAAAATGCACATAAGAATCAATCAAATCCATTCTTTAATTAGTAAGTTCCGGCTATTCATAACTGCTGTATTAAACGGATTTAGCACAATAGCTGTTTGTAGGTTGATGAATTAAGACTGTTTTTCAAAAACAATGTAAAAATAGCTTATTTGTACAACCTGAAAAATAGTATATTTGTACTGGTACATACATCCGGATATCAAATAATTAGAATAATATTTTGTTAATTTGAGATATGTTTGTATATTTGCATATTATAATATTTATTATGTTTTAATTGCCTGTTAATTAATATAATGTCTAATAAATTAAAAAAATCTGTTTATGTTACCTAAAGTTGAATTTGAATCCGATCCTCTTGTTTTCTTTAAGACCAAGGAGTACAATATGACTCCCGAATTGATAGAAAAGCTCAGAATAGTTAAAAATCAGTTTTCTAAAGTTGAAATGAAACCCAACGAGAGTAATTTATTACTTGAAATAAAAGGGTTGAATTGTTTATATTATAATTCCTATTTAACAGGCAGATTAGGATATAAAATGGAAAACGGAATACCTCAAATTAACCGGACCAGCATACTGGAATTATTGCATCCCGATTATAAAGAATTCTTTGGGAAGACAGAAAAGGAAATACATGAGGAATTAAGTAGCTGTAATTCAGACCAAATGGAAAAATTCTGGGCGAGCTTTCTCCTTCGGTTTAAGGAAATTGATGGAAATTACAATTATTATATGATCAATGTAAGGTTAAACTGTTGTGATGCAGATAATTCTCTTTGTGTGATACAGTTCAACGTAAAAAGACAAATTCCGGACTACAGACCGGTTGACAAATTCTTTTTCAAATATTCATATAAAGAAAAGGATAGTATAGAATCATTAAAAGACAAGTACAAACTCACCAGTAGGGAGCAAGAGGTCATTTTGTATGGTTGGATGGGATATACATTAAAACAAACCGCTATTGTACTTGGCATTGCTGCGCATACGGTACGCAACCACAGGCTCAATGCTTTTAACAAAATGGGAATTCATGATATTGGTTCAATAGATTCTTTGCTATAAAGCTGAAAAGCAGAGTCGCTTTGTTCAATGGAAACGAAGTTAATGCATAGACATACCGGTTTATAAATTTAGCTTTCTATTAAAATCATCCCTAATAACCCCATAGCTATCGGGGTGACCCGACCTCTATCTCCCTTCGGGTGTCTGGTAAATTAATATTTATTGAATTAATCTGACAAAGTTGGATTAAATAGAAAATGATTATCCGCAAAGTATGCAGAGTATTAAATGATTTTAATTTGAAAAAAGAAGGGCGTAGCCCTGAAATCTTCGTAGAAGAAATATTATAAATTATTGAGGGGCGTAGCCCTGAAATCAATTGTTTAAGATATCAGGGCTAAAGCCCCTTTGCTCGTATCATTTCATTCTGCTACGAAGATTTCCGGGCTACGCCCCTTAATATCAACTTGAAAAATCAGGAAATACATTTAACGATTGCAAGAATGTGTTAATTGCGGATAATCATTAAATAGAATTTAAACTCTTTGTGTAAATTCCCCGTCCCTTACGATGAAAAGAAGCTCTTCTCCGATTCTCCGACTCTCTGTGATGTGAATTGTTTTATTTTCCACCTGTTGAATTAAAAAAAACAGAACCTGAAACCAAATAAATTAGAAAGTTAATAGTATATTTGCATAAATTCATTTACCATTTATTCATTTACTATTTACCATTTAGTCAGAACTCTAAACTCAGAACTACATACTCCTAAGAAACAAATAAGGAATAGAACGCAGATTTTCGCGGTTTAAACTGATTTAAAACGGATTATAAAAATGTAAACATTTTTGATTTTGCTCCTAAATCAATTT
>Ga0265297_10009671_pt1 | contig 12348 bp, 14 predicted proteins | sample Munlanlwell13791_FD_192502 | JGI IMG/M metagenome (GOLD analysis project Ga0265297, IMG submission 192502) | Leachate microbial communities from a municipal landfill in Southern Ontario, Canada - Leachate well 137-91 | ecosystem: Engineered > Solid waste > Landfill > Unclassified | place...
CGGATGACAAAATCTGGCTTCCCACACTTCTTGAAAAAAGGAATATACTAGTCAAGTCATATCGAAATGATCCCGGTGACTTTCCTCATAAAACTTTAATAGAGGTTGGAAAAGAAATATTTGAAGGAATGCATGAGAAAGAGAAATAATATGAATGCTTCATTTGCCATAATCTGCCATAAAAACAAGATCCTGCTTTTTCATCGTGACAACATCCCAACCATTCCACATCCTGACCATTGGCAATTCCCAGGTGGTGGAATTGAAAAAAACGAAACTCCAATTAAGGCTCTAAAAAGAGAGTTAATGGAAGAAGTTTCGTTCGTTCCCAAAGAAATACGCTTTTTGGGCAAGCTTAAAACAAAAAACGGATTAGCTCATTTATACTTATCTTTTGTAGAAGACAATGAAGCAAAGCGGTTCAAGCATGGCACTGGCGAAGGCCAGGAAATTGGCTTTTTTACCATTGCCGAAGCACTAAAATTGAAACTACCACCAGCCTTAAGAAATAGATTTGCAGAATCAAGATCAGAGATTGAGGAAGCCATGAAGAACAAGACAATTCCGAATTTTAGGTTATAATTGCATATGGATAAAATATTTCCTGAAAAGCTTAAAAAGGGTGATGAAGTCAGAGTTATTGCTCCTTCAAGATCTATGGGAATCATTTCCTCTGAACTAAAACGAATTGCTAACCAGAGATTTGAGGACCACGGACTAAGACTCTCTTTTGGGAAACATATTGACGAAATTGATGATTTTGCTTCTTCTTCAATTGAAAACAGAGTTGAAGACCTACATGATGCGTTTTTAGACAGAAACATCAAAGCAATTTTGACTGTAATTGGCGGTTTTAATTCTAATCAGCTTTTGCGATATATCGATTGGGATTTAATAAGAAACAATCCAAAAATACTTTGTGGCTATTCAGATATTACGGCTCTAAATAATGCAATTTATGCAAAGACAGGCCTTGTGTCTTATTCCGGGCCGCATTATTCCACTTTTGGGCAGGAGAAATATTTTGACTACACTTTAGAATATTTCAAAAAGTGTCTATTTTCAAACGATCCCTTTGAGATATCTGCCAGCAAAACTTGGAGTGATGACCAGTGGTACAAAGACCAGAAAAACAGAAAACTGCACGAAAACAATGGTTGGGTTGTAATAAATGAAGGCACAGCAGAAGGAACACTATTGGGCGCAAACCTGTGTACTTTCAATTTACTCCAGGGTACTGAGTATTTTCCTGATTTAGCAGACTCGGTTTTGTTTATTGAAGACGATGATGAATCGCAGCCTCATACATTTGATCGCGATTTACAATCCTTAATTCATCAGCCTGGTTTTGAAAAAGTGAAAGGAATTGTGATTGGTAGATTTCAGCAGGCTAGCGAAATAACAAGCGGTTTGCTAACCAAAATAATTAAGAGCAAAAAAGTTTTAGACAATATGCCGGTTGTTTCTGGAGTGGACTTTGGCCACACTGACCCGAAGATTACTTTTCCTATTGGAGGAAATGTGAAACTGGAGGTTGGTGAAAAAAGCTTAATTGAGGTAGAGAGACATTAGTCAAGTCCTTATTCCTTTAACCACTCCGTGATTAACTTTCGCCGCGGGTCTACCATGAATCATATAAACCGTTGCAATTCGTTTTTGGCAATTTGGGCAAAACAGGTTTTCTCCATTTTCCAATCTTTTAGAAAATATTCCTGCCCTGTCTTCCAAAATCATATCAAGATACATCTTCTGTAAGCTACCTCTTTTTACTTTTTTGTATCTTGCCAATTCTTGCCCACACTGACATTCAACATCTATTATCCTTGTTTCAGTCATTAACTTTTATATATGCCGTATTCTTTAGGGAGTGGGATATTAAATTTCTCACAAAGTGCGGATACATCTTTGTAATCACTTTCGTCAATCTCATATCCTGTATGGGATACTACTTGATACTTAGCTGTAAGACATTTAACTGGGAAATTATCAATTCTGCCATTTCCTCTGAAAGAATAAGCCGGGTAGAAAACGTTTCGCTCGGGTGGGCCATAAATGCCGTTTCCTTTTTCGTCAAAAGTTACAACATGGACATCTACCAAGAGCTCACCATTCCTCAAAACAAAATTCCAGTCGCTAGTGTCGTCCCGCTTTACTTCTTGATATTTTTTTTCAGATAATAGTTTTCGAAGTTTCAATACATCTTTTCGCTGGATAACAATGTCAACATCTCCATGCTCTCTGGTTTGTTTACCAAGAAGTGCATCCACTCCCCAGCCACCATCAAGCCAAACTTCAATATTATTGTCCGTTAGCAGTTTATAAATTTCAATTACTTTTGATGAATTCATATTGGTTTTGATATTTTATAAACTGTATGCCCACGTCGTTTTCTAATTGACTTTACTTTCATTTGATTCACACCACCAAGCTTCGGAATCAACCGATTAAGTGCGCTTACCACTACCACCCACAGTTCTCCTCCGGGATTAAGAAGCTCATAAGGAGAGAAAACAAACTCCTGTGCAATAGCCTCATCACCGATTTTCGCCGGGATGTTTGAAACAATTAAGTCAAAGGTTTTTCCCTTTACTGCTTCAACACCTACACTCCCTATAACAGTTGCGTTAGTAATATTGTTTTTCTCTAGGTTGTATTTAGAATAACGCACAGCAAGAAGATTTGAATCAAGCATGATTACTTCTGCCTGAGGATTATTTTTGGCAAGAATTATTCCTAAAGGTCCATAACCGCATCCCAAGTCAAGAATAGTTTTTGGCTTTTTTGTAACAACGGAGCGAATTAATATATCGCTTCCGTGATCCATTTCAAAAGTTGAAAATAACGTATTTGCAACATCAAAAGAAAACTTTCGTTCTTGGAAAGAATATTCTATGGTTTTTTTGAAATATACGTCTGGGGCGTTCATTTAATTCTGCTCTTTCTGGATAAAACACTCCTGTAATATCTTTAATTCCTCCTCGTAAACCTCTTGTGCAATATCAAACTCCCACGGACTGTGATCTTGGCCTGGTAAAACCATTACTTCTTGATTTTTATCTTTTACCGCCTTTATAACCTTACCTCGAAGCTCTTCACTTATATATTTATCATTCTCACCATAAACCAAATGTATTGCGCCATCGAATTGGTTTAAGCAATCAAAGAAGTCTGAATCTTTTGCTTCTTGCCAGAATGTTCCTTTGTATTTCTGGCCTCCCTCTTCATAGGTTTCGTCTGCAGGTTTGTTAAATGTAGTTTTTGGATCAGGAACCCAAAGAAGTAAACATCTGATTTTCCCTTTGAGCTCCTGCCTTGCACTGGCGACTACAGTCGTGCTTGCCCCCATGCTCTGCCCAAGAAGTGCAACCTGATAGCCTACATCCAGGTATTTATTTGCAAAATAAGTTGTTGTATCAACCCATTCATTAAAAGAGGAATCAATATAATCACCTTCGGAATTGCCACTGTTTGGCTGGTCAAAACGAAGAACTGAAAAGCCATTTTTCAGGAGGATTCTTTCAAAATCTACAAACGTTCTTGCTGGTCCAACAGACGAACCGCGGAAACCATGGCTCATGATTACAAGCTTCTTTTGAGATGGTTCTGGTTCAGAAAAGACAACGAAAACATCTTTACCGTTTATTTTTTCAAAATTGACTGAGTGCATAAGGAGATTATACCAGTTTACTTAGTCCGAGCTTGTTTTTTGAGTCTGTAATACTCCTTTGAGTTTCCTTTAACTGCTTCTACTGGATATTTTTTAGAAGCCTTAACCAATTTGTTTTCAACTGCACTTTTTAAATCAATCTTTGTCTTGTCTGCAAGTTTCAAAAGATAAATCGCTACATCCGCAAGCTCATCTGCTAACTCTTCTTTGTTTTCTTTAATGTGTTTCGCAACTTTTCTTTCATTCTTCCACTGAAAGTGTTCCAGCACTTCCGCTGCCTCAAGAGATAGGGATATCGCTAAATCCTTAGGTTTTTGAGCTTTCTCCCAACCTCGCTCTGCCACCCATAGGTTAATTCTTTTAGTAAGAACTTTTATATCTGACATGGAGTTATTGTAACACTTCGGCTTGGGGTAATTATATGAATGTTTAACCTGAGATTTTTTATCGTTATCTCTTAAAAATCACACAATATTGCTGTATGGAAGCGGTTGTTATAGAATATCAGAATGTTATGTAGTTGTATAACGGAATCAAAGTCAGCATGTTAAATAAAGAAATTGAGACACCTCTATCTCTGGAATTTGGCGAAAAACGAATTGCGCCTGAATTAGAGGCTCAAAAGATTGGAGTAGGAGTGCTTATCTTGGCAGGAGGAAAGGGCTCTAGACTAAAAAAGTCTGACGACCCGGACTTGCAAACTTTGCCCAAGCCATTAGTGCCAATAGACTCAGGTGATGGCAGATTACCGATGTTGGACAATGCTCTATATGGTATTTTTGCAACAGGAATAAAAGATGTTGTTTTGTTAACTAGTTCTGACCCAGAAGCTCAAGGTTCACTTATAGAAGATCATACCACTGCTAATCATCAAAACACAGTCAGATTTATCAGAGAAGAGCAACCGTTAGGGACAGCGGGAGCTGTATTTAACGCTCTTAATCTATCCGAATACTCAACTGTAGCGATTGTACCAGCAGATACATTATTCCCCTTCAGTTTGTTACCTCAGATGCTTGAAAATCACAAGGCTCAAGATACATCTATTACTTGGGTTGTAACAACATCTCCTGGAGAAAATGCCCAAAACTCTGGCAGAATATTAGTTGATCCCCTTAGCCGAAATGTTGTTCATACCTTTGAAAACAATCCCAATATAGACATCAGCTTGTTTTCTGACGGACTAATTCCAAGTACAAGCGTGGGTGTGGTTATCGCCAATCGGGAATTTTATTTGCTTACATATCAAAAATTTTTACAAGAATGTGGCGATCTTAGAGTCGTTGACATGTATAGACAGTTTATCCCTTGGCTTATAGATAAAGGTGTCCAAGTGGGGACATTTGATATCGGTCAGCCTGCTCCAGATCTTGGTACTCCAGAAAGACTAAGGCAATTCGGGAGGAAAGATTAATTTTACTTGTTCATTCTCTCCAGTATTAATCGCCTGATTACATCAGCCTTACTGGCCTTATCTTGTTTGGAGTATCTTTCAAGAAAGTCTATCATCTCATCGTCTAGCATTAAGTTGAATCTATTTTTCAAAGTTTTCTTTTCGGCGTTTCTCAGAAAATCTTTGATTGTCTTCTCCAACCCTTTTTTGTCATTCATTGAATACCTCCTTAAGGACAATAGCCTGTTTGGGTCACCAACCAACACTCCATGCGGTTCATTTTGGTGAAGCACTAAAACTGGCTTCAGATAACCTAATGCAATAGTCATGTAATGGCCAGTTCCAATGCTGGGGGCAGTTCCTTCAACAATAACAACATCACATTCCTTGATTTGTTTCGTCAATCTTTGAAAATCCTGCTGGTGCTGTTCTCTAGTATACTTGTCCGTATCATGGTAATCGCGTTTGAGCATATGATCAGCAAATACTGTATGACCATGGTCTTTGCAAATTTTAACAATTAAAAGGTAGGCTTCTTCATAATGCTCTTTGGCAAAGATTGAGGAATGAAAAAATATTTTCATATTATTGGAGCGATTTATTCTGTTATTACAGAAGGTTTAGAAAATCAAGACCGAGGTATCCCACCTCAACATCGGTCATCTTGCCGCTACGCAAAAACTTTCTGAAATCTTCTAGAGTTAGGAGTTCAAGTTCTACAAATTCATGCTCACCTGTCTGGGGTTCACTGACTTTCTCACAATCAGTTGCGACAAAGCAGTATCTGTTCATTGTAGAGTAGGCATCGTCAAAACAGGTGGTGACAAGTTTTACCTTGCCTTTATATCCTGTTTCTTCAAGTAATTCACGCTCCATTGTCTTTTCTGGTTTTTCATTGGGATCAACATAGCCGCCGGGCAGCTCAAGGAGAACTTCTTCCGGTCCAGGTCGATATTGCTTTACAAGAATTACTTGTTTATTTTTTGTTATTGCCAGAACTCCAGCTGCTGGACCTTCTCTTTTGATATAAAAGTCAGTTTCTTTTCCATCGGGAAGTTTAAACATTACTTTTTCAATTTTGCGACTATATTTTTGAAAGGCTATTTCTCTCGAAAGCTCTTGCCATTTTTGTACTTTTGTCATTTGAGTTATTATAGTTCACCTAGGCTGTTAAGACAAGCTAACAATTGCGTATGATCAATTTCTCGAGTAGCTAGCCATCCTTTTTTGTGAATAATATCTGCTCCCCTGAAAGGAAGGTCAGCACCACATAGCGAGCTTATCCTTCCACCAAACTCCTGGACGAGCAATACACCTGCGGCATAGTCCCATAAAGCAGCGGATTGCCCGTCCTGAGGAAAGTAGACCGCAGATTGCACCTCTCCACGAAGTATTGCGCATATTTTCGGTGTTAAGGCAGAAACTTCGGCAGCGACCAATCCAGTCCTTCTTATAGATTCACCAAACACTGGGTCTTTAATTTGTCGCGGGCTTACAGCAATTTTGCCATTGTCACATATACCAATCACCAAATAGTTGCCGGAATGAGAAATACTTATATCAAAATTCAAATTAGTTGGTTTTATTACTGGTTTACCAAGTTTGGTTTTACCAATAAGAATATTCTTTTTTGAAACGTGTGTTTCATCAGATACGATCTTCTTTGTCAAAACCTTTCCAATCAACGAAACTTCAAATTTTTCCCCACCCTGCTGAGGAAGTGTTTTTATTTCAGAACTATCTAATTCCGAAAGTAAATAAGATTCTTCTTTGTCAGAAATAGACTGAGTAAGTTCAAATATGTAGACTTTTACCATAAATGATATTTTTGTCTATAATTCCATTGACTTACTTTCAATCAGTGATTGAACCCGAGCAACGAAATCAGCAATACTCATGGCACCAAGGTCCTGTTGACCACGAGTCCGTACAGAGATTGACTCTGATTCAATTTCTTTGTCGCCGATTACTAACATATATGCCACTTTTTCTAGTTGTGCATCGCGAATTTTTGCCTGCAAACGCTCGTTTCGATCATCAAGTTCCGTGCGAATATTTTCCTTTTTTAATTTTTCTACAACAGACCTTGCATAATCCAAATGTTTTTCCGTAATCGGCAAAACCTTGGCTTGAACTGGTGTAAGCCAAGTTGGAAAATTACCAGCAAAGTTTTCTATCAAAATTCCAAGAAAACGCTCTAGAGATCCGAGTGGCGCCCTGTGTACCATAACTGGAGTTTTCTCTGTACCATCACTGTCTATGTATTTAAGATCAAACCGCTCAGGAAGCATAAAATCAACCTGCACAGTTCCACATTGCCACTCCCTCCCAAGCGCATCTTTAATCATAAAATCTGCCTTTGGTCCATAGAATGCAGCATCTCCCTCAGACACAACGTATTCGGCACCAGTCTTTTTTAGTGCTTTTAAAACTTCCGCCTCTGCCTTTTGCCAAATTTCATCATTACCCAAATATTTTTCTTTTTTAGATCTAACACCTAAACGAACAGTGTAATTTTCAAATCCAAAAGTCTCATAAAGTTTCTGAATAAAATTAAAGACTGACACAAATTCATCTACTGCCTGTTCGGGAGTACAAAAAATATGAGCATCATCTTGAGTAAATGCACGAACACGTAAAAGACCGCTTAATTCTCCAGATTTTTCGTACCTATAAACCGATCCTATTTCTGCAATTCTAAACGGTAATTCCCTGTAAGACCTCGGCCTAAAATTATATGTCTGAACATGCATAGGACAAGTCATGGGTTTAACTAAATATTCAACACCATCCACATCCATCGGTGAATACATCTTTTCTCGATACAGATCCCAATGACCAGACTTTTCCCATAAAGTTTTCTGACCAATATGTGGACTATAGACATGCTTGTACCCCATTTTTTCTTGTTCCGAAACCATAAAATTCTCAATCTCACGTCTAACTATTGAGCCATTTGGAAGCCACATTGTAAGTCCTTGACCCACTTCTTCATTGATGTTAAAAAGCTCTAGATCGCGACCTATTTTCTTGTGATCCCTTTTCTTTGCTTCTTCTTTCATCAACAGATACTCGTCTAGTTCTTTTTGTGTAGGGAAAACCGTTCCATAAATTCTTGTAAGCATCTTATTCTTTTCATCCCCTCGCCAATATGCTCCTGCCATAGAAAGAAGTTTAAAATATTTTATTTCTCTTGAAGGGTTTTCAATATGTCCGCCGCGACAAAGATCGCGAAAGCTGCCTGATTGATAAACCGTCAGCTGTGGACTATCTTTTGAATGCTCCCTAATGAGTTCCTCTTTATATTCATTTCCTTTAAATTCTTTTTCTGCCTCCGCCTTAGTTACTTTGTGCTTCTCAAAAGTTTTCCAGTCAGTCAATAACTTATGCATTTTCTTCTCTATTTTTGGAAAGTCCAACTCAGAGATCTTCTCGTCACCAAAATCAATATCGTAGTAAAACCCGTCTTCAATTGCAGGTCCGAGTGTTAATTTTGCATTAGGCCAAAGTTCCATAACAGCAGCAGCCAAAAGATGGCTGGTAGAATGCCTGAGATATTCTAAATAATTTTCGTCTTTCATGATGATATAAATAATAATCTCAAGAAGACGACTAATGAAGCCGCGGTTCCACTTCTTTTGTCCTCCCTAGTCATGCAAAAGAGGACCTCTCTTTTTGTTAACTTTACTCTCCAATTGGTGAGTTTGGATGTTTATCGTGTTCTACACGACTAGCGTAAAAATTAACTTACATTCATAATGTAAGCTTTTAAGGTCAAAAAGTCAACAAATTAATTAATCAACCGTAGAATAAAAGGGACAATCCTCATTGTTGGTAAACTGTACTTATAGGCAACTTTATAGTAGTCATAATGTGCTGAACCAACCATATCCTCAAAGAGCTTCTGAAAACGGTTGTCATTTTTGATATCAACTAGGAAATTTCCAGCAGCTCGCTCAATTGCAGGGGTAAGAAGTTTTCCCTGATAATCTTCAAGTGCAGTAGAGTACTCATCCAATTTTTCCTCTGACAATTTCAGTAATTCTTTCTCAATTTCCAGATATGTTCTTATAGGTTTCGGCATTTTTCGGTACGGGCACTTTGGCTTAACATCAAATATAACAAAATCAGTTATTTGTTTTTGTTGGAAGTTCAATACCCTAGACAGCTTTATGACTGACTTTTCTAATTTTCTGCCTTTGTACTTTTCTTTCAGATAAATAGCAATTTTGTTTGTAGAATAAGAATTAGCAAAAAGGAAAAACCTTACTTTCTTGTATTCTGTTGACACTAATCAATTTTGTATTTACGGGGAAGAAAAAACAAAAGCTTTTTATTAGTCGTGGTGCGACTAATTAGGTATCTTTTTCTTTACCTTGAGGTAGTGCGAATGTTTTGATGTCAGGTAAAGCATTACCAACAACACCCTGAAGTTCACCATACATTCTTGCAGCATTTATCTTCATCTTCTTAATCTGGACTTCTCGCTTTTTCCAAACTCTTTCCATTGCTCTTCTTTCATAGTCGAGATCACCTTCCATGTTTACAATCCCCTCTGCGAATGCTTCGAATCTATGTCTAAATGCTTCGCTTTGCAGATACTCATATAACATTTCAAGGTTTTCGTCCTTGTTTTCTGCAGTTTGTTTCGCAAAAGCAATATGAAGCACAGAGTGTCTAAGTATGCTTGCTAAAGGTAAAGCGTATTTGTAAGAACAAACCACTACGCCTTCCATAAGCTTAAAATCTGTGATGTCCTTTGGGAGGTTTACACTTAACAAGACTGAAACAGTTGCTTCTTCTTTACGGGCATCTTCTCTAAGTTTTGATAACCAAGTTTTCTGCCAATTGGCACGCTTTGTCTCCCAAAGTATTAAACCTGCGGTTCTACCAGTTTTTCCTTTGACTTTTTGAATGATATCTCCACCCTGTTGACCTTTTCCGATAGGAATTATTTCATCGTTCGGGAAAGCATCTTTAAGTAAGTTTTCAACATCTTCCTCTAAAACTTCGCCTTGAAGTTGCTGAGATCCTTGGCTACCTTTGCGTTTTGCTTCCTCTAAGGCCTTGCTCATATCTGATATCTTCTTTTCGTATTCAGCAAACTTGAATTTGTCTTTCTCCTGGATTTCCTCAACTGCAGTTGCTCTAATTTTTTCTCTTTCTTTGTCGAGTTCACGCTCTTTTTCAAGTTCGAACTTTTCTTTTGCTTCTTGGAGTTCTCTTTTTTCTTTTCTAATTTTCAGCTCCTCGTTTTCAGCTTTTTCTGCTCTTTCTTTAAGTTCGCTGATTTGTCCTTCCTTGTCTTTCAAATCCTTCAGTAGATCTTCTTGAGCTTTTTCAGTTGCTTCCTTTCTTACCTGTTCGAGTTCTTCTTTATGTTTTTTGTCCAGATTAGCAATAGCCTCCTCTTCCATCTGATGTCTGTAAGCCTCAGATGGTTCGAAACTTTCACCACATTTCGGACATTTAATTTTGTTATTTGTCATTTTTTTCTATTTTTTTGAACATTTTAACTATATCATCGGGAATATCATTTTTATCAGTGATGTATTCTGCCATATACTGGGCACAGTCTTTCTTGGATGGTAAATAATCTGTTCTATTCTCATCTTGACGAACTTTGTCGCGCAACAGTTTTTCGAATTTGTTTTCGGATTCTTCGCCTAGATTTGACCGAATGTTCTTCAAGTCCTGGTCTCTTAGTTCAACTCCACACTTTTCTTTAACCAGTCTAATCCAGTACTTATTGTCTATACTATCTTCCAGGTCATATTGTCCTACCAAAAAAACGTTATCTCCGGATACTTTTGTATCGTTGTCCAGCAAATAATATACACAATCATTGGGGTCTTTAAAATCCTGCATCATCTTTTCAAATAATTTCTTGTTTTCAGTCCACCTGTGACCCCCACCTAAACCAACGAATTGTATAGAGTCATCCTCAATAGACTTATCAAAATATAGTTTATAAAAGTGTGGAATAAGAATTTTATCTGAGTCGCCTTCACCTGCAATAAATATGTCGTAAAAAAGAAAGTCACTATTTTTAATACCGAGACTATCATGAATATCTGATACAGAAGAACAACTTGTCACGTTAGTGTACTTGTCTATTAACTGTACTTTCTGAATTGTTTCTATTTGTGATTTGTCGACAAATACTGTGGAGTGGGTGCTAATAAACGTTTGAAATACCCTGCTAGATAACTGCTTGATGTCTTCGTAAAATCTTCTCTTTTCTGGTGGATACAAGTGTATTTCTGGTTCATCGAAACCCCACAAAAACTTCTTAGCCTTTGCCTCGTCGCCTATCCCCTCCATGGCACCGAGCCTCATAAATGCAAATCCTATTTGCTTTTTCACCCCATCACCTTGCGACTCCAGCCTTACACTTCCATCGGAATGATCTTTCTCAACCGATATTTCAGATACGCTTTCATCTGACCTGAAAAATACCTTAGCTTTAATAGCTGTAATGGTAGGTAGCCCTGAGAGTATTTCTCCAATCTTTTTTTCTAATTCTTCATTAACTTTGGTTGTAGCCTCTTGACCCAACCGCTCGGCTTCTTCTTTAAGTTTTGTTCCATATTCATCAATGACCGTTGACATTGTATCTTTTGCTATGTCTTCAACACTTTTTAGAGTTATTTCTCGCCAATCAATGTATCTGTATATTGGAAAAAACTGCCGATCTTTCTTTGCAAAATCCTCATAGACCGACCATTGGTCTGAAGTTGTAAGTCTATTGTAGATTGCGCGAAATTTCTCTATATTTTTAAATCTTCCTTTTTCGTTGTCGTTGGTTATGTCGTCATTAGAAATTCCAATATCCTCTATGAGTTTGTTGAGAGTGGTTTGGTTTTGTTGCCAGAGTTGTTTATTTTCGTCTTCTTTATCCCTCGCGCATATCAGATATCTTCCAGCAGGGAACTGGTCGTCAAACTGCCTAATTAATACAATTTCCTCATCAGAGTAGCTTTCTATGGACCACTTCAAATGATTTGATGCAATCTCGTCGAAATCTTCTTCAAAATCTCCCTCCTGCTTCTGAAATACTCCAACCACAGTAATTGATTTATCTTGTCCAGACTCAAACAACGGTATATTGAGCTCGTCAAATATCTCCTTATATCTATCTGTTTCTATTGGAGTTGTAGACAAATCTGAAGTTTCATGTCCTTCTTGGGCCAGGTTGGGCGAGCTTTTCTCGTCCAGGAGTAATCCAATTGCTTTTAGGATGGTGGATTTCCCGGCATCAGTTTGTCCGATAAAAGTATTAGGGAGA
>Ga0265297_10009672_pt1 | contig 12347 bp, 27 predicted proteins | sample Munlanlwell13791_FD_192502 | JGI IMG/M metagenome (GOLD analysis project Ga0265297, IMG submission 192502) | Leachate microbial communities from a municipal landfill in Southern Ontario, Canada - Leachate well 137-91 | ecosystem: Engineered > Solid waste > Landfill > Unclassified | place...
TGCTATCCAAGAGGTAGCTATTCAGAAGTCCAGACGACGACTAAAGGATCCATAGATATCGATTGCCTGTTCCAGTGGGACGAGGAAAACGGCATCAGAAACATCGACGCTGGGCAGATAACTCATCAAGAACCAATAACTGACATTGAATCATGGAGCAGATGGCTAGGTGAGTATGTTTCAACTCTTGATCCAAGAGATGCGTTCAGAGCATATCGGGAAGTCGTTGGATGACAGACATCGACGAGATCTTGGCCCTGGTACCACCAGGGTTTGATGTTCAGGAGTGGATCGAAGAACGAATACGTGCTGACCTCCCACAAGCCATGTGGGTACACATGAGGGGTGATCGATGATGACTAGCTGTAGACCATCGCTTGACCAGATCGATGACGAACTGGCCGAGATTGCCGCACGAATACGGCACAAGGAAGAACAGCTTCGAAAAATCGGGAGCCACGACTGATGAACCTCCCACCACCTAGCGGTAAAGTCAGCAGAACGAGAGACCGACGAAAATTGGCGGCGTCATTCGCCGCAGAGAAACGGTTCCGCGCTTTGGCGATCAAAAAAGACGCGGAAGACGACAGAGTAACACTGGTCCGGAGATACCCCGGTCAGTTTCTAAAAAAGAGGTGAGGAAGATGAACGCATTGGAAACAAGAGTGATAGAACTTCTAGACAGAAGACGAGCGTTGAACAACTCTCGTGCCGATGTGATCGACGAGATTGGAAGAATCAACTCGGTGTTCTTGAAAACACAAAGCTTCGACTCGCTACAAAAAGCGATCGAATACGACAACGACAGACGAGTAGGAAAGAACCAGGTTGAACAACTGAGCGCGTTGTGTGACTCTTACGCTAGAGAGATGCACGCGATCGAAGAGGATATCATGAAGATGCTAACGTTCGACGGACACATCATACTAAATTTGCGGTCCGGTGACATCGTGTACACGGTGTCGCTACACGACAGGAACATGGAAATCCGGTGGTTCAGGAAATGAAACTCAGAATATTGTTAGAGAAACTGGACTTGGAGGTAGGATAAATGGGAAGCGGCGGATGGATCAAAGTCGAGGACCAGTTGCCAAAGACATATACAACAGTGTTCATTTATTCGATTTATTCGATGGGTGAAGTGTGTATCGCACAGTTTGACGGCAGCGGTTGGTATGCCGAAGGCGACGTCGATGACTTTTGGGCGGAACCGATACTTGGTGTAACGCATTGGATGGAAATTGACTGGCCAGACCAACCAGAGGTGGACTAAATGGACGAGATGTGGAAAGAAGCGCTCGAAAGATCAATCGCCAAGTGGAACGACATCGTGAATGGTGATGGTGTAGACCGCAACGATGATAATTGTGCCCTGTGCAAACTTGAAAACATGCTGCGCGAAGACGAAAACGACGATTCATGCGCACGATGCCCAGTTGCGATTGCCACTAAGAAAAGTCAATGCGATGGATCGCCATGGGAAGAGTGGAACTTACACCAACAACGGGAACATACAGGCAAATGGCCGTACAGCGTCCGGTGCGACAAATGCATACGGTTGGCAGAGAAAGAGCTGGAGTTTCTGAAATCACTGAGGGATGACTAATGCAGATATACGTAAGTTCAAGTCAACTACCCCACCCTAAAGGGAGGGGTTTCCGCTGCCCCTGCGCCCCGAGGTTAAGATGAAAATCTACAAAGTGTTCGACAACGGCGGGGAGTCAACCGATCGGTTCACTGTCGTAACATCAGCCCAAAGATACTACGCTGGATACTGGAGCTACGACGCATTGGCACTATCGAGCAATCCGGACTGGCCGCGTGGTTTTTCGCAATGGTGTACTGTAGTACTTGGAAAGCATCTTGGTAAAGAAATACGATTCGAAGACCTGCCAGAAAACGTGCAGAAACACGTTCTGGAGAGGATGGAGGAGGATTAGAATGTACACGTGCAACGATGCGATGGACGACATAACCGCTGTAGTAATGCGGAAAATGTGTCCAATGTGTGAAGACAAAAACCAGTGTTGGGAAGACGGCGAACCGCCGATTGAAGAGCTCGCCGGGTGTGTAATAGGCGCAATCAACGAAGCGGTAGGTGATTGAAATGGAAACGATGGAATCATTCGTTGAACGGAACCAGATAACCGCAAGTGTGGTAGAAACCGACAAAAATCCGAACATGATGGACAAAGATTGGGAAGCGCGCCACTACAAGGTCGTCCTTCGTAGAAATGGTAAACAGATGACGGTTATTTTCAGCGTCGGAATGGGCTGGGAAACTGAACCTAATGAACGTGACGTGCTGAACTGCCTGGCATTGGACGTAGCAGGATACGAAAACGCCAAGAACTTCGAGGAATGGTGCGACGAATACGGTTACGACACCGACTCCAGAAAAGCAGAAAAAGCGTACAACGTGATCGGGAAGCAGAAAGCGAAACTGGTGAACTTCCTTGGAACCGTGCTGTATAACGAACTGTTGTGGGGAACTGAGGTGGAATGATGGATTACCATAGCAGCAAAAACCAGAAAATCCTAGCCGAGCTGGTCAGGAGAGAAGTAATCTACTGTATCAGTGAACTAATTGGGGAACTGTCAACGGACACAAAATACGACGACATATTGATGGATCTATCGATGGTCCCCGATTACGAAGCCATAGTAGAGAACAACGACGAACTCGATGTATACTGGGACGACGCGTGCGCGGGATACGCGTTCAAAGACAAGGACGGGGATGAATCGGAATGCTACGACACATGGATAGAAGCCGTTGAAGCAGCGTGCGATGACCATCGTATAGATATAGATGAGTACCGGGAAGTCTTCGAATACTGGCTGGTTAGTCGTTTCTTGGCAAACCGACTGGAAGAGCATGGCGAACCAGTGGCGCAAGACTTCCTGGGACTGACCATCTGGGGAAGATGCACGACGGGACAGGCGATCTACATGGACCACGTGATAGGGGAGATCGCAGAAGAAATGGAGATTCTGGAAGGCCAGAAGTACGAGTGGGATGTGTAGAGATGATCGGAGGAGGACAGTACACAGACTATGCAGACATCGTCAAGTTCTGCAGAGGGAACGACAACGGGATCGACTACGCGGTGCCAGAACCGTGGCTGGACGACGTCAGAAAACTTGGCATCAAGACCAAGTTCGTCTACAGCTATCAGGAACAGGACGGAGCAACGACATTCGGACAACCCGTGTCACCTGGTGACATGCTGCTCGAGAAGATCTTCGATGGCAGCGCGGTGGTCATGACAGCAGAAGAATACGAGGGACTACGCGAATCAAATGAACTGTTGCGAAAACTTCTCGGCATTCGCAGAGGCGAGAACATTGAAACAGATCCTTAGAATCAAAGTGGTCCGGGAAATAGACGAGTTCCCGGACACTTCTTTGCTTGGAACGGGAGAGACATGGGGTCTGATGGGGATCCACGCCGACGCAGAAATCGTAGTTAATACGGTTTTACAGCGAGTCACTTCTGGTGGTCTTTGGGGGATAGACACGGACAGCGACGACAGCTACTTAGACATGGTAGAAGCCGAAGAGTTGGACACATTGACTGTGATTCTGAAAGAGCTCGGTTTCGCGGAATCTGAGATTGGGAAAGTTGAGGTGGAGAAATGATGCCAAAAACATACTATGTGTGTGGAATATGCGGCGAGACAGATGAACACTGGGATACAGACGGCTGGTTAGTGGCTCAGAAACGCGATGCACCAAAAGGAGAACTCGTGATACGATGTCCTTCTTGCAGAACAGCAAACTCGGAGAGGCTTGCGATAGGATTCGAACCAGAGCCGATCTTCGATTTGGAAATATGTAAGAGAGACCTCAAGGACGCGGAACCGTATGAATCACCAGGAGCCGATGAACCACTGAAAGCGATTTTTATTGGTACGGTGTTCAACCTATGCCCAAGCCATAAATACTATCAACCGTTCGCGTGCAGCAACGTCACTGACGAGGAAGCAGAAGAAGATGCAGCGTGGTTCGCACAGGCGGACGAAGAATTGGACACGATAGGAGCGTGGTTGGACTCCGGCGAAGGCGATCCATGTGATCTCTTCGTGGTGACGTTTGCAAAGGAGGTGGAAGGTATATTCATCCACAAGTCCGACCAGGCCGCAATCAATAAGGCCGAAGCGATCCTACAAATGCTCGAGGATTATCCGGTATTGGACGAGGATGATTACGACCGGACCAGAGCGGACATGGGCGAAGAGGAGGAGTTTGAGGAAAGAATATCGGGACCTGGGGAATATGCAAGGTCAACTACCCCACCCTAAAGGGAGGGGCTTGTAGTTCCGGTTAAACTGGACTACATTTGGCCGGTTGACTTTGGCTCCGTAAAGCCTCATGGGGGGAGACCCCCAGCGACCTACCTCGGGAAGTGCCCTCAGATACGGATGTCAGACCAGGGATTACTCCCACCTTGCCTCCCGAGGCATTTTGGGTTCTGGTTCGAAACTCAGGACGTCCGGGACTTGAAGCCGTGTCTGCCGTATAGCGGCGAGTGCCCTGACCTCTTGCGAGGTGCCCAGACGGAGCATAGCTCTTGAGTAATTAGGTGATAGACTTGACTAGATATATGTGTATCGGTAACCGAAACAGCTGGCGGGGTACGCTCCTCCCCGGCCTGAAGACCGGGGTTTCCGCTACCCCTGCACCCCAGGTGATTCTATGAAAATTGGGATACGCTGCAGGGGATTATAGGAGAGGGGTTAAAATGAGGAAAGACGCTTGCGCTGGATGGAAGTATTATCCACGATGGAAGCATGTAATAGACAAAAACCAGAACGGTGATGCAATCGGGTGTCACCTAGCCAACGGATCGCAGAGCTGGTATTGCTCAGAGTGCAGACACAAAAATTCCGGAGCGTGATAAATGATGAAACCAGGAGACAGAGTGAGACTGTTCAGGACATACGATCCTATATCGAAACATGTATGGTTATCGCTACGGGATTTTATTGATGAACCAGCAACAGTCAGAGATATAGGATGGAACGAATACGCAGACGGTGACCACTGTGTATATGTGGAATTCGATAAATCTCCAGGAGTGGTACTATTAACAACAATGACATGCCTAAAGGTGATCGAATTTGTATCGACTGAGATGGACTAACGAGAGAAATTCATCTTTTTCCGGAACACTAGATGAGATACGCGACCACATCAACAAGAAACTAGGATGTAACATCAGAGTAGTAACACCCGGGTGGGGAGGAAGACACAACCGAGATTTCTATGAGTGGAGGATAACAGATCCAACGATGAGAATGAAGATGTGGCACAGAGAAGACAACTATATGGGTAAGGACTACTCGGATTATTTTGTCCTAATGGGTCATACAAGAGATAGCGACGCTTTGACAGAGTCAAACTTTCATACGGCACTGGACATGATGGGAGGAGAGTCTAATACGGTCATTGTGGCACGCATGAACCACTGGTTAGTCGGTTGGGTAGAAGGCATCTTCATCCATAAATCAGACCAGGAAGCGATAGATAAAGGTGAGGATATTCTTGCACAGCTTGAAGAGTATCCAGTATTGGACGAGGATGATTACGACCGGACCAGAGCGGACATGGGCGAAGAGGAGGAGTTTGAGGGATGAAGGCACTTATATATTTCGTGGCGATGGAAAAGTCACAAAAGTTCGAAGAAACCGAGCCAGGTGAAGTCGTCGAATCGATGGTAGACGCGTACGATTTCATGGCAGCTGAACGCGACCGACTGGCTGCAGCAAAGATAAAAAAGTTAGTCGCCCAGAAAAAGCTGGACAGCAAGAAAGACGGGATCCTGGACTATATGAAAGAGAACAAAACCCAGTTCCCAAACGAGACCGCGCGAAAACTGTACGTGTTGGAGCAAACGGTCGATGAAAGGCACGAACTGGATAAGCGGGAGTCTCAGTTGATCATGGCCGAGAAAAACTTCCAAAACGCGAAAGACGAGATCAGCTTAATGCGTGACCTCATACAGCTGGGGTGGAAATACGACGAAAACGGACCATCGCCGTCTGGTTTCGATATAGACGAGGATGAGCAATGCCGATGAGCGAGCTGCGACAGATATTCAAATCAACGAAAACTCCAGGCGGGGGATGGCGTTTCATCTCCCGTCTTGGAAAATGTGTAGCGTGCGGATACGAAGGTGCGTGCTACGTAACGATCGATGGAGACAAAGACGTGTGCTGCGTAAAATGCTGGAGGGATGCAAATGGCGGATCTTAAACTAGAATTGCCACAATCAGAAGCCATCAACTTTGAATGGCTTTTGTCTAAAGCAAAGAAAATGGAGTTTCACGGCCTGCTGGACACTTTCAGTCCAGAAGAGCGGGTAGCGTTTCTTGTGGGGGTGCAACTAGGATGGCGCCGAAGCTTAGATCTGCCACGTACCGACAAGGAGACGACGAATACGAATTTCCCTCGAGTTATTGGGGAGACCCAAAAATCTCTCGAACGCTGGTGAAACGGTGGACAGAGACGACTTCATCGTCGAGGTTACCACACTTGTGTGTGCGAACTGTCCGAGCTACGAAGAATGTGCAATGGGAGAAGATGCACTAGACGAGATGTTAGCCTGTCTGGTGGCAATGAAACACCAGTTGCAAGAACTGGTCGGGTCGATCGATATTGCGAATTTCGGCAGTTGACCACAACCTTTTTATTAGAATACGAAGAATTAGAACCCATGCCGGGTTTGAATGTTTTGATATCCGACGAGGCACGAAAAGTGCTGGGCAAGTACCAAAAGGACCATAAGATAGATAGACTGGACTATGCACTGGATGCACTGCTACTTGAATACGCAATAGGAGGTAAGCATGGCAAAAAAGACAATGACGTTTGAGCAGATGGCCGCTGGCCGCTTGGCGGCGATACACACCATCATGGATAGATACACGAAAGCTGGTATCGTGATGGTACCATCGTTTGCCGCGGCTGGGTTGCAGTTTGAACCAGAGGAGTTTCACGACGCTGCTAGACTGGCTGGATGGAAAGAAGAACAAGTAACGATAGGTGGAGTAAAGCATTGGGGATACAGAGGAGGAAAATAAAATGTTAGCAAACATAGTGGAATTGAACGGGCGATCAAACCCAACAAAGAAAGCGACCAAAGACGGAGTTAAGAACATCTACCGAGCCCGCTTGAAGGGAGAAGGGGATCCGGAGATAACGATGGTCATCAAGACCGAGAACCCCGACGTTCTTGAAGATGCGCTTCCGGGGCTGACCAAGTACCTATCCATGTACGACATCACGCTGGAGAAAGTCGAAGTGGGCGCGGGAGACGACGAAGATGAAAATGAGTGACCTGATCGGAATCACGGAGGAGCGGGCTGACCAGTTAGTCGAGCAGGTTGTAGAAATCACGGAAGCAAATGAATACACAGGCGAGCTTTTAAGAGATGTGTTCGCGCTCGCAAAAACGCTGCAACCGGACGAAGCTATGTTGGTTGGATTCGTGTTTCACGATATATATAACCAGTTAGAGGAGATGAAAGAAGAATGACCAAAACGACTGAAGACATGAACAAGGCCGCAATCGATACGGTGTACGCCTGGGCCAAGAAGAAGGGGTACGACCCAATAAAGAAACCGGATAACGTGTCTTACATGGTCCAGGAAACGTACCTGAAACTGGCGATCAAGGACGGAAAACTCATGCTGCAATCCAGTGGGCCACACAGTGACGAAGTCAAGCAGGAAGTGAACGAAGTGCTTGGGGCAGGACAAGAGGATTTCGAGGACGAGCCAATTGATCTTTCCGGAAAAGAAGTCGTACCAGAGGAAGCACCGAGGCCAGTTAAGAAACAGACACCAAAGCCAGTGCCAAAAGCAAAAGAGACCGACATTGAGAGAAAGGTGCGAGCGGAAGTAGAAAAAATCGCAAGCGAGTTCCCAGATCTGGGTGTATTATACACCAGCGACGGAAACACGATCACGGTAAGCACAAATGGACAGGATCCACTAACCGTTAATGCAACAAGTGGTGCGATGGTCCAAACCGCAGACACACCAATAGCTACCAGGATACGGGATGCCATTTTCGGACCAGTGCCTGCTGTTATACCTTCGGCGATACCGGACAAGCCGGTAGAACAACTAACCATCGCAGACGTAAAGGCGTTCTTTTGCCCGGCGGCATCAGACACGGACGCGTACATCTTTTTAAACGTCTGTAAGACAAAGAAACTGGACCCGTTCATGCGCGAGGTATACTTAATCGCGTTCGAGAACAAGAAGACGGGTGAAATGGAGACATCAATCGTTGTCGGTAAGGACGCATTTGTCAGAAAAGCAGAAGAAAACCCAAACTTTGGTGGGTTCAAAGCCGGACTAATAATCGAAGACAACGATGGTGTGCTGCATTTCGACCGGGAAGGAGAGTTCGTAGCATCTGGCGAGAAGTTGCTTGGTGGTTGGGCAGAAGTATACAGAACCGGCGTAAACGAGCCATTCAAGGCCTCGGTGTCGCTGGGGGAATACAAACGTCCCAACCGACAGTGGGAACAGAGACCTGCGACAATGATTCGTAAAGTCGCGTTAGTTCATGCGTTACGCGAGGCATTTGCGGAATCGTTGGGTGGACTTTATGACCAGGCAGAGATGAAAGGGGCCTGACTACCCCGATATCTCTGTCATTTGATGCAAAGCTCTGAAACACCATCGACAAGTTGCTGAACGGCGGCGACGTTGCACTTGTACCCGGCGCCGTCGTCGACCACGACGCCTATTTTTTCTAAAATTCTTATACATGTTTTCGTGCGTGTTTCGCCGAATGCCGCATAAAGACTTGCGACTGGAATACATGTGCTGAGAACCTTGTAGACCGTGACAAGGTCATCTGATGTAACAATTACGTTTTCAGATACTGTTCTTACGGTTTCCGCGACGCCAAGAAACGGAATTTCTGCAGGAGCAATCACCATGGCGCCGAGCTCGAGAGGCTGGTCGCCTTCGGGAGTGACCTCTACTTCGCGAGTAACGACCGCGAGCTTGCCGATCTGGACACCACCCGATCCACCGATGGATCCTATTTCGATTTCTTCAACTTGGGTCATATAATCACCTGTGGTACAGGGGAAACACCGCCCTTTAAGCCGGTGAGGAATGTGTACCTATTCCCGCTGCTACATATTTCCAGATCCAACCGACCTACTCGGGATCGGTTTGCGTGTGTCTGTTGTGGTTTCTCTGGCCCTGCCGACACCATTGCCGCAACGAACATTGCAGCGAGGGTAGCAGTCAATCTGCCCATCGTGGCCCGATTTTTTGCGGAGCCACAAGCCCATGACTAACGTCATGTGCTGTTGACCAACAGAAATAACGTTAGCATATCACCATCGTCTACTTCGGTGGGCACCCCTATATCTACTGAATACACAGACGTTGTGTCCGCCTCGAGAACCGGGGTCTTGCCTGGTCTGGAATTGTAGTCCCAAGAACCTTGGACATAACCGTCGGCGTCTTCTAATACGAGTCTCATCCCTATCCACCCATACCAGTCCTCGCCGCCCGTGTTTGCCACACCAATACGGAACCGGTTACTTTCGCCACGGTACAGTGCCTGGGGGAGCTGAATGAAACCAGTCAAGTGAATCATCGGTCGGTTTTTGACCCACGAATCGATCTGGCTGGACAGGACCTGTGATTCCTCAGACGATATGTTACCTATATTGGTCATGCACGCTTCAACCTTGTCGACAAACGAGGTATGCGTTGCAGCGATTTTGTCACCGACTTCGGTAGACACTTCTTCGAGACGTGCAGTCATCTCTTCGGTCCAGTTTTTCAAGGCAGATATGTCTTTATTAAATTTATCGACAGCAAGCTCTATTCCTGCCTGGTAATCGTATTGGATGTTTTCTACCTGCTGGTTGATGAAAAAGTTCTGTTCTTCGAACCCAGTACTCATCACGTCGTTCGCACCGGAGACGGCATCGTTCAGCATATTGGTCAAAACAGGACCACGGAGAACAGTGTTTATTTCAATGCCGTCGAGGTGCTCGAGGATTTTAGGAGCGAGTCCTTTAACCTTGGTTCGATACGACTCTTCTAGTTCGGCCAGTTTCTCGTCCACGGTAACAAGGAGCTGGGCGATTGATGTGTCAAACGTATTTTTCGCATCGTCTATCGTCATGATTTGCACATCACGCAAACCTTGTCAAATTTAGACTTGAGCGATTTTATTGATTCGATGTTACACTGCCTGCCAGCGTCATCAGACGCGACCACACCAAGTGATTTAAGCGTGCGCAACGCTTCTTCAACCACGTCTTGTGGCAGGTTCGTTGTTTTCATGATCTCTTCAGTTGTACGACACCGTTTTGTGGCATTGTACACCGCTTCGACGTTTTGTGCAGTAGTGACCATAGCATACCTCTTTATTTAACCGATGGTTATTATACCTTGTTCAGCACCAGGAAGATTCTAAGCGATCCAACTAACGTGGTGGGAGGCGTAAAGGCAACCCATAGTTCCTTTTCCTCGCCAGCCGCGATAGTCGACGCATAATCAGGATCCCCGGTATACCTCCAGTCGACACCATCCTCTCCTTGCAGACGAATCCCGATCCAAAACTTGCCAGATGTTGTTCCAGTGTTTCGGTACGTCGCACTGATCCAGTTCTGTGCACCGAGATTTATACTGGACGGCATGGTGTTGATACCGACAAATTCTATGGTGGTACCGAACGGTGGTTCTTCGGGTTCTCCACCTTCCGGGATCTCGGTCTCGTATAATGCGCTTTCTTCTGCCGTCCACGGCCTTCCAAAACCACTAGCTATCAAGCCCGTGTTAATGTTTTCACCAGTTTCGGAGTACACGACAGCAAGGATCCTATCATACGGATCAAGCCCTTTCCGATCAAAAGAAATTGTGTCGCCCTCTCGAATACGATCCTGGACCCAAGCCTTGGCTTCGACCCCGGTGGGGTAATCAATTTCGTTCACGCTCGTGTGCCACAAACGAATACGCAAAGCTTCGAGTGGAGCCAAAGTACACACGTTATCTGGGCAGACAAAGACACTGATGGTATCCCCATCTATCACGTAGTCGACGACACAGAGCTCTGCGCCTGGATAGGTAGGTTCGGTGGTCTCGCACTCATCACCGAGGTTGCGGAGCATTTGCAGGATCTCGGTCTGGGACACCTCTTTGTCGGCAAACGTGTAACTGGCCACGCACGCATCGAATACGCTGTTTATGGTGATCTTGCCAGCGTCGGAGTAGTCACATATGTCCATTTTACACCCCACAAACAACGCCAGTGGTCACTAGTGCCTGTGCCGCGGAGTAGTCGCCGGTCGCCAGATAGTAGATGTAGCCAACGTCGTCTCTCGAATACGAATCTGGAACCATTGGTGGTTTGGGTATGTGTTTCAACATTTCGGCTGCGGCCTCGGTCCATTTACGATACATGCAGTACACGTAGATGAAATGGGCGTGAGTCACGGCAAACGAGCCACCGATAGAATCAACCAGATCGCAGATGGTGTAGTCGACTTTGTACAACGTGACGCTCAGATTCGTAGTCCTGCTGGATAGGATCGTTACGATCTGGGTCTTGGACTTGTACCCTGGCGCCGAGATCGTGACCTCGTACTCGCCTGGTGGGAACGGTATGAGCTCACCAGACTGACCGAGGATCTTGTCCTGGTAGATAACGTCCGCAGTGACGTTACAGTCCACGAACAGGCCGAGTGATCCAGTCGAATACGAGGTACGAGACGGGCTATAGCCTCCTCCACCGCCTCCTCCTCCACCGCCTCCTCCTCCAGTTATGGCATCTTTGGTGGTAGAGTAAACGAATGCGGCTTCGAGTGGACCTTTGCCGTTGAGATAATTAGCCCAGGCATCGGGATCAAGAGCGAAGGATCCTTTGATACCGTACTTCTCAGCGAGCTCGGCTTTGGTAAGTTGGCGACCTTCGTCGGGATCATACAGCTTGTTAGTCTGGTAGACACCTTTGTACACGGAGTCGGTATCAAACAAGTCCTCCTGGTGAACCTGACCAGTCTCGTCAGTCCACTTGTACCGACCGCCTTCGGCCCGGCCTTCGTAGTTGGATGGATTGTTCATATATGACAGGACGGTGTCTCTAAGCTGGCTATCTTTAATCATGTTGACGTAGTTTGCTTCAGTGTAGGTAGACTCACTGTTTTTATCGAGCTTGTCAAGGAACCACGCCGCTGCGCCAGCTGGGTCTTTGCTGTAGTAATCAGATAGATTTTCCCAGAACTCCGGGTTGGAACTGATTTCACCAAGCGAATACTTGCCTTCATCTAGTGCGTTGAGATGAAGGTATCCAGCTGGAG
>Ga0265297_10009673_pt1 | contig 12346 bp, 12 predicted proteins | sample Munlanlwell13791_FD_192502 | JGI IMG/M metagenome (GOLD analysis project Ga0265297, IMG submission 192502) | Leachate microbial communities from a municipal landfill in Southern Ontario, Canada - Leachate well 137-91 | ecosystem: Engineered > Solid waste > Landfill > Unclassified | place...
TCGCAATAATTTGTTTTTAATTTTGAAATCGTTATTTCAAAGTTCTTATTAAAGTCGGAATCACTTCCTTCTTTTTTATGGTAAGGTCTTGCTCTACCTCCCGATAGCTATCGGGATGAGCTATTTTTGCAATTTTGTTCCCTATTTCAATTATTAATTGTGAATTATTAATTATTAATTGAATGGTGCTTTTCTCTCAAAGCGGCTGCAAAGATACGTTCAATTTTTGAATTCCCGAAATTTTTCGATAGAAAAAAAAGCTTCAGTGGCATTAAAATTAAACAAAAAAGCGGTAAATGATTCAATCATTCCCGCTTTCATGTTAATCCGGATTCGTTTAAGCTAAACGGACGAATAATTCGCCATCAACTTCTTTGAATTTCACTTTCCCTTCGCGAGCCAACCAACCCAGACCCAGGTTTAAATCCTTTTCGGCCAGTTTTGTGGTTTTTTTTAGCGCTTTTACATTTAACTCTCCATTTCCTAAAGCAGCATAGATTATGCCTGCATTAGTTCCAATCTTTTCTGTTAACATAATGGTTTGGTTTGAAAATTTGTATTTGTAAAATTTGATGCTACAAAAGTACGAAAAATAGATTATGTAACGTGATATATTTGTTTGTGTAACAATTATATTCAAATTGTAATACGAAGTTTTTCATTTTTTGTACATTTCCTCAATCAGCAATTTATATTTTTGCATGATGACTGCCCTTCTAATCTTCAATGTATTGGTTAATTCTCCGGTTTCAATGGCAAAGCCTTTGCGAATTAAAGAGAAGCGTTTGATCAATTCATAATTAGCCATTCCTTTTTGTAACTCGGCAATTCGGGTTTGCATAAATTCTATAATTGGCTGTAACTGCAATAATTCATCCACATTTTCATATTGAATTTTATTCTTTTTGGCGTACGCTTCGAGTGCTGATATTGAAGGTGCAATAATTGCTGTCACATAATTACGCTCATCGCCTATGACTGCAACCTGATCAATGTATTTATCAACACCAAGTCTTGTTTCAATTTCCTGTGGAGCAATGTATTTTCCGTTCGAGGTTTTAAACAAATCTTTAATTCGCTCGGTCATTACAATTTTATTGTCTTTAATATATCCCGCATCACCTGTTTTGAACCAACCATCTTCGGTAAATGCAGCAGTTGTAGCTTCAGGATTCATATAATATCCGGGAAAAATGGTTTTTCCTCTTAGTAAAATCTCATTTTCTTCTCCGATTTTCACTTCCAGGTCGGGGACAATCGTTCCAACTGTTCCGATCTCATAACCCACATAATCAAAACAGCTGACTGTTGCAGTACTTTCGGTTAAACCGTAACCATATACAATCGGAACACCTATGCTTCTGAAAAATAATGCAATTTCGTCGGAAAGTTTTGCTCCGGCCGTAGGTAGCATATTGGCATTTTCAAGACCTAGTGTCTTTTTTACCTTTGAAAAAATAAGTTTATCAGCCAGTGTATATTTGATTTTCAACAGAATTCCGGGTCTTTTACCAAGACGCAAAAAATCGACATTGTGTTTTTTTCCCGTGGCTATAGCCCATGTTACAACTCCCTGCATTAAAGGAGAGAATTTAGATAGATTTTCGTTGACACCTGCATAAACCTTTTCCCAAAAACGTGGTACGGAACACATCAATGTTGGTCGTACATCTTTTATTGTTTGTTGAATTTCAGTCGGATTTTGGTTGATATAAATAGTTGCCCCGCTGAAAATACATAAATAGCACCAGGTACGTTCAAAGACATGTGAAAGTGGCAAGAAAGCAATGGATACATCTTTATCGGATAATGAAGTCAGGCGTAATGTATTTACTCTCATTGCTTCTCTAAAGCAACTGTGAGGCATCATAACACCTTTAGGATTCCCGGTAGTTCCGGAAGTATATAAAATACAGGCTAAATCTTCATCATTAGCTTCATTTTGTCTGTTCTGTACTTCGATATGTTTTGTTGAGTTTTCTCCCAATTTCACAAACTCGTCATAAAATATGCTGTGATCTGTATCGCTAAGTACAACATCACTGTCGAAAACAATTATTTTTTTCAGGTATTTTGAGTGATTCAATACTTCTGAAGCCACATTATATTGATGTTGATCTCCGACAAAAATAATTTCAATTTTTGCATCATTTACAATGAATTCAACTTGTGGGACGGTTGAGGTTGCATACATTGGAACTACAGTTGCCCTGTTGGAAAATAAGGCAAAATCAACAACCAAAGTTTCAGCTTTATTTTGTGAAAACTGGGCAACCCGCTGCTGCTCTACAACACCTAATTCGACAAACGCCTTTGCAGTTGCCAAAACCTGTCCGGCAAATGAATTCCACGAAATAGTGCTCCAGTTATCACTTATTTTATTACGGTAGCACATAACTGTCTTCTCTCCATACTTTTTTGCCTGAGCAAACACTAACTGAGAAAAATGTATTGTTTCCATTATTCTTACTTTTAATAGTTTAGATGGTGTTATATGGATACAAAGATAGAAATAAAACACAAAAAACAGCACGAATTTTTAAAAAGTGTGCTATTATATATCCCCTGATAAAATTGGACGATGTTGGTATTTAAAGAATTGGATTTGGTTATTGTATCTCAGCTGAAGTAGATATATCATCAGATGATTGATGAATTTCAGTAAGAAGTTCTTCCAGAAAATTTGGATTGGATTGAATCATTTGATCGGCAATACGTGAAGCATCCTGCTGGGATTCTTTTTTGCTGGAGCCGCAACCCAGACAAATCGTTTTTCCTTCAATTGTAAGGCCGGATTGGAATAAATGTTTGTTGGATTTACTTAAACTTTCATCAATCAGAACAAATTCTGTTTGAAGGTGATTTTTCTGGCACCATTCAATTAATTTTGATTTAAAATTAACCTCGTTTTCAGCAACCTGATCAAGATTAACAAATGTGCGAAACAAGCGTTGTTCAACAAATTTCTTACATTTTTTATAACCAAAATCCAGATAAATGGCTCCCATTAAGGCCTCAAGAGCATTGCCATAAATATTATTATTCGTATGTGTGTTTACGTATTTGGTTACCATAACCAACTTGTCGAGGCCAATTTCTACTGCCAGCAGATTTAACGAATCTCGTTTTACGATTTTTGATCGTGTGTTGGTCAAAAAACCTTCTCGTTGGTTCTCATAGCGATGGTAAAGAATATCGGTAACTACTGAATTAAGCACAGCATCTCCTAAGAATTCAAGACGTTCATTACTCAATAAATGTCCGTTATTGGTTGGAATTGAAACAGATCGGTGCCGCACAGCTAACTGATAGTATTCAATTTTTTTGGGATAAAACCCTAAGACTTTAAAGAATAAAAAATAAGGCTCTTTTCGAGCATTCGAAAGGAGCCTTATTTTTTGAATGATATATTTAATCACAAACTTAATTAATATATTTTTTAACAATAACACTGGCGTTATGTCCTCCAAACCCAAAGGTATTGGACAATGCCACATTTACAGTGCGCTTTTGTGCCTTATTAAAAGTAAAATTCAGTTTATAATCAATGTCAGGATCTTCATCTCCATCTGTAAAATTAATGGTAGGTGGAACAATGTCGTTTACAACTGACAAAACCGATATAATAGCTTCAACAGCACCGGCTGCACCCAATAAGTGGCCGGTCATGGATTTAGTTGCGCTGATATTGAGTTTGTATGCATGTTCACCAAACACCTCTTTAATCGCTTTTGCTTCAGAGATGTCTCCTACCGGAGTAGATGTTCCGTGAACATTAATATAATCAACATCTTCAGGCTTTAATCCGGCATCTTTCAATGCTCTGTTCATAACTAATATTGCACCAAGTCCTTCGGGATGTGTTGCTGTCATATGATATGCGTCGGCAGACATTCCACCTCCAACAACCTCACAAAGTATGTTCGCACCACGGGCTTTAGCATGTTCCAGTTCTTCCAAAACCAGACATCCGGCTCCTTCACCCATCACGAAACCATCGCGACTTTTACTAAACGGTCGGGAAGCACCTGTAGGATCATCGTTCCGGGTCGATAAAGCAGTCAGTGCATTAAATCCACCGACACCTGCTTCAGTAATTGCGGCCTCAGCACCACCTGCCAGAATCATATTCGCTTTTCCCATACGAATATGAGTAAAAGCATCAATGATAGCATTTGTTGATGAAGCGCAAGCCGAAGCAGTTGAATAATTCGGACCACGGAAACCATACATGATGGAAATTTGTCCGGCAGCAATATCTGCAATCATTTTAGGAATAAAAAAAGGATTGAATTTGGGTCCTTGTTCTTTATTGGTATAATAGTACGCAACTTCTTCCTCAAATGTTTTTATTCCGCCAATTCCGGCAGCAAATATAACTCCCACTTCGTCTTTATCCAGAGTCTCTAAATCCACCCCACAGTTTTCGACCGCTTCTTTAGCAGCTGCTATTGCAAACTGCGCATAAATATCTAATTTGCGAACTTCTTTTCTGTCAAAATATTTCGACGGATCGAAATCTTTTACCAGACATGCAAATTTCGTTTTAAATTTAGAAGCATCGAAATGAGTAATAGGTCCGGCTCCACTTACTCCATTTTGGACATTTTCCCACGTTTCCGCGATGTTTAATCCTAAAGGGGTAACTGCACCTAAACCTGTTACTACAACTCTTTTCAATTCCATAAATTACCTTGGAATAAAATTATTTTTGTAAAGCCTCGATGTGAGCGATTGCTTCGCCTACTGTCGTAATTTTTTCTGCTTGTTCGTCTGGAATAGAAATGCCGAATTCCTTTTCAAATTCCATAATCAATTCTACTGTGTCTAATGAATCAGCTCCAAGATCGTTGGTAAAACTAGCTGCTGCTGTAACATCAGCCTCTTCTACGCCTAATTTGTCTACGATAATCGCTTTTACTTTAGCTTCAATTTCTGACATAATTTTTGTTTTTAAGTTTATAAATAGAAATTCTTTTATAATTTTGCGGTGCAAAGGAAACAAAATTTATCCACATAACCTCGTTTTTGATGAAAAAAAAGTGTTTTTTTGCACAAATAATTGATTTATGCGCAATAATTAAAAAAATGAGATGTCAATAAAAATAGCTCTTTTTGCTTCCGGATCAGGCTCTAATGCTGAGAATATCGTTCATTTCTTCTCCGAAAATCCTCTTTTCGAATTTCCGTTAATTCTTTCCAATAAACCGGATGCCTTTGTGCACGAAAGAGCAAAAAAACTTCAAGTTCCATCCTTTACATTTTCAAAAGAAGATTTTTTGGATGGAGAAAAAATTTTGGCCTTATTGAAAGAGCATAAAATCGATTATATTATATTGGCCGGTTTTCTTCTGAAAATTCCGTTAACTCTAATCAATGCTTTTCCACAAAAAATCATCAATATTCATCCGGCACTACTTCCAAAGTATGGTGGTAAAGGAATGTACGGGATTCGTGTACATCAGGCTGTAGCCGACTCCGGTGATAATGAATCGGGCATTACGATTCATTATGTAAATTCAAATTATGACGAAGGAAGCATTATTTTTCAGGCAAAATGCCCTGTTCTGAAAACCGATACGGCTGAAATGATTGCAGATAAAGTACATGCGTTGGAATACGAATATTTTCCAAAGATCATTGAAGAAACTTGTAATTTATAAACAAACGGGAATTTTTTGATATAGTCTTGACTTTCATTATTTTGTTAGACTTCTTCCGGGTTCTCAGGAGTTTTCAAAATTAATTGATAAAAGGCTAAGTCCAGCCATTTCCCAAATTTATAGCCGGCTTGTTTTATCAACCCGCATGAAACAAAACCTTCTTTTTCATGTAGTTGAATACTTGCCGAATTTGAAGCATCAATTCCACCAATCAGTACATGATAATTTTGCTCTTCCGCTTTTTTTATAATTTCTTTGAGCAGCACTTTTCCGATTCCCTGACCTCTCATGTCGGAACGAACATAAACGGAGTGTTCTATCGTGTATTTATAGGCCGGACGTACACGAAATACGCCGTATGACATAAATCCCAGCAAAGTACCCTCTTGATCGAAAGCCCCTATTACGGGATAATTCCCTTTTTGCTTGTCTGCATACCACGAATACATCATATCGAGAGTTCGTGGTTTGTAATCGTACAATGCTGTTGAGTTTAGTATTGCTTCATTAAAAATTGCCAGTATTTCCGGCAATTGTTTTTCCGTACAATCTTTTAATTGAAATTCCATTTGTGTTTTTGAGTTAGCAGGTTTTACCTTTAGATAATGAACTGAACTATCACACCCTGCAGTTTAAAAATTCCATTTGACAGCTAATCTTGGACGTACGAAAAAACCTTCGGTAGAAGCAAAATTGTTTGCAAGTTCTACTTCTGTCCCGGCAGAAAGATGTTCGGTAAAATTATACCAGAGTTGCGGTTGAGTCACAAACACTGTACTGCTAGTTGAACCATTAGAATTTGAGTTGTTTTCAAACCAGAAATCGGCAAAACCGGTGAAACTGACTTTCCGTTTGAAAAAATGAAGACCCCAAACGGCTGTAAATTGGGCAGATTCCTGTTTCCCTACGATATGTTTATACATTGCCTGCAGGTTTAGTGTTTTAGAAAAATCCGCAGTGTGAAATCCATAATCAACACCGAGCAACCATGCATTATTAATAGGAAATGCAAATTGATCCGTACCAAAAGGATAAGAACCTAAACCACCATTATACTCAACATGGGCACTTAGTGGTCCATCCCAGAATTTGAGATTACGTGCAATTTCCATATAGGTTCCGGATGGATGTTTTTCCGGGCCGAAGTCATAATAATAATCTACAAAGAAAAATGTATCACCCCATTTGTCAGGTTTAAACATTTCCAACGTGGTAGTTACATAATTACGGTCATTCCCAAAGTCGTAAAGAACCTGTAAATTCTGAGCCATTGTTGTCAATGGAAATAATAATCCTGCTAAGAGTAATTTTTTGTTCATTCTGCGTTATTTTTTTTGATATATTAGTTGTCTGCAAAGATAAGTCATTCTATTGTTTATGGCAATACGATATATTATTAAAGATTTTTTCATGGTTTGAAATATTGATTATTGTTAAATGTTTAGTTCTGGATGAATATTTTGTTGATTTTGCCTGAAGAAATAAATAATTTTCAAATATTCTTTTGCCTGGACTTAATCGACATTATATTAGTAAAATAGGACTGTATTTTGATTGAAAATAATATGCTGAATATCAAATTATGTTCAAAAACAGGTTGTAAAACATAAATTTGGGCTTGTGCAACTCTATTTTAAGCCGTTTATTTGCATCGTTAACTAAACAACACAATCTTTTTTATACCTTAAAAAACTAATACCTATTTAGACGTGAGACCTTGTGAAAAGTCTCACGTTTTTTTTTGTCTTAACGTATAGAATTCTGCACATTTTTGGTTTTTTGTGCAGAAACCTGTTGCTACTTAAATAAAAACTGCTATTTTTGCGGGGTCAATTTTTAAGGGCAGATTATTAAGATAAAATGACTAATCGTTGTAGCAAAAATAAATATTTTTTCAGTTGAAAAAATTCAATCAATACATTAATTATAGACAACAAAATGAGTTTTAACATTGTAGTTCTTGCAAAGCAAGTGCCCGACACCCGTAATGTAGGTAAAGACGCGATGAAAGCTGATGGAACTGTAAATCGTGCTGCACTGGCAGCTATTTACAATCCGGAAGATTTAAACGCGTTGGAACAAGCACTTCGTTTGAAAAGTAAAATTAAAGGCGCAACGGTTCATATCTTGACTATGGGACCGGCCCGTGCTGCCGAAATTATTCGGGAGAGTATGTATCGTGGTGCAGACGGTGGTTATTTATTAAGCGGACGAGAGTTTGCCGGTTCAGATACACTGGCCACATCCTATGCATTGGCTTGTGCCATTCGTAAAATGGGTAAAATTGATCTGATTCTTTGTGGTCGTCAGGCTATCGATGGTGACACTGCGCAGGTTGGTCCTCAGGTTGCTGAAAAGTTGGGTTTGCCACAGATTACTTATGCCGAAGAAATTTTGGATTTAAAAGATAAGAAAATCACTGTTAAGCGCCGTTTGGAACGTGGGGTTGAAATAGTAAAAGGTTCACTGCCTATGGTTATAACAGTCAATGGTTCAGCTCCCGAATGTCGGCCACGCCATGCAAAACTGACCATGAAGTATAAACGTGCCGCCACTCCAACAGAAAAACAGGAAAAGGGTGACGATTATACCGATTTTTACGATGCACGTCCTTATTTGAATATCACCGAATGGGGAGTGAACGATATTGAACATGATATTCAATGGTTAGGACTCAGTGGATCACCTACCAAGGTAAAACAAATTGAAAATGTAGTGTTTACCGCTAAAGAAAGCAAACGTTTAACTGCATCCGATGTTGAGGTCGAAGATTTGATCAAAGAATTAATTGCTAACCATACGATAGGATAATTTACCATGAACAATATATTTGTATATCTTGAAATTGAAGATGGCATTGTTGGCGATGTCAGTTTGGAATTGCTTACCAAGGGTCGTAGCCTGGCAAAGCAATTGAATTGTAAACTAGAAGCTGTGGCTGCAGGATCGAAACTGGATGGAATTGGAGCTCAGGTTTTTCCTTATGGTGTGGATGTTCTTTATCTGGCCGATGATAAAAGACTTTTTCCATACACTTCAATGCCACACACTTCGTTATTGGTCAATCTTTTTAAAGAAGAAAAACCTCAAATTGCCCTGATGGGAGCAACATCTATCGGTCGCGATTTAGGTCCACGTGTTTCATCAGCATTATTCAGCGGATTAACTGCCGACTGTACTTCACTCGAAATTGGAACGTATGAAGATAAAAAAGCAGGAAAAGTTTATGAGAATTTGCTTTATCAGATTCGTCCTGCATTTGGCGGAAATATAGTTGCAACCATTGTCAATCCTGATTGCCGTCCACAAATGGCAACTGTACGCGAAGGCGTGATGAAAAAGGAAATCAAAGATGCTAAATTTGTTGGTAAAACTGTCAAAATGGACGTTTCGAAATATGTCGCCGATACCGATTTTGTGGTGGAAGTGATTGAACGTCATATGGAAAAATCGAAACTAAATATTAAAGGTTCACCGATTATTGTTTCGGGAGGTTATGGTGTAGGAAGTGCCGATAATTTCAAATTGCTTCATGAACTTGCTGCTACTCTGGGTGGTGAAGTAGGAGCTTCACGTGCTGCTGTAGATGCCGGTTTTGCCGAACACGAACGTCAGATTGGACAAACAGGAACAACGGTTCGTCCTAAATTATATATTGCTTGTGGTATTTCAGGACAAATTCAACACATTGCCGGAATGCAGGAAAGTGCTATGATTATTGCTATTAACAATGATCCCAAAGCACCTATTAATGCCATTGCAGATTATGTAATTACCGGAAGCATTGAAGAAGTACTCCCAAAAATGATTAAGTATTACAAAAAGAACTCGAAGTAACATGAACTTTTATAACGACAATCCAGCCATTAAATTTCAGCTTTCGCATCCTTTGATGAAGAAAATAGTTGCCCTCAAGGAGCGCAATTTTGCTGAAAAAGATAAATATGATTACGCATCACGCGATTTCGAAGATGCTATTGACAATTACGAAAAAGTTCTCGAGATTATTGGAGGAATTTGTGGTGATATTATTGCGCCTAACGCCGAAAGTGTAGATCACGACGGACCACAAGTAGAAAACAGCCGGGTTATATATGCCCGAGGAACACAAGAAAATCACGAAGCACTGACTCAGGCCGGTGTTTACGGACTTACATTACCACGTCAGTACGGTGGGTTGAATTTTCCCTTTATTGTTTATGTTATGTCGGGTGAAATGGTGGCGCGTGCCGATGCCGGTTTTGCCAATATCTGGGGACTTCAGGACTGTGCGGAAACGATCTCCGAATTTGCTTCCGATGAAATTAAGAATGAATATTTACCCCGCGTTTGTGATGGTGCAACTTGTTCGATGGACCTGACGGAACCTGATGCAGGTTCCGATTTACAGGCTGTTCAGTTGAAAGCAACTTTCAGTGAAAAGGATAATATGTGGTATTTAAACGGGGTAAAACGTTTTATTACCAATGGTGATGCGCAGATTAAACTTGTTTTAGCCCGTTCGGAAGAAGGAACATCAGACGGTCGTGGTTTGTCATATTTTGTTGCCGATAACAAACACGATCATACCGTTTTAGTTCGTCGTATCGAAAATAAATTAGGTATCAAAGGTTCACCAACCTGCGAATTGGTATTCAACAATACACCAGCTCAATTAGTCGGAACCCGCCGGATGGGTTTGATAAAATACGTGATGTCATTGATGAACGGTGCCCGTTTGGGAATTGGTGCTCAATCTGTCGGACTTTCGTCTTCAGCATATAACGAAGCTTTGTCATATGCCCGCGAACGTCGTCAATTCGGCAAAGCTATTATTGAGTTTCCTGCCGTTTTCGCAATGGTATCGGTTATCAAAGCAAAATTGGATGCTTCACGTGCATTGCTATATGAAACGACCCGTTTTGTAGATGTTTATAAAATATATGAATCTATTGAAACGGAACGCAAACTGACTCCGGAAGAAAAAGCGGATTACAAAGAATATTCAAAACTGGCCGATGCTTTAACTCCAATGCTAAAGATGTTCTCCAGTGAATATGCAAACCAAAATGCTTATGATGCCATTCAGGTTCATGGTGGATCCGGATTTATGAAAGATTATACCTGTGAACGATTGTTCCGTGATGCGCGTATCATGACTATTTACGAAGGAACTTCGCAATTGCAGGTTGTGGCGGCAATACGTCACGTAACCACAGGGAATTATCTGAAAATGATTCGTGAATACGATGCTCAACCGATTAATCCCGAGTTTACATCGTTCCGTAAGCGACTACAGATCATGACAAATTTGTTTGAGAATGCAATGGTTCGTGTCAATGAAATAAAGAATCAGGAATACCTCGATTTTCAGGCTCGTCGTTTAGTCGAAATGGCCGGACATATTATTATGAGCTATTTGTTGATTATAGACGCTTCACGCGATACAGAAGATATGTATCGTAAATCAGCCGAAGTTTATCTGAATTACGGTGAAGTGGAAGTTCGTCGTCATGCAGCATTTATCAAGAAATTTGATGTTGAGAATGTTGATGTTTATAAAGTAGTATAAGCCGATTCTAAAAAACTTCATAAAAAATGCTCCCGAGAAATCACGGGAGCATTTTTTTTATAAAGCCATTATCACTTCACTATCTTGCTGTAATGACAGACCAGCACGTTTTCTTTGCCCCCATGCCAGAGATGCATTCCACTTCCCTGACAGTTTTTATATTCACCACATTTCTCACATAGCCCGGTTTCTGTCCAGTTCCGGTTCCGGAATGCCTGGTATTTGTTTTGCCAGACTTCGTAAAAATTATCAGTATAAATATTCCCCTGAGAAAAGCTGCGATCTATATTTGGGCAGGCAGAAATAGCGCCATCAATCAGAATTGATCCGATATTGATACCTGCACGACAAAAGAAAACTCCATCCCTGACTTTCGTCTCATAATCTCCGACATAACCCTCGCAACTGAATTTTACATCCATTTCTTTCCGTTTTCGTTTTTCAACGATAAAGTCCATAAGTCCTTTAAACTGAAAGTCATCTAAAAGTAATTCGGGATTATTCTTTGCCCTTCCAATGGGAAGGATGGTGAACAATCGCCAGGTTTTAACATGTTTCGTTTTCAAATAATTATAGACGGCATCCAGTTCTTCGAAATTTCGTTGATTGACGCAGGTTACCACATCGAAATTTAGGCGTGCTGAACTCGCTGCCAACTCAATCGCTCTTTCAGTTCTTGTAAAACCGATTTTAGAATTTCGCAACCAATTATGCGATTTTTCCAGTCCATCCAAACTTATGGTAAGTGCCCCTAATCCGGCATTGAGCAATGCGTTATGTTTTTCGTCCGTGTATAAATAACCGTTCGTTACCATACTCCAACGCATTCCCCGTTTGCGGATTTCACGACCAATTATTTCAATGTCATTTCGCATCAATGGTTCGCCACCGGTTAAAACCACCGTGAAATTTTTTGCAGGTGATGAAATGCTGTCAATGGCTTTCAGAAAATCGTCCAAAGGCATGTCGGGAAATGAAGTATCTTTTGAACAATCACTTCCGCAATGCAAACAACTGAGGTTGCAACGCGAAGTACATTCCCAAAACAGGTAATTCAGTTCATGAATTGCTGTTTCATTCTTTTTGAATTGCCGGTAGATGTATTTTTGTAAATTGTTCATTTACTTGCTTT